>QGCY01000059.1_pt1 | contig 29561 bp, 28 predicted proteins | sample 4708041 | NCBI WGS metagenome assembly QGCY01 (sample SAMN08941164, study PRJNA450518) | Sediment metagenome, whole genome shotgun sequencing project. | biome: grassland soil; feature: grassland; material: soil; isolation source: soil 14 days enrichment with methanethiol and mixed carbon source ... | reverse complement strand
ATACTCGTGCCGATTTAAAGCGCCCCAGATCGCCTTCACCGGATTTTGATGGACCCTAGACGAAAAAAATTACGACGCGAAGACCACTCAACGCATTTTTTTTAGTTAATGTCGGTCGAACCGGTAAATTGCTCATTAAGAAATCAATTATGTTGGTTAATTGCTTCTTTTAGAGTGCTTAGAACATCAGAAGCATGCTCTTTTACTTTAACTTTTTTCCACTCGTGGGCGACCTTGAGGTCCGGAGCAACGATAAATGTTGATCTGAGGATGCCCATGTATGTTTTCCCATACATCTTCTTTTCAACCCATACGCCAAATGCTTCGCATACGGAGGTATCTTCATCGGACAGGAGTTCGACTTTGAGTTCCTGTTTTGCGATAAAATTTGCGTGTTTCTTGGGGCTGTCGGCCGAGATGCCGATTACGCGTGCACCAAGTGCCTGAAATGCTTCGAGTTCTGCGCTGAAGTCTTTCGCTTCTGTTGTGCAGCCCGGGGTGTTGTCCTTCGGGTAAAAATAGATAACGGTCCAACCGCCTTTTAGGTCGTCGCTAGATACTGTTCCGCCGCCGGGTGTTGGCAGTGTAAATGATGGGATCTTATCTCCGGTCTGCATGTCGACCTTCTTTCTGGTTGATGAAATATATGAGTTTAAAGGATCAGATTCTGACTCTGATCAGTATTGTGAGTTTTCTGAGTGCGTCAAACCACAGGCATAATCATTCTGGAAGGTCTGACGGGGCTTGTGCTCCTGATCGGCCTCGGACTTGGTTTGATCGCATGGCGACTCGTTTCAGGGCCTACAGACCTCGAATTTGTACGCGGTAATGTCGAAGCCGAAATCTCCCGCGCCCGGGGCGGCCAGCCCGTTTCCGTCGGTTCGCTCTCCTTGCGTTGGCAGCACGATCAGAATGAATTCCAGATTCTGGCCGATGAGCTGATTTTCTATAATGACCGCGAGGAAGTCGTCGCGCGCGCAGATTCTGCCACGATTGAGTTCGATGCGTTTAGCCTGCTCGTAGGGCAGGTAGAGCTTCAGGAGCTCCACATCCGTGATGGTGAGTTTGAGGTTCGGCGTCCGGAAGATGGCGGATTTAAGTTCGCAGGACAGGCCATTCCACCGGTTTATCCGGTTCAATTCCATGAAGCCACGTCGCCGTTTCAGTATGCTGAACAAGCCATTCTGAATGTTGTCGAGAACCTCGCAAATTCTGCCGCCGTCGCCAATGTGGATGAAATTACCCTCTCGGGCTTTCGTGTTCGTCTCATAGATGAGGGAAGTGAAGTTGAATGGGTGCTGGAAAATGCAAACCTGTCGCTCGTTCAGGATGATGATACGATCGGCATTTTGGGCTTCGGAGAAGCGATAGGCGATGGCGCGCCTCAGAGCCTCGAGTTTGATCTGGAATTTATTCCGCGGCTTCGCGAATTCCGAACTGTGTTGTCGCTTCAGGATGCGAATATTCCTGAACTTCCTGTACTCGTGGCGATTTTGCCGGACCTCTCAGGCACTCTGATGGCCGATTTGTCTTTTGCATTTGAGGTACGTCAGTCGGGCATTGATATTGTCTCTGTGGACGTAAGCTCTCAGCCCGGCGAATTGCTTATGGGTGAAGATCTGATCGATATCGGCGCGAATAGTCTGCTGATCGAATACGATATCGAACGCGACGTACTGTTTGTCGATGCTCGTGAAATCGATACCGAGTTTGCTCTGGGTAGTCTTCAGCTTCAGCTCGATCAGGTTACTAACCTGCTGGAAGACCCTTTGGGTGAACCACATGCCATCAGTCTGGACGCCGAAGCGCTCCAGCTCGATTTTACGCCCTATTTTTCTGAAATCTGGCAGATTCAGAATGTGCGTGCGGAGGCGTTGATGGATTTGCGCAGGCGCCAGATGGACGTGCTGGACATGACTGCGTTCGTCGATGGCGCTCAAGCCTACGCGCAAGGGCGAATGTATTTGCCTGATGAAAATGCGTTACCAGATGACCTTCCTTTTGGCATTTCCATGACGGCCACAGTGGATGGTGCATTCACGCCGGAAACCGTTCTTAAATTCTGGCCCGTAACGCTCGGGGCTGATGCGCGTCTGTGGGTTGAGGAAAACGTTCGCGAAGGGGACTTTTCTGAAGCTCAATTCCGGATGGACTTAGCGCCGGATGAATTACGTGATGATCGACTGGACGATGAAGATCTCCAGCTGGATTTTGTGTTTGAGAATGCTGTCACGTCGTTCCTGGAGGATTTGCCTTCAGTGAACAGAGGGCGCGGTTCTGCGCGGCTGAATGGAAACTCTTTCTCTCTCGATCTTGAGAGCGGTGAATTTAGTAATTGGACACTAACGGCGGGCAAGGTCTCTATTCCACAGTTCAAGCCAAAGGGTGAGAACTTTTATATCGACGCCGAAGGCTTTGGTGATGTTCAGGATATTCTCCAGACGCTGTCTGATTCCCGGCTCCAGCTTGAAGCGCAGTATGGATTGAATATTCGGGACATAACGGGGTCCGGGCAGGCGCACTTTTCCCTGATCCGTCCGGCGCTATCCGAAGTGTCCTACGAGGATACGCGGTTCACTGTCGAAGGCGAAATCACCGATGGCGGTTTCAGGGAGCTATTTAACGAGATGTCCCTGACCGGCAGTCAGGCGGATGTTCATGTATCCAACGAGCTCCTTAGTATCTCCGGTTACGGCCAGTTCGGCGACGCCCCCATGGAATTTACCTGGAGTGACCGGTTTCGCGAGGAAGGTGCTGAAGACCGCTCTACATTAAGGGCATCCGGCTATGTCAGCCCTGACTTTATCAATCGTTTTGGTGTCGCAATTCGAACCTACATGACCGGGACGGCATACGCAGAGCTGGATGCGTTTGGTACGTCAGCTGAGAACTGGAACCTAATTAACATTGCGCTCGACTTTGAGGAGTCGCGCCTCGATGTAGAGGAGTTTTCCTGGTTTAAGCCAATAGGTGAACCAGCCAATGCAGTGGTTCGCCTGATTACCGAGGACGAGGAACAGACCACTGAAATTGCCTTCATCGCCGAAGGCGTCGACTTTCAGGGGGATGTTTCCCTGAGCGCAGACGGTCGACTGGAAGACCTTTCAGTTGATCGTATCTATATCGAAGACGAGCTTGACCTGCGTGGTGAACTTCGGCGTCCGGATCCCCTTACGCTCGAACTGGAGTTGACTGGTCCATACCTGAACGCAGCGCCGCTTCTTGAAGGTGTCCTGAATGCAGGCGGCGCTGGTGGCAACGGAGCGCTTCCGATCTTTGGAGAAGTCACGCTGGACGCGAATATTGACAGACTCCAGCTTAGAAATGATCTGCAGGCCCAGGACGCGACTATGCGCGTTGATTTCTCTGGTCCGCGCCTCAATAGTTTTGAACTCGCTGGTTTGTTGGAGCTGGATAATCCGTTTGCGCTCTCAATTCAGGGGCTCGATGACGGCAATAATCAGATTACAGCACAGGCGAGCAATGCGGGCGGATTGATTTCAGCGGTTCTCGGGCAAGACTTTGTGACGGGTGGCGAGCTTAGTGTAATCGGCATTATGCGAGCAGATCAACGGCCATCCGACCTGAATATAACTCTCAGAAATGCGCGCATGGCGAATGCGCCTTTGCTGACGCAGATTCTGTCTCTTGCGTCACTTCGAGGGCTTTCAGATGTGATGTCGGGTGAGGGCGTGCTGTTCTCGAATGTCGAGCTTCCGCTGACCCTCACGCCGGAGGGCTTCTATATTCGCGGTGGCAAAGCATCGGGTCCGGCGCTCGGCTTAACGGCCAATGGCCACATGCTCGATGATGGCGAAGACCTGCAGATCAGCGGCGTGCTGGTGCCATCGTTTGGTGTGAACTCAGCGTTGGGCGGAATTCCAATTATCGGGGATCTGTTTGTCTCGCGTGAAGGCGAGGGCGTGTTCGCGATTACCTATGATGTGCGTGGATCGCTGGAAGAGGCGCGTGTTTCTGTGAACCCGCTTTCAGGTATTGTTCCGGGCGTATTGCGCCGCGTGTTCGAAAACCCTGAAGCTCCGGTCCCGCAGCCAGAAGAGGTCACGGAACCGGAAGAGCTGGAGCCTGCGCCCTAGCTGAGTTGAAGGCGGGCGTGGCGCTTTTTGCCGATGGACAATGTCGCCAAGCCATCTGCATCAAAATCGGAGAGGCTGAGTGTCGCGTTTTCGTCGCTGACGCTTTCACCGTTGAGCTTAGCAGCATTTTGCTTGATGCTTCGACGTGCTTCGCCATTGGATTTTGTCAACGCCGCGGCAGTGAAACCGGCTGCGACCAGCATGCCTGCTTCGACATAACTTTTGGAAATATCAAAGGTTGGCAGTGCATCTCCGCTTGCGCCTTGCTGGAACACTTTTGCTGCGGACTCTTTTGCGTCTTTTGCGGCCTGTTCGCCATGCAGCATTGTTGTGGTTGCATTGGCGAGCGCGATCTTCGCATCGTTGATCTCGGCACCTTCGAGTGCTTCCAGTTGTTCGATTTCGCCCAGCGGGATGTCCGTAAACAGGCGAAGGAAACGGCCGACGTCAGCGTCTTCAGTATTGCGCCAGAACTGCCAGTATTCATATGGCGTCCGCAGTTCGGAGTTCAGCCACACTGCGCCGTCCGCAGTTTTACCCATTTTGCCGCCGGAAGCGGTCGTAATGAGGGGTGATGTGATGCCAAAGCCCTGTCGGCCGTCCGCTTTGTGGATGAGGTCCGTGCCAGCGACGATATTGCCCCATTGGTCAGAGCCGCCCAGCTGGATCATGCAGTTGTGGCGGCGTGAGAGCTCAAGGAAGTCATATGCCTGGAGAAGCGTATAGTTAAACTCGAGGAAGGTGTATGGCTGCTCGTTTTTGAGACGACGTGCAACAGTGTCCTGTTTCACCATCGTATTGACGGTGAACAATTTGCCGATTTCGCGCAGAAACTCGATATAGCCGAGTTTATCCAGCCAGTCGGCGTTATTGACCATGATGGCATCTGTTGGGCCATCGCCAAATGTCAGGAACGGTGAAAAGGCTTTCTTGATGCCTTTAATATTCTTCGAGATGGCGTCTTCCGTCAGGATCGGGCGGGACTTCTCTTTGTCCGTCGGGTCGCCGATTTTAGTCGTGCCGCCACCCATAAGGACAACCGGTTTGCCGCCAGCCTGTTGAAGGCGGCGTAGCAACATGATCTGAAGGAGTGAGCCGACATGCAGGCTTTCGGCCGTGGCATCGAATCCGATATAAGCCATCGGCACACCTTCGGAACAATAAGCATCCAGCTCGGCTTCGTGAGTGGTCTGCTTGATGTAGCCGCGGGTCTGCAGAGTGCGCAGAAAATCGGATTTGAATTCACTCATATTTGTCTCCATTAGACGCGGCGATCTAGCACGAAGGATAGAAGGTTTGAACACTGATACGGGCGATTTTTCGCCAATTTGGACAATCGGGTTCATGAGTGGCACTTCGATTGATGCAGTCGATGCTGCAATCATCCGTACCGATGGTGAAAAGGTGTATGAGTTGGGGCCCGTTTCGGAGCGTAAATTTACGCCCGACGAACGCGCTGTAATCAGCGCTGCTGTCGATGCTGCACGCGCCTGGAACTGGGAGGGGCCGCCACCTCAGAATGCCTTCGATGCAGCTATGCGTGTACTGACTCGCGCTCATAAAGATGCGTTTGATGACGCTGTGGCTCAATGTGCTCCAGACATGAAACCGGTACTCGCGGGAGTGCATGGTCAGACTGTTCTGCATAAGGCACCTCTAAACGGCAGCAAAGGACGGACCCTTCAGATTTTGGATGCGCCGTCATTGAGGCAGATGTTTGGTGTTCCACTGGTTTTCGACTTCCGAATAGATGATGTTGACGCTGGCGGTGAAGGGGCACCGCTCGCTCCGGTCTATCACCTCGCTCTGAGCGCCGATCTTGAACAGCCCGTCGCGGTATTGAACCTCGGTGGTGTCGCAAACCTGACTTACATCAACGGCGATGAAATTTTCGGATTCGATTGTGGTCCCGCCAATGGTCCTGTCGATGAGTGGGTCATGAAGCATCATCAGGGCACGTATGACGCAGATGGCCATGCTGCTAGACAGGGCGAGGTGCATGCCGAACGTCTGGCAGACTGGATGAGCCATCCATATTTCAAACGGTCTTATCCTAAGTCGCTCGATCGATATGACTTCAACGCTGATCTCGCGGATGGACTGTCGTTCAATGACGGATGCGCGATGCTTACAGCGTTTAGCGCCGCCGGAGTAGCATCAGGGCTTAGCTTATTTCCCAAGCCAGTGACAAAACTCGTTGTTTGCGGCGGGGGGCGTCTCAACCCGTTTTTGATGGAAGAACTGAACCAGCGCTGCCCTTTGCCGGTTGTTACGGCAGAGGATGAAGGCTGGCGTGGAGATTCAATTGAAGCTGAGGCGTTCGCGCTTCTGGCTGTGCGCAGCGAGCGCGGCCTGCCGCTCAGCTTTCCGGGTACGACTGGAGTGCCGCACCCGCTAACAGGTGGAAAACTGATCGAGTGATCAGATGTCGCCGAGGCGCTCGCGTTCGGCTTTCTGAAGGCTCTCATCAAGATACTGGGAGCAACGTTCGGTCATCTCGTCCAGCTTGCCTTGATAGAAGTGGTTCGCACCCGGGATTGAATCACGCGTGATCACTTCGCCCTTTTGGACGCGCACTTTTGTAAGCGAACGTTCAATGTCGGCTGGTGGTGCGACTTTGTCCTGATCGCCTGACAGGATCAGGCCCGAAGCCGGGCATGGAGCCAGGAAGCTCAGGTCATAGTGGTTTGCCGGCGGAGAGATGGCGAGGAAGCCATCAATTTCCGGACGACGCATAAGAAGCTGCAGGCATATCCACGCGCCGAATGAGTAACCTGCAACCCAGCAGTAACGCGGCGTTTCAGTCAGCGATTCCATATAATCGAGAACGTAAGCAGCATCTGACAATTCGCCCGAACCCGATTCGAACTGGCCTTGGCTGCGACCGACTCCGCGGAAGTTAAAGCGCATCACGGAAAAGCCGCGGGACTCAAACAGGTTGTAGAGGGAAATCGTCACTGGATCCTGCATCGTGCCGCCAGCGCGCGGGTGCGGGTGAAGGATGAGAGCGATTGGAGAGGATTCTTCCGGGCCTTCCGTATAGCGGGCTTCGATACGACCAGCCGGGCCGGGAATGATAATCTCTGCCATGTAGTGCTCCTTAGTGCAGCGTGCGACAATTTGCTGAAGGCTGGGTGTAAACCTTCAATTGACTAAAAATCAAGAATTTCGGAAGAAAAATAGTTGACCTTTCTCAATGGGTATCTATCTCCCACTCAGCTGGAGTTAAAAGATGAAACTTGGAACGAAGGGCCGCTACGCGGTTATGGCACTGGTCGATCTGGCCGATTCTGCGCAGGATCAACCGAAGACGCTCGCAGAGATTGCTGCCAGTCAGTCTATCTCGCTTTCTTACCTTGAACAGTTGTTTGCCAAGATGCGCCGCCGTGGCGTCGTTAAAAGTGTTCGTGGTCCGGGTGGCGGATACGTGCTTGCAAAAGACGCATCCAAGACCCGCCTGAGCGACATCATCCTCGCAGTTGACGAACCGATCAAGACAACACGTTGTGCGCCGGACTCCGGGCGCGGCTGTGGTCCTGACGGAGAGCAGTGTGCAACCCACGAACTGTGGGATTCTCTCCGTCAACACATTCTCGGCTTCCTCGCTCAGGTTACGCTGGATGATGTGGTGAATGGCCGTGCAGGTCAGATCGTTCAGACACGACGTCTCGATGGAAGCCAGGCTGCCTGACGGGCACTATGATTTATTGCGATTACAATGCGACAGCCCCTCTTCGTCCAGAAGCGAGGGAAGCTTTAGGCTTTGCGCTTGATGTAGGTGCAAACCCTTCGTCCGTGCATTCTGCCGGACGGAAAGCGCGTGGCATTGTAGAGAAGGCCAGGCAATCGTTGGCGACCGCTATTGGCGGGCGATCCGAGGACGTTGTGCTTACAAGTGGCGGCACGGAAGCGAACGCGCTGGCTATCAATGGCGCTTTGGCGCTCATCGAAAAGCCTGTTGTTTTTGTTTCCGGTCTCGAGCATCCCGCTGTGTCCGCTCAGATGCCGGACAATGCTCGTAGCGTGGTGTTGAAGCCTACGGGTGAAATAGATCTTGATGACCTGAAGGTACAACTCGATGCACTGGAGGAAGGAGAAGTTCCTTTCCTCTGTCTTATGCTCGCCAATAACGAGACAGGCGTTATCCAGCCGGTTCAGGCGGCGGCACAAATGGTTCGCGAGAAGGGCGGTTACACTCATTGCGATGCGGTGCAGGCGCTCGGGAAAATTCCTCTGAATGTTGGCCTTCTGGGCGTCGACTACGCAGCGTTCTCTTCCCATAAACTTGGCGGTCCGCAAGGCGTAGGAGCGCTCTGGTTTCGAGTTGGTGCGCCGCTAAAGCCGCAGCTAATCGGTGGCGGGCAGGAGCGCTCTATTCGTTCGGGCACTGAGAATGTCGCAGGAATTGCAGGGTTTGGAGCTGCTGTTGAAGCATCACAAGCGGTAGCCTCGAAACGTGTAAGCGACATTCGCGATCAGTTTGAGAAGCTTGTCTCAGCGGCAGCGCCGGTCGTGTTCTTCGGCAACACCTGCGACCGTTTGCCGGGGACGTCCTGTTTTGCCCTTGAAGGCTTTGCCAGTGAGACTCAAGTCATGGCTATGGACCTTGGCGGCGTTGCTGTATCAGCAGGCTCGGCATGTTCGAGCGGTAAGGTGAAAACCTCGGGCGTTCTGACGGCTATGCAGGTAGAAGAGAATATTGCGCGGTCTGCGCTTCGGGTAAGTTTTGGATGGGCCTCAGAGCCTTCCGATGCGATTGCCGCAGCTCAGGCATGGATTAAAGCAGCAAAAAGAGCGGTCCCGGCCGCATTTAAGGAGAGCGCGTGATGTGTGATCACGATGTGTCCACGCACGAAAAAGACGAGACCGAAGTGAAGGTCAAAGAAGGTATCGATCAGGGAACGGTCGATGCCGCGCGCGCACTTGAGTCAAAGAATTATTCCGCGGGTTTTTCGACAGAAATCGAGCAGGAGTTCGCGCCGAAGGGGCTGAACGAAGACATTGTTCGCTTCATCTCTGAGAAGAAAGAAGAGCCTGAATGGATGCTGGAATGGCGTCTCAAGGCCTTTGAACGCTGGAAGCAGATGAAAGAGCCCGACTGGGCGAAAGTGAACTACCCGAAAATCGATTATCAGGACATCTACTATTGGGCGGCGCCTAAGACTGGCGCGAAGTATGAGTCCATTGACGACGTTCCTGAAGAGATCCTCGAAACGTATAAAAAGCTCGGTATTCCACTTCGTGAGGCCGAGGTTCTTCTTGGCGTTGAGGGGGCAGCTGAGTCTGCTGCCGAAGCGCGAACTGACAAGCCGAAGGTCGCTGTAGATGCGGTCTTTGACTCGGTCTCTGTAGCTACCACCTTCCAGAAGGAGCTCAAAGAAGCCGGCGTGATTTTTATGTCGATTTCTGAAGCGGTGAAAGAATATCCGGAGCTGGTGAAGAAGTATCTCGGCACGGTCGTTCCGCAGTCTGATAACTTCTTTGCGACGCTTAACTGTGCGGTCTTCTCGGATGGTACATTTGTGTACGTCCCGAAAGGTGTGCGCTGCCCTATGGAGTTGTCCACTTATTTCCGGATGAATGCGCAAGGCACGGGTCAGTTTGAGCGTACGCTGATTGTCGTCGATGAAGGCGCTTATGTGTCCTACCTTGAGGGCTGTACGGCGCCGATGCGCGACGAAAACCAGCTTCACGCCGCGGTCGTTGAGCTGGTGGCTATGGACGATGCTGAGATCAAATACTCGACGGTTCAGAACTGGTGGCCGGGCGACGAGAACGGCAAAGGCGGCGTGTATAACTTCGTAACGAAGCGCGGTGACTGCCGCGGCGTACGGTCCAAGATATCGTGGACACAAGTTGAGACTGGGTCTGCAGTTACGTGGAAATACCCGAGCTGCATTCTTCGCGGTGACGACAGCGTGGGCGAGTTCTATTCGATCGCGGTTACGAATGGTCGACAACAAGCCGATACAGGCACGAAAATGCTGCACCTTGGAAAGCGTACGAAGTCTCGTATTATCTCCAAAGGTATCTCTGCGGGTAAGTCTGACCAGACATATCGTGGCCTTGTGTCGGTACATAAGAAAGCTGAGCGCGCACGTAACTTTACCCAGTGTGACTCGCTGCTAATTGGTGACACCTGTGGTGCGCACACTGTCCCTTATGTAGAGACACGTCGCGCAGACGCACAGCTTGAGCATGAGGCGACAACAACGAAGCTTTCTGAAGATCAGCTCTTCTATGCCCGTCAGCGTGGTCTCGATGAAGAAGCAGCGGTCGCCTTGCTAGTAAATGGGTTTGTTCGAGACGTCATTCAGCAGCTGCCTATGGAGTTTGCAGTTGAGGCGCAAAGCCTCCTGCAGGTTAGTCTAGAGGGGAGCGTTGGCTAATGCCTCAATTCTGGTTCAAAAAGCGTACGAGCGTGACGGACTTCGGCCGACCTGCCAACTGGAAAGGCTGGGTCGCGGTCATCCTGTTCATATTCATTTTTGCGCTGATCATGCAGATGATCGGGGCCTGGGCATTTGGTGGCTTTGCGCCTGCTGTTACCGGCGTCTGGCTCTTTGCGATGCTGTTCGTGCTGTTTGGCGCATTCCTCAAAATTTGTAATCAGTTCTCGCCTCCGGCGGATGAGGCTTAGAAAGTAAGTTACCCATGCTGAAAATTGAAAATCTTACGGCGACAGTCGGCGAAGACGACGAAACGAAAGAGATCATCAAGGGCCTGACGCTTGAAGTGCCTGCCGGTGAGGTCCACGCAATTATGGGCCCGAACGGTGCAGGTAAGTCGACCATGTCATACGTTCTGACAGGCCGTGACGGTTATGAAGTAACGGGTGGCTCGGCGACCCTCAATGGCGACGACATTCTGGACATGGAGCCGGAAGAGCGCGCTGCGGCGGGCCTGTTCCTGTCCTTCCAGTATCCGGTTGAAATTCCGGGTGTCCCAGTCATGACATTCGTTCGAACAGCAATGAATTCACAACGCAAACTGCGTGGTGAAGAAGAAATCTCTGCGGCAGATTTTCTCAAGAAATCCAGAGCCGTTGCTGCCAAACTTAAGCTGACACCAGAAATGTTGAAGCGTCCTGTGAATGTGGGCTTCTCTGGTGGTGAAAAGAAGCGTCTGGAAATCTTTCAGATGATGATGCTGGAGCCAGGTTTCCTCATTCTCGACGAGACGGACTCAGGTCTGGATATCGATGCACTTCGCATCGTTTCTGAAGGCGTTAATGAACTGCGTTCGCCTGATCGCGGCATGCTGGTTATCACGCACTATCAGCGTCTTCTGGATCACATTCAGCCCGATAAGGTGCACGTGCTTGCGAACGGAAAGATTATCGCGACTGGGGGACCAGAGCTTGCGCTTCGTCTCGAGAAAGAGGGCTATGACGGCGTCCTTTCGGAGGCTGCCTGATGGCTGCGCTGAAAGATCTGTTTCCAAACCCTAATGCAGCAGAGCTTGAACTGGCTGGCCTTTATGCCGGTTTGAAGGCGAACCCACAGCGTGAACGCAATTTCGAAGCGTTTGCACAAACTGGGCTGCCGCATACACGCGTTGAAGCCTGGAAATATTCCGATTTGCGCAATGCAGTTCAAAGCCTGCCTGTGGCTGGCGTTGAAATGGAGATAACTTCCGCTTTCGCATCAGCAGATGCGACGGTTATTGAAATCAGCTCCGGTGTTCCAAAACTGCCGAAAGGCATGCGTGTTGCTTCTGAAGAAAATTTGACAGCGCTTGGCGGCGCTGAAGACCTGCCCGTGGCCGCTCTTGGAGCAGCCTTAACAAGGGTAGGGCAATCGTTGCTCATCGAGGTGACACAGAGCCCGGAGAAGCCTATTCATCTGATATTCGATACTGCCTCTGCGAATGCGTTTCAGCGCGTAAGCTTCGTGGTTCGTAAAGGCGTGCAGTTCTCTGTTCTCGAAAGCCATATCCGTTCTGGCGGATTTTCCAGCATCATTCTGGAATACAGTGTCGAAGCGGGTGCCGCACTCGAACGCTTCATTTATCAGAAGGCGGTTACGTCCGCGGTTCAGGTTGCGACCTGTATTATTCATCTCGCCGATGATGCCAGCTTGTCTCAGGCCGGTATTGGCTTTGGCGCAAAGCTCGCGCGTATGGAGACTCAGGTCTACCACCACGGTGAAAACGCAAAGGCCAGCATCAACGGTGCATACCTGGTAGGCGATGGATACCATCTCGATCAGACCAGCCTCGTGCGTCATGCGCAGCCGCACTGTGAGACAGAGCAGCTCGTAAAAGGCGCAGTTATGGACGGTGGCCGGGCCGTGTTTCAGGGCAAGTTCTTCGTAGCGAAGAAAGCGCAGAAGACGGCTGCTCAAATGGCGCACAACGCGCTCATTCTTGAGAATGGCGGCGAAGTGAATGCCAAGCCTGAGCTGGAAATCTACGCAGATGACGTTGAATGCGCGCACGGCAATACCGTGGGTGCGTTGGATGAGACGGCGCTGTTCTATATGCGCCAACGCGGTATTCCCGAAACGCAGGCACGTGCGCTGCTGACGCGGGCGTTCATCGGAGAAGCCTTAGATGACATGCCTGAAGCGCTTGGGGAAATTCTCATGGAAGAGGCTGGAGCATGGCTGACGGAGCGACTGTGACCCGTAACTTCGATATTGACGCCATTCGAGCAGAATTTCCGATTCTGTCTCGAGACGTGAATGGCAAGCCTCTTGTTTATTTCGACAGCGCGGCGTCGGCTCAGAAACCTCAGGCAGTCATTGATTGTTTTACGAACCAGATGAGCCATGCCTATGCCAATGTGCATCGGGGACTCCATACGCTTGCGAACGAAACAACCTCGGCGATGGAAGACGCGCGTGAAGATGTCCGTCGTTTCCTGAACGCTTCTGATGTGCACGAGATCGTCTTCACCAAAGGTGCAACCGAGGGGATCAACCTCATTGCGAATGGGATTGCAGAGCAGATTCAGCCGGGCGACGAGATTATATTGTCGGTCATGGAGCACCATGCCAACATCATTCCGTGGCATTTCCTCAGGGAGCGTCATGGGGCTATCCTGAAGTGGATCCCTGTACTGGAAGACGGTCAGCTCGACATGGTCGCCTATGAGGCAGCATTCAGCGATAAAACGCGTTTTGTCGCGATGACACACATGTCAAACGTGCTTGGTACGGCTACCGATGCGAAACGCATTACGGATGTAGCGCATGCACGCGGCGTTCAGGTTCTGCTTGACGGGTGTCAGGGGGCTGTTCACCTGATCGTGGACGTTCAGGACCTGGATGTCGATTTCTATGTCTTTGCGCCTCACAAGCTGTACGGTCCTTCAGGCGTAGGTGTGCTTTACGGTAAGCGTGAAGCGCTGGAGGCTCTGCGTCCATATCAGGGCGGCGGAGAGATGATCGAGACCGTCACAATGGATGGTGCGACTTATGGGGAAATACCACATAAGTTCGAAGCGGGTACGCCGCCAATTTTGGAGATTATCGCGCTTGGTGCTGCCATTCGCTGGTATGAGCAATTTGATCGCGGCGACGTTCAACGGCACGAGAAGGCGCTATATGAGCGCGCGTTTGATGCTGTGCGCCAGATCAATAATCTGACGGTTCATGGCACTGCACCGGGAAAGGGTAGCGTGCTGACCTTTTCCGTTGATGGCACACACCCGCACGATATCGCACAAATTCTTGACAAATATGGTGTGGCAATTAGAGCCGGTCACCATTGTGCTCAGCCATTGATGACCCATTTAGGGGTAAGCGCAACGGCGCGGGCGAGCTTTGGGATTTATAACACGGCTGAAGAAGTCGATACGTTCGTAGAAGCGCTGTCGAAAACGCTGAGAATGCTGGGTTAGGATGTCTTATGACTGGTGAAACTGCCGATCGCGATCTTATTGATGTTTCAGGCAAGGCCGAGCGTCCTGCTGAAGAGGACAAGCCTTCTGCGATTCCAGAGGCTGAACTTCTGCGTCTGACCGATGATTTGATCTCTGCCTTCAAGACTGTTTTCGATCCAGAAATCCCGGTCGACATTTACGAGCTCGGACTGATCTACACGGTCGATATCGATGACGATCGCAACGTTCAGATTGATATGACGCTGACTGCGCCGGGCTGCCCCGTTGCGGGCGATATGCCTGGATGGGTGGAGAACGCTGCGCGTACCGTCAAAGGCATCAACGACGTAAATGTTGACCTCGTGTTTGATCCACCATGGGATACTTCACGAATGTCAGACGAGGCGCGTCTCGCCTTGAATATGCTCTGATCCATCACGATCTGAGTCTGGAAGGAGAGGTTATATGGCCCGTCGACCACGTCCCAAACTTGTTACGCTGACTGACGCTGCTGCTAAGCGCGTTCGCGAGATTATGGAAAACAAGGGTAGCGGTTTCTTGCGTGTGGGCGTCAAAAATGGCGGCTGCGCGGGTATGGAATACGTTATGGACTATGCCGACGCCCCAGAACCGTTTGATGAGCTTGTTGAGGATAAAGGCGTCAGAATCCTGGTAGACGCCAAAGCTGTTCTCTTTCTGCTTGGTTCTGTCGTGGACTATGAGATTACGCCGCTGCACGCAAAGTTCGTGTTTAACAATCCGAACCAGACTGACGCCTGTGGCTGCGGCGAGAGCGTTACCATTATTCCTGCGATCGCTGACGCAGAATAAGAAACGGCCTCGTCGAAACGAGGCCGGTACTGGATGAGCTAAATCTATCGATTATCCACGTCCTGTTGTCGGACAGCTCTGGACGAACGTTGAAAACGCATCGCTTGTTTCAGGGAAGGTGAGCGTCATAGGCTCCATTTGATTGAAATTCAAAACGATCTCTTCGCCGTGATTTACAGCGTTGAGCATAGTTACGATGGTTGATAGGTCGTTCGTGGTCAGCGTTGAGGCACGACGACGATGTGACCAACGGTCCTCGACTGTTTGATCTCCCACTGAAACAGTACCTGTTTTTTGTGACGTGAAACCGCGGCTGAATACGGCCTGGTCCACGATGTCATCGTCTGGCGTGTAAGCGAGTACAGCGCGCATTCCATTTCCTACGGTACAGACAAAAACGAGTCCCGGTCCCTGCTCGCTGATTGCTGCGAGTGTCCAGTTGTTTGCTGCTTCCAGATCTTCAGAGGCTTCGCCTCCTGCAAATGCGCGCATATCCCAGTCTTCTGCGGTTGCGGTAGCTGACAATGTGCCTGCAACGGCAATCATGGCGACGCTGGTGATAGTGGACTTGATCATGGGTGTTCCCTCAATTTCGATGTAAAACTTACTGCGCATCGAAATACAATAAACTCTAATCGAAATCCAGTATAAAAATATTGAAAAACGGTAATGTTGGGTTTGTTTTGGTGTCAGGACACGTGTCCGGACACCGGATTAGCGACTTCACCTTTCGCCGGATCGGGTATCAAAACTGTTGGTTTGACGGCGGTATTTCGTCCCTCGGCTACCAGTCTGGCGGTCGCTGTTTCAATGGTATGAGTTAGTTCAGACATGAAGAGGTTCTTGTTCTCATGGGCTTGCATAGGGGGGAGAAATTCAACAATTGCAGTGCCAGGCTTCTTTTGGTGGTCCTCCTGGCTCCAATAGAGGCCTATGTTAGTCGCCACTGGAACAACCGGAACCTTCATGCCGTTTGCCATGTGCCAGACACCGGCTTTGTATCGGAAGTGGTAGTCGACGGGGGCGAGGTGCCCTTCAGGATAAATCAGAATACGACGCCCATTCTGACGGATGCGTTCCAGACCTTCTGCAAGAGAGGCGGCTTTGCGTTCGCCGCCGCCACATGTGTCGATTACGATCGCACCGAGCTTCTGAAGGATTTTTCCTACGAATGGAAATTTTTCCAGATGGTCTCCTGTGACAAACGCGATGTTCTCAATCTCTGGATAGATGAGGAACCCGTCGCCCCAGCTTTGGTGTTTCGCAGCGACAACAAATGGCCCTTCTGGAAGGTTTTCTCGTCCGCGAATTTCATGACTGATGCCCGCAAAGACCCTTTGGCTCCATCGCATACTCTTCACGTAAGAAAGTATAAGTGCGCGGACGACTGTATCTCCCGGCAGAATGAGTGCGGGCAAGGTAATCAGTACATACAGTATGGAGAACAGCCAGTATGCGACCGAAAACATGAAGGAGCGCATTAGTCGAAATCACTCAAGCGATACTTCAGGATGGCCATGATCGCAGCTGCCATATCGTCTTTATACTGGGAGAACGGCCCCTTCAGACGGCTATAGAGCTTGTTCTGACCTGCTTGTGTGATGACGCCCAGGCACATTGCAGAGAGGATTTCCGGATCGCCCTTGGGAATGTGCCCGTTCTCCATCAGATCTGCGATCATTGCTTCTGTCAGAGATACAGGATCATCTTCGCGGCGCACGTCGTTCTTAATGAAGCGATTCAGGAAGAGAAGGTGATAACAGCAATACTCCCAATCTTCGTCAGCGAGTTCGCAGTATGCGCCTACGATGGCTCCGACCCTGCTCTTAAGGTCGCTACCTGCAAGAGCTGCCTCAATGAGGAGACGTGATAATCGGTCGTGGAGTTGCATGAAGAGGGCTTCGGCCAGCTCTTCTTTGCCTTTGTAGTGCCGATACAGAGCCCCTTCGGAAACGCCGGCGCGTTCGGCAATCTGACGTGTCGTTGCTGCATCAATCCCTTCGGAAATGAAGAGTTCAATCGCCGCACGTTCGATTTTAGGTTTGGCGTTTCTTGTTCGTGTCTGAGTGGGCATAGTAATCTCCATGCTGATATCACTAGCATGAAACTACATCCGCTGCAAGTGATTGATCACTTACAAAAGTGCGATATGCTTATTCTGTGTCCCCAGGCCACGACTTATGCGGCGCGCGTTTCTTTCTGCAGTTCAACGCTCACCTGATTACGGCCGGCGCGTTTGGCTGCGTAAAGCTGCTCATCCGAACGCCGGATCAGGGTGGAGCAGGAATCTTCATCACTCAGTTCGGCTGCTCCGAAAGACATCGTTACATTCCCAAGCGAGTCACCGGTGGACTTGCGTTTCAATTTCTTCACTTCGATGGCCTTACGCATGCGCTCGAGAATACTGCTCGCTTCCTCTGCGGTTACGCGAGGCATAATGATAGCGAATTCCTCGCCGCCATAGCGGGCTACCAGGTGATCTTTAAGCGCAAGGCGTTCGAGAGTTGCGGCGACGAAGCGAATAACCTGATCGCCAGTCTGATGGCCCCATGTGTCATTGAAAGATTTGAAGTGGTCGATATCGCAGATAGCAAGCGTTAGCGGATAGCCTAGATTCCGTGCTTCATGTGTGCGGAAACGCAGCATATTGTCGAACTGCTTGCGGTTAGCGACGCCGGTAAGAGCATCAGTAAGAGCTTCGGTGCGAATAGTTTGAAGGTGTTCGCGCAGATCGCTGATTTCAGAAGATGATTCTTCAAGTTTCTTAGTAAGCTCAGCATTCTGTTCGGACATCTGCTGGGTCGCAGAGGACAGCTTGGAAACAATTTCGAGAATCTTCTCTGGGGATGGGCTGGATTGCTCGAGCTTCTCGGCTGCATCGTCAAGATGACCGGAAAATTCCTCAGTGCGGTGTCCAGCCTGATTCAAGGCTTGCAGGGCGGCCGTGAGTTCGCTTGCGAGCTTCGCTCCAGTTTGAGCTACATGGGCGCTAAAGCGACTGGAATTGAAATACTTGTCGTAAAGCAGCTCAGTCTGTTGTTCGTCCAGATTTCCTGTGTCGGAGATATAGGATTCGATCTCATTGCGCAGTCCTGGCGTCCAGTCATTCTGGTAGTGGAGCCACAGCTCATAGTTTTGCGGGGATGCGGAGAGCTCGTGATCGATCACTCCATCAACGGCATGATGTCCGGTTTTTCGACCCTTATCGCCCGTTAATTCTCCAATTTTCATAACCGCGTCCCATTCTAAAAGCGATGCGGAACTCAAACATAAAAAGGTAAAGGCAATGAAAAACAGCGTGCGCTATTTTATCTAAACGCATCGAAATTTCTTAAGAATTAGCGCGATTGCTACGAGGGAGGCATGCGGGTCTCACACATTGTAGACTGATCTATTGCTATATGGGGCGCTGCAAAAACGCTGGCACGTGATCACCGAGCCCGACGACAGGGCCTGCTGGTGCAGGTGGGAGAAGCTCTGATTCACCGCGCGATCTGTTGTTACCGTGGTTTTGTTTTTTCTCTTTTTCTTTGTCATTAGAGCTTTCACGGGATGTAGATTTTGCACCACGTTCAGTGCGCTCACTACGGTCGTGTCGATCTCCGCGGCGTCCACGAGAACGTGTGGAACGGCTGCCATCTGATGGCAAAGCCTCAAGCTCCTCTTCGAGGCCTTCTGGCATATAGTCTGCGACAGGCTTCTCGACCCGTTTTACGACGGCATCCCAAAGCTTTTCATCTTCCGGACAAACAAGTGTGAAAGATTCGCCTGTGCGACCCGCACGCCCAGTTCGACCGATACGGTGAACGTAATCGTCAGAGTTTGGCGGCGGTGAATAGTTAAAGACGTGACCGACAGCTGGAATATCGAGCCCGCGTGCTGCAACATCGCTGGCGACAAGAAGCTTTAGTTCGCCGTTCCTGAATTTGTCCAACGTTTGTGTTCGGTATGCTTGGGGAAGATCACCGTGAATCGGTGCAGCATCATGACCATGCTTGGTCAGTGATTTTGCAACAATATCGACCTCGGATTTCCGGTTACAGAATACGATACCGTTTGTTACGTCGCGGCTTTCAATCACGCGACGGATCGCAGTGCGGCGGGACTTGTGGTCGCTAGATTTAAGCGGAATTTTGTACTGGGTGATCGTGTCCGCTGTTTGCGCGGGACGGGATACCTCAATGCGCTTGGGGTCATTCTGGAATTGTGCAGCAAGACGGGCGATCTCAGGTGGCATCGTTGCCGAGAAGAGAAGTGTCTGACGCCGTGGTGGCAACAGTTTACAGATTTTTTCGATGTCAGGAATGAAGCCCATGTCCAGCATGCGGTCGGCTTCGTCGATGACTAACATTTCAACGCCAGTAAGAAGCAGTTTGCCCCGCTCGAACTGATCAATCAGACGACCAGGCGTAGCGATGAGTACGTCAACGCCTTGCATCAGAAGTTTGTCCTGATCTCCGAAGGAGACACCGCCGATAAGCAGCGCCATGGTGAGTTTGTGATTTACACCGTATTTTTCGAAATTCTCGGCTACTTGAGCCGCAAGTTCGCGCGTCGGAGCTATCACAAGGCTCCTCGGCATTCGCGCTTTGGAGCGGCCTTGGGCGAGGCGATCAATCATAGGCAGCACAAAGGCGGCAGTTTTACCCGTGCCGGTTTGTGCAATACCCGTGACATCGCGCATGCTGAGCACGCTTGGAATGGCCTGAGCCTGGATTGGTGTGGGTTCGCTATAGCCGGCTGCAGTGACGGCTTTGAGCAGTTCCTCGCTCAATCCAACTTCGTCAAACGTCATCGGGTAAATATATTCCTTTGTGATTATTGTGACGGGTATACATTATCAATGTTGCCTATCTGCGCGCAAAATACCCGCCAAGTCGTTAAAGTCAAATAAAACGACTGGTTCCTTAGCATAGCCACTGAGATTTTCTGGTAGATCAGATGTCGAGTTCTTCAACAAACTGCGCATTTTGCTGAATAAACTGGAATCTGAGTTCGGCTTTCCGGCCCATCAGTGTTTCAACCAGATCATCAGGTGCGATCTCTGTGTGCTCGGGAATCACGACGCGCGCCAGAGTACGCGTCTCGGGATTCATTGTCGTTTCCTTGAGCTGAGCGGGCATCATCTCACCCAGACCTTTAAAGCGACCCAGATCGACTTTCTTGCTTTTGAATGTGCTGGCGAGGATTTCATCCTTATGGGCGTCGTCCATCGCGTAGATGGTTTTTCCACCGCTCGTGAGACGATAGAGGGGTGGCATTGCAAGGAAGAGACGGCCGGAGTGAACCAGCTCGGGCATCATGCGATAGAAGAACGTGATGAGCAGGGCGGCAATATGCGCGCCGTCCACGTCCGCGTCGGTCATAATGATAACGCGTTCATAACGAAGCGCACTGAGATCAAACTTCTTACCAAGGCCGCAGCCCAGCGCGAGCGCGAGGTCAGACAGCTCCTGGTTCTTCGATAATTTATCAGCGCTGGCGTTCGCGACGTTCAGGATTTTGCCGCGCAGGGGCAGGATGGCCTGCGTCGCGCGATTGCGAGCCTGTTTCGCCGAACCGCCAGCGGAGTCACCCTCTACGAGAAATATCTCTGTACCTTCAGGTGAGTTGCTTGAGCAGTCAGCCAGCTTACCCGGCAGGCGGAGTTTACGTGTTGCAGACTGGCGAGAGACTTCTTTCTCTTTGCGTCGTTTCAGGCGGTCGTCAGATTGCGCTACGACCCATTCCAGCAGCTTGTCGGCCTCTTTCGGCGACGCTGCGAGCCAGTGGTCGAAACGGTCACGTACCGCATTCTCTACGAGACGGAATGCAGCTGTGGTGGAAAGTTTGTCCTTTGTCTGGCCCTGAAACTCGGGATTAGGAACAAAAACTGAGAGCAGGGTGCCGGTTGTGCCCAGCACGTCTTCCGCGGTTACCTGGTTCATTTTCTTATGGCCTTTGAGTTCGCCATAAGCGCGAAGACCTTTTGTGAGCGCGGAGCGAAGGCCAGCTTCGTGCGTGCCACCCTCTGGTGTAGGGATGGTATTGCAAAAAGACCGGATCTGGCTGTCGTGGTCGCCGAAACCGCGACCGGTCCAAAATAACGCCCATTCGACCTTTCCGGACTTGCCAGCATCGACACTGCCCGTGAACGGGTTCTCAGTGATGGTGGACTTGTCTTTCAGCCATTCTGAAAGCTGGTCAGCGAGACCATTGGGATAGTGAAGAACGCTTTCTGCGGGCACTGAGCCGTCAGCCGGTAGAAGTTCTGGTGCGCAGTGCCAGCGGATTTCTACGCCGCTTTGCAAATAGGCTTTGGATTTAGCCATCTGATAAAGGCGTTTCGGCTTAAACGCGCAATTTTCGCCGAAAATCTCCGGGTCCGGCTTGAAGCGTACAGTGGTACCGCGTCGGTTCGGCATTGGGCCGGCATTCTGAAGCGGCCCAGTCGAGTGGCCGCGTTCAAACGATTGTTTATAGAGGGTCTTGTTGCGCGCAACTTCGACTTCGACGCGCTCGGAAAGCGCGTTTACGACTGAGATACCTACGCCGTGCAAACCACCAGCGGTCTCATATGCTTTAGAAGAGAATTTGCCGCCGGCATGCAGCGTCGTCATAATGACTTCCAGGGCGGACTTGTCCGGCATTTTGGGGTGCGGATCGACTGGGATGCCGCGACCGTTATCGGATACCGTCAGAAAGCCGTCTGTGCCAAGCGATACGTCAATCCAGTTCGCATGCCCTGCGACGGCCTCGTCCATGGAGTTGTCGAGCACTTCAGCGAATAGATGGTGCAGAGCACGCTCATCCGTGCCACCAATATACATACCCGGGCGACGGCGAACCGGCTCAAGACCCTCAAGGACTTCAATGTCCTTGGCGGAGTAGGTTTCGGTTTCCTGACGATCGGGATTAGAAGACGTTGACATATGATAACCATAACTGAGTCGGCGCGCAGAACGATATTTATTCGCCCGAGGAAAGCTCGATGACAACGCCTCTGGGGCACGCTTTGACACTTCCCTGTGGATTGGTGCTGCCAAATCGTATCGCCAAGGCATCTCTCTCCGAGTTCATGGCGGATTCAGATGGCGTACCCTCTGAGCACATGATCGCACTATATCGGCGATGGGGCGAAGGCGGGGCGGGCCTTATAATCACCGGCAACGTGATGGTTGACCCTCGATACATCGAGGCCGCAGGTAATGTGATTCTGAACGGCAAGCTTTCAAAGCTGGCTCGGACTCAATTGCAAGCAATTGCTGACGCAGGAAAGTCGTCTGGAAGTGCTGTGTTGATGCAGCTCTCGCATCCCGGCGCGCTCGCTTCTAAACAAGTATGTGGTCGTCCTGTGGCTCCGAGTTTGCGTCGTCGCGGTACACGAGGGACCGGCGCATTTAAAAGCGCGCCCTGTAGAGCGCTGACGCAGGAAGAGATTAAGTCCATTATTGCTCAATTCTTTGCTGCAGCAAAAATGGCGTCTGACTCCGGATTCGATGGTGTGCAAATTCAATGTGGTCACGGTCATCTGATTTCCCAGTTCTTGTCACCACGGATGAATAAGCGAACGGATGACTGGGGCGGCTCACTTCACTACAGAGCGAGGCTTGTGCTTGAGATTGTTGGCGAGGTTCGAGCACAGCTGCCCGGTAACTTCGCGATCAGCGTTAAATTGAACGCTAGTGACTTCATTGAGGATGGCTTCAGCTTTGATGATTGTCTCGGTGTGGTCGAGTGGTTGAACAGCGCTGACATTGATCTGATAGAGATATCCGGAGGAAGTCGGGTTCAGCCTCAAATGTTCGGGCTGATACAGCCAGATTTTTATGGAACAGATGGTAGACTTGCATCCGGCTATAATGAGACCGGATCATATTTTGGTGGCTTCTCAAAAGCAGTGAAGGCGGTCGCGCGTGTGCCGGTTCTGGTGACCGGGGGGGTGCGAAAGCGGAAGGATGCAGAGCAAATCATTTTGCACGAAGTTGCAGATATGGTCGGCTTTGGACGCCCGCTGTGTCTGGATAACAAACTACCGGAGAAGCTTCTCTCTGAGGAAGTGGATGCGATTGATGACATTATGCCGGAAGAGCTCGTGTCTGGCGGTCATCTGGGTTTCGATTCCAGCTTCGGTTTTATCCGTGACGTCTATTTCGAAGCACTGATCGCATGGCATTCAGTACAGATGGCGCACTTGTCGAATGATTTGAAGCGTGATGCGTCTGTCGGGCTTTTGTCTGGACTCAGAGCATTTCGAAAGTCTTTGACGGCGACGCGTCAGCGTTAATCGGCGAGGTCTCTTACGCGCTGTCCACCGGCGGTTCTGCGGTATTGCCAGGACCATGGGCGCATGGCTGTACCGACGCTCGATATGAAGGATTGATCACCAGCGCTGTCTGATGTTGTTGCAGCTGTTAGCTCGGGTGCCGCAGCGCACGTTTGCAACCCTTCAGAAATCTGAGCTGCATTTTCAGCAAAGGTCTGGGATCGATAGATGAGCCCGGTGTTCGAGCGCCATGCTCCGGAACGGAGATATTCCGGTCCTCTGCGCCATGCGATGTAAAAAGCCGAAGCATCGCCGGGAAGAATGTTCACGAATTCAGATGAAGACGCGAAGTACCAGCCCATGAAATCTGATACATCGCGCATGCTCCGTGTAGAGGCGCCGGGGTTGCCCGCTTCGTGTACGTAACGGTTCCAGGTGGCGTCAAAATATCCAGCGGGAATTCCAGGTTCATTGCGGTCCAGTATGGTCCACTCAGGGCGCCAACGAGAAGGGAGATTATCCGCTTCCAGCTGCCATTCTTCAGCAAACAGCGCGAGCTGTGCTTCAACGCTCAGCCCCCAGCGCGTCTGGGTATGTCCCATAATATCCATCCAGTCGGGGCGATCGTCGAGGACACGACAAGCAAGCGCCTCCGAAGGCGTCAGGGTCTCAGCAGCCGTCGCGGGTAGCGTGGTTGTCGCCAGAGCAAGGATGAATGTTGAAAAGCGCATATTGAACTCCGTTCGACGAAGTGTCGCACGCAGTTACCAATAAAAAGCAAACCGCCGACATCTTGCGATGCCAGCGGCTGTTTCAGTGAAATATCGGAAGAAACTGCCGATATTAAACTTTGTAGTACATTTCGAATTCGACCGGGTGAGGGTGCATTTCGAATGCCATAACTTCTTCCATCTTCAGGTCGATGTATGCGTCGATCTGATCGTCGTCGAATACGCCGCCAGCTTTGAGGAAGTCACGGTCAGCAGACAGAGAGTCGAGAGCTTCACGCAGAGAGCCGCAAACCTGTGGGATAGACTTCGCTTCTTCCGCTGGAAGATCGTAGAGGTCTTTGTCCATAGCGTCGCCAGGGTGGATCTGGTTCTGGATGCCGTCGAGGCCAGCCATGAGCAGAGCAGCGAATGCGAGGTAAGGGTTTGCACCTGGGTCAGGGAAACGTGTCTCGATACGCTTGGCTTTTGGCGAAGAGCCGTAAGGGATACGGATAGACGCGGAACGGTTACGAGCGGAGTAAGCGAGCATAACTGGCGCTTCGAAACCAGGGACCAGACGCTTGTAAGAGTTGGTCAGTGGGTTTGTCAGAGCGTTCAGCGCTTTCGCGTGCTTGATGACGCCGCCAATGTAGTAAAGGCATGTTTCAGACAGGCCTGCATAACCGTCGCCCGCAAATGTTGGTCCGCCGTCTTTCCAGATAGACTGGTGGACGTGCATGCCGGAACCGTTGTCGAGGTACATAGGCTTAGGCATGAAGGTCGCTGATTTACCGTAAGACGCAGCGACGTTGTGAACTACGTATTTATAGTCCTGAACGCGGTCAGCCATTTCGAGAAGCGTTCCGAAAACCATGCCGAGTTCGTGCTGGGCAGGTGCAACTTCGTGGTGCTGTTTCTCCGGCTTCATGCCGAGTTCTTTCATCACTGAAAGCATCTCGGAACGCATGTCTTGTTCGGAATCGACTGGTGGAACCGGGAAGTAACCACCTTTAGGACCTGGGCGGTGACCCATATTGCCCATTTCGTAGTCTTTGTCCGTGTTTACTGGCAGTTCGGTAGAGTCGAACTGATAGCCGGTTTTGTGCGGCTGAACGGACCATTTGACGTCGTCAAATACAAAGAATTCAGGCTCCGGACCGAAGAAAGCTGTGTCGCCGATACCTGTAGATTTCAGGTAAGCTTCTGCTTTTTTCGCAGTCATACGTGGGTCGCGGTTATAAGCGTCCATCGTGCCTGGGTTCAGGATGTCACATTTGACGGTCATAGTCGTCTGCTGGAAGAACGGGTCGATCTTCGCAGTAGATGCGTCTGGCATCAGGACCATGTCGGACTCGTTGATGGCTTTCCAGCCAGCAATGGACGAACCGTCAAACATTGTGCCGTCTTCGAACATACCTTCGTCAACCGCATCAGCCGTGAAAGTCACGTGCTGCAGCTTACCACGAACGTCCGTGAAGCGCAGATCTACGTACTCTACGTCTTTCTCTTTCATTTCTTTGAAAAATTGTTCAGACACTTTTCCCTCCAAGTTTGGGTTTTGCGTATTCAGTTAGCCCGATTAGACCGCGGAATTACCGCGTTCGCCAGTTCGAATTCTCACGACATCATCAATTGTGGACAGGAATATCTTTCCGTCACCAATTTTACCGGTCTGTGCCGTTTTCGTGATCACCGAAATGGCTTCTTCCGCCATGTCATCGGAAACGATGATTTCGATTTTGAGTTTCGGGAGGAAATCTACGACATATTCCGCTCCGCGATAGAGTTCGGTATGTCCACGCTGGCGTCCAAAGCCTTTCGCTTCGACAACCGTCATGCCGTGAAGACCCAGCTCTTGAAGCGCATCTTTCACTTCGTCGAGCTTGAACGGTTTGATCACTGCCTCGATTTTTTTCATCCCGGTACCAATTCGCTATTTCAATAATCTGGCACTGTGGCCTACCACTCACGGCAGACTTGATAAGAGATTGAAGAGCGGTAGGCGTCCGATTGTGTTCGTGGGTCTAAAAAATGGGCGTCGCTGATTAAAAAATGGACGCATATTTCGGCTGGAGCAGAAGCCTTCATGTTATCCGGGGGCTATCAGGTGTGGCAATTTGGCTGAAGGCAAGTTTTGGTATCGATTCAACGCATTGGGGAATGTGTCGACTGATTCCAAAAATTGGCGTTTATACAGTCGTTTAGCATGCTTTTGTTCCGTTGTAGCCCGATGGATGCCTGTCTGTTGCGCTTCTCGTGTGTTTTTGCGGGATTTACTGCCCCGGAATGCTGTGTTTTCGGCAGGTTTCGACCTCTGGGCGTGTAATTGGAAACTATTTCTTTGGTAAAACAGGTTGCCAACTGTCTTAAAAAGCGTCAGTAAGCGCGCTCTACGAGTGCGGATGTGGCGAAACTGGTAGACGCACCAGATTTAGGTTCTGGCGCCGAGAGGCGTGGGGGTTCGAGTCCCTTCATCCGCACCAACCTTTTCTCCGGCATAGTCCGAAATCATCCAAAAAGTTGAACTAAATCAAACGATAGAGCCTATTTTGCGGCCTGTCGTTGTCCGGACTCGCACGATTTGATCCGGTTGTATCCGAGCAAATTGTGGGTATCCTTGTGGGTATATTGCGTTCGAGTCCCAGTTTTTCAGGGAGTCGATACCCACACCTGAAAAGGGCCCGGAAACATGAAGCTTTCGGACATAAAAGTGAGGAATCTCAAGGCTGAAGATAAAGCCTACAAGCGTTTTGATGGCGGGGGGCTGTATATTCACGTGACGCCTAAAGGCTCAAAGCTCTGGCGAATGAGCTATCGTTTCGAGAAGAAACAGAAGGTTCTGTCTTTCGGAAAATATCCCCAAGTGAGCCTTCAGAGGGCAAGAGAGAAGCGCCTGGACGCAAAGCGGCTTCTGGCTGATGGCATTGACCCGATGGAGCACGCGCGCGCTGAAGAGGCCGAGAGCGCTGCAAAGAACGAGCACACATTTGAGAAGTTAGCGCTCGAATATCTCGAGAAGAGCATCAAAGACGGCAATGCCGAAGCGACTATGAAAAAGAAGCGCTGGTATTGCCGCATGGCTTGCGATGAATTCGGCAACATGCCTATTCGTGAAATCACCGCTCCTATTGTGCTGGGCGCGATCCGCAAACAGGAAGATGCGGGCAATGGCGAAACCGCGCATAAGCTGCGGACTTTTGTCGGGCAGGTATTCCGCTATGCCGTTGCAACGGGCAAAGCAGAGAACGACCCAACCTTCGCGCTTCGTGGCGCTCTGGTTTCTCACAAGAAAACCCACATGGCGGCTCTGGTGGAACGCGACGACTTCGCAGCGCTGGTAAAGGCAGTCTGGAGTTATCAGGGCGGTGGGCCGAGCATTCGCGCGGCGCTTAAGTTAATGGTGCTTTTATATCCGCGCCCGGGTGAACTGCGCTTTTCGACGTGGAGTGAGTTTGATCTTGAAAAGGCAATCTGGACCATTCCCGCCGAGCGCATGAAAATGCGGCGTGAACATAAAAAGCCATTGTCGAAGCTCGCTGTTGAGATCCTCACCGAGCTGAAGCCTGTCACGGGTGACGCGCCGCTCGCTTTTCCTTCCCTGATCGCACGGGCGAAGCCATTGAGTGAGAACACGCTGAACCAGTCTCTGCGCCGTATGGGCTTTGACAAGACAGAGGCAACGTCTCACGGATTTCGCTCCAGCGCATCCAGCCTTCTGAATGAGAGCAATCTATGGAATCCTGACGCCATAGAAGCAGAGCTTGCGCATAAGGTGCGTGATCAGATCCGCGGCGCTTACATGCGTACGCCATTCTGGGATGAGCGCGTTCGCATGGCGGAGTGGTGGGCGAGTGAGGTGCAGGGGATGACGAGCGCTCTCTAAAACGAGAACAAAAGGTAAGTATTTGGCCTAACCGGTCAGGAACTTTGAGAAATGACAGTTCAGGTCGAGTTGAAGACTCCGTTTCGTTTCATATTAGTGTATGCTTGGACACCATAGATAGTATCCGGATGATAACGGAGTACAGGATATGGCTGAAACGACACGACCAGAGAAAAATTCGGGGAATGATTTTCAAGAAGTTCCAAATGCTCACTATCCGTTCTGGTCGCGCCACCCATTCTTTTTGAATTATGAGCTGGCGGCACTGGCTCTGGGGAAAGAGCCAGAGACGCTCAGGAGGGCGGCGCTCAAACCGGAATATCAGCTGCACCCCGTCATCGTTGAATACTCCTTTCTATTGAAACTGGTGGATCGCGCGCAGCTTTGCGGTGATCTGCCTGAGATGATCTCTCCCGATAAGGGGGTTGAATGGTTAGATCGGTTTGAACTGCCATGTTCGAATGATTTTAGGGGGCTTGTGGCGAGGTATCATCCAGCGCCCAACTGGCCCAAATTTTCAGAAGAAATGTTCACACTCGCATTCGAAAAAGCTCGACATGTTACGGAACTACAGGCGGAGCTCAAAAGGCTTCAGGAAGAAAAGACCGGAGACATAGAGGAATTCAAAGCGTGGGCCACGGACGCATTGCAGCTGATAAAAGAGCAAGAGCTCGAAATCGATCAACTGTGTGAAAAACTTACGGAAAGCGAAGCCGAAGAATTGAAGGCCGAAGCTGCAGACGCCGCAAACGATAACCAAGAAATCGGAGCGCTGTTGAGCTTGGCGGATTTGGATCCGCGGGCTGTGTTGTCTTTTCAAAAGTTGATCGTTGGTGCGGCGATGTCTTCTTGTGAGTACAATCCATTTGAAGCGGGAAGCGAGAAGCGCGCGGCGAGGAAGCTTGAGGGGTTGCTGGATGAGGCAGGAATAAGCCTTACTTCAAAAACAATCGAAAAAATTCTCAAGGATGCCACGGTGCGCCTGCATGAGGTGGGACTTCTTAGGAATTGGAAATAGGCTTATTTCCGTGGAAATAGTCGCTAATTCCGGACACATCTAAACGAACCAATCAGGATTGCCTCACTCAAGAAAGAGCGAGGTAACACAATGTTTGACGAATTCGAATTTCCTAAGACAGGCTTTGTGCGCATTAAGCAGATCATTGCGCCGTGGGGCCCTATTCCTGTTTCTAAATCCACATGGTGGCAGGGCGTTAAAGACGGACGCTTTCCAAAGAGCATAAAGTTGGGCGGTGTGACTGTCTGGCGCGCTGAAGACGTCCGGGCGCTGTACGAAGGGGTTGATAACCATGTCAGCTAACGTCGTTCCCTTCCATCGTGACGGCTCCGGTGCAGTTCTCCTGAATGCTGGTGATGCCCATGCGAGAATTTATTCGGAATGGAAACATCTCGACGCCTGGAAGACGCTGGACGTCTACGCCCGAATGCTTCTTACCGACGTGTTGAGTGACTATACCAAAACCAGCGGGAACGAAGTCCGGCTGACCGGAAATGGCCTTTCGAAGAAGTATAGGATTGGTCATCGTCGTGCCCGTAATCTGATGCTGATGCTGGAAGAGCGCGGTTGGGTTGAGCGCATAGGGCTGTCACCGGGGCCAACAGGACAGGCTGGCGGGCTTTATCGGATCTTGTGTATCACTTCGGGCGGAAAGCGTTGCGGAGGGCCTTATCAGACTTGGCGCGCGCCTCGGTCGTAGAGCCGAAACAGATATGTCCCAAAGCCGAACTAGGGGTGATGATCGAGCGAATAAGGTCTGTTGCAGAACCGAATTAAATCATCGCTACTAAAGGGGGCGTTGTTCAATTTTCCTGATTGGAAACAGGGCTTAAGTTTGGAGCTTTAGGAAGCTGGGAAAACGGGGCGTGCCGCCTACAGAACTATATCCAGCTGAGATCGGACATGGTTATTTCAAACTGATGAGCGGATGCAAAACATCAAGATCGGGAA
>QGCY01000058.1_pt1 | contig 30086 bp, 14 predicted proteins | sample 4708041 | NCBI WGS metagenome assembly QGCY01 (sample SAMN08941164, study PRJNA450518) | Sediment metagenome, whole genome shotgun sequencing project. | biome: grassland soil; feature: grassland; material: soil; isolation source: soil 14 days enrichment with methanethiol and mixed carbon source ... | reverse complement strand
CTCCCGTGCCTATCATCGCTTTAACCGCCGATGCCATGATAGGCGATCGTGAAAAATGCATCGGCGTAGGGATGAACGATTACATCAACAAACCTTTCAAGGAACTAGACATTGCCAATGCCCTAGAGCGTTGGCTAGCAGCTTAACGCATGGCGTGGCTTCCTTAAAAGAATACGCAGACTAAGTCATCGCAATATTACAGGGTTTTAACCGTTTATTTTTTCCGCTATTCTCGCCAGAAATAAATAGAACGAGAAATCATATGACAACCCTTGGCACGCCTTTTTCGAAATCTCAAACCAAAATCATGCTTTGTGGCTCGGGTGAGCTCGGCAAAGAAGTCGCCATCGAAGCCAAACGCCTTGGCGCCGAAGTCATCGCATTAGATAGCTATGCAAATGCCCCTGCCATGCAAATCGCCGATCGTGCTTATGTGCTTTCAATGCTGGACGAAGTGGCACTACGCGAAGTCATTGAAAAAGAAAAACCTGACTTTATCGTCCCCGAAGTCGAAGCCCTTGCCACCGCAACGCTGGTCGAACTGGAACAAGAAGGCTTTACCGTCGTTCCTACCGCACGTGCAGCGCAACTCACCATGAACCGCGAAGGCATCCGCCGTCTTGCCTCAGAGGAGCTTTCCCTACCAACATCCCCTTATCAATTTTGCGATAGCTATGATGAATTAACAGATGCAGTGGCCAAAATTGGCTATCCCTGTATTGTCAAACCAATCATGAGCTCATCCGGCAAAGGCCAAAGCACCCTAAAATCAGACGCTGACTTGGAAAAAGCATGGCGATATGCCCAAGAAGGCGGGCGCGCAGGCGCAGGCCGCATCATTGTCGAGGGCTTCGTCGATTTCGATTACGAGATCACATTATTAACCATTCGTCACAAAAATGGCACCAGCTTCTGCGCTCCCATCGGCCATCGCCAAGAAGACGGCGATTATCAAGAATCATGGCAACCTCAAGCCATGTCCAAAACAGCCCTAGAAAAATCACAGCAAGTTGCCGCCGCGATCACAGATGCTCTGGGCGGCTATGGCCTGTTTGGGGTGGAGCTATTTATCAAAGGCGATGAAGTTTATTTCAGTGAAGTTTCTCCTCGCCCACATGATACAGGCATGGTCACCATGATCTCACAAAACCTGTCGGAGTTCGCATTGCATGTCCGAGCTTTTTTAGGATTACCTATTCCAAACATCGATCTTCATGGCCCCTCGGCTTCGGCAGTCATTCTAGTCGAAGGTCATTCCGACAACGTGCATTTTGAAAATATTGATCAAGCACTCGAAGCCTCCGGTACTGATCTGCGCTTATTTGGCAAACCCGAAGTCAACGGCAAGCGCCGCATGGGCGTTGCCCTCGCCAAAGACAACACAACAGACCTTGCCCGTCAAAAAGCTAAAAATGTCGTTAAAACATTAAATGTTAAGCTCTAAGCTCTACTAGGAAATCATTGTATGATCACATACCGCCCCGACATTGATGGCCTCAGAGCGTTGGCCGTGAGCCTTGTGATCTTATTCCACGCCGATCTTCTAGGGCTTTCCGGCGGATATACCGGCGTCGATGTTTTCTTTGTAATCTCAGGTTATTTGATTACCTCAATCTTATTAAAAGATATAAAAGCAAAGAACTTTTCCATCACTAAGTTTTATGAGCGACGAATAAAACGAATATTTCCAGCTCTCTTTGTCGTCTTTTTAATAAGCACGATTGCCGCCTATATTCTAATGATGCCGCAAGAACTCAGCAGTTTTGGCCGAAGCCTAACCGCAGCAACATTTTTTGGGTCGAATATCTTGTTCTGGCGTGAATCCGGTTATTTTGATGTCGCAAGCACACTAAAACCGTTATTACACACTTGGTCTTTATCCCTCGAAGAACAATTCTATATTTTCTTTCCACTCTATTTATACTGGGCCATCAAGCTATTCAAAAAACATGCTCTGTCTTTAACGATTGTGGGAATGATTTTTTCTTTTGCTCTGGGCCTGTGGACATTATCAATCAACAAACCCATCCCAACCTTTTATTTGCTCCCCACCCGGGCATGGGAATTAATCGCAGGCGCCATTTTAGCATTTGGCATGTTTCCGGCTATTCCTAATAAATGGATCAATAACATCCTAGCACTGATCGGTTTCGCAATGATTTGCATTGGTGGGCTAATGCTCTCAACCGAGACACCGTTTCCAGGCACACAGGCTTTAATACCTGTGATAGGCACAATGTTGATTATCTATACAGGCTTGGAAAACAAGCAAAAAACATCAACCCTGATTTACAAAATTCTATCGTTAAAACCCTTAACTTTTATCGGAAAAATTTCATACTCACTCTATTTATGGCACTGGCCATTATTTGTGTTTAGCAGCTATTACCTGATCCGCGATTTGCATAGCATTGAAAAAGTAATACTGATTATCCTTAGCCTTGGATTATCCTGCTTATCCTGGAAATATATTGAACAGCCTGCACGTAAATACACCTCAACCAATGCGCGGAAAAACATTTTCCTTTGGGCCGGTATAAGCATGCTCATCGCCGGTACAATTGGTGGCATCTTTATCCTAAGCAATGGTTTGCCCAATCGACTAACACAAAAAATACAAAATTTGGCAATCGTCACCAAAGGCGTTGAAACACCATCTTACAATTTGTCCGACTTTAATTGGGTCAATCAATCCTTGGGCGCCAAAATCGATAACCCCGAAGTCAAACCATCTTTCATCGTTTGGGGAGATTCCCATGCAAATGCCATAGCACCAGGCTTTGATCAACTGGGGATAGAAATCAATCAAAAAGGGCTCTTGCTGAAACAAGCCGGATGTATGCCCGCCCTTAATATCACCGATCAAGATCTATCAAAAGAATGCCAGCAATTTAACCAAGACGTCGTACGCATCATTGATAATGGACAATTCCAACAGATTTTCATTATTGGCCGCTGGCTGGCTTACCCACGATGGATGTCAGGAACTTCTCAAGCAAAAGGGACGGAGCAATCACGCCAACGATTGGCAGAACTTCTCACAAACACGATCCAATACCTGCAGCACAAAAACATCAATGTCACACTTTTAGCACAGGTTCCTCCCATCACAGCACACACCATGCCCGCATCCGCCCTTGGAAGAAGCGCCTACTACCACGGAGAGCCCATGGATTTACGCTCCCGAACTGACGAATACCTGAAATCGCAAGATCACATCTTATCTATTTTCAAAACACTGGAATCAAAAACCGGGGTCACCATCATCTATCCGCATCAATTTTTATGCGATGAGACCTATTGCATGATCACCCATAACGGCAAAAGCCTATATTATGATGATGACCACCTATCCGGATACGGCGCCAAATATTTTAGTCGTTATATTCGCAATAGTTTTCAAAGCACCAATCGCTAGGCTTGATCCGCAACAATCCCTACATAATGCTGCCAACGTTGATAAAGCGCATCGCGTTCATCCGTCAACATCGCGGGTTTAAATTGCTTGTCTCGCCGCCATATTTTAGCAACATCATCAAGCCCCTGATAAACGCCAGCCGACAACCCCGCCAAAAACGCCGCGCCCAAAGCCGTAGTCTCGGTATTCATCGGCACATCGATCTCACAACGCGTGACATCTGATAAAAACTGACAAACAAATTGATTAGCCACCAAACCGCCATCCACGCGCAACCGATCCGATCGAATACCTGAATCTTTTTCCATCGCGCCCATTAAATCCATCGTCTGATAAGCCTGAGCTTCCAACGCTGCACGCGCGATATGCGCTTTATTACTCCGCCTTGTTAAGCCAAAAATAGCCGCTTTAGCCTCCGGTTTCCAACGAGGGGCACCCAGACCAGTAAAAGCCGGAATCAAATAAACCCCGTCATTATCATCCACCGAAGTCGCTAAAGCTTCACTTTCAGAAGCCTTGGCAATAATGCCCAGCGCATCACGAATCCATTGAACAACAGCACCAGCCATAAAGATCGATCCTTCCAGCGCATAATGTGTCTGCCCATCCAAACGATAAGCCGGTGTGGTTAAAAGACGGTTCTGGCTTTGCTTAAAATCAGTGCCAATATTCATCAGCGCAAAGCATCCCGTACCATAAGTCGATTTAATCATGCCGGTTTCAAAACAACATTGCCCGATCAACGCCGCATGTTGATCCCCTGCCATTCCGCCAATCTTAATTGGCTTACCAAACAAATCGGGATCTGTGGAACCAAAATCATCAACGTTATCTTTGACCTCCGGCAAGATCGAACGCGGGATATCATAAATTTCTAACAACGCATCATCCCAACAATGCTCGCGAATATTAAATAGCCCCGTACGGGATGCATTGGTGTAATCACTGGCATGCAACTTCCCACCGGTAAGCTTCCACAATAAGAAACTCTCAACCGTACCAAATGCCAGCTTACCAGCATCGGCAAGCTTTCGAGCACCTTCAACGCTATCCAAAATCCATTTGACCTTGGTACAAGAAAAATACGGGTCGATTAAAAGACCTGTCTTGCTGCGAATAATATCTTCGACCCCTTTGGCTTTGAGGCTTTCACAAAATTCAGAAGTACGACGATCCTGCCAGACAATAGCATGATAGATTGGCTGCCCCGTATCACGATTCCAAACCACTGTGGTTTCACGTTGATTGGTCATACCAATCGCTGCAATTTTCTCAGACCCACCAGCGCTGGCAATCACTTCACGGCAAAGCGCTAGCGTATCATTCCAGATATCGGTCGCATCATGCTCAATCCATGATGGGTTTGGATAATGCTGAATCAGCTCTTTTTGCGCAACATACAGCATCTGACCAGTATGATCAAAAACAATCGCCCGACTACTGGTAGTACCCTGATCAATCGCCAATAATAAAGGCTCACTCATGCTATTGCTCCCATTAAATATACTGCTAAAGCGCGTGCAATTTTACGCTGTGTTTCTTCGGAAATATGAAGCCCCAGTTTTGAGCGACGCCATAAAAAATCTTCTGCGCTATGCACCCATTCTTGCATAATGCCATAGCGTAACTCTACCTCATAAACATCTTCACCAAAATCTTCCCCCATACCGTCCAGTGAATCTACGCCATCCAGCATCACATCCATCCGTGTCCCATAAGCATGCGCATAACGGCGCAGCACTTGATCTGACAAAAAAGAATAGCGCGGCGCTTGTCTCGCTACAAACGCATCAAAATCAAGGCTGCCAATATCACCACCGGGCAAGATAGAATTTTCTGTCCATGCTTTGGCATGATGGCCCAATGTATCGCATAAAATGGTGCAAGCTTGCTCCGACAATTCACGAAACGTCGTGAGCTTGCCACCAAAAACATTCAATAAAGGCGCGCCAAAACGATTCTCCATATCCAGTTTATAATCGCGGGTAACCTCGCTTAAATTATCATTCCCACTATCCAGTAACCCACGCACTCCGCTATAAGTCCAAAGGACATCACTTGCGCGAACAGTGTTGGCAAAGCTTCGCGAAACCGCTGTACATAAATAATCAATTTCCTGATCATCAATCACCACGTGATCCAACGCTCCGTCATACGGTGTATCCGTCGTACCGATCACGGTAAAATCATGTTCATAAGGAATCGCAAAAACAATACGTTTATCGAGCTGCTGCAGCAAATAAGCATGATCCCCTTCATAAAGCTTCTTCACCACAATATGGCTGCCTTTGGAATGGCGCATATGATAAGTCTCGGGTTGTGCTAACCCTTGATCATCCAAAAAGCGCCGTACCCATGGCCCCGCAGCATTTACCACGCAACGGGCTTGCACCTGATAAGGCTCACCTTTAAGTGCATCATAAAGCGTCACATTCCAGTGCTTATCACGGGCAGACAACGTCTCACATCGCGTGCGCGTTCGTATCTCTGCGCCTTTTTCAGCCGCATCCTTCGCACAGAGCAAAACCAAACGTGCATCATCAACCCAACAATCCGCATAGGAAAACCCATAATGATAATGTGATTTTAAAGGAACGCCTGCTAAATGCTGCACCAAGCTAAAAGCCTGAGACGCGGGCAGCACATCGCGCTTACCCAAACAATCATATAGCCAAAGCCCCAAGCGAATCATCCAGCGAGGCCGTAAAGAAGGCTCATGAGGGATTACAAATTCTTGCGGCCGAATTAAATGCGGCGCACTGCGTAAAAGCCGTTCACGCTCATTCAAGGACTCACGCACCAACTTAAAATCATACTGCTCAAGATAGCGAAGACCACCATGAATAAGCTTCGTACTGGCAGAAGACGTCGCCTGCGCAAGGTCATCTTGCTCAACCAACAAAACGGAGAGTCCGCGCCCGGCGGCATCACGCGCAATTCCGGCGCCGTTAATTCCACCACCAATAATCACCAAATCATACATCGATTGAACATCCACATCTTCCAGTATAGCAGATGTATTCAAACAGAAAAATGCAAACAAATAAGCCCCCTTAAAAGGGGGCCTATCAAAAACTTATATACGGGAGAAAAGCAGCTTAAGAACCACAGCCCGAAGCATCGCTCAAGCTATCTTCAAAACTACCGCCAAAGCTATAATTAACGGCTGTACCACCACCAGCTAAACTTGCAGCATCACTCCAGCAAGATACTTCTTCACCGCCTGCTGCAGGTTCAATACCTGCGACATCATTAGGATCAATATCATCACCACCAGCATCCGGAGCCAAAGCGTTCAATGCATTCGCATTCAATCCACCCAGCCCGTCTGCGTTAACCGAAGGCAACGCCGTAATCGTCACACTAAAAGCACCCGGACCACCGGCAAAGCCAGTAAATTGATTAAAGAAGTCTTCAACATCCAACAACAAAGTCGAGCCCACAAAGATCTGACCTCGGCCATTCACGGGCGCATCATCCGCATCATATAGACGGTTTTCAATAAAATCCAATTGCTCTTGCGTCAAAATACCGCCGCTTGTTGCAGGGATAAACCCGTCATAACTAGCATTCAAACCATTCAACGTCACCGGAGCACCAGAAACAGGGCTCAATAAAGATCCATCTTCCAAACGAATATAATAGCTATCCGCATTGGTAAAGCCGGTAAAGATCGTATTTCCAAACGTATTGCCTGCCAAGCTCAGCGATCCTGCAACACCAACTTCGTCAAACTGCATGCCAACTGGCGTTGCCAACGGATCAGTATTTTCGAACGTATTTGGTTGAGACGTATCAGAAAGATCAATCTCACCACTTTCAAAGCGCGCGCCAACCGGATTGTCAATAAAGCTATTGCCTTGCAGCGCAACCGTCGTATGCGCATCACCCGCAACATACAAACCATTCACAGCAGAACCTGTAATCACGTTATTGCTTAAGGTCGCATCACCTGTACCGGTATAGACAGCAGAGTCGCTCAGCAACAAAATACCATTCTCACCCGCTCCGGTCACCTGAGCACCATCAATGGTCAGACCATCATGATACGCAACCTCAATACCGTCGCCTTCGGTTGTGTTAATTACATTGTCACCAAAGATTTCGATATAAGGGCCAACACCAACCGGAGAAACACCGGAACCACCATTATACCCATAAACACTTTCAACATGGACACCATCCGCAGTCGAAAGAAGATCCAAACCAGCCGTGCTATGATAGCCAGCATCGGTAACGCTGTTATCACTTAAATCCAGATAAGCACTGTTAAACACAGCAATACCGTGCTCGCCCGTACGCTCAATCGAATTTCCATCAATTTCAACGAAACCGCTGTTATCAGTAAATACGCCATAACCATCTGTATCTTCGACGATATTGCCGACAATCGAAACATCATCGGTATAAGCCGCCCCAACTCCGATATCACCTGCTTCAGATACTTCATTACCAGAGATCAAAATTGAATAGCCATAACCTAAGTCGTTATAACCATCGGCAAAGATACCCGCACTTTCAGTATTCACAACGACGTTACTGGTAATTTCCGCATCATCAAAAGCTTCGGCATAAATACCTTCTGCACCAGTATTTTCAACATGGTTACCATCAATCGTCAGATCAACATCATTGAACGAAGCAATCCCTGCCAAGCCCGTATTATAAACCTGATTATCGCCTGAGATCTCAACGATATTATTATCCGCCGTATAGATACCGACACCAACAATATCATCTGAAACGCTTTGATCACCAATCAAGTTACCTGTAATTTCGACCTCATCGGCATCCGTCACACGAATACCATCCGCCCCTGCGTCATAAATCTCATTCAAGCCTGAAATCAATACAGACTCGCCACCATAAACGGTAATACCTGCATCAAATGAATCAGTAATCTGATTGGTCGAAATCGTCACATTCAAATTATCGTCGGAATCAATACCATCATCGCCGGATCCATCAATCACGTTATTGCTGATCTCAACCGTTTCGGTACCTTCAACATCGATACCATCATCAACAGCGTCATACACTTCATTATTATCGATAAAGGCCGACGTACCATAAGTATAATCACCATAAGCCGCGATACCATCACCACCTACAATGTCAATTTCATTACCCGTAATCGTCAGGTCGTAAATGCCGTCTGCACTGATACCGTCACCACCCGCATTCTCGATTAAGTTATCAAGAATATTCGCAGTTTCACTGGTTGTGCCCTCGACAATGATAGCCGTACCATCAGTATTTTTAACCGTATTATAATCGATCATCGCATTATTACTATTAACGACAACAATACCTTCGGCGCCGCCATCAATAACATTACCGCCATCAAGGCCGCTAGCTGCATATGGGTTGTTATATGAACCAATCGTTACATAGTCACTGTTTTCGACATAAATACCGATCGCAGTATCATTATTAAGTGTGATTGTATTTTCCCAGATATCTGCATCATTGCTGAAATTGGTTCCATCGTTATCGCTTAAATAAATACCATAATCTGTCGTATCCGTAATATCGTTATCACGGATCCACAAATTCAAAGCCCCATCCGCGGCAATACCGGTTGCACTATCGCTCACATTGTTGGTGTAAACTTTAACGCTCGCACCACCACTAACGCTAATCGCATTATCCGTAGCAACAGAAACAACATTGCTATAAATCTCGGCGCCATCGCTATCACTGATATCAATACCGTCCTCACCGGTCTTGGTGACATAGTTACCGGTAACAATCACATCACTGGATTCAGTAATCGCAATACCGTTACCTGCAATCACATTTGTGCCCCCAACCGGCGTATGACCGGGACCATAATAACCAATATTATTATCGGTTACACTTGCATTGGCCGCACCGCTGACATAAATACCGTCAACGCCAGCCTTCCAAACACTATTTTCAAGAATATTTAACGAATTAATACCACCAAACGTGCTATCAGAAATCGAAATGCCGCTGCCGGTCGTCGCCTGGCGAATACGGTTTTTCTTAATCTCAACCGAAACATCATTCGATAATTCACCATTGATCAAAATACCGTTACGCCCAGCTTGAATATTATCGTTAAAGCTAATCGTCACTGCTGAATCAGAGATTCCAGATTGGAACTCAATACCGTCATCACCGGCCAAAATTTTGCCATTGTCATATACGTTCACCGTTGCACCATCGACAGTGCTATCGAACTCGATACCATCACTGCCCACGCCTTCAATCAAATCGTTCAAGCTAATTGTAACAGAACCGCCATCAACACCATCAATATCAATCGCATCGTCACCGCCGGTAATGAGCGTATTACCACTGATTAACAACGTCGTATCAACAAAATCTTGATCCATATAAATACCATCAAGGCCTTGACCATTGATCTCGGCATTACCGGTAATCGTCACGGTAGAACTATCCGCCCCATCAAAAGAAATACCATTATCGCTCACCCCTGTGATCGCACCGGTATTACCCGTAATGCTAAAGGTCGATCCATTCACAATATCAGAAACATCAATCCCTTCATCACCACCTTGAATCAAGCCGTTTGCTGAAACTGTTACCGACGAATTATTAATTTCACCATCAAAATCAATACCATCATCATCACCAATCAAAGACGTATTTGACTGAATATAAACCGTTGAATCAGTGATATCATCGATAAAGACAGCATCCTGACCACCTGTAATCGAGACGTTCGCGTTAATCGTAACCACTGCACTATTCGACAGATCACCCAACGCAACACCGGAGCCATTTGTCCCGCTGATAGTACTGTCAGTGATCGAAACACTGCCACCATTGACATCAATCTCGCCACCGTCATGGCCGATACCATTCACACCACCAGAAACAGAGCTCCCATCAACATCCAATGAACCATAAACGGTGCCTAGAATATTAATACCCTGTCCGCTGGAGGCACTGTTACCTTCGATCGTCGCGCCATTCGATACATCAATCGCACCGTAAAGCGAGCCACTTTCAATACCGCTACCTACAGCGATTAAGCTACCGCCATCGACGTTAAGCGTACCGTATAAATTACCATTTATATCAACTGCTTCATCACCTGATTCAATATCAACATTAGTCAACGTAACCGTCGAAGGACTATTAATACTGCCATTAATTTGGATAGCATCACCACTACTGTCGATAGAACCGTTGGTCAAATTCACCAAAGCATCCGCAATCGAAGCCGATTTAATACCAAAAACAACGCTATCACCATTGCTACCGATCTGGTTACCGATGATATCCAGCTGATAACCACCGCTCAACGTACCCAGCTCAATACCTGCTGTAGAAGAACCTTCAAAGATATTGCCTGTCAGCGTACCCAAACCAGCTGATGTCGAAGACACATAAATACCGGCCGTGTTAAAGTTTTTGAACGTGTTAGCATCACTGATCAAACCAATCGCACCTGCGCCAGTAGCATAAATACCGTAATCAGCCGATCCCGCCCCATCAAAAGTAAACGGATCAATATCCACGTTCGACGCTGTCACCGTAATCAAATTCGCGCCACCGTCGCTCTTCAAAATGGCATCATAACCCGCCAATTTCAAAGCCTTATCAACCGTGATGTCTTCGATATAAGTCCCTGCGCCGACATTAACGGTAATGCCTGCACTAGCCAAATCAATTGCATTTTGAATGCCCAAAGAATTCTCAGTCACAAACAAATCAGTGCTATCTAACCAAGTCACATGGCCAGCACCAACCTCGTCCATATCATGCTTAACTTGAGCTTCAATCGCAAAGCTCTCGTCAAGGTCGGCATCGCGACCGATCACCCCTTCAAAGATTGCATCACGTGCATCCACATCCGGTGATCCGGCTTCAGAGCCCAAAGCAATATACTGGGTATCAATGGCGCCAAAGCTTGTCTCACCGATATCAACATTCTGTCCGCCAAGCTCGCTTAAGTACAAAGCACCCCAACCAGAGCTGTTAGTACCTAATGCAGTCTGACCACCCAAAGCAACATCAGTAAAGGTCACGTCCACACCGTCATAGCGCTGAATACCCAGCAATGCCGCGCGGTAATCACCTGCCACGCTCACATTATCCAGCGTAATAACACCAGACGCGGCCAATGTATCCGCACCGCGGATTTGAATACCATAATCAGCCGTATTGGATGCCGTATTATTCTCGATACTTATATTACGCAGAGTAATGTCACCATTATAAAGATAGGCAAGAATATCGCCTTCACCGCCACTGCCACCGGTCGCACCATTATTAAAGAAGTCAGAATTAACAACATTAAACTTCGTCAAAGAATTCCCGTAAACAGCAACCCCATTATAGCCGTTATCACTAAAGCTCATTTGGTTGATTTGCAGAACTTTCAAATTCGCCGTATCAGCAACACGAACACCTGTTCCCGTAGCATTATCAACACTCATCCGGCGCAAGATAACATTGGTGTTACCCAAATCACTGTCGATCAAGAAACCGTCCGTATAACCAGTTGCATCAATAATCGTAGAATTCTTACTAACGCCACTGATTCTCATGTTTTTATCAATGACAATATCACCTTCGCTAAAGGTGCCTGAAGCAATCTCTACTTCAGCGCCCGCCGCAGCAACATAAACACCATCTTGAATTTGTGCATCGGTATTTTCAACTTCCACCAAAGACGCCGTACCAGTTACCGCGCCGGTTGTCACAATATCATCGCCCAGATAAACCGTTGAGGCGTCAAAGAAAGCAGCACCATCAGCCAAATCGATTGCTGCACCAAGATCAACATCAATTGCACTATCGGAACTCACGGACAAAGCACCGCCATCCGTATCAACATTCGCCGTGTTTTCAAATACCAGATCACCGCCTTGCGTACCGATCAAAATCGCCCCATCACCATAAGCAACATCATGGGCTGTACCGGAAGTGCTAAGCTCACCCGCAATATTCAAACCATTCGCATCAACCAATGTGAAGCCACCATTGCTCCAGTTACCTGCGCCGGTTTCAATATCATTCAATGTTGCAACATCATTGCCCGTACCTTGCAACACTACATCAGACTGCGAAACACCGCTTAAAACATCAACAGTAATCGCGCTCGTCGTATCTTGGTAAACACGGCCCGTATCAAAATTCAAAGCATTCGCAATCAATGTGCTCGCATATTTCAACTGAACCTGCGTACCGGATAAATCAACATCACCCGCAGCTGTGTCAATCGCACCTTTGATAATAAGGCCGCCATTATCCGAAGCCAACGTAACGTTACCACCATGGCTTACAATCGAACCCGAAGCTTCTAGGCTCAACATTTCGCCCCATGTTGTACCATTGCCGTCAATGTCAATGGCACCGCCTTGTGTGGAAAGCTCCCCGATGATCTCCAGACCACCATTATCAACCAACGTAAAACCACCGTCATAAGTACTCGCCACACCTGTAGAGAAACCACCAATCGCGTCAATCGCATTGGTCGAGCCCAAAAGCTCCGCATATCGGGAAAGCGTACCTTCCAACAAAGTTGCAACGATCTGACTACCGCTTTCTTGTTTGAATACTCTCGCATCAATGCTTAAGCCTGTTGTCTCAACCGTACTGCCATCTACCAAGACAACGTTTTTTTCGGCATTCAAAGCCGTATCACCAGCCCCGGCGTTGATCAGGCCTTTAATACGAATGGAATCATCACCATTGGCATTCAATACAATATTTCCATCATTCGAAACAATTGAACCCAATGCCTTCACGGCAACACGAGAATTATTGGTCAGCGTAATATCACCACCATTGGAAGACAAAGCGCCATTCACTTTCAAAGTGCTACCACTGACGTTATTCAATGTGAAGCCACCGTCGCTCCAACCGGCTGTACCTGTTTCAAAATAACCGATCTTGGTAATCAAATTCGCGCCACCAAAGCTTGCCGTAGACGCCAAAGAACCAGTCAATACATTCGCGGTAACAACACTATTCACATTCTGCGTCACGGCCGAACCTTCAACATGTAGCTCATCCGCGCTTACTGTGCTGGTACCGTTCAGCTTAAACTGACGTGCATTCACATCAATGTCACCCGAACCAGCATCTACATTACCGTAAACGGTTGTAAAACCACCACTGGAGCCATTGGAATTCAGCGTAATATCACCATCATTCGATACAACACTACCGGTAGAAGCAATCAAAATTTGCTGATTAAACGACGTGCTTTGAGTCTCAAGAACAATATCGCCGCCTTGGGTCGTAATCGTGCCCGTCACATCAATGCCTGCCGCCGCGTCTGCATTCACATTATCAAATACGGAATCGCCTTCAAACGAGATCTCAGAGTCCGCTACCAACGCATTCAGATTAACAGTTTCAATATGATCAACATCCGCATCCGCCACATTCATCGCTGTAACATGTGGCGTAACATCGCCACCGATATTCAGCTCAGCCGCATTCATCGTCGCAAGCTCGGCATTACTGAAATTCAAATCACCCGTTGCACCATCGCCAACACCGACGGAACCATCCGTTGAACGGGCAAAATTAATCGTGCCAGCACCACCCTTAGCATTCAAATTCGCTGTGCCATCAACATTATAAGCATCAGCCACAATCGAGATATCACCAGCGCTGGTCAAATTCGTTATGTCGCCAAAATAAACATGGAAATCATCAGAACCACTCACAGCCGCATCAGCATTGGTATCCATACTGATATCACCAACCGTCGAAGTCATCGCCACATCACCAACAAATTCAACACCATCATTGGCATTCACATCAAATGCCGCTGCTGTTTGATCAAATTCCATCGAAACATAGGAAGAACTATCCGCTAACGCGTTCAGCGACAACAATTCAGCGATATTGACTGAATAATCATAATCATCATAAAACCAAACCGCAGATACATTATTATCTGCAGCATTTTCTTTACCAATCTGCAAACGATTAGCCGTGATTAAATCAAGCTCACTCGTATCCAGGCTTAAGCCAGCACCGCCAGCGCCAGCCAATGAAATCGTACCATCAGTCGCACGATCAAATGTCACACTATCGGCATTCACAGATCCGCCCAACACGACATCGTCAGCGGTAAAAACAACGCTACCGCCACCTGTTGCATCCACACCACCTGCAGCCGTAACGGTCAGTGTATCATTAGCAAACAAGCTCAAAACACTAGCCGAAGACCAATCCAAAACAACTTCCAATGAAAGATTACCCGGATCACCGCCCGCTTGATCGGTTGTGATCGTCAAATCACCACCCGCCAATTGACTTTCATACAGCGCTTCATCTGCTGCACCAATGGTAATGTTAATCGGGTCAATTAACCAGTGGCCGGCTAAAATACTAGCGCCACTGACAAAATCAACATTCTTAGCCGACGTATCAACAAAGCCGGTCTTATTCTGGCCTTGCGCACTGATCGTGCCTGCGACACTCAATGCGTCATCAGCAATCACTTTGACACTACCTGCAACATCAGCAGAATCAGCCAATAATTCTGCACTAGCTGCAACGTCAATATTTTGGCCCTTCACATCAACCGAACCGGCTTCATTTGTGCCCGATGCATTCAACGTACCTGCAACAGAAACCGTCCCGGAGTCACCACCTGAAAGGATAATCTTGCCGCCCTTTACCTCAGCCGAAGCAACAGTAATAACGCCTTCAACATTAATAATATTATCAACAGCATCTTTGGCTGCCAGCGCGGTCATTTGGACCACGCCGCCTTCGGCGTCAATCTCTCCGGAATGCTCAATATACGCATCGGCAAGCTCACCGGAAACTTCAACTTCGACCAAACCATCGCCATAAAGATCAAGCGTTACTTTCTCACCCGCGGCAAAGGCAACTTTACCCATTTTGGCATTAATAACACCGTTATTAACAACGGTTGGTGAGACAAATGCCGCCAAACCGGCTTCGGCGACACTGATACTGGCTCCTTCTTCGATAAGAATCGAAGCATCATTAGAAAAATTACCGATCTCTAACCGGCCTGTCTCCAGATAATTCTGCGCATTCAGCAAATCACCGGTTGCGAACGTAACCGAATTCGAATCGACAACAGCGCTCTCACCAACAATAAAGCCATCACCATCCAAAACATGACAAGAACCACTACAATTCAAACGACCATAAATATAAGTCGGGTCGTTCTCACGGTCGATCGCCACCAGATCACCGTTAACATTAACCGTCCAGTTTTTGGTAATATCCAGATCACCTTCAACAATCGCACGATTAGAGGTTACATCAATATTCGTCGTATTGGCCGTAGAAAGATCGGTAACGGTACTACCACCCGTTGTATCCAAATCTACCCAGTTATCCGCAAGTGCAGGCTGAACAGCCAACGCCATCATAATCGCCGCCGCAGACGTTGTGGATAATAATCGGCGTGATGTGCCAGATTTACCTGCAGAAAAACGTACAACATTATTAGATGAACTCATTAATCTATTCCCCTTGAATTCCAGTGGATGGACTCTTCATTAAAATTTAAACTTCAAATATACTAAGACTGATAAAAAATGATGTTCTCTCAACATCAGTCAAACCAAATTATTACACAACAAAATCAGTAACTTAACAAACTACATGCTCAACTAATTTTGTTCACACACGCCGACCACAGCCAACACATAAAACCTAAAAGCACAGTGACTCAATTATAGGCTGCTGGCAACCGACTTTAACTTTTTCTTAATAATTTTGAGGCAATCTAACGCATTTTCAAAAAAGAAAGCAAGATTAAAAACATTAAGGAAAATCAAAGCAGCTTATCACTTGCCCCTCAGAGTCAAATAAGGTATCGATAAAAGGACTGTAATTGCTACTCAAGATAGATAGGTTCTCCCAAACAATGACAATCTTACCTTCTTCCCAACGGAAAAGCCGCTTCGTAGCGCTGTGTGGTGTAGCATTATGCGCACTATCTACCCACAACGCACAAGCTCAAAGTCTTCCAGATGCTGCAACCAGCACTGCAGACCCAGGCCGTGTTGAGCAACCTTTCGAAACACAAGCCGTACCTGGGATATCCCCGCGGGTTGAAGTCAAAGACATGATCTTGCAAAAGGCCCCTGAAGGCGCAGATGAAATCTTCCTTGAACTAAAGACAGTCAAACTAACCGGTGTTACCGTTTACAACGAAGAACGCCTTACCAGCGTTTATGCAGACAAAATCGGACAAAAAATATCCCTGGCAGAGGTCTATGGTATTGCCGACAAACTAACCCGCAAATATCGCAATGATGGCTACATCTTAACTCAAGTCGTCGTGCCCCCACAAACCATTGATGGCGGAGATGTTGAGCTTCGCGTCGTCGAAGGCTTCATCGAAAGCATTAACGTCGAAGGCCCAGAAGAAAGTGAAAAATCACTTGCACTGGTTCGTAGCTATGCTGCAGATATCAAAACAGACGGCGCCCTAAACATAAAAAATCTTGAGCGCTATTTATTGTTAATTGGCGACTTACCCGGCCTTGATGCGCGCAGTGTCCTGAGCCCATCACAAACAACTGCTGGTGCTGCCAATTTACGCATTATCGTCAGCCGCGATATCTTCGAAGCAAGTATTGGCCTCGACAACTATGGCAGCCGCTATCTCGGCCCATGGGAAGCCAGCGCATCAGGCGCAGCAAATTCTCTATTCGGTTTGAATGAACGTATCACCATGCAAGCCATCGGCGCTCCGGGCTCTGGCTCTGATAACGAAGACTTTTTAGAGCTTGGCTATGTTGCCGCAGGCTATCAACAACCTGTAGCCTTCCTTGGTAAGGGCGCTGTCTTCGACATCTATGCCAGTCACACAGACACTGAGCCTGGCTTTAACCTTGCACAATTTGACGTAGAAGGTAAATCCGATTACATCAGTGCAAAACTCTCATACCCATTCTACCGCTCACGCACGACAAATTTACGCGGTTATGCAATGTTTGATTGGCGTAATGTCACCAGTTACAGTAATGTACAAGACACATTACGCGATAAAATCCGCGCCATCCGTGCGGGTGGGTCGTATGAATTTTTAGACACTACCTTTAAAACCGCTGCGGTAAATGCGATCTCCATCGAATTCTCAAAAGGAATAAGCTCGTTCAACGCCAGCGACAAAAACGACGATAACCTAACCCGCACACACGGCGATCCCGGCTTTAAAAAGGTTACTGCCGAAGTACAGCGATTACAGCGCGTCGCGCCAAAATTAAACTTACTCACAGCCGCTTACGGCCAATGGTCCGCACATCCATTGCTAAGCTCTGAAGAATTCGGCGTTGGTGGGCAAAAATATGGTCGCGGTTACGATTCATCTGAAATCGTCGGCGATGACGGTTATGCCGCTAAAATTGAACTACAATGGAGCAACCCTCGCGCAACACCAATCTTTTCCGATTATAAGCTTTTCGGCTTTTTTGATATTGGTAAAGTATGGAACAAAGATGCGACCACCAGCGACAATAAAACAGAAACCCTTACCTCAACAGGCGCAGGTATCCGCACCAAGTTCACCAACGGCATGAAAGGTGATCTAACCGTTGCCTTGCCTATCAACAACGAAGTACAAACCCAAGGTGATCAATCGCCACGCGTATTTTTGAGTCTCCGCCAATCGTTCTAAAGCAATATCACTCAAGTGATTTAGCTCACCCTTAAGGATCGAAGCTCGTGCACACGCTGCAAGGCCAATATATCTGGATCATCGGCGCCAGCAGTGGCATCGGCGCAGCGCTAGCCAAAGAACTCGCCGCACAGGGCGCTATTCTCGCGCTATCCGCACGACGCAAAGATAAACTCGAAGCACTATACGACCAACTTCCTGGCAAAGGGCATCGCATCATACCCGCCGATGTTGGCTCACCCGAAAATATAGAAGATGCCAAATATGACATCCTAAGATATTTCCCTCGCATCGATAGCGCAATCTTCATGGCCGCCATTTATAGCCCCCATGATAACCGGCAAAAACCTATCGCGTTCATCCATGAAATGATCAACGTCAATTTAGGCGGCGCTTTTAATATGCTCAACGCCATCCAGCCTGAATTTGAAAAACGCCAAAGCGGCCAAATCATCTTATGCGCTTCGGTTGCGGGCTATCGCGGCCTTCCCACCGGCCAACCTTATTGCGCAACCAAAGCCGCGCTGATTAATCTGGCCGAAAGCCTAAAAATTGAACTAGAACCAAAAAACATTGATGTAAAAGTCATCTGCCCGGGTTTCGTCAAAACCCCGCTCACCGACAAGAATGATTTCTCAATGCCGATGATCATTCCAGCCGAAACCGCAGCGCGCATCATCGCCACAGAAATGTGCAGCAATAAATTTGAAATCCATTTCCCCAAACGCTTTACGCGGATCATGAAAATGATAAAAATACTGCCCAACTGGCTTTATTTTATGCTCGCCAAAAAACTACGCCCTTAAGGGGTGTGCGCACAGCTCTTTATTTTATATACTGGCCCAACAATTATTGCAGGAGACCCCAATCATGAAAACACGCGCTGCCGTTGCTCACAAAGCCGGAGCCCCCCTCACCATCGAAACGGTCGATCTGGAAGGACCTAAGGCGGGCGAAGTCCTCGTTGAAATGATGGCCACAGGCGTATGCCACACAGATGCATTTACCTTATCAGGCGACGACCCTGAAGGTGCCTTTCCCGCCATTTTAGGCCATGAAGGCGCAGGTATCGTTCGCGAAATTGGCGAGGGCGTAACCTCTGTCGCGGTGGGCGACCACGTGATCCCACTTTATACGCCTGAATGCCGCGAATGTGATTACTGCCTGCATCCAAAAACCAATCTGTGCCAATCCATTCGCTCCACCCAAGGGCAAGGCTTAATGCCGGATGGCACCAGCCGCTTTTCCTTAAACGGTGAAAGCATTCTGCATTACATGGGCACATCAACCTTTTCAAACTTCTCCGTCATGCCGGAAATTGCCGTTGCCAAAGTTCGCAAAGACGCACCTTTTGAAAAGATTTGCTATATCGGATGTGGCGTGACCACTGGCATTGGCGCGGTCGTGTTCGATGCCAAGGTTGAGCCTGGATCGACCGTGGCCGTATTTGGTCTCGGCGGCATTGGCCTTAATGTTATTCAAGGGGCTCAAATGGTCGGCGCCTCTAAAATCATCGGCATTGACCTCAACCCATCAAAGGTAGAGCTCGCCAAAAAATTTGGTATGACCGATTTCATCAACCCGAACGACACCCCAAACGTTATCGAAGCGATCTGCGATTTAACCAATGGCGGGGTCGATTATTCATTCGAATGTATCGGTAATGTCAATGTCATGCGCCAAGCATTGGAATGCTGTCATAAAGGCTGGGGTGAAAGCGTGATTATTGGGGTCGCTGGCGCCGGACAAGAAATCTCCACCCGCCCCTTCCAACTGGTCACTGGACGAGTTTGGCGAGGATCTGCTTTTGGTGGCGCGCGCGGCCGCACCGACGTACCCAAGATAGTAGACTGGTATATGGACGGCAAAATCAATATCGATGACCTGATCACCCACGTCATGCCACTGGAAGAAATCAACACTGCCTTTGATTTAATGCATGAAGGCAAATCAATTCGTAGCGTAGTGAAATTTTAACATGGAACAAATTGAGACCCACCAATGCTGTGACGGCAGCTTAAGTATCTATGAACATAACAGTACAGCACTGAATTGCCGTATGAAATTCTCTATCTTTTTGCCGCCACAAGCCGCTCAAGGTCCTGTACCGTTCATTACATTCCTGTCCGGTTTAACCTGCACCCATGAAAACTTCACCACCAAAGCAGGCGCCTACGCCGCGGCCGCACAAGCAGGCTTGGCGATTATCGCCCCTGACACCTCCCCCCGCGGCGATGATGTCCCAGATGATACGGATTCATACGACTTCGGCAAAGGCGCAGGCTTTTACATCAATGCGACGCAAGCCCCTTGGTCGCAGCACTATCAAATGGAAAGCTATATCACTGATGAGCTGAACAAGCTGGTTTGCGAACAATTTCCCTTACAAAAAAATCAACAAGGAATCTGTGGCCACTCTATGGGCGGGCATGGGGCGCTCACGCTTTACCTGAAATACCCAGACCTTTACAAATCGGCCTCGGCCTTTGCCCCGATTGTTGCACCATCGCAAGTGCCATGGGGCCACAAAGCCTTTACCGGTTATCTGGGTGATGATCAAAACGAATGGCAAAAACATGATGCCTGCGCCCTGATGGACGCCACCGGATCACGCGCAGAATATCCTGAAATTCTAATCGACCAGGGCGGTGCGGATAACTTCCTGGCTGAGCAACTCAAACCCGAATTATTCGAAGCCGCTTGCAAAAACGTTGGACAAAAACTGAGCCTAAATTTACGCTCAGGCTATGATCACAGCTATTACTTTATCCAAAGCTTCATCGCCGATCACATCAACCACCACAGCAGAATTCTGAATTAGCCTACTCTAAGCAATCGCCTAAAAGGCTTAAATTCACAATTCTTTTGCCCCAAAACCCCTTTTACCCTTGCCACAAAGCGCAGATAAAGGCGTAATAATAATCAAAACTTAACGCAGCTATGAATTCCCAAACGATTAAGCAAAAACTGATTAATCATCTCAAAGTGATCTATCCTGAAAGAAATCAGGAAAAACTCGCTGAACGCATCACAGAAACATTCTGGCCAAAATCTGGTGGCAAAAAAGCAAAAGAATCGCATCTACCGGGCAAAAATTCTTGGTCGGAACAAACGTCCCTCTTAATCACTTACGGCGATACCATCGTCAAAAAAAACGAAGCCCCGCTGAAAACCTTGCATCAGTTCTTAAAAAACGAGCTGGCCAGTACCATTAACGGCATACACATTCTTCCCTTTTTTCCTTATAGCTCCGATGATGGTTTTTCGGTAATGGATTATCTAGCCGTCCGCCAAGATCTCGGCGATTGGGATGACATCCAAGCCATCGGCAAAGACTTCAGATTAATGTCAGATATGGTCGTCAACCACGCCTCGGCGCAAGGCCAATGGTTCAAAGATTTCCAAGCCGGAAAAGCCCCTTATGACGATTTCTTTTTCACAGCCTCGCCTGACGATGATCTCTCCGACGTTGTCCGTCCGCGCCCTTTTCCGCTGCTCAATGCGTATGAAACCTCCAAAGGAACGCAGCATTTATGGTGTACTTTCAGCCCCGATCAGGTGGATCTAAACTTCGCCAACCCTGAGGTCTTGCTGGCTTTCATCGATATCATGCGAATATATCTAAATAATAACGTGCGCATTTTCCGTCTGGATGCAGTAGCTTTCCTCTGGAAGGAAGTTGGCACCACATCGATACACTTACCGCAAACCCATGAGATCGTAAGACTCTTACGCACATTGGTCGATTTTTACGAAGAAGACGTCCTAATCATCACCGAGACCAATGTCCCCAATCACGAAAATCTAAGCTATTTCGGCAACCAAAACGAAGCCCATCTCGTTTATAATTTCAGCTTGCCTCCGCTGCTCATCCAAGCCTTACTGACGGGCAATGAATATTACCTGAAAAAATGGATGATGGAGCTGCCCCCCACGCAAGAAGGCTGTGCTTATTTAAACTTTGTTGCTGGCCATGATGGTATCGGCCTCAGGCCCGCAGCCGGTATCTTACTGGACGAAGATTTTGAAGAAATGATCGAAACCGTCCAAAAATTCGGCGGACAAATCAGCATGCGCACCGGTGAAGACGGCACCCAAAAACCGTATGAGATGAATATCTCCCTTTACGATGCGCTCAAAGGTACCGTCAACGGTGAGGATAAGTTCCAAAAAGAACGCTTCTTAGCCTCGCAAATCATCATGATGGGACTGGAAGGCGTTCCCGCCTTTTATATCCACTCACTCCTTGCGACGCCCAATGATCATAAAAAATTCCAAAAAACCGGCCACAAGCGCTCGATCAACCGGCACCAATATCATTACGATGACCTAGATAAAGCCCTCAGCAACCCCAAAACGGATGCTGCCTACATTTTTGAAGAACTGAAACGCATCATTAGCATCCGAACAAAACAACCGGCCTTCCACCCGAATGCTACGCAATTCACATTGCACCTGCCCGAAGGGCTCTTCGGCTTTTGGCGTCAAAGCCTGAACCGCAAACAAAACCTGTTTTGCATCACCAACCTGACGCGGCACGATCAAGTATTGCCGCTCCATCATCTCAATTTATATTCAGGGGTAAAATGGAAAGATTTAATGACGGGGCAAATTTTTGAAAACCGCGATCACGACTTGATCATCAGCCCATATCAAAGCATGTGGATCACAAACGCCTGATTATTCTTCGTTATCCAGACGAACGGCTTCGGCAATTTGATCCATAATATCTGGGATAGCATAGCGCACACGATTCCAACGCGGCACAAACGGTGCCTCAGTTGGATTAGCCAGAAAATCACGTCCGGCCTCAATAATATTAGCGGCAAATAACTCCACGGTTTTTTCTTCCTGATGCACATTATAAGATAACCCGTTAATCACCGCATCATGCTTATACATCTCAACCATATCCATGGCCACGCGAAGATATGTTGCTTTAATCGCGCGCAAACGCTCCTCCGACACCAGCTTGCCGTCGGTTGCCAGCTTGCGGAAAATGGAAACAATGATATCAATGCTCATCTTCGATAGGCCAGTTGTTTTATCTTCTTCAGAAACATCTTGATGCTTATGATCATACTGATCGGCAATCTCAACCTGACAAATCACATTGGTTGAATAATTCCGGCGAATTTCGGACAAAATACCAATTTCCAGCCCCCAGTCATTGGGGATCCGCAAATCAGAAAGCACATCGACACTCATGGCAAACTCACCCGCCAGCGGATAACGAAAAGCACTGAGATATTCCAAGTACGGATCATCGCCATACACCTTGCGTAACGCCTTAATCAATGGCGTCACCAACATCCGAACCACACGGCCATTCATCTTGCCGTCTGCCACACGCGCATAATACCCCTTGGAGAAAATATAATTAAAATTCGGGTTCGCCACCGGATAAAACAACCGCGCTAACATCGCCCGATCATAAGTCAAAATATCGCAATCATGCAGGCCGACAAGCTCAGTTTCTTCGCAGGCAGCCAACACATACCCAAAACAATACCAAACATTGCGGCCTTTTCCGGGCGCAAGCGGCGCCAGATTTTGCTCCGCCAACTGCGCATCAATCGCCTTTAATCGCGGCCCATCATTCCATAAAATCGTGTGTTTTTGTGGTAGCTCAGAAAAATAGCTTTTCGCATATTCGAACTCTTCCTTATTGGCGCGATCAAGCCCAATTACAATATTTTCAAGATATGGAACTTTTTTGAGCTCCTGCACGATATGCTTCAGCGCATCACCCTCAAGCTCAGAAAACAAGGAAGGAAGCACCAACGTCATCGGATACTTTTTGGAGTACTTAACCAGCAATTCTTCCAGCTCTTCAACCGGTCGATCCGTTAAATTATGTAAGGTAGAAACAATACCATTTTGATGAAAATCCGCCATGGCCGCCACTTTAGCGACTTTAACTCATAATTGCAACTCATCAAGGATTTGATCAACCCCCTGCGCCCACCCCTTTGGCCCGGACGCAGAAACCTTAATAATTTTCCCTGCCGGATTTTCAATCTCAAAAGACTGGCCACTGGCATTAGGGATCTGCACCCCATAATCCACCACACTCAGCATAGCCGCATCATTAGGGCCATCCCCCAGCGCCACTGTGATCAGATCAGCATCCGCAAACAGCCTTTGATAATATTCAGTAAAATGCATCACCGCCTGATCTTTGCCGCCCTTACCCATCAAATGATAGAAACGCCCACCTTGCGTAATCTTCATATCCTGTGCCTGTGCCAAATAAGTCAGCGCCAGCATCAAGGCCTCATCACCCGACCATAAGAAAGGTTCGCTTCCCTGACGTTGTACCGCCAACTTGGCCGAAGCCTCCGGCAAAGACGTATGCTGAATAATTTCATCAAGGCTCATATCATGGAACCCCCGCATATAAGAGCGAATGGATGAAGGCAATTTATCCATAAAGCGGGTTAAAGCCGCATAATCTTGATGAATGCACAGATCACCATTTTCCTCAACGATCGCCATCCCATTTTCAGCGACATAAGGCGGTGCTTTAGCAAAAGGCAAATCCAGCGCCTTAATCTCCGCCACTGTTTTACTAGTCACCGGAATAACCGGAGACTTCAAAGCCTGCAATCGTGCCAGCGCGGGCAAGGCTGGCGCATAATCATAACTGTGATGATCAAGGAAACTACCATCCAAATCTGTAAAAACAACGATAGACTTTTGAAACTGCATGCATATTACTTTATATTTAAAATCAATAGGGTAAAAGAATAAAAGAAAAATATTTACTTTTCCTATGCTACAATTAACGTGAATATGTAATTTGACTCTCTGAGGAAAATTGTCTAGACAGATTCCACCACAAAAAAAGCTGGTTGGGCGAATGATGCCCACAACGATATAAAGGGGAACTGCGTTTATGACTATGCACATGCGTCTAAATGATGACACTAATTTCAAAACGGTCGATGGAAAACTCAACCTAGATGCCATCAAAACGGCTGCTCAAAATCATTTAGCCAGCCGTGTCATTGAATCGTACGCCCCCGTACTCGAAAAACGCGCCCACGAAACCGATACAAACGAATCGTTCGACCTATTAAGCGACCTAATCCACACATTAAAGGAAAAAGGCTACGCACTAAATCAAACCATTCAGCTACTCAAAGACATTAAGATTTCACGCGCCTTTACACCACACCCAACCGAGCATCTAAGTCCGGAAGGCATTAAACTTATTGAAAATTTAGTACTCGCCGCCGAAGCACCTGCCAGCAAACGAGAAGCAGCTATCCAAGAAGCCAGTCAAGCCATCCGTGACAGTAAGACTTTTTCAGCAGCTAAAAAATCAAACATCCTAGATGAGATCGATGCAAGTAATGAGCGCGCCCTAATCCAACATATGGGCTGTAACATCCTTGAGCGCCACATCAATGACTGCATCGAAGCCGAATACGGCCAGCGTCCTCATTTTTGGCTGGATATCGGTCCACGCAGCTGGGATTTTGATGCCGACGGCAAACCCAACGCAGAAGGCTGGGCCATGATGGCCAAACTCAGCACCACAACAATGGGCAGCTTAAATGTCGTTGCCAATACGTTAACCCAAGCGATCGAAACCTTACCAAACGCCGATCAATTTCCCGATTTACAAAACCTCCTGACAAAAATCGAGGCCGTTCAAACAGCACTGACACCCGTTTATAAAAACGCACGAGACACTGTCAGATTTTTAGCGACCGAATCCGCTGAAATACGTGCTGGAGCCTATTACGAAGCCCGCGAAGAATATTTTGAAACGGTACAAAAATTTGCTTCGATTTATGACGCCGTTGGCAGTAAAAACCGTGGCTTTGATTTCTATCGTGACGAATTTGTTGGTTACGTTGATAAAAATGATGGCACGGTTCATGTCGGAACCCTCGACAAGCTCAGAAAAGAAATCGGCAAAACAAATCCCGAAGTCGCTGAAATGCTGGATGATGCCTTCCGCATTGTTCGCCGCACCGGATTGGCCTTAGAAAAAGGGCAAACACGTCAAAATGATCAAATTCATACAAAAATCATCGATAATTTATTTTGCTCACCCGAATTCCAACAATCAGGTATTTTAAACTCGTCCGAAATCAAAGAAATTAATGAAACGGCAATATACAACCATCAAAGCAAGCAAGTCTCTCCACCTTCCTTGGCCCTCTTACCCAAAGATCGCCAACAGGCTTTACGCGATAAAGTCCTTAAATATGTTCAAATAAACGGCAACCGCAAGGATGTTATCGCCCTGCTTGAGGGTGCCAATCCGCTACGGATTGAGCCAAATGGCACAGGTTTTCCGGATCAAGAAGCTACCTATCTTGACCGATTCCAGCTACGCGCGCTTTTCCCGTTAAAATTTGCAGAAGGCGTTATCTCGGATGCTGGAGAGCACGCCGCCCAACAACAGCAATTTATTGCCGAAATTTATAGCATGGGCACCATGTCACACATGGCACTAAACGAAGATCCTAAAACCTTGCCAATGCAAGCCCCCTTAATGGCAGACTATGTTAAGGCAAACGGCATCCTAAACCGTGAAACCCGCAAAGAGAAACATGTCGAAATACAAGGCGCCGATATTGTCCCCATGCATGTCATGCGCCCATGCAGTGACTCCGGAAAAATTGATGGTATTGGAACAGGCTTACAGGCCGATGAACAATATCGCGCCATGATTAGAACGGCTTTTCTAACCAAAAACCCAATTCTATTCCAATTAGGTGGGGGCCTTGCGATGAACCGTTTTGGTGGTGATATCTCCATCGTTCGCCGCATTGCCGCACAAGAGCTGAAAAAAATTGCACAAGAAAGAGGCCATGCCTTTGATCGCCTCAACCCAGAAGATCGTGAAATGATGCATATGGCCGCCTCCATCATGTGGACAGAGCAAGGCCGGGCCAAACGCCTATACACTGCAACGCCCAATCAAGTTGCCGATGATTTTGCTGGAAAAATTGCCGAAATTATCGAAGACCGTCTCGACCTGGAAAACTTAGTACCCGATTACACTTATATCGATGAAGCCCCCGAGCTCTCCCCCAAAGTTGCCGAACTACAAAACAAAATTGCTTGGCGGATGCGCGAAGGCTATCGCTCTTTACGCTTTGCTGTCGATGCCGGCGGCGAACATGTACTTAGTAAACTAGGCGACCGCCTCACCAACCCAAATATGGTTGGCTACATGAATAATGGCGCCCGTCCGGCATCAAAATCAGGCAAGAAAGACATCCTCAATGTGCGTGCCATCGAAAATGATGAGCGCATGATGGGCGCTGAGCTATTCCATAACGGTTTTTATGCCGGTGGTATCATGATGCGTAACTTACACACCTATGCGAATGATGGGCTTTCCCCCATCACAGAGGATACTACCCGTGCCCTGATTGAAAACCCGGTATGGGATTACAATATTTTTGCTCGTGCTCTTGTCGATGCCCAGCGCTTTAACGTCACACGAAATTTCGACCGTTTGGCAAAATTAAAAGACTGGGATTTCGACCGCACTCTTGCCGTCGGACGCCGCACCGGCTTACTCAAACTAGAAGGATCCGAGCATCATTTGCTCGATTTTGACAACCAAAACGGTTCCGTCACGGCTGAGCAAGCCTATCTAGCCAAAATCTGGGTCGACCGTCTCGAGTTCCTTGCCCTGACCGAAGCAGCTCTAAGCCCCGCCGGCCTTCAACGCAGTCTTGATGACATTATCAATGAGTTCCGCCCTGCAGATAACGGACTAGAATTCGGCGCAGGGCCAAAAACATTGGAAAAATGGCCGCATGTCACGCAAATCATTGAAGAACATCAAAAAAATGATGTTGGCTATGATCTACTCTATTTCGCAGAAGATTACATCCAAGGAGAGATCAACAAAGGCCGAAGTAAAAAAGAAATCGAGGCCGACTTTGGCGGCGAAGAAACATTACGCCTGATCGACAGCGCATGGCGGGCCGGCACAATGGCACATACACCGTTATGGACAGGTGAATACAGCTATGGCGTTCATAACCGCCGTGAAACCCGCGCTGCACAACAGCACGCCAAAGCAAAATCCGCTCTGGACGCAGAACAAGATGAACACAGGCCAGATATTACGCTGAATTAATAAAAAACATTGAAACGATTCATACAAAATGCAGGCTCTTTTTTTCAATAGCCTGCATTTTTTTATTCCATTATTTTTCAAAACATGCAATAAGACCACACGCACGTGCCACTGGCCCTTCTGAATATACAGTCATGGTTATGTAACGGCGTGAATTTTTTTGAACCGGGGCGGGTGCGACTTCTTTTTATAAGAGAAAGCCCAATCCACCTAGTTTTGAAAGGGTTTGCGTTATGAAACGTAATATTGCTGCACTTGAGGGCTGGTTTAGCTCTTTAAGTGTCCTTAGCGCTTCTCTTCAAACATTTAGTTTGAATTAGAGGCGCGAACAAAATGACACTTTATCATTCGCAAGGCAGTGCCTTGCAACCAAATGCATTACAGCCGAAATCACTGATTGAGCGCATTAAAGACCTGCGCCCATCAAAACCGCTATATGTGCTCCATACCTACACATTAGAGCAAACAGCAAAACGCTTTGTGAATTTATTCCCGGGCACGCCTTTGTTTGCAGTAAAAACCAATCCAAGCGCGGATGTTCTGCGTGCGTTGGTCCGTGGTGGCATTAGCGAATTTGACGTCGCTTCACTTGATGAGATCAAACTCGTCAAGTCGATCGCGCCTCACGCAAAGCTGCATTTCATGCACACGATCAAAGCACCGGAAGACATCCATGCCGCTTATTTTGAGTATGGCGTACGTCATTTCGTATTGGATCACGAAGAAGAACTCTTCAAAATCATGCGTGAGACCGAGCTTGCTCAGGATTTAAGCCTCACCGTTCGCTTAACTTTGCCTAAAAATGATAGCGCCCTGATCGATCTGTCTTGTAAATTTGGTGCGTCATACAACGACGCCATCGAGCTTTTGAAAAAATGTCGTCCGGTATCAAAACAACTGGGCCTCAGCTTCCATGTTGGCACGCAAAACTCCGATCCAGAGCAATACAAAAAAGCCATCGCTTATTGCGCTCGCCTGATTGAAGAAAGCAGCACAGAGATTGATACGCTCAATGTCGGTGGTGGGTTCCCGATCGATTACGTCGGCGAAGAAAATGCGCCGGATATGGCCAACATGATCGCGGCCATTCGTGAATCTTTAACCGAGCACCAGCTTGACCATCTGCCCCTATTCGCAGAACCGGGACGCGTCTTGGTCGCCAAAGGCGCTAAACTCGTCACCCGCGTTGAGCTCCGTAAAGGCGATATGCTTTATATCAACGATGGCATTTATGGCGGCTTGTTTGATTCCGCCAGCTGGATTGGCACACGCTATCCAACCTTTGCGGTTTCATGCGATCGCCCCTTTGAAAAGCAAACGCAAGACTTCCGCGTTGTCGGCCCAACCTGCGATTCATTAGACATGCTCAGCCATCCGATCACCCTACCGGCCGATATTGGCACAGGTGATTGGGTTGTTTTTGAAAACACCGGCGCTTATAGCCAAGCCTTACGCAGTGATTTCAACGGCTTTGGTCATGCAGATGTGATCTTGTTGGATGACTAAATAAAAACCAGCTCGGCGGTGCTGAACGGTTACCATTCGAATGTTTTCGACGCAAACAGGTAGCCAGCACCGCCCATGGTCAAAACCGACCCACCATAAAACACCAAGACATAAACAGGATTGTCATGCGGACAATGCAGGCTATAAACAGCTGCCGCCAACGAAGCACAAGCAACCGCACTTATAAACGCAAAACCACGCGATGACAGCGGCGCAGCGCGGCGCAGCCAAACCCGCCATAAAACAGCATAAGCCAGCAAGCTGCCAATCATCACGGAAACAAAGCAATCAATCGCAGCAGTCCCGTTGCGCAACGCATCCGATGACAAGCTAAAAAAATCACCGGCCGTCAACGGCCCGTAGGCGCCCGCACCGAATAGACCCCCAGCAAGCGCAACCAATACCCAGCCCATAGC
>QGCY01000057.1_pt1 | contig 30157 bp, 31 predicted proteins | sample 4708041 | NCBI WGS metagenome assembly QGCY01 (sample SAMN08941164, study PRJNA450518) | Sediment metagenome, whole genome shotgun sequencing project. | biome: grassland soil; feature: grassland; material: soil; isolation source: soil 14 days enrichment with methanethiol and mixed carbon source ... | reverse complement strand
CCCCCGCCATAGGGCTGTTTCAAGGTTTTCGCCATCATCGACACCACCTTGCGGCATCTGCCAAGAGCCCGGATTATCACAGCGCTCCCCCACGAAGACATTGCCCTGATTATTAAATAAGGCAAGACCAACACAAGGGCGATAAGGCAAATGAGAAAAATCAGCAGAAGACATAGATGTATTACGGATGTTTGAAGTTAAGCCAGCTATGTTCAAAAACAGCACTTAAAGGTAAAAGAGCAATGTCATTTTCTTTGATCATCGCTACCCATTTTTGAATGTCTGTCGGCGTGTTGGGGGTTGCTTGTATGACCAAAACCGCATCGCCTTTATCTTTGGCCCGCGCGATCGCCGCAGTAACATGCTCAAGCTGCGTTGTCGTGGAGGCTTCTTCTAAAAGGGTGCCTTGCATATAGTGCCCATCGGTGACCAAGGAGGTCGATTCAATATAGGGGTTTATTTCATTAGCCGTCTCTAAATAACCTAGCCCGCGTGAGAATAAAAAATGAAAAATATTTTTCATCGCGGTCTGGGATTGAGAAAATGTATCGTCAATGTGGGAAACCACCCCGGCATAGCCTTGGACGCGTGTCATCAGCCAAGCAAGATTTTCAAGGTTATGCTGCAGGCTATAGCGTTTTAAAATTCCATAGGGCCCGGTATCTTGATACGGATAATTATTGGTTTCAAAAGGCAGGTCCAGCCATAACTCGAACCCCCTTGCACGGGCTTTTTTGCCCCATCCCAGTGCATCATCTGCATAAGGAGAAGCAATCAGCGTAATATTATCAGGCAATTGATCGATCAATTGGTCTGACACGCTTGGCGATAAACCATACTGATTAATCACAATTGCCATCGTTGCCTTGGCCCCTGATGGAATAAGAGCAGGCTTCCGGTATTCGCTGAGCGGGGTTCGCCCATCTGTTGCTTTGATCGGCAATAGACCTAAACGATGTTCTTCATACAAGCCGGAAATAGGGGCCGCAGGCAATGCTTTGGCGGAAGAAAGAGGCGCCGGAGAGGTATCCTCGATCGTAGGGGCGTGATCTACAGGTGTAGCAGGTGTTTCGGTAATATCAAGGCCATGGCCCAAAGGCGACATATCAGGTTTTTGAGGATTAATGAGATTGATGATTTCCAGTTTGACGCTTTGCTTTGGCATCAAACTATGAATTTTGGACATCGTTGTTTCTTTACGAATAGATGCTGAAAAAATCATCACGAGCAATAAAACAGACACAGCTAAAATACCGATAGAAAAACTAACGGCAAAGGCGCGCAGATTATTTATTGTTTCACTCTTTTGCATCATCATCAAGCGTTGCCGCTTCGCTGTTGGGCAGGCGATCTGGATCTGTATATAACGATAATCCGTTAATCAGGTCGAGCGCTCGTAAAAGCTGATAATCATCTTTCTCAGGGGATTCATCATCCTTTTTATTTTCAGATTCTGCTTCTTCTTTCAGTACTTCGGAAAGTAACTTTTTCTTCGAAGCATCTCCGGATAAAGCACCTCGTAAATCGGCTTCGCGTAAAGCGCCACCATTGCTAAGAGCCTCTAGCTTGGCTTGTTCAACGATAATATCGGGCTCAATCCCTTTGGCTTGAATGGATCGGCCAGATGGCGTGTAATAACGCGCAGTAGTCAAACGCATCGCACCATGATTGGGGATCGGGATAATCGTCTGGACAGAGCCTTTACCGAAAGATTTAGTGCCCAAAATCAAAGCCCGTTTATGATCTTGCAGCGCACCGGAAACAATTTCCGAAGCCGAAGCAGACCCGCCATTGATTAACACGACAATCGGCAGGCCTTCGGCCAGATCACCTTTATGGGCATTATCACGGTCGACGTCATCTTCGTCACGTCCACGTGTGGAAACAATTTCACCATGATCTAAAAAGGCATCGGAAACCGCAATGGCTTGATCCAATAAACCGCCGGGATTGTTGCGTAAGTCCAGCACATAACCACGAAGATTCTTACCAAGCTCTTCTTTAATTTCTTTAATCGCCTTTTTTACGCCAGGCTCCGTATTTTGATTGAAGGTTGTAATGCGGATATAACCGGTATTACCAATCACGCGGTTGCGTACGGAACGAATTTTAATGATGTCGCGTTTAATCGTTATATTGATCGCTTCAGGCGTGTTTTCGCGGCGGATTTCCAGTTTAATTTTTGTACCAACCTTGCCACGCATTTTATCAACGGCATCGCTAAGCGTCATCCCTAGAACTGCTTGCCCGTCAATGCGGGTAATATAATCACCGGCCAAGACGCCAGCTTCAAAGGCGGGCGTATCATCGATTGGTGAAACAACTTTAACAAAGCCGTTTTCCATGGTGACTTCGATACCCAGTCCACCGAAAGAACCGCGTGTATTGACTTGCATATCGCGAAAATTTTCTTCGTTAAGATACGAAGAGTGCGGATCTAAAGCACTCAGCATGCCACCAACAGCATTTTCAATCAGTGTCTTATCATCAACCGAATCAACATACTGTGCCCGTGTGCGCTCAAACACATCACCGAATAAATTTAACAAACGATAAGTTTCGTCATAATCGGCTTGAGTTTTTTCTTCTTTTTCTTGGGGTTTTGCCCCTGCCGTGCGCTCATCGCTTTGCGCTAATGCAGTGTGCGGAATTATCAAACCAAGGGTGAGAGATAAAAGAGCACCGATAAGCAGTAATTTTTTAGCAGAAGAAGGCATAAGAGAGGTTCCGTTGTTGTAAGATCAGAAGTTATATCAGTCGTTTCAAAGTTCGAGTAGGATCGACTGCTTTCCCATGGTGTCGCAATTCAAAATAGAGTAAGGGCGTATCTTTAAAACGACTATCCTTACCTAAATAGCCTAAAGCTTCTCCGGCTTCAATATCATGACTGATTTTCGTACGAATTTTTTCAAGGCCACCGATAATACTATGAAAGCCATCAGCATGTTCAATAATAATGATATTACCGTAATTTTTAAAGGGACCAATAAATTTAATGCGCCCGGCCAGAGGGGATACAACCAAGGCCGAAGGCGGCGTTTCGATCCATATGCCTTGAGATTTTGCTTGTAAAAAATCCTGCTGGCCATACGCGACACTGATATGTCCGGCAACCGGCATAACGCTATTACCGGAAAAAATAGGTGATTTTTTCGCAGGGGGACTAAACCATGACGTTTGTTGTTGGGTCTGTTCTTCTTTTAAGCGCCCGATAAAATCTTGCAGGCTTTTTGATTCTTTTGCCAATGCTTCGGCCTTAGCTTCCGCTTGGGCAATATCACGGCGATAACGCTTATATAAGGTCTCTTTTTCTTTAAGGTGGGTATTGAGATTTTTTTGACTGGCTTGCACGGATGACAGCAAAGTTATGGCTTCTCGTTTATCGGCATTGAGTTGATCGAGCTGAAGCTCAAGCCGAGCGGTGTTTTTACGAATGTTTTCGCTATGGGTCAAAATGGATCGTGTTGTACTGTCGATAATCAGAGCACTTTGTGCAGTGTGATACGGCGACCCAGGCTGGGCCACGATAGCGGCAATTGGAATAGCTTTCAATCGATCCAACGTGAGTGCCAGATCAACCATATGACGCCGATCGGTATTGAGTTGCTCTTTTAGAGTTTCAACATCTTTAGTGCGCGCATCAATGGTTTGATTAAGACCATAAAGGCGATTTTGTGTTTTTTGAATATCTTTACCAATCGCAACTAGGTGCTTTTGCTGGGAGGCAATATCCTTTTGTAATGAAGATGCTTTCACGCCGATCTCTTGGCTTTGCTTTTGATGGTCTTCGATTTGACGCTTAAGCTCTTTCTTTGAGTATTTGGTCGTTGGCAAAGGAATCGTTTCCTCCGGTGCGACCGCCCAAGCGGGTGCTCCCCCAATCGATAAACAAATTAAGCTAAGAAAAATGAACTTATTCACGGTGATAGGGGTGTCCTGCTAAGATTTGTTGGGCGCGATATATTTGTTCGGCCACCATGACCCGTGCCATCATATGGGGCCAAGTTTGCTGACCAAAGCTCAATAACATATTGGCGCGATTGCGAACTTCATCTTGCAGTCCATCGGCGCCCCCTAGAATAAATTGTATATGTTGCTCGCCGCTATTTTGTAGATTCTCAATGGTCGATGCAAAATCCAGGCTCTTTAACCCGTTACCGCGTTCATCTAGGGCGATAACAAACGCATGCGATTGAATGGCTTGAAGCAATCTCATATTTTCATCATTTTGGGCTGTGGTGGGGTCTTTGTATCGGCTTTCAACCTCGATCAGGTTAAAAGACCAACGAATCTTTCTTTCGTAATCTTGAAAGATTTCTAAGAAGGGCCCTTTTTTAAGGCGCCCTACGGAAATAACGTCCAGCTGCAACATTGCATAAGCCTAAGCAATCAGGTTAATCGGGATAGTAATGCAGCCGATTATAAAAGCTTAAGCCGATTGATGCGATGTCACGACATCAAATTGGTGAGGTTGTGCCCACATTTTTTCAATATTGTAAAAAGCACGAACTTCGGGTCGGAATAAATGCACAATCACATCACCTAAATCCAAAACAACCCAATCCGCAGAATCTGCACCTTCGATTTTAATATCTTTAAGACCCCGGATATTCAGGCGATCTTTAAGTTTTTGCGCGGCGGCCAAGACATGTCTGCTGGATGTACCAGAGGCGACAATCATATAATCGGCCAAAGCGCTTTGCTCGCTCAGAGCAATTGTGTTGATATCGGTGATCTTATCTGCGTCTAAAGACTTCTCAACAAGATCCTTCAACTGATGAGGCGTTAAATCCTCCATTTTGTCATAAATTAAAATTTAAGTTTCTCCTTTCAAAGAGTGTCATGAGTAAAAAGCAATAAAAAACCGTACAAAAAGCCTTTGCACGGCACCTTCCGGTTTTGAGAACCAGAACTTATTATCGCAGCATTGTCGATATCCCTATGAAACATCAAGTGGGTCACCTTCAATCCTATGGAGTATATTTTTAAGCATACGAGCCATAACATCATTATAGTACGATTCAAATGAGCGTACAAATTCAAACGAGTCTCATTCAAGGATAACATTTATAAGTAATTGATATTAAATTGATTTTCTTATTTCGGAAGAAGAGATGTCCAGCATCTTTTTTTGCATGATCCAAAAAGTATTTTTGGGACTTAATTCCCATTTTTGAGGAGTTTTCAGGTAGATATGGTTCAAAAAATGCTGATTTTTCAAGGGACAAGCTTGCACCAGCGAATCGGCAGGCGGCCGGGTGACAAACGCAAACGGAATGCGGTGAATGAGTTCCTTCCAATTTCTCCAGCGATGAAGCCCATGGGCAATATCCATCCCACCAACCCATACAAATTCAGTGTCAGGAAAATGTGATTGTAAGGCACTCACACTGTCCAGCGTCGTAAATGTGCCCATTTGTGCCTCGATGTCGCTGACCAGCATACGGGGATGTACCGCGATCTCACGGCAAAGCGTTATGCGTTCTTCCAATGCATCGGGTTGATGGAATTTAAGCGGATTTTGCGGGGTGACCAACCACCAGATAAAATCAAGTTCTAACATTTTGAGCGCGGTAAAAGCTGCATGACAATGACCCGCATGCGGCGGATCAAAGCTGCCACCAAATAAACCAATGCGACGACCGCGCCAACGCTGAGAATCGTGAATTTGTGGCGGTGTAAAAAGGGACATGATCAAATAGAATTTAAGGGCGCGTCTGGCCGGTGCCTTTGACGAAATACTTATAGGTACAAAGTTGCTCCAGCCCGACAGGGCCGCGCGCATGCATCTTACCGGTGGCGATTCCGATTTCTGCGCCCATGCCGAACTCACCACCATCGGCAAACTGTGTTGAGGCATTATGCATAACAATACCGCTATCCACGCGGGATAAAAACGTTTGGGCGGCATCCTCATCTTCGGCCAAGATACAATCGGTATGGTGGGTGCCGTAATGATTAATATGTGCAATCGCCTGATCGAGCCCGTCAATGTGGAGAATGCTAACAATAGGGGCTAGATATTCTGTGCGCCAATCCTCTTCGCTCGCCGGAGTAATGCGGCTATCAATTGTTTGAATCGTGTCATCGCCACGAACTTCACAGCCCTTGTCCAGTAATGCCGTTACAATCTCTTTTGTAAGCGCGGCAGGAACGGCTTGATCCATCAATAATGTTTCGACAGAGCCACAAATACCTGTACGGCGAAGTTTGGCATTAATAATGACGTCATGTGCCAATTCAGGCTTAACAGAAGGGTGAACATAAATATGGCATAAGCCTTCTAAATGACCAAAGACCGGCATTTGTGCTTCGGCCATGACGCGGCTCGTTAGGCCCTTACCACCACGAGGAATCATCACATCAATCGTATCCGCACAAGTCAGCATCGCGCCAACGGCCTCACGATCGGTCACAGGGATCATCTGAACGCAGGCCTTGGGAAGATCAAACGCTTCTAGAGCATTTTGTATAATAACGTGTAAGGCCAAAGAGCTATGTAAGCTCTCCGATCCACCACGCAGGACAATAGCATTACGGCTTTTCAAACTAAGAGCAGAGGCATCAATAGTTACATTCGGCCGTGATTCATAAATCATACCCAGCACACCAATTGGCACAGCAACGCGCTCAATTAATAAGCCGTTGGGGCGTTCATTGCGCCACAACACGCGCCCAACCGGATCGTCAAGCTTGGCAACGGTTTCAATGCCCGATGCCATTGCCTCGATACGCGATTCATCCAGTTTTAAGCGGTCAATCATGGCGTCGCTTAAGCCGCGCTGGCGGGCTTTTTCTAAATCTTTTTGATTTTCTTGTAAAAGTAAGTCGTGGCTGTCACGCAACGATGCTGCAATATGCATAAGCAAAGCATTCATGCGCGTTGTATCAACAGCTTGTAATGATTGTGAGGAATCTTTTGCCTCTTGAGCTAAGCTACGGACAAGGTCAGCGATAGAAGAATCCGAAGCGGCAATCGTAGAAGGGACAGACATTTTTTTCTTTAATTAGTGAATCTTGGTTGAAACAACTTTAACTGATTCGTCTATTAAAGCTTTGTCTGCCTTTTTGTCAAACTCTTTCAAGATAATGTCACGCGTTGCATCGATCGCAATATCAGCGGCATAACGCTGGATCTCAACAATTGCATTTTCTTTCATGCGCTCAATGCGCTCTTGTAATTGCTCTTCGCGTCGCTGCAGATTGTTTTTAAGCTCTTCTTTGGCTTGCTTGCGGATTTTATTGGCGTATTGGCCAACATTCTCAATGATTTCTTCGGCTTCTTTAACCGCATTCGCGTGCTTGCGCTGGTATTGAGCAAGAAGCTCTTGCGATTCAGTATGCAAATTTTCTGCGTTTTCTAGCTCTTTCTTAATGGCGGCAATACGTTCATCAACCACGCTTCCCATTGCGGCCTTACCAGCTTGAACAAGGATGAACAGGAAAATAACAAAGGAAAACAGCATCCATAAATTTGCATCGTTCGCTAAAGCTTCAAGCATGATTTGTCTCTCCTAAGCGGCCTTTTTCTTTTCGATGTTTTTAATAATCGAAAGGGCCGATTGTTTATCTGTTTTAATACCCACCAGTGCCTCAGCTGCCGTTGCCGCAACCTCAGCAGCGATATCATTCATCTCACCGATTGCATTATCTTTTGCAGCAAGGATCTCAGCTTCGGTTTCTTCAATTAGTTTGGTTGCATGCTTGTAAAAAGCTTGGAACTCTTCTTGGCTTTTGGCTTTGATCTTTTCTTCCGCACGGATAAAAAGCGCAGAAGATTCATCACGGGCTTCTGCTAAGATGGCTTCATAAGCAGCATGTGTTTCCTCGGCTTCTTCCCGGAAACGTTTTGCTGCGGTGAGATCACCATCGATTTTTTCGCTACGTCGCTCAATCACCGAAGAAAGGTCTGGTAAAATTTTAAAGCGAAATGGCAAATACATCAGTGCAAAGGTAACCGCCAGCCAGAAAATCTGGCTGGGATACCAAGTAGGGTCCAACTGAGGGAGGCCTTTAATTTCTTCATGATGTGCATCACCATGATGCGCTGCTTCGTTTTCAGAATGCTCAACAAACTCGGGATCATCGAATACCTGTTCTACAACAGCATCCATATCCACAGTATGATGAGCACCCTCAGGCGCTGCCATCACCGGCATAACCGGAGCAGCAAATAAAACAGCGAACATCAGGGCGTGAACCAAGTGCTTCATAAAAGACCTCTTTATCAGCAAATTGACGTTTAACGGGGTATAGCTAAGATTAGCCTACCAAGATAAACGCAGCGATAGCGAATGCGAGCAGAGCCAAAGCTTCTGTCAAAGCAGCAGAGATAAAGAATTTCTTATCCAGAATTTCAGCTGCATTAGGGTTGCGACCTGCGGCTTCGTTGTAAGAGGCAAAGATATTACCCAGTGCCAAAGCTACTCCGAACATTGGCAACAAAGCCAGTGCCGCTGCGATTAATTTTACTGCATCTACTTCCATTTTTTTTCCTTCCTTGTTTTGAAAAATTATAAGTAGTTTAAAAAGTCTTAGTGGTGCAATTCTACGGTGTCTTTTAGATAGACACAGCTAAGAATGGCAAAAACATAAGCTTGTAAAAATGCTACGAGGAGCTCAAGCGCCAACATAGCAACATTAATAAATACCGGAATGGTTCCTAAAAACATGCCAGTATAACCCAGCGCTCCAACGGCCATCATAGAAAATCCTGTAAAAATTTTCAAAACCATGTGTCCAGCCATCATGTTGGCGAACAAACGAACCGCCAATGTAAATGGGCGCATAAGAAAAGACAAAAGCTCAATCGGGATAATCAGAAACTTTAAGACGAATGGAACCCCGGGTGGAGAAAAAATCGATAAGAATTTAAGCCCGTGATTGGCAAAGCCATAAATAGTGACCATCACAAAAACCAGACAAGCTAAAGCACCGGTTACAGCGATGTGACTGGTATAGGTAAAAGAATAGGGCAATAACCCCAAGGTGTTGCCCATCAAAACAATCATAAACAAAGTAAAGATAAACGGGAAATATTGCCTCCCGTGGGATCCAATATTATCGCGTACCATGCCGGCAATAAATTCATAAGCCATCTCGGCAACCATTTGGGCGCGACCAGGGATAATAGAGCGCGAACCCGTTGCCATCATCATACCAACCACAGAAACGCCTACGGCAATCATCATCCATAAAGAAGAGTTTGTAAAAGAAAGGTTGAGGCCATCAAGGTTGAAATCTCCGTAAGGCTCAATAACAAACTGATGAATAGGGTTAGCCAATGTCGTTCTCTCGTCTTTTAATGATTCTCTTTGTATCCGGCGTCTTTTTAGCTAATTTTTTATACGGATGCAACCATCAAAAATAAAACTTTTAGGGCAAGAGACGGCGGGCTTATAAATTTTGTGACTGGCGGTATAGGTTGTAAAATGCAACACCTGCTCCCAGAACAAGGAAAACCAACATAAAAAGAGGGGCTAGGTCTAATTGTTTATCAAGCCAAATTCCAAAAAAGGTCGATAATATAATTGCGCCCGCAAACTCAACTCCGGCCGAAGCACCTGCTTTCATGACCTCTTGGCGTGATTTGGGTTCTTTGTTGTCTGGGGTTAGCTTAGGATCGGGGGCAAGCTTTTGTAGCTTTTTATCGAGAGCTTCCAGTCGCTCATTCATTTCTTTTTCATCGGGCTCGTCAGACATTAAGCGGCCTCCGCAAATTCAAAACTTTTTTGTAAATCCACAGATACAAGCTGAGAAATACCTTTTTCCTGCATCGTAACGCCGTATAAGCGATCCATCCGCGCCATGGTCAATCGATGGTGAGTAATCACCATAAACCGGGTCTCGCCGCGCGCTGCAATCGTTTCTAATAGGTTGCAAACACGATCAACATTCGAATCATCCAATGGGGCATCAATCTCATCCAATACGCAAATTGGCGATGGGTTGGTTAAGAACATTGCAAAAATCAGCGCAATGGATGCCATGGTTTGTTCCCCGCCGGAGAGTAAGGAAAGCGATTGCAGCGCCTTGCCGGGCGGCTGAGCAAATATTTCAAGTCCTGCTTCCAGAGGGTCGTCTGACCCCACCAAAGCCAAATGAGCCTGCCCACCGACAAAGAGTTGCTGGAATAAACGTTGAAAATGCGCGTTTACCTGATCAAAAGCCAAACGCAGACGCTCACGCGCTTCTTTGTTGATGGTTTGAATGCCGCCGCGAAGCTCGGCAATGGCATCGGTTAATTCATCACGCTCCGATAGCATTCCTCCAACCTCGTTTTCCAGTTCGGCCAATTCGGCCTCAGCCCGTAAGTTCACTGGGCCTATTTTCTCTCGGGCGATAATCAAACTCTCTTTTTCGCGGCGCAGTGTTTCACTGTCAGTATTTTCACGTCCGAAACTGACATGGGATTGTAGCTCAGCCGGGGGCATCGAAAAGTTTTCTTCGATCCGGCGGGTGATCTGGTTAAGTGATTCTTGATAATGGCTTGCATTGGCTTGGGCGCCTGCGCGTTCCTCGCGGCAAAGATTAAGTGTGGTTTCGGCTTCTTTAAGAGCGCGGCCGGTTTCATAAACTTCACGCTCGCATTTGCTTAAAGCCTCTGCAGCTTCATTGCGTTGCGTTTCGGCAGCAGTAATTTTTTCAAGTAAGGCTTCGCGCTGTCCTTCATCTTTAATTGGGGCTTGAGATAATTCATCAAGGCGAGCTTTTAAGGTTCCTTGGCGATCAGACAACGTTTTTAAATGCTCACGCGCACGGATATTGCGGTTTTTGACATTAACGCGTTCATCCGCAATAGCGCGTAAACGGGCTTGCAAACTGCCTTGCTGTTGAACCGCACGTTCATAAGCCCGCAAGGTATCGTTATAAAGATCTCGTTTTTCATTCAGGGCGCGACGGGCTTGATCAAGGTGTTCTTCACTAATGCTGTCGCCTTGATCTTGGAGCTTATCAAGGCGCTCTTGATCCCAGCTGAGAACATCGCGCAGAGTTTTAAGGTCTTCTTCCAATTGGATGATTTGCTCTTCTTGAGCTTTGGTTTTGGCGATAAGTCCCGCACGGCTTTCGTTGAGGGCTGAGAGCTTTAACTGTAAATCACCAAGCTCACGCTCGCTTGCGCGTAAATGCATGTTGGCTTCATCCAAAGCTTGTGACGTTTCTTTAAGATTGCCCGCGATTTTCTCAGCGCGCTCTTGTTCTGTTACGAGTGTTTGCTCAGCAGGCGGTCGTTGCGTTAGCAAAGATGAAAGTTTGTTCTTTTGTTCCAGATAAATCGCATTGCGGTCTGCGGCCTCGCAAGCCATATAAAGCCCATCCCAGCGCCAATAGGTTCCATCTAGACCGACAAGTGCCTGACCGGGCTTAAGCTGGGCAGCAATGGCATCGCCAGCGGACATGTCTTCCACATAACCAATCTGGCTAAGGGCGGCTTTCAATGCGTCCGGTGCATTGACCTTGTTTACCAAGGCGGTGCAGCCGTTGGGGAGGGCGGGTAGATCAGATAAATCATAAGCACGCCAGTGTATAGGGGCTGTTTGATCCAGTGAAGCCATCAGGCTATCGCCCAGTGCACGGGATAGCGCAGATTCAAATCCGCTTTGTGGCGTGATCAAATCACGAATGACAGAAAATTGCTGATCGCCATCTGTACTGACCAATGCTTCCAAGCTGTCAATCTGGGCGTTAATCCCAGATAGCTTTTGTTCGGCTTCTCTCGCCGCTATATCAGCCTTATCCTTGTCAGCGCGTAAGGCGGGTAGGCGTTTTTGTAAGTCATCATGGCGCTGCTGTGCAGCATCGCGCGTTTTACGCATAGCCTCAATCGCGGATTCTAATTGGGTTTGTTCTTCCTGAGAGCTATCTTGCTGTTGTAAAATACGCAGCGTTTCTTGCGCTTGGCTGTAGCGGGTTTCCAATGTTTCGAGCCGTTTTTGATTTTGCTCTTTTTGTGATTGCAAAGATTGAAGGCGGGCTTTTTTCTCCGCAGCGTTTTGCATTAGGCCACTATATGCTTCATCCAACACCTTAACTTCTTCTGATAAAATATTGCTTTGATTCAATTTTTCTTCAGTAAGCTTTTCGGTTTCTGGTTGAGCGGTGACAATCTCACCATGCTCCACATCCAATCGCGTTAAGATACTTTCGGTTTCCTGAAGGTTATCGGTCTCATGCGCCTGATCGGATAATAAACGGTCCATATCGGCTTTGGCATGGGTGAGCGCCGCCGCACGACGTGCTTCATCATCTTCTTGACGTTGCAGTGCAACACGATAATTTTGCAAGATTGCAGCAAATTTGGTTTCGCCTTGACGTAAGGCCGGTAAATCTTGAGATTGCGTGTTTTGTGTCTTGGTAAGCTGTGTCACCACGGCTAAGGATTCGGCAACCTGTGTTTCAGCAGTGGCAAACGCACGCTTGGAAGTGGTGAGTTTTTCTTGCGCATCGAGATATTCAAAAAAGGCTAAGGCAATTTCATGTTTACGGATTTTTTCGCTCAAATCCTTATAGCGCTGGGCTTGTTGCGCCTGTCGCTTGAGCTGGGATAGACGGGATTGCATACTGCCGAGCAAATCATCCAGCCGCCCCAGATTATTATCCGCAGCGCGAAGCTTAAGCTCAGCTTCGTGACGGCGAACAAATAAGCCTGAAATGCCTGCTGAATCTTCTAAAATTAACCGGCGTTCCATCGGCTTAGCTTTGATGATCTCGGTCACGCGCCCTTGGGAAACCATCGCGGGAGAATTGGCACCACTTACACTATCGGCAAAGAACATTTGCACATCGCGCGCCCGAACAACCTTACCGTTGATCCGGTAGTTTGAACCTTTGTCACGCTCAATCCGGCGAACAATCTCAATACTGTCTTGCCCGTTATAAGCCGCCGGTGCTTGACGGTCTGAATTATCCAATAAGATAGAAACTTCGGCGATATTACGGGCGCTTCGCCGATCGGTACCGTTAAAGATCACATCTTCCATGCCGGCGCCGCGCATACGCTTGGGCGAGTTTTCGCCCATCACCCAGCGCAGAGCCTCAACCAGATTGGATTTTCCGCAACCATTCGGGCCAACCACCCCGTTCATGCCCGGGCCGATATCAAGCTCCGTTTTTTCAACGAAGGATTTAAAGCCGTGAATGCGTAAACGAGAAAATTGAACCATAAAATTAACGCGTGATACTTATTCCTGAGCCGCCGGTGCTTCTTCTAGCTCGGCTTCAGGGGAAAAAGCATGTTCAAATTTTTCTTTGAAAACTTCAAAAGGCTGGGCACCGGATATCATCTCTTTTTGGTTGATGATAAAGCTCGGGGTAGAATTAATATTCCACTGCTTAGCTGCCGCTTGCATATTATCCAAAATCCCCTGACGTAGAGCATCATTGGCAAGGCAAGCTTCCGCACGCTCTTTACCAAGCCCGTAAGGGGCGGCTTTTTCAATTAGAATGTCGCGGTAATTATCTTTGGTTGTCCATTCTTTTTGATAGGCAAAAAGCTCAGAGGTAAAAGGAACATAAAATTCAGGGTCTAAACAGCGTGCAATCATTGTGGCATCCAATGCTTTGATCTCTAAAGGAAAATCAATAAACGTAATCTGGATTTTACCTGTGCCGACATATTCCACGGTAATGTCTTTGAAAGCATTCTCATGAAAATGCGCGCAGTGACCGCAGCTAAGTGAGGCAAATTCATAAACTTTAAGGCCAGCATTATCGCGGCCAAAAGTACGCGGCGCTAAAGCACGCTCCAAAAAGGCGGCGTCATCATCAACTTCTTCGGCTTCAATGGCTGGTGAAATGTCTTCCGCGTCTTTAGGAGCCGAAATTTGTATTTCTTCGGCCGTCTTCTCAGGCGCTGATAGCAAATAATAGGCTGAAACAGCAATTAGAACAAAACCAAATAAAATAAGTAAGTGACCGCTTAAAGGGCTTTGTTTCTTTTCATCGCTCATGTGTTTAATCCTTGCCGTGAGTTGTGAATATGTAAACGGGTCTAGCAGAAGAACCGCAGAAAATCTAGCGTTTTTCGATTAAAAAGTCAAAATACTAACAATAAAGTCTACTGTAAAATAATATCAACGCGGTCCTTAAAGCCATCTTCGGCTTGATCGCCCATTGGCTTCATATCAATCAGGGCGGGATCAATGTCAGACGTAATTAAAAAGCTGCGTAATTGTAGTGCCCGCGAAAGTGATAGGCGCATGGTGTCGCGTTCGCTGCGTTTTTCGCTACTGGCATAAGCATAAATAGTAATGCGCTTGTTCTGTAAATTTTTCTGAATTTTCGGAATATATTGATCAACCAAAGATTTCTTAACAATGTCGTTCAAGCGAATATCATCACCAATATAACCGATAGATGTGATGTGCATACCACTAGGCGGCGCGCTGATGGGGCTGGTGGGTTTTTCAGTTAAATCAATGGCTTGACTGTTGTCGGTGATCGGCTCTGCCAGAACATCGGCAGGCGGGGCAGGCGGCATGTCCTTAGGGAGGATGCTATGGGCTTGTGTGTGGGGTTTCTTAATCGCAGGTTCAATTTTAACCGATTTTAATCGACCTGGCGAAGCGGGTTTTTCTGCTGGGGCTGGGATGTCGATACGAACAATTGTTTGCTTTTTATTGGTCGCTGTTAAAGAGACGGGCTTATTGGTTTCTTTGGGTGTCTCGCCCAAATATTTTTGCCTTAAAAGATCAGGCGATGTATCTGGAAACATGGTGGAGCCAGCATTATTGCCGTCTTCATCTGTAAAATCAGGGCCCTGATATTGCTCGAGAATGTCGAGGTTAACCTCAATCGAAGCCTTCGCACCGGGAGCAGTTGCCCATAAAATTAGTGCAAGAAAAAAGCCGGAAGTAAAAGGTTTTAAAGCATTCATGTTTCTATTCTAAGCGGTTAATGCATCCCTGATCGGCTGATGTAGGGCCGCGTTACTAGCCAAGACATTGCCAGTCTCTAAGGGGCCAGTATGCTTGTTATCTAAATCGATGACAAGGCCGCCAGCTTCTTTGACGATAATTATCCCAGCTGCAATATCCCAGCTTTTAAGATCACGCTCCCAAAATGCTTCATAGCGTCCGGCCGCAACATACGCCATATCAAGTGCCGCCGCACCAAAACGGCGCAAGCCCGGCGCAATCGCGCTCATTGCGCTATATTCTTTCATAAATTGTGCTTGGCTTTCTTTTGATCGGCGCGGGGCACCGGTTGCAATAGCCGATTGCATCAGGTCAGAGCGCCCCGAAACCCGAAGGCGTGAACGCCCTGAAAAAGCGCCACTATTTTTATAAGCATGAAACATTTCGTTTTTAATTGGGTCGTGAATAACACCGCCGACAATCTCACCATTTTTCTCAAGGCCAATTGAAATCGCCCAATGTGGTAAGCCATGCAGAAAGTTAGAAGTGCCATCCAATGGATCGATGATAAAGCGTGCGTTTTCGCTACCTTCAACGGCGCCGCTTTCTTCCATGAGGAAGCCAAAAGACGGGCGTGCTTTTTTAAGCTCGTCGAAAATAAGCTCTTCGGCACGGCGATCCGCGGCGGAAACAAAGTCTCCGGGCCCTTTTTGAGAAACCTGTAAGTTTTCGATCTCCCCGAAATCGCGGATAAGTGAGCGTGCCGCGCGTTCGGCTGCTTTCATCATCACGCGAATATCTGCATGTATTTGAGCCATAATTTATTGTCCTGATTTAATCTTTTGCACGTTCGACATAACTGCCGTCTTCAGTTTTAATTACAATGCGTGTTCCGCTTTCCACAAAAGGAGGCACCATAACCTTTACGCCGTTTTCTAAGATCGCGGGTTTATAAGACGTTGTTGCGGTTTGCCCTTTAATAACGGGTTCGGCTTCGACAATCTCCATTGTTACATGGGTTGGAAGGCGCACACCCAAAGGTTCCCCTTCGAAAGTTTCAACTTCGACTTTCATGCCTTCTTGTAAAAAGGCTGCAGGTTCACCGATCACGTCTTGGGCAATCGTGATTTGCTCAAAGCTTGCTTGATTCATAAAGTGATGATCTTCGCCGTCATGATACAGGTATTGGTAATCTTCTTGCTCCAGACGGGCGCGTTCAACCGTTTCTTGGGTGCGAAAACGAACATGGTCTTTATTGCCTGTTCGAATATCGCGTAGCTCCACTTGTGCAACTGAGGCTCCTTTGCCGGGTTGCACGATTTCATTTTTAACCACAACCCACAGCTTGCCGTTATAATCAATAACATTACCCGAGCGTAACGTAATCGCATTTACTTTCATGATTGCTCTTTTCCTAAAATAGCTTGTCCCAGCGATAATAGACGGCGTTGGATATCTTGATCCTCAACGTCTCCCAGAAGGGTTGATAAATGATTTTTTTGCTTTTGCGTCAAGGGGGCAGTGCGATTTTTTTTGCGTGTCTGAAGCTGAATGCGTGAAACCGAAATAAATTTGATGTCGTGAATCCAGCGTTGTCCGAATAATTGTTCAAGACGCTCAAGGATAATATCTTTCTGATAATGGATAAGCGTCGCATCAGCGGAGCTTGTCGCAATCTCTAAAATTGCGCGCGGTTGCTCGTTCTTGGATTTTGGCTTGCGGTATAAAAGACGGTTGGGTGTTGCCTTATGTGCAAATTGTGTGCCCATGACTTCAGGCCACAGCGCAACAATTTTGCCAATCGAGACAAATTTACGACTGAAGTTTTTACTGGTCACGCTGGTTGTGATTTCAGATAATGCGCGCATAATACTAAATAGTTATGTAATAATTGATTCGAGACACGATACAGATATATGCCTAAAAGCACTATAAATTTTTCCACGCCCCAGCGCAAAAGGTTTATTCAGCGTCTTCTTGGCTGGTATGACACGCATCGCAGGCACTTGCCATGGCGTTATGCGCCCGGCGATGTGGCTGACCCATATCGGGTTTGGCTGTCGGAGGTTATGCTCCAACAAACGCAGGTCACAACTGTTATCCCGTATTTTGAAAAATTTACGGCGCGCTGGCCAACGGTAACGGCGCTGGCCAATGCAAGCGAAGAAGACGTTCTACAACAATGGGCGGGGCTGGGTTATTATTCGCGGGGCCGCAATCTACGTAAATGCGCCAAGGTCATTGTCGATGAGCATCAAGGCATTTTCCCCAAAGATGAAAAGCAATTAAAAAAACTGCCCGGCATTGGCGATTATACCGCTGCCGCCATTCGCACGATTGCCTTTAATGGAAAAGCCACCGTGGTTGACGGCAATATTGAGCGCATTATGGGCCGCCTTTTCTGTGTCGACGTGCCACTGCCTCAGTCAAAACCCTTGCTAAAGCTTGCCGCGCAACCTTTTTTTGAAATGACTGGTAGGCCGGGTGATTTAGCTCAGGCTTTAATGGATATTGGGGCAACCATTTGTACCCCTAAATCGCCCAAATGCCTGCTATGCCCACTGCAAGCAGACTGCAAAGCTTATCAAGCCGGTGCGATGGAGGTATATCCCGTTAAGGCGCTTAAAAAAGCCAAGCCCAAAAAATACGGCTATTTATATGTGATTCAAGACGGTCAGGGTAATGTCGCGCTCCAGCGGCGAGCAGAAAAAGGAATGCTGGCGGGCACACTGGGGGTGCCAACATCGGATTGGTTGGAGGAAGAGAAAATGCTGAGCCATTCACAAGCGGTCAAAAAGCCAAAAGCCATGCAAATAACTATTCAGCACAGCTTTACCCACTTTGATTTATCGCTATCACTTTTCTCGGCGGAGCAAGCATTAAATAAATTTGATTGGCACCCGTTGAATGATGAAACGATTGCAGGCTTGCCAACGCTGTTTCAAAAGGCTCTGAAACAGGTTGCACAGGACCTTGGCCAAGCGGTATAATGAGGGTCATGAAAAAAACAATTCCGCTTTTATCCCTTTTTATTTTGATTATCTTGCTGGCTGTTGGTGTCAGTACTAAAAACGCACACGCTGCAACGATTAACCCGCTTCAACAAGAGCAAGGCGATGACGAAGTCTCGTTAAATTTTGCAGATGAAGATGTGATTTTTTATCCGGTGACACGTCAAACCTTGTCCCAGCTTTATTGGAAGATGGGGGCCTATGATCTTAAGAGTGATATTGATATTGATAATTTTCTGCTAATTAATAAATGCAGCTTATATAGCGCAAATTACGACGATGCCTTCGCTTGGGAAGAGATTCGTAAACAAGCGCGCTTGTCTTTGGAAAAAAATAGAAAAAACTTTCCCCGGTATTTTGAAATTGTTGTGCCAATTCAATTGGGAAAATACAACATCAAAGAAAAGCTGATCTATGTCACACCACCACTTAATACCAGTCGTTTTCAGGTTAATGCACTGGATTCTAAAAAATGGGAATGTCGAAATCATTACGGTAAATCTAGCATCTGGAAATACCCCCATCGCACAATCGTAACATTAGCGCAGCGCCTGGATTTGCCTTGGTTTAATGTGGAATATGATAAAGTCGTTGATTATGACTATATGTATTTCGATTATGAAGATGAAGGCCAGCGTCCGGCTTATGTGGTGATGAAGCTGAAAGTCTTTGATGCTCAGCCTGTGGTTGAACGCTCGGGCTATAAGGATAAAGCTGATATTTCCGCTGTGTTGGAAGGGATAGAAATCTATGCCGATCAAGGGCGCACATTGCGTCTATATGCCATGGACATGCGGACTAAAAAACAAATTAAGCCTGAAGAAAATGAAGATTAAGCGCTAACACCTCTTATTTCATTGCGGAGCGCATCAATAGGCAGTCTTTCACCATCTTTTTCGTAGTGCCAGAACGTCCAGCCATTACAGCTCGGTGCGCCTTGTAAGGAGGCCCCAACCTTATGAATGGATCCTCGCATATCGCTAACCCGATTCATGGCAATCACGGTGCCGTCGGCATGGATTTTGACTTTATGCTTGTTCTTGGAACACGTCAGAACCGCGCCAGCCTCTAATAAGCCGCGCTCAATCAGGCTACCGAACGGTATGCGTGGTAATTCGCGCTTGGCCTTGGTCTCGATGACGTTATTGTCTAACGGATTAATGCGATCAATGCGTTTTTGTGCGTGACGGATATAGTCTGTTTCGCGCTCAATCCCGATAAAACGTCGGCCGAGCTTTTTGGCAACCGCGCCAGTGGTGCCGGTGCCAAAGAATGGATCCAAAACAATATCATTCGGACGGGTAGAGGCCATAAGAACGCGATGCAACAAGCCTTCGGGTTTTTGGGTTGGATGGGCTTTGTCGCCATTTTCATCTTTAAGGCGCTCATCACCCGTACAAAGCGGGAAATACCAGTCTGAACGCATTTGCTTATCTTCGTTGAGCGATTTCATCGCATCATAATTAAAGTAATATTTACTATCCTTTGATTTACCAGCCCAGATCATCGTCTCATGGGCGTTGGTAAAGCGGCGGCCACGGAAATTAGGCATCGGGTTGGACTTAACCCAAAGCACATCATTTAAAATCCAATAGCCTAAATCTTGTAAAATATAGCCTAAGCGGAAAATATTGTGGTAACTGCCAATTACCCAAATGCCGCCATCATCTTTAAGCACTCGGCGCGCGGCACTCAGCCATTCGCGGGTAAAATCATCATAGGTTTTTAACGTTTCAAATTGATCCCAATCATTATCAACCGCATCGACTTTACTGTTATTGGGGCGATGCAAATCACCCCCGAGTTGAAGGTTGTAGGGCGGGTCAGCAAAAATTAGATCGATGCTTCCTTCTTCCATGGCGTTCATTTTTTCAATGCAATCGCCCTGCAAAATAGAGTTCTGGATAGAATCGATAGATAACAATTTTTGACTCGACATTGAATAACCTTTGTGGATTTAAAGAAAGCGAATCATGAGTCAAAACGGATTCGCCGTCAAGAAAAAAGTGAGAAAAACGGTTAATACTTGATAAAACCAGACGATCGGACTAATACTCTCAGTCAAGGCGTAAACGAGGAAAATCATGACTTATAACCCCGAATTATTGGACCGGAAAAAACGTCATCCGGAAAAACAAAAAAACCCAGATAGACCTGCTGGCAAAAAGCCGGACTGGATCCGCGTGCCAGCACCGCAAGGCAAAGTCTATCAAGAAACCCAAGATATCGTGCGCAAGCATAAGCTGACCACCGTGTGTGAGGAAGCTGGCTGCCCGAATGTGGGGGAGTGCTGGCAGCAAAAGCATGCCACCTTCATGATTATGGGTGAAGTTTGTACGCGCGCTTGTGCCTTTTGTAATGTTGCAACGGGTAAGCCCGATGAGCTGGATAAGTACGAACCTTTGCGCGTTGCCGTGGCAACCCATCAAATGGGGCTCAAGCATGTGGTGGTAACATCGGTTGATCGTGATGACTTGAAAGATGGCGGGGCAGATCACTTTGTCAAAACCATCGGCGCGATCCGCATGAAAAGCCCCGGGACGACCATCGAAATCCTGCCCGGCGATTTTCGCGGCGATCAAGATGCCATCGACAGTGTCATTGCCGCGCATCCTGATGTATTTAACCATAACCTTGAAACCGTTCCTCGCCTTTATCCGACGGTTCGCCCGGGGGCGCGCTATTTTAGGTCGCTGAATTTATTACGCCGGGTGAAAGAGCTTGACCCGATGACCTTTACCAAGTCGGGCCTCATGGTTGGGCTGGGTGAAACCAAAGAAGAGGTTAGCCAAGTCATGGATGATATGCGCGCGGCCCATATTGATTTTATCACTATCGGCCAATACCTACAGCCAACGCCCAAACATGCCAAGGTTGAAAAATGGTGGACACCTGACGAGTTTAAAGAACTTGAAAAAATGGCTCGCCGTAAAGGCTTTTTAATGGTCTCGGCGACGCCTTTAACACGTTCTTCGCATCATGCTGGCGATGACTTTAAAAAGCTTAAAACTGCACGTGAAGAGTTTTTGGCAAAGCAATCACAAGCCGCAGAATAAAAGGCGTTAAGCTGATATGCCGACCCATGCGGAAAAAAAGCATCTTCCCTATACGCCAGAGCAGCTTTTTGAGCTGGTCGCAGATGTTGAGCGCTATCCCGACTTTTTGCCTTGGTGCAGCGCTTGTCGTGTGACATCTCGCGAGGAAAATGTGTTTTATGCTGATCTGGTGATTGGCTATAAAATGATCCGGGAATCGTTTAGGTCTCGCGTGACAGCATTAAAGCCCGACCATATCCATGTGCAATATTTATCCGGCCCAATGAAGCATTTATCGAACCATTGGCGGTTCATCAAAGAGCCAGATGGTTCCTGCACCATCGATTTCTTCGTTGAATTTGAGTTTAAAAATATTTTACTTCAAAAGCTTATTCAGCTTTTCTTTGATGAAGCCGTAAAGAAAATGGTTGGTGCATTCGAAGGCCGCGCCAAGGACTTATATGGCCAGCCTTCTATGAAAAACGAAAGCTCTTCTGAATAATCTTACCTTCTGGTGTTTGCACGTCAGTGGTGATGCTAGGGTCTAGCCTCATTTCATCATAGCCGGAGACATGCATAATCCCGATCGGCTCATTGGGGAGAAAGGGTTCGATAAATAATTGCGTATCCGCATCCCAGAACGGCTTGTTTTCACACAGCCATTGTGTCCACGCTGGCAGGATCTCTACTTTATAATTTTCAAGATAAACCATCATCCCAAGCGTTAATTGCTCGGCGGTGAATATCTTGCCGTTTTCCAAAGCTTTTAAAACCAGTGCTTGCCAGCGCTTCCAATGTGGGGCATTGCCGGGCATAGAAAAGGCGCCGGCATTTAAAACATTAAAGGGCAATAAGTCTTTAGCCGTTTTAAAACCAAAAGCCTTTAGCGCATTACTGAAATAAAAACCCCGAATTTTCCATGGCACGCGCCCTAACCATTTGACCCGTATTTGACGCATATAGGCGCGGTCACTTTGGGTGGTGATGGTCAACGCCCCGCGGCGAGAGCCTTCTAAATAGAGGTTGATCGCACGCCAATCTTGCACCCATGTATCGGCATCCATCCAGATATAGTGATCGTACCCCGGGAATAGTTCGGGGATAAAAGGGCGACACACACATGATTTTAAATATTCACGCCCGCGAATTTTCCACTCCGGTAATTTGCAAGGCCATTCGGGGGTTTTAACCGCTGTTACCAAAGGCTCAAGCTCCGCAACCTGTGCATCGGTAAGGCCGGTATTCATGATGCAAATATCAAAATCTTTGGATTGCTCAAACCGGCGCACCGAAGCCAGCCATTCTTTAAGCAATGGATAATAATTAGCATCACAGCCTGAGATAAAAGTAACCTTGTTGCCCATCGTTATTCCGGTCGTTCCATAATTTCGAGAAGGGCATTCATCGCCTCGTGCGCGCTTTGCTTTTGAATGTCGTGTCGATCACCATCGAAAATGAAGTGGTGCATAATCGGTTCACCCACGCGCCGTGCGCAAGCGATATAGACACTACCAACGGGCTTATCGTCGCTACCGCCCTCAGGCCCTGCGATGCCTGTGATAGCAACGGCAACATCGGCTAAGCTGTGCTCTAGGGCACCCATGGCCATGGCAACGGCGACTTGCGGGCTGACTGCACCATATTCGTGGATCAGCGCCATTGGTACGCCCAGATTGTCGTGTTTAGCCTCGTTGGAATATGTGATGAATCCACGGTCAAATATCGCTGATGCACCGGCTATAGAGGTCACGCTCGCCGCCAGTAAGCCACCGGTGCAAGATTCAGCGCTGACCATTTTATATTGTTTTTCTTTGAGCGCTTCGAAAAGCTTATCCAATAAAGACGTAGAGGGCATAGTGAATTCCTAAAAGCACAAAGCCAGCCATAATGCCGGCGACAACATCGTCAAACATGACGCCAAAAGCGCCCTTAATACGGCTATCAATATACGAAATCGGGAAAGGTTTTAAAATGTCAAATACACGAAATAGGATAAAAGCCCCCGTAATATTTAGCCAATCTGGTCCTCCAACATACAATAGAGGAAGCATCGCAATCCATTGTCCTGCGACTTCATCGATCACAATGCGCTTATCATCGGCAATGTGATGGTCTTTTTCAAATTCATGCGCCGCCCATAAACCTATGATAAAAACCACTATAATCGCAATAAGGAGGAGAGGGGGGCTATTCAGCCATAAGAGACAAAATCCAAAGGGCAGAGCGGCAAGAGAGCCAAAAGTACCCGGTGCTTTTGGAGATAAGCCTGAATAAAACCAGGTCGCTAAAATGGTGTATGGGGTGAAGAGCTTCAAGCTGGAACCTCCACGCTGACACACGCTTGTGCGGCCATGCCTTCGCCGCGTCCAGTAAATCCTAAACGCTCACTCGTTGTGGCTTTGATGCTTACGCGGTTAATGTTGATCTGTAAGATGTCGGCGATGCGTTGACGCATTTTCGTTTCATAAGGTGCAATTTTGGGTTTTTCGCAAATTAAGGTTAGATCGATGTTGATGATTGTTGCGCCATGTGCGTGGAGAAATTGCAGCGTTTTTTCTAAAAAGATCGCGCTATCCATATCCTTATATTGTGCGTCACTTGGCGGGAAATGGCGCCCAATATCGCCTAATGCCAGTGCCCCCATTAGTGCATCCGTGAGGGCATGTAATCCAACATCGGCATCGGAATGACCCGCCAGTGCATAAGGGTGCTCAACCTCTATCCCGCATAGCATAAGCTTGCGATCCGTAGGCTCCGTTTCAAAAGCATGAACATCATACCCTTGCCCGATACGAATCTCAGTTTGGGTTGATAATAATTTTTCTGCCATTAATAAATCTCCGGAATGGGTGACTTTGTTATTAAAGTGCAGGGCACGAATATAATCAACATGCCCCCCGCCATCCTGGAAGATCGCGCTATCATCGGTATAATCCTTATTCGGATTAGCATTTTCATGGGCTTGGACGATGTCGCCATACCGAAAGCATTGCGGTGTTTGCACTGTAATTAGCGCTTCACGGTCAATGATGCCCTGACTTTTCTGGTAAACGGTATCGGTAATCGATTGTCCTAGCGTTACCCCGCCCATTGGCCCGGCTTGTGTGATCGCCGCTAAGCATTGATCAATATCCGTGTGTTGTAAGTACGGGCGCGCCGCATCATGGATAAAAATAAAGTCATGAGATTCTAAATTGGATATAGCGTTTAAGCCATTAAAAACACTTTCTTTTCTTGTGTTTCCACCATGGGGTATTAAGGTGCATTTTTGGTTCTTTTGGATTGTTTGAACCGTTTTTGTGTATGGCTCAGAATAAACAATGTAAATATGCCTACATGACGGATGAGAGGCAAAACAATCGATCGTATGCTCGATCAGCATTTTGCCAGCAACGCGTAAAAATTGCTTGGGAATGTCATTGCCCATGCGCGACCCTTGACCGGCGGCCATCAATAAAACATCAAAAATCGGAAGAGCAGGAGCTGACATAATCTTTGTTTAGTAGCTTTGCGAGGTTTGAATTGCAATGAAAAAATCATCGGCAAGGTCAGGCTATCTTGCGCTTTAATGCGCTGCGTGCTTCTATGCTGGGATCATGAGCATCCTGACTCACAGCAATATGGCAGCAGAAAAAATCAAGGCCCGCCTAAAAAACGGGGCAAGGGCGACGTTTGCTTTTTTGTATCGGTGGCAGACCCTAATCGCAGCAGGGTTGATTGTTGCGCTGATCATCAGCGTGATCGCGACTTATGCTGTGTTTCGCCAAATCACACCAACCAATAATAACGCCGATACGGTGATCTGGCTTTTGAACGTGAATTTAAGCATCTTGTTGATGCTAAGCGTTATCTTGGTCCGGCGGATCGTCGCCTTGTGGAGTGGCCGTAAAAGGGGACTTGCAGGTTCCCACCTTCACGTTAGACTGGTTTATACCTTTAGCATTTTGGCCGCAGCGCCTGCCATTATTATGACGATTTTTTCGGCCTTTTTCTTTCAATACGGGCTGCAAAGCTGGTTTAGCGAGCGCATTCAAAGTGCGGTGAATAATTCCTCGGCCGTGGCGCAAGCCTATCTGGAAGAGCATAAGCAAAGCATCGCTGCCGACGCGCGTATTATGGCGAATAATATTGATAATGCTGCGCCGGTATTGTTGCGCCAAAGTATGGACAACTTTGAAACCTTTGTACGCCAGCAATCTTTTACCTATGACCTACCGGAAGCCATTATCTTTGATACGCAGGGTAATATTTTTGCTCGCTCAGGTCTGACCTTCTCGCTGGAGTTTCAATCAGTGCCGACGTTTGCACTGCGCTCGGCTATGCAAGATGAAATTGTTATCCTGACGAGCCCCGATGGAGAACGTGTACGCGCTTTGATCAAATTGCGCGGCGAAGATGAGCGTTTCTTATATGTAGGCAGAATGATTGACCCGGAAGTCTTGGCCTATTTAAGCGCCACCCAAACAGCCAGCGAGGATTATAAAAACCTGAAAGCCAAATCCGGTAAGTTGCAAATTTCATTCATTATGGTGTTTGTGGTGATTGGTCTTTTGCTCTTGATGATTGCGGTTTGGCTGGGGTTAATCTTGGCGCGTCAGTTGATTGAGCCGATCTCCAGCATGATCCGCGCCACCGACCAATTGCGAAGTGGTGATTATGCTGCCCGTATGCCGGTGATGGGCAAGCTAGAGGAGTTTGATTTACTTGCCCAAGCTTTTAATCGGATGACCGAGCAAATTCAAAGCCAGCAAGGCGAACTATTGCAAGCCAATCGCCAACTGAATGAACGTCGTCGCCTTATTGAAAATGTACTCAAAGGCGTGAGCTCTGGGGTTTTGCGGGTGGATGTGCAAGGAATTGTAAGGGTCAGCAATGATGCCGCCCGTATTTTACTATGCGCTGAAGAAAAAGCGGATGGTATTTTGGTTGGTCATGCACTTGATCTTGTTTTGCCCGGTGGGCAAGAGGCACTCAAGCAAGCGCAAGAGCAACCCGGAAAAATACATAAGCAGGAATTCACTGTTCCCCACACGGAAAAAGGCCAGCGGACGTATAGTGTTCGTATCGCTGTCGACGGAGCCGAGGCCGAAGGTCAAGAAGCTGGCGCCATTGTCACGATCGAAGATATTACCGATTTGCAAAAGGCCCAAAAAACAGCCGCTTGGGCTGATGTCGCGCGCCGCATCGCCCATGAGATTAAAAATCCGCTTACGCCTATTCAGCTATCCGCAGAGCGTTTAAAGAAAAAATATGCAGGGCAAATCAAAACCCAACCAGAAATTTTTGAGCAATGCACCGAGACCATCGTCAAACATGTCGAAGATATCGGGCGCATGGTGAGTGAGTTTTCAAACTTTGCCCGCATGCCGGAGCCTAATTTTAAACCAGGCCATCTTGATAAAATTATCGAAGAAACCCTGACTTTGCAAAAACAAGCGCATCCAAAGATTGATTATAGCTTTATTTGCACAAAAACAGATCTAAAAAGGCTTAAAATGGCGTTTGATCATCAGCAAATGCGCCAAGTATTTAATAATTTACTGCAAAATGCGGCAGATTCTGTTCAAGAAGGTCTTGAGAGTGATAAAAGTAGTCGAAAGGGCATGGTTTCGATCACTGTCATTGATGATAAAGCAACTGGATTACATATTGTTGTAAATGATAATGGCCCCGGCTTCCCCGAAGGCTATCACCCAACTCAGTTGTTGGAGCCTTACACAACCCACAAAGTAAAGGGAACCGGCCTGGGGCTTGCGATTGTTAAAAAGATATTGGATGATCATAAAATCGAACTAAGTATGGGTGTGCCGGAATGGCTTAAGCAAAAAAGAAAATGGAAAAATGGCGGGGGAGCAACTATTATCCTCACATGGGAAAAATAATAAAATCAGTATGACAACTAAAATACTAATCGTTGATGATGAGCGTGATATTCGTGGTCTTATTGCAGGCATCTTGGAAGATGACGGCTATCAAGCGCTGCAAGCTGCCAATGCCGATCAGGCATATCAAGCCGTTCATAAAGAAAAGCCTGATTTGGTTGTTCTGGATATCTGGCTGGAAGATAGTGCGCAAGACGGGCTGCAAATTTTAAAACAGTTAAAATCGGATAACCCGATCTTGCCAGTGATTATGATTAGTGGTCATGGCACAATTGAAACGGCTGTTCAGGCGATCAAAGAGGGGGCTTATGATTTTATCGAAAAGCCCTTTAAATCGGATAGATTGTTAATGATGGTGCGTCACGGTCTTGAAAATGCGCATCTTCGAAATGAAAATATCCGCCTGAAAGAGCAACAAGAACCACCCCCGATAAGTAAACCCCAGCAAAACGGACTAAATATTTTACCCGATGCCATCATGGATTTATCCTTGAAGGAAGCACGTCATTATTTCGAGCGCCTTTATATGGAGGCTCAAATGCAAAAGTTCGACGGCAATATTTCAAAAACAGCGGCCTTTATCGGGATGGAGCGCTCGGCTTTGCACCGAAAAATGAAGCAGCTTAAAGATCAAGCAATAATAGAGATTGATCCTGAAGAGCAAACGCCTGATAATGAGCCGCAAAAAATAAAGGCATCTTAATATCATGAAAGTCTTAATATGTGGCGCGGGTCAGGTTGGGTATAATATTGCATCCTATCTGGCAGATGAGAATAACAACGTCACCATCGTTGATCAGGATCCTGAGCTTATCTCCCAAGTGAATGAGGACTTGGATGTAAATGGTATTGTTGGCTTTGCCTCCAATCCCGATACATTAAGCATGGCCAATGCCAGCGATATGGATTTGATGATTGCGGTGACGCGCTCTGACGAAGTCAATATGGTCGCCTGTCAGGTTGGGCATTCCTTGTTTGGTATCCCTAAAAAAATCGCCCGTATTCGCGATCAGTCTTATCGAAAAGCTGAATGGGCTAACTTGTTTAGCCGCACCCATATGCCTATTGATGTCATTATCTCGCCTGAAGCGATCGTCGCAGAAGATATCTATAACCGCCTATCCGTACCGGGAACGACCTATGTATCAACGCTGGCGGAAGGTAAGATGCATTTAATCGGTGCTATCTGCAACGAAGATAGTCCTTTGCAAAATACGCAAATTTTACAAATCCGGACTTTATTCCCTGAACTTAATTTCCGGATTATTTCTATCTTGCGGCGGGGCAGAGCTTTTATCCCGTCCGATCAAGACTCAATTCAGCCGGGGGATGAGTTCTTTTTTGTAGCAGATACATATCACCTCGATCGTATCATGCAGGCCTTTGCGATTAAAAGTGATTATGCCATGCGCATTGTTATTGCTGGCGGCGGTAATGTTGGTCGGGGCTTGGCCGAACTTGTAGAAGAGCGCAAGCGCGGCGAGCAACTTAAAATTATTGAACATAATACTCGCCGAGCTGAAAAACTCAGTCAGGAGCTCAATAAAAAAATTATTGTCCTTAATGGCAGTGCTCTTGAAAAAGATATACTGGATCAAGCCGCCATCAGTAAGGTTGATAGTTTTATCGCTGTGACAAATGATGATGAAACCAACATTCTATCCTCTTTGCTGGCGAAGCAATATGGCGCGAAAAGTTCTATCACGCTGGTGAATAACAGTGCGTATTCACCTTTGGTGGGGCCGCTGGGTGTGGATTCAATGGTATCGCCACGTTCCTTGATTGTAGCAACCATCATGCAGCATGTGCGCCGCGGGCGTGTCAAACAAATACATAATTTGCGTCATGGCTTTTTCGAAGTCATCGAGGTGATTGCCAGTGAATCTTCTAAAATTGCCAATAGCGCGCTCGAAGATCTGGACTTGCCAGAAGATGTATTGATTGCCGCGCTTATTCGGGGCGATGAAATTGTGTTTCCTGGCCCTAAAGATGTGGTCAAAGCTGGAGACCACGCGATTGTACTTTCGACGCAGGAACAAGCACGCCGCATCGAAAAATTATTTTCCATTCGAGTCGATATTTTCTAAGTCATGTTGTTGGGCGTCTTTGATTCTGGTTTGGGGGGCTTGATGATCTGTAAAGCGATCGAAGAGCATTTACCAGACATCGATATTCTTTATTACGGGGATACACTTCATGTCCCATATGGTAGTCGCTCCCCCCAAGCGATTGAAACCTATACCCGTAATGCGATGGATTACATGTTTGAGCAAGGCTGCTCCCTCATCGTGATGGCATGCAACACAGCCAGCGCTCTATGTTTGCGGCGTTTGCAACAAGAATACCTACCAACCCGATGGCCGGGGCGTAACATCATTGGGGTTGTGGTTCCCACCCTCGAAGAAATGGTGGAGCGCGGTTATCGTAATCCAGCGATGATTGCGACCAAGGCAATTGTTCATTCTCATATCTATGAAGAAGAGCTAAAAAAGATTGATAGCAATATCCAGCTGTGCGCATTGGAAACCCCCTTATTGGTGCCCTTGCTGGAGAATGGTGGCGACCGGTGGCTTGATGATGTCTTAAAAGAATATGTGTCGGCTTTGGATTTGAATAAAATCGACAGCTTGATTTTGGGCTGTACACATTATGTAGCAATCAAGCAAAAGGTGAGAAACCTCTTAGGGGATCGTATCCCCATCTTGTCTCAAGATGAGATTATTCCGGCCAAATTAAAGAATTATCTCAAAGCTCACCCCGAATATAGTGACCCAATCACACGGGGGGGACGGGTGCAATATCAGGTCAGTGATCTGAGTTCACATTACGAGCAAGCCGCGCAAAAGCTGTATGGCCGTCAAATTGATATAAAAGCAGTGAGCACATGATGATCCAAAAACCGGCCTTCATTTTGTTTGATTTAGACGGTACCTTGGCTGATTCTTATCGGAGCCTCGTTCAGACACATATCCATACTTTAAAAACGTTAGGGTTTGATCAACCACAAGGCGACGACTGGTATCGCGGTTATTTTGGCTGTGCCCGCGAAGAAATCTTTAATGCCCTTTATCCGGGCAAACAAGATGAAGCACATCGTGTCTTTATTAATTATATCCAAAAACATGCCAGTGATTGGGTTAGACCTTACCCCGGCGCTGATGATCTACTACAGTTTTTAAAAAGCCAAAATATTCCAGCTGCCATTGTGACCAATAAAAGGGCAGATCTGGCACGTGCGGAAATAGCTCAATTTGCCTGGATGCCGTATTTGAAAACTTTGATTTGTGCGGGGGATGCCGTCCAAGATAAGCCTTCAGCCGCACCATTATTATTAGCGTTAGAGCAATCGGGCTATACCGGAGCCATGCAAGATG
>QGCY01000056.1_pt1 | contig 31087 bp, 27 predicted proteins | sample 4708041 | NCBI WGS metagenome assembly QGCY01 (sample SAMN08941164, study PRJNA450518) | Sediment metagenome, whole genome shotgun sequencing project. | biome: grassland soil; feature: grassland; material: soil; isolation source: soil 14 days enrichment with methanethiol and mixed carbon source ... | reverse complement strand
ACCCGGCGAAGATCTGGCCGCGCATTTACGCAATTGTCATGGTATTTTGGTGCCTGGTGCGTTTGGCTCTCGTGGGGCGGAAGGTAAGATTAAGGCGGCGCAATATGCGCGCGAAAATAATATTCCGTATTTTGGAATTTGTTTTGGTATGCAAATGGCTGTGATTGAAACGGCGCGTCATTTATGTGGGATTACCGATGCGAATTCTACGGAATTTGGTGCGTGTGGGGATGAGCTTGTTGGTTTGATGACCGAATGGGTTACTGAATCCGGTGAGATCGAAGCACGCGATGAAGAATCCGACTTGGGCGGCACCATGCGTTTGGGCGCTTATCCAGCCAAACTGGCCGAAGGCTCACTGGTGCGTGAGATTTATGGAGAGGAAGAGATTTTTGATCGCCATCGTCACCGTTATGAAGTTAATATGACGTATCGCGAGAAACTGGAAGAACAAGGGTTGGTTTTCTCTGGTCTTTCACCTGATGGGGTCTTGCCTGAGATTGTTGAGCGTAATGATCATCCTTGGTTTGTTGGGGTTCAATTTCACCCAGAGTTGAAATCCAAACCATTTGCTCCACATCCTTTATTTGTTTCCTTTATTGAGGCGGCGATTAAGCAAAGTCGTTTGGTGTAGTTTTGATGTCAAATTATAAAACTGTTAAAATTGGTGGTTTCGAAGCACGCAATGACTTGCCGTTCTTCCTGATGGCTGGCCCGTGTCAGATTGAGGGGCTAGATCATGCCCGTAAGATTTGCGGTGAGCTCAAAGAAATTACGACGAAGCTGGGCATTCCGTTTGTTTATAAGTCTTCATTTGATAAGGCCAATCGTACGTCGCTTAATGCACAGCGCGGGGTAGGGATCGAAGAAGGCCTGAGCATTTTTTCCAAAATTAAAGCTGAGTTTGATGTGCCCGTTGTGACGGATATTCACTTGCCGGAGCAATGTGCGCCAGTGGCTGAGGTCGCTGATATCTTGCAGATTCCGGCATTTTTGTGTCGTCAAACCGATTTATTGATTGCTGCTGCCGAAACTGGCGCGGTGATTAATGTTAAAAAAGGTCAATTTTTAGCCCCTTGGGACATGGCGAAGGTCGCCGAGAAGCTTGCCGCCAGTGGTAATGAAAATATTATGCTGTGTGAACGTGGGGCGAGCTTTGGCTATAACACGTTGGTCAGTGATATGCGTAGCTTGCCGATTATGGCGAAGACAGGTTATCCGGTGGTGTATGATGCGACCCATAGTGTGCAGCAACCGGGTGGTTTAGGCGGTTCATCGGGTGGAGATCGTACCATGGTGCCGGTATTGGCGCGCGCCGCCGTGGCCGTAGGTGTGGCTGGATTGTTTATGGAAGTGCATGAAGATCCTGATAATGCGCCGTCAGACGGGCCGAACATGGTGCCGCTGGATCAAGCTGAAGGGTTGCTGAAGCAACTGACAGAACTTGATAAAATTATAAAACAGCGCTAAACTAATAATAGTGGCACAGTAAAACGCCATGTAAGCAAACAAGCAGGAGGCTTGATGTGACTGTTATCGCAGGCGCAAGTCAGTATGTAAACGCAGCAAAACTTGCTAATCAGCGGGGCCAGTCTCCTGTTGGCGGGACTGATGTTATTTCCAGCTTGGGTACGGTCGATATTCTCGATATTTCACGCAGCGCAAATTCAGTAGACGGTATTGGCCTGTCTGGTCGAGCGCGGGCTTTGAATAAAGAGTTTCTTTCATCAACAGCAAGTACATTTAATTCCATTTTCTCGTTAGGGGTGTCTGGAACATCGTCGATTGAAGGACTGCAAACTCAGATTAATGCACTGCGTTCCTCATTACCAGATCGCGCTCTCTCCCGGGAGCTTCGTGGTAACTCTGTTGATACACAAGCTTGATTTTCTACCGTAAAATGATTTCTTTTATATTTTAGGGGACTGGATTTTTCCGGTCTTTGCCTTTAAAACTGCCTCTAAGTTATTTTATTCACGATAAAGAGGGTATTTTTACATGAGCATCATTATTGATCTTCACGCACGTCAAATTTTAGACAGCCGCGGCAATCCAACCGTTGAGGTTGATGTTTTGTTAGAAAGTGGCGCTTTTGGTCGTGCTTCTGTGCCGTCTGGGGCGTCGACCGGTGCTTATGAGGCTGTTGAGCTGCGCGATGGTGATAAAGCTGTTTATGGCGGTAAATCTGTTTTAAAAGCGGTGCAAAATGTGAATGGGCCGATTGCTGATGCTATTTTGGGATTGGATGCGACGGAGCAACTCTTTATCGATCAAACAATGTTGGAGCTGGACGGCACTGAAAATAAAAGCAAGTTAGGCGCAAATGCGATCTTAGGTGTTTCGATGGCCGTGGCTAAAGCGGCAGCTTCGGCGCTTGATTTGCCATTATACCGTTATATTGGCGGTAATTATGCGCATGTTTTACCAACACCGATGATGAATATCATTAATGGCGGGGCGCATGCCGATAATCCTGTTGATATTCAAGAGTTTATGATTATGCCGATTGCAGCGAAAAATTATTCAGACGGCCTACGTGCGGGCGCTGAGATTTTTCATGCGTTGAAAAAGCAGCTTTCTGCTGCGGGCCTTAATACCAATGTAGGCGATGAGGGTGGCTTTGCCCCTGCGGTTAAATCATCGGATGAGGCTTTAGATTTCATTATGAAGTCCATCGAAGCTGCCGGTTATAAGCCGGGTGAAGAGATTGCGATTGCGTTGGATGCTGCCTCCAGTGAGTTTTATAAAGATGGTAAGTACCATCTTGCCGGTGAAGGAAAAATTCTTAGCTCGGATGAGATGGTGTCTTATTACAAGGATCTTTGTGATCGTTACCCGATTGTTTCGATCGAGGACGGTTTGGACGAAGATGATTGGGCCGGTTGGAGCGCGTTGACCGCCGCGATTGGCGATAAGGTTCAGTTGGTTGGAGATGATTTGTATGTGACCAACGCCAAACGTTTGCAAAAAGGTATTGATGAAAAAGCCGGTAATGCGGTTTTGGTAAAAGTAAACCAGATTGGTACTTTGTCTGAAACGCTTGAGACGATTGAAAAAGCTAAAAAAGCTGGCTTTGGTATTGTGCTTTCGCATCGCTCAGGCGAGACCGAAGATGCCACCATTGCGGATTTGGCTGTGGCAACGAATGCAGGTCAGATTAAGACGGGCTCTTTGTCACGCTCAGACCGGATGGCGAAATACAACCAATTGCTTCGCATTGAAGAAGAATTAGGTGTGACCGGTAAATATTTCGGTAAAGACTTCCTGCGTAAAGCGTAGGAAGTTTTCATTATAAAAATGATCATTAAAAAAGGCCGGATAATTTGTCCGGCCTTTTGTTGTTTCTGAGATTTAATCCGTTGATTAACGACGGATACCTAAGCTTTCGATCAGCTTTTTATAGCGGCCTTCGTCTTTGTTTTTTAGGTAGTCTAAAAGTTTACGGCGCTTGGCAACCATGGCCAACAGGCCACGACGGCTGTGGAAGTCTTTTTTGTGTGTTTGCATGTGAGAAGATAGTTCTTCGATGCGAGTGGTCAGAATAGCAACCTGAACTTCAGGAGAGCCTGTATCGTTCTTTTCGGTTTGGTATTCTTTAATAATTTCTTGTTTTTTTGCTGTTTCTAGCGACATCTTTTCCTCTTTCGTTTTTTTACAGGTTAAACACACGGACCGGCTTTAATTCGCCTTTTTCAAGTTGGGTCAGGGCAATGGGTTTTTCTTCATACACTGCCAAGACCGTTTGACCTTTTTTTACATCGCCAAGACGTTGTAAATCAGATCGTTTGACCATCTTCAAAGCTTGTCCGCTTTTCAACAAGGCTGCTTCGTTTTGACTAATGGAAAGAGCCAGGATGTCGTCCAGCGCACTTTCTATACCAAGCAATGCCTCGTCAAGGCCCGCACTATCGTGCATTTCTTCCAGTTTTGCAAGTAAAAAGGAATTATCCTCATGAAAACAACCGACTTGGGTGCGGCGTAGTTTTGATACATAGGCTTTGCTGCCTAGTGACTCGGCTAAATCGCGGGCTAGGGCCCGAATATAGGTGCCTTTGCCGCAATCTACATAGAAGCTTGCCGTTTCATTGTCACAATCGATGAGGTTGAATTCATTGATGGTGACGGTACGAGATTTAATTTCGACTTCTTGGCCGGCTCTGGCTAGGTCATAAGCGCGCTGACCATCAATTTTGATGGCGGAGAACTGTGGTGGGGTCTGTTCAATCTCGCCCATGAATGCGGGCAGGGCGTTCATAATATCTTCGCGGGCAGGGCGGACATCACTGGTGGCGATAACGTCGCCTTCGGCATCGTCTGTGCTGCGTGCCTCGCCCCATGTAAGCGTGAATTCATAGCCCTTTTTGGCGTCTTGGACAAAGGGAATGGTTTTGGTGGCTTCGCCCATGGCGATGGGTAAGATGCCGGTGGCTAACGGGTCAAGCGTACCGGCATGACCAATTTTTTGCGGGTTGAAGAGCCTTCTTAATTTACCAATAGCTTGAGTCGATGTCAGACCCAATGGCTTATCCAGAATGATCCAGCCATTCACCGGATTGCCTTTTTTCTTTCGAGCCATTTCAATCTTACTCGTCTGAGTGCTTGATTTCGTTCAGAATTTTATTGATACGCTGTGAATTTTCAAAGCTGTGATCAGCTTTAAAATGAACTTTGGGGGTGAATTTCATGCTCATCTGGCGACCAATTTCTTTTTGGAAGACATAATGTTCTTCGTTCAGCGCTTTGACGGCTTCTTCGATGTTTTCATCTTGTAAGCTGACTACATAGGCAGTGGCTTGACGCATGTCGGGGGATGGGCGAACTTCTGTGATGCTCAGCATTGCAATGTTTTGCAATGATTCATGTTGTAAGTTTGCGCGTTGCAAGCTTTCAGCAATGATATGTTTGAGCTGTTCACCCACCCGGAGTTGCCGCTGGGAAGGGCCATTTTGTGAAGAGCGTTTCATAGTTTGGCCTTAGGTAATCTCGCGAATTTCTTCGATGATATCGAAACATTCAATCACATCACCGGCTTTCATGTCGTCATAGTTTTCAAAGGCCATACCGCATTCGGTACCTTCTTTGACTTCGTTGACTTCATCTTTAAAGCGTTTCAGTGTTTTGAGCATTCCTTCGTGGATGACCACATCATCACGCAGCAAACGAACTTTGGATCCACGCTTAACAAAGCCTTCTTCCACCATACAACCAGCCACTTTACCGACTTTGGTGATGTTAAAGACTTCTTGGATTTTGGCTTGGCCAATATATTCTTCGCGTTGAACCGGGTCGAGCATTCCGCTCAAGATGGCTTTTGCATCATCGATGACATTATAGATCACGTTATAATATTGAACGCGGACGCCTTCACGTTGAGCCAGATCGCGCGCTTGATTATTTGCCCGTACGTTAAAGCCAACAATCAACGCACCAGCAGATTGTGCCAAAATCACATCAGATTCGGTAATGCCGCCTGCTGCGCTATGGAGCACTTTAACCGAGATACCTTCGTTTTCTTCTTCGATTTTAGCCAGTGAGGATACAATTGCTTCGCAAGAGCCATGAACATCGGCTTTCACAATCACACAAAGAGTTTTCTTTTCACCTTCTTGACGCAATAACAATAGATCATCCATCGTTGTTCTGCCTTTAACGGCAAGTGCGGCGGCGGTTTCTTTTTGTTTACGTTGACGATATTCGGCAATTTCGCGTGATTTTGCTTCTTCCTTGACGACGTTAAAGCTATCACCGGCGTTGGGGGTGCCATTGATGCCTAAAATCTCAACCGGTAGTCCGGGACCGGCTTCTTTAACGTTCTTACCATGATCGTTAATCAAGGCCCGCACTTTACCGTACTCAGCGCCTGCAACAAAAATATTTCCGATTTTCAGTGTCCCTTTTTGAATTAGGACTGTCGCAACAGAGCCACGGCCTTTTTCAACTTTTGATTCAACCACAAAGCCGTGGGCTTCGCGATTTGGGTTGGCCTGAAGCTCTAGAATTTCTGTTTGCAATAAGATTGCTTCTTCAAGCTTATCTAGGTTTGTGCGTTGTTTGGCTGAGATTTCTACACATTGGACATCACCACCCATTTCTTCGACTACAACACCGTATTGCAACAAGTCCTGCTTCACTTTTTGAGGGTTTGCATCAGGAAGGTCAATCTTATTCACCGCGATGATAATCGGCACTTCGGCTGCTTTGGCGTGGCTAATAGCTTCAATTGTTTGTGGCATAATGCTGTCTTCGGCTGAAACAACAATGATCACAACATCGGTGACATTCGCACCACGGGCCCGCATTTCGGTAAAGGCTGCGTGGCCTGGTGTGTCTAAGAACGTGATTTTATTGCCAGACGGCATTGTGACTTGGTACGCGCCAATATGCTGAGTGATGCCGCCAGCTTCGCCTGCTACAACGTCACTTTTACGGAAAGCATCCAGCAAAGATGTTTTACCATGATCGACGTGCCCCATGATGGTTACCACAGGTGGGCGTGGCTGTAGATCTTCGGCGGCGTCTTGTATGCCTTCGAGGCCGATTTCGACGTCAGCATCGGTTACACGTTTGATGTTATGGCCGTATTCCTCGATGATAAGTTCGGCAGTATCGGCATCCAAATTTTCTACAGAGGTTGCCATGATCCCTAATTTCATCAGTGATTTTATCACTTCTTTCGTGGGCTCTGCCATACGATTGGCCAGCTCACCAACGGTGATGACTTCGGGTACGATAACATCACGTTTGAATTTTACTGTTTCAATTGGGCCTTGTGCGGCCAAACGGGCTTTTTCACGGGCACGTTTTTGTGCCGCCAATGATGGGCCGCGGTCACGTTCATAATCTTTGTTCAGCGCTTGGGTTACGGTTAAGCGCCCACCGCGTTTGTTGTCGCCGAGTGTTTTCTTGGCTGGGGCCGGCTTTTCTTCGTAAGCCTTTTTCATTTTATCGCGATAGCTTGGCGCGGCTTTAGCGCTGCGATCGCCTTCTTTCGGCGGGACAGGCATGTCGGCTTCGGTGGGGGCCGTTGATTTGCTATCCTTGGTTTTTGAAGGTTGCTCAACTTCTTGTTCTGGTTCTTCTTTTTTGCGCTCGATCACTTGACGGCGAGGCATCGAAGACCCTTGGTTTTGTTGAGCTTGTTGCAAGATACGCGCCTTGGCTTCTAGCTCAGCTTGTGAGGCATTATCCGTAGCGGTTGGTGTGCTGGTTGTTGTATTGTTTGTTGCAGTTCGTTTGCGTCGAACTTCAACGGCAACCCCGCTGCCTGTTGGTTTGGCAGCAGGTAATGAGCCTGATTTTAGGCTGAGCGTTCCCTTGCCGAGAGTAAGCTTTTTAGGCTGGTCCTCGGTTTTAGTTTCTTCTTTTTTGTCACTGTCTTTGTTTGCTTTGCTCATAATAGCCTTTCATGCATTTCACGGAGTTAGAAGGTAGTGGTTTTGTTTGCCTTTTTACCTCTAACCTTCCGCTGCCGCTGGAGCAGCCTCTGGTGCTTGCTCTTCTTCTGCTGCTGCGGTTGCTGCAGCATGTGTTTTTTCTGCTTCTTCGGCAACGCCTTCGGAAGCTGCTTGTAGATCTTCGTCTGCAAACCAATGGGCGCGGGCTGCCATGATAACATCATTGGCGGCGACTTGTGTCATTTGCCCTTCGTCTAGCATTTCGACAAGCTCATCGGCAGCTAAGTCCGCAAGGTCATCGCGGGTTTTAACGCCAGCTTCGCCTAACTTGATGAATTGTGCAGGGGTTAGCCCTTCAATTTTTAATAGCTCATCTTCAATGCCTAGCTCCGCTTGTTTTTCTTCCAGAATTTTGCGCTGGTTATCAAGGAAAGCAATCGCACGATTTTGAAGCTCGGTTGAGATCTCCTCTTCGAAACCTTCGATATGGTTAAGTTCATCAACCGGCGTTTCTACGATTTCTTCGATCGATGTAAAGCCTTCGGCGACCAGAAGATGGGCAATTACTTCGTCGACATCCATTGCTTCCATAAATAAGGCAGAGCGTGTCTGGAACTCTTGGGTGCGGCGCTCAGATTCTTCTTCTTCGGTCAGGATATCAATATCCCAGCCGCTGAGCATAGAAGCCAAGCGAACATTTTGACCACGGCGGCCAATTGCAAGGCTAAGCTGTTCTTCAGGCACAACCACTTCCATGCGCTCTTGGTCTTCGTCTAGCACAACCTTCGCAACCGAAGCAGGCTGAAGGGCGTTGATAACAAAGCTGGCCATATCTTCGGTGTAAGGAATAATGTCGATTTTCTCGCCGCCAAGTTCGTTGACAACGGCTTGAACACGGCTACCGCGCATACCCACGCAAGAGCCAACTGGATCGATTGAGCTGTCATTTGAGCGTACAGCAATTTTTGCGCGACTACCTGGATCACGGGCAACTTTTGCGATTTCAATCACACCGTCATAAATTTCAGGCACTTCCTGAGCAAATAACTTCGCCATAAAATCAGGATGTGTGCGAGATAGAAAAATTTGTGGGCCACGAACTTCTTCACGGACTTCGTAAATAATCGCACGAACGCGGTCACCGACATTGATGTTCTCGCGAGGAAGAGTTTCATCACGGCGCATCATGGCTTCGGCGCGACCTTGGATATCGACAGTAACATTGCCGTATTCAACACGCTTTACAGAGCCATTGATGATTTCACCCACGCGGTCTTTAAATTCACCGTACTGGCGTTGACGCTCAGCTTCGCGGACTTTTTGCATGATCACTTGTTTGGCTGTTTGGGCAGCAATGCGGCCAAAATCCAAAGGAGGTAGTTGATCAACAAAGAACTCTCCAACTTTAGCGTCGGCTTTGATTTTCTTTGCTTCATCTAATGTCAGCTGTGCGACTTCGTTTTCGATTTCAGCGTCATTATCGACAACTTCACGGTGACGGCTTAAACTGATGTCGCCATTTTTTCGATCGATAACCGCACGAATATCGTGATCATGCCCATACTTGGAGCGTCCGGCTTTTTGGATCGCTTCTTCCATAGCCTCTAGGACTACGTTTTTATCAATATTTTTCTCACGGGCAACGTGATCTGCAACCTGCAACAGTTCCATCTTTTCTTCCTTTTTTCTATCGTTCGGCCGTAGCCTTGATTAGTTCATCAGTTAAAACAAGTTTTGCCTTTTTCAAGTTACTAAAAGGAATAATGGCTGCGCCCTCATCGGTGTCGAGGGTAATATTGCCATTTTCTATTCCTTTTAATATGCCTCTAAAACGCTTTTGTCCATTTTCGTTTGGGACATCTGATTCGACTTTTGCGTCGAATCCAGCGTATTTCTCAAAATCTGATTCGCGAATTAATAAGCGATCAATCCCTGGGGAGCTTACTTCCAGATTATACTTATTGCTGATCGGGTCTTCTACATCGAGCAAAGCCGAGGATGAGCGGCTGAGCTTTGCGCAATCGCCGACGCTTAAGCGCCCGGTTTTAGGGTCTTCCGCGAAGATTTGAACCAGCTTAGATCCGTCTTGTCCTGTGACTTGAATATAGACAAGCTCAAGGCCCATGTCTTGGGCGACAGGGCTTAGCATTTCAAATAGTTTTTGCTCCAGCGGTGTGTGTTTCATATCTCTCTTATTGTTCCGTCTTAACGGAAATCGTTCTTGTGTTTTACCCAATAAAAAAGGCGGGCCTCTTTATGAGCCCACCCCTTATAATCATTGGGATTTTGACTAGGTTATAAGCTTGTTGTTTCATCTTTGCAAGGAATTATTTCCGGATAAAGAAAAGATAACTCATTTTCTTGGCGCCTTTAGCACCTTTGACCTCATAACGGGTGGGTAGCCAGTCCTTCGGTGCTTGTGTCCAGTCTTGATGGTTTTTGGCGTTCCACTCAAATGCGGGGTGCTTAAATGCATGGGTGAACATCCATTCAGCCAGATCCGGTACATCGCTGGTCATGATCAATTGACCGCCGGGTTTGAGGATCCGTGCAAATACATCAAGATTACTCTCATTTACAATGCGGCGTTTATGATGGCGGGCTTTATGCCATGGGTCGGGATTGAGTATATAAAGGCGCTCCAGGCTTTGATCGGCCAAGCTTGTGGCCAGTAACATGGCATCATCCATGATCACTCTGACACGTGGCCCTAATGCTTCAGGGAGGTCTTTTAGAAAAGCAGCCATCCCGTTCAAAAAAGGCTCCGCGCCGAGTAGGTTGATTTCGGGATTTTGCTCTAACAAGCCTATAATATGCTCCCCATTGCCAAAGCCTATTTCCATCCAACTGGGGGAATGATTTTTAAAAAGGTTGTTGGGCTGAAGGCTGGCGTCTTGTTGAAGGCTTGAATTGGCGACGGAAAGCTTTGGGTATAGATCATCCATCGCCGATTGGCGCTGAGGATTTAAAGGGCGATTTTTACGTCGCCCCCAAACGCGCCTAATTTGTTGTGATGCATCCATTTTAAAATAGGATCGTTAGTCCAACAAAGTTCTTAGGTCATCGACTAGATCGGTTTTTTCCCATGAAAAACCACCGTCAGGTGTTGGTTTGCGCCCAAAGTGCCCATAAGCAGCAGTGCGCGCATAAATAGGACGGTTAAGCTGTAGGTGTTCACGAATGCCGCGAGGGCTTAGATCGACGAGCTCAGTCAGCTTTTCAACGATTTTAGCTTCTGGAACTTGACCAGTACCGTGTGTGTTGAGATAAACCGAAATGGGTTTTGAAACGCCAATTGCGTATGAAACTTGGATAGTGCAGGCTGATGCCAACCCGGAAGCAACCACATTTTTGGCCACATAACGCGCAGCATACGCGGCAGAGCGGTCAACTTTGGTAGGGTCCTTGCCTGAAAATGCACCGCCACCATGTGGTGCGGCGCCGCCATAAGTGTCGACAATAATCTTACGTCCAGTCAGACCGGCATCCCCAACAGGGCCGCCGATGACAAAGCGCCCGGTTGGGTTAATGTAGATTTCATCTGCAGGTGGCATCCAGCCCGAGGGTAGAATTTTTTCAATGACAGGTAATACCATATCACGCACTTGCTGCTGACTTAGGCTTTCATCGTGTTGTGTAGAAAGAACCAATGCCTTTACACCAACCGGTTTGTCATCTTTATATTCGATGGTGACTTGGGTTTTTGCGTCCGGGCCGAGCAATCCCAGCTCCCCTGATTTGCGTTTTTTAGCCAGCGTTTCGAGAATTTTGTGAGAGTAATAAATCGGCGCAGGCATAAGCTCATCCGTTTCGTCGCAAGCATAGCCAAACATCAAGCCCTGATCGCCAGCGCCTTCGTTTTTATCAACGCCGGTGCCTTCATCCACGCCCATGGCAATATCAACGGATTGCGCATGTAGTTTGATATCAACGTCAACCGTTTCCCAGTGAAAGCCCTCTTGGTCGTAGCCAATTTCTTTGATGGCTGCACGAACCGCTTTTTCAATATCTTCTTTGGTTACAGAGGTAGGGCCGCGAACTTCGCCCGCTAAAACAACACTATCCTTGGTGACCAGTGTTTCACAGGCAACGCGGCTTTCAGGATCGGCGGCTAAATATAAATCTAATACAGCATCAGAAATGCGATCACAGACTTTATCAGGATGTCCTTCCGAAACGGATTCGCTGGTAAAAATATAATTTACCAATCCGGTATGAGGTGTTGGAATGATTTCTTTTTCAGGGGCGCTGAGTGCTGACATTTATATTTCCCATTTCATGTTGGCGCTATTATGCATGTAATCGGACAAGCCTAATACTCTAAGCGACAAGCATCAAGGCAGAAAATGCCTTTTAATGGGCTTTTTATCGCGCTATTGGATTTTTTGTGCCATCGATTTGATGAATTTTAGGATATCCTTACGGGTATTTTCATCTTCGATAGAATAATAAACTTTCAAAAGATCGTGCGTTTCTTTTTGCTCAAGAATATCTTTATCGTTATCGGGGGCGTATTTAAATGTATCTTGCGGATTATCGGCTAACCCAGCTTTTGAATTGTTGCTGGCTTGCGTGATGTTGTCATAGAAATACTGAACAGAAATATCGAGAACTTTACTCAACTGGTACAGTTTTCCTGCACTAATTCTGTTCAAGCCTTTTTCGTATTTTTGAATTTGTTGAAAGGTTAGACCAATGGCCGAAGCTAACTTTTCTTGACTTACGCCTAACAGGGTTCGTCTTAATCTTAAGCGGTTTCCAACATGTACATCAACTGAATCTGGAACGCCTTTAGTTTTTTTGATAGCTTCTTTACTCATTATAATCCTTTGGCAAGGCCGTATTTTACTCATTTAATTCAGGCATATGGATAATACCTGATTTAAGGTAGTACCCTGAAACTGTAGGTTAGTGCAACTAACTTAAAGTATAGTAATGCAATCATAAATATAAAAATACCGCATATTATTGTATTTTTTACTTGTTAAACATTTTTAAGGGGACTGAATTATTTGTCCTTTTTCATTAATAACCGCACTGATACCTTGATTAGCAACCCTGATGACGGGGGTGTTATATTCGATTGCTCTAAAAATAACTTGCGTAAAATGCTGTGCCGGCCCGGTTGTGCCCTCATACCATGCATCGTTAGTAACATTAACGATCACATCCGGTAATCTAGTGTCTTTTTTATTTTTATAAAGGGCATAAGGAAAAATAATTTCGTAACAAATCGCGGGCACATAGCTGATCTCGTGATCGGGAAGTGTAAATATTTCTGGCCCATTGCCTTTTTCAAAGCCTTTAAAGTTGTTAACTGGCTGTAAAGGAATGTGTTTTTGAAAGGGGATATATTCCCCGAACGGTACAAGGTGGGTCTTGGCATATTTATTAAAAATATTATTTTTACTATCGATAGCGATGAGTGCGTTCTCAAAATGCTCATTATCTGTGCTTAAAATAGTGCCCGTCAGTAAGTAGGCTGGTGGGTCATATAAGCTTAAGGCTTGTCCTATTTGTGCTCGGACCATTGGATCTTCTAAGTACCAGCCGGGCAATGCTGTTTCGGGCCAGACAATTAATGTAGGTTTTTTAGGGCTTAGGGCGTTTAAATCAACCGAAGCGGCAATTAGTTTTTGAAAATTACTGTAAAGTTTCTCCGGCACCCAACGCTCAGCTTGCGGAATTTGAACATTGGGTATCTGAACATTGTAGGGTAAGGGAGCTGGGAAGTAGTTGTTTAAGCGATACTGCCCCCAGCCGTAGATGCTCGCAAAAGACAGGATTGCTCCAAAGGTAATGAGCGCCTTAGCTTTTTTGGGTAGCGTGGTGTTGGCGATAAAGGCGGGGAGGCTGGCCCAGATTAATGTTAACAAGGTCAGACCATAGATGCTGATATAAGCACAAATCTGGATAAGTGGTAGATGTTTTACCCAGCTATAGCCCATCAAGTTCCATGGAAATCCAGTCAGTAAGGTGCTGCGCGCCAGTTCTGCGACACATAGGCACGCGATAAACACAGCATAGCTGAGGCATGGTTTGTTTGATTTTTTTAATTTATGGGCCAGCCATAACGCGCCCCCCCAATAAAAAGCTAACCCGGCGGGAATGAGTGTGACAGCAAGGGGGTAGGCCCAGCGATAACCATTTCCCTCTACCAGTAAGGCATTGGCAATCCAATATAAGCCGAATAAGAAATAACCAAAAGCAAAGCTATAGCCGATGGCAAAAGCATGTTTTGAGCTGGATGCTTGTTGAAAGAGCCAATAAAGACCACTGAGTGTTAGAAAAAGAAACGCTGTGACATTAAAAGGTGCCATGGAAAGCACCGAAAGGGAGCCTAGCAAAAAAGCGAGGAGTAACGTCAATCTGGGTGATTTTTTAATATGCGCTGTTAGTTGCGAAAAAGCCATTAAAATGGAATAGGCGCTAATCGTTTAAATGGCAATATTTTCTTTTGATCGAATGTTTTTAATACGGATTCGGTTAATGCGGCGTGGGTTTGCATCCAGAATTTCCATGACCATACCGCCGGGGTGGGTAAGAATTTCACCGCGAGCAGGGACTTTGCCGGCGATGCTGAAGGCTAAACCGCCTAGCGTGTCATTTTCTTCCAGTTCTTCTTCTTCCAGTTCAACTTGATATTTTTCACAGAAATCTTCGAGGCTGGCCCGTGCATCTGCTAAAACATGGCCGTTGGCGGTATCCACCATTTGCGGTGCACTTTCAAGATCATGCTCATCATCTATTTCACCGACGATAGCTTCGATGATATCGCCGATGGTTACCAGCCCGTCGATTCCACCGAACTCATCCACAACCATCGCCATGTGGCGGCGGTTTTGACGCATATCATGGAGCAAATCCAAGAGCGGTAGGCTTGGTGATATAACGGGAACTTCGGTGATAAGTTCTGGCAATTTTACTGGCTTTTTTTCTGCGATGGTGACGAGGATGTCCTTAATATGAACTGTGCCAATCACGTTATCGAGGGTTTCTTTATAAACAGGTACGCGGCTAACCTGAACAGAGGCGAAGAATTTCAAGATTTCTTCTTCGGATTGGTTCGCTTCAATCGCGACAATATCGGCGCGTGGGATCATAATTTGATCTGCCGTTAAATCACGTAGGCTTAAAATATTTGAGAATAAAAAGCGCTCATGGCTATCCAGTGGATCTTCAACGGACGAGTTGCCGTTTTCGTCATTGAATTCTTCGATATACTCTTCGATTGTTTTGCGAAGCGAGGCATCGCTTTTACGGTGAAAAAGGTTCAAGAATGCTCTCCCCCATCCTTTTTTCGCAGCGTGACGCTGCCCCCTCGGCGAAGGATCATCATCATTGGCGTTTGTATCGTTTGTTGTGCTGCTGGACATCTTTAACATGCTTCCGTGAGTTTCTCACAATTTTCAGAAAAATCATACGGGTTTTTTATACCAAATTGCGACAATATTTTTACTTCCAGTGCTTCCATAATTTGGGCTTCGTTTTCTGTGATATGATCATAGCCAATCAGGTGTAGCGTGCCGTGAATAATGAGATGTGTCAGGTGATCGTCAAAAGATTTTTTATGGTCAATGGCTTCACGTTTGATGGTCTCATAGGCCAAAATAATGTCGCCCAATATGCCAGCTTGCGCCGCAAAGGGGTCATCTTGCGGAAAGGAAAGCACGTTGGTGGGTTTGTCTTTGTCTCTATACTCGCGGTTTAGGGCCTGAATACCGATGTCATCGGTCAGCAAAAGGCTTATTTCATATTCACTTGATTCTTCTTCGAATTCTGCTGCTTTAAGGGTGGCAGTGATAGTTTTTTCAATGTGCTTAAAATCAAGTTCCGGCCATTGATCACTTTCCTGAGCGATCGCGCAATCAATATGCATCATCAGACTTTCTTTGTTTGTGATAATGGTCGTAGGCATCAATAATTTTTCCAACAAGACGGTGGCGGACAACATCTTTTGAATCAAAATAATGCAAATCTATTTCTTTTATGTTTTTCAAAATTTTGATGGCTTCTTTTAATCCGGAAACTTGGGAGTGATGGAGGTCTGTCTGGGTTGGATCGCCGGTAATTACCATACGGGAAGCTTCGCCCATACGGGTTAAAAACATCTTCATTTGCGATGATGTTGTATTTTGCCCTTCATCCAGAACCACGAAGGCATTGGCGAGAGTACGGCCACGCATAAAAGCAAGTGGGGCAATTTCAAAATCACCATCTTCCATTTTCTTTAAAATGAAATCCATCGGCAGCATATCGTGCATCGCATCATAAATCGGACGCAAATAGGGGGATATTTTTTCTTGCATATCGCCAGGTAAAAAGCCGAGATTTTCGCCAGCCTCGACCGCGGGACGGGTAAAGATCAGGCGCTCCACCTGGCCATTGAGATACATTGAAACGCCAGCGGCAACCGCCAGATAGGTTTTACCTGTACCCGCGGGGCCTAAGCCAAAAACCATTTCTTTTTCGGTGATGCTTTGCACATAGCGCGCTTGATTAGGGCTGCGCGGGGCGATGCTTTTCTTTTTGGTTTTGATAACTATTTTGGAATCGACAGTGAGCTTGGCCTCGTGAGATTCGGGCGGTAAATCAGGCTCGTTATTTTCGTGATTCCAAAAGCGTAGGGCGGCATCAATATCGTTGGTATCGGCATATTCGCCGATTTTCGTTTTCTGGCTTAGTGCTTCGAGTATGTATTGTGCTTTTTTTAAAGGGGCTGTAGCGCCGTTAACAATAAGAGTGTTACCACGATCTGAAATGCTTATATCCAGTTGATCTTCCAGATATTTGATATTGGCGTTATTCTCGCCAAAAAGCAGTTGGGGCGTGGGCGTGGAGAATTCAAAGCTATGCTCGTTTGCCAAGGATCAACCTCTTTTCCGGTGTGATTGCTATATAGCTTTAGTATAACACAAAATTAGGCCGTTTCCTTAGAAATTGTTTCGTAAGTCACAATTTCTCCGGCGACGGATTTTGCATAGCCATCTGTGATTTTGATGTCCACGATTTGCCCCATGAGGCGCTCGTTGGCCTCGACATTCACCGATTGGAAATAGGGGGTCCGTCCGGAAAGTTGTCCTTCACGTTTGCCTTCGCGCTCTAGCAAGACGGGCAAGGTTAGGCCGACACTGCTTTGATTAAAGGCAAGTTGTTGCTCATTTAGCAAGGCTTGTAAGCGGGCAAGACGATCCGTGGCAATATCATCGCGCACTAGGTTTTGCATGTTAGCTGCTGGTGTGCCGGGGCGGGCGCTGTATTTAAACGAATAGGCTGATGCAAAATTAACATCACGTACCAGCTGCATAGTATCTTCGAAATCTTGGTCGGTTTCGCCGGGGAAGGCCACGATAAAGTCCGATGAAAAAGAGATATCCGGGCGGATGTTTCTTAGTTTTTCAATAACATCTAAATATATATCTGTTTTATGCTTACGGTTCATTGCCTTTAAAATTTTGTCTGAGCCGCTTTGAACCGGCAAGTGCAAGAAAGGCATTAATTTTTCAATGGCATGGGCCTCGATTAACTCCTCATCCATGTCGCGCGGGTGTGATGTCGTATAACGAATGCGCTCCAGTCCTTTGATATCCGCAATTTCTTTAATTAAGCGCCCAAGGCCCCATGTTTTTCCATCGGGCCCTTCTCCGTGGAAGGCGTTAACATTTTGGCCAAGGAGGCAGATTTCCAACGCGCCCTGATCAACCAGTCTTTTGGCTTCATCGACGATGCTTTGCGCTGTACGAGAATACTCTGAGCCCCGTGTATAGGGGACGACGCAAAAGGTGCAGAATTTATCACAGCCTTCTTGAATAGATAAAAAAGCATTCACACCTTGTGAGCCATGCTCTTCAGGTAGGAAATCAAATTTATTTTCATGTGGAAATTCGGTGTTTACCAAACGATTATCACCATAGGCATCGGTAAGGTTGGCAATCATCTCCGGTAATTCATGATAAGTTTGCGGGCCAAATACCATGTCGACATAAGGCGCGCGCTCCATAATGAATGCGCCTTCTGCTTGTGCCACGCAGCCTGCAACAGCGATAAGCATTTGTTGACCTGATTCCGCTTTTTTTTCTTTTAGCGGACGGATGCGGCCCAGCTCCGAAAAGACTTTGTCCGTAGCCTTTTCGCGGATGTGGCAGGTGTTTAAAATAACCATATCCGCATCTTCAGGCGTGTCGGAAGTCTTGTAGCCAAAGGGGGATAATATGTCTTCCATTCGCTTGGAATCATAGACATTCATCTGGCAGCCCCAGGTTTTTATAAACAGCTTTTTGTCTTGCTTTGCGCCCATTGACGTTACTTTTACTTTGGTTGCGGTTAAAAGTGGGGACTAGCTTTATTCAATTATAAGGTAAAAAGCAAGTTTAACTCGCATGTCCAAACGCGCTCTTTTGGCCCTAGATAAAGGGCACCCCGGTCAGATGGATCTATTGGATCCTTACTTTGACATTATTCGCCCGCGTGCCCCCGACCCTGAGCGCGTGATTGAACAACATGCGCCATCGATTAAAGCGATTAGCACTTATTTAACCCCCGTTTCGCGCACCTTGATTGAGCAACTCCCTAATCTGGAGATTATTGCTTGTGGCGCGGTGGGGTATGATCATATTGATATAGAAGCCGCTGAGGAGCGCGGCATTGCTGTGACGCATACGCCTGATGTGCTGACCAATGACACGGCAGATACTGGCATTATGTTGATGATGAATATTATGCGCCGCGGGGTTGAGGGCGATATGTTTGTGCGTGCTGGTCTATGGCATAAGGGGGCTTTGCCTTTGGGAGTATGCTTGGGAGGGAAAACGGTTGGTATCGTCGGGCTGGGCCGGATTGGTCAGGCCTTTGCTAAGCGGGCAGCGGCTTTTGATATGAATATTGCTTATTTCGGCCCCAATGAAAAAGAATCTTTGCCTTATCGCTATTATGATGACTTGGAAGAAATGGCCCGCGATGTGGATGTTCTGGCGTTGACTTGTGTAGGCGGGGTTCGCACCCGTGGTTTGGTTAATTATCCTGTTTTAGAGGCTTTGGGGAAAAATGGGTTTTTGATCAATATTTCAAGAGGTTCGGTTGTGGATCAATCTGATTTACTGGCAGCGTTGAGCAATCAAGCTATTGCCGGAGTGGGGCTTGATGTATATGAAAGCGAACCGGAAGTGCCGGAATCCCTATTTATTCGCGACGATGTAGTCTTGCTGCCGCATATTGGCTCTGCTACGATTGAGACCCGCACCAAGATGGGTAAGATTGTTGCTGGTAATTTGCTGGCGTATTTTAACGGGCAGCCGTTACTGAGTCCGGTGAATTTTTAATTAATTTTTTAGTTTAGGTCTTATGTTTAAGTTTTTATTTTTAAATGTTTTATTTGTTTTTTGCTTTGTCTCTGCCGCACAAGCTCAGGACAAATGTTATACCCCTTTACAAGCCGAAGCTGAGCAAGGTATCCGCATTCATAGTGAGCTGATGGTGATTGGTCTTAATTGCCAGCATATGGGTAAACGGGCTGGTAAAAATCTTTATGGTGATTATCGTTCTTTCACGGCGGAGCATGCGTCTTTGTTCTCGCGCTATGAAACGGTGTTGATGGACTTTTTTAAAGCATCGGGAGAGGCAAAGCCTGAAGCCAAGTTGAACGAACTCCGTACTAAGTATGCTAATAGCATTTCCCAAGACGTGGCGACGATGCGCCCAGATGTGTTTTGCGCGCGCTATGCTCCGCGCGTGGTGAGAGCTGCTGAGCTGAGCAATGAATCTGTGCGCAAATGGGCAAGTACTTTTTATGAATCCTACCCGGTTTCATACCCTGTGTGTAAAGGATTATAAATAATTAATAACAAGGAGATAGCCTGTGAGTATTGATTCTAAAATTAACGAGTGGTTCACCCCGATTGCCGGGCATGTTGCCGATTTTGTTTTTTATAGCATCAATATTGCTGGGCAAGATGTGAAGCTGCTGCTTATTTGGTTGGCGGTGGCGGCGGCATTTTTTACGCTGTATTTTGGTTTTGTCAATGTTCGCTTGTTCAAGCATGCAATCGATATTATTTCCGGTAAGTTCGATAAGGCTCAAGATGCTGGTGCTATCAGCAGCTTTCAGGCATTGATGGCGTCGATGTCCGGTACGATTGGGTTGGGTAATATCGCTGGAGTGGCTGTTGCTGTCTCTTTGGGTGGGCCAGGCGCTGTATTTTGGATGGTTTTCCTTGGTTTCTTTAGTATGTCGACCAAGTTTGCGGAAGTTACGTTGGGGGTTAAATATCGCTATGTTTATACCGATGCTGACGGCAAGTCGCACACAACCGGTGGGCCGATGTATTACCTGAAAGAGGCATTTGGCCGTTTTGGCGTTCCTTATTTAGGGCGTTTTATGGGCGGGTTCTTTGCTATTATTTGTATTTTGGGCAGTATTGGCGGTGCCAATTTATTTCAATCAAACCAATCTTTCCAACAGCTTTATCATGTAACTGGCGGCGCCGAAGGGATTTTAGCGGGCAAGGGATGGCTTTTTGGTGTGGTATTGTCTGCGCTTGTGGGGGTTGTTGTTGTTGGTGGCATCAAATCGATTGCCAATGTGGCCTCTAAGTTAGTGCCTGTCATGGCGATCATCTATGCGGTGGCGGCGTTTTATATTATCGGCACGCACGCAGAAAATATTATTCCGGCGCTGCAATCTATTTTTAGAGAAGCGTTTACGCCTGAGGCTGGCTTTGCCGGATTGTTGGCCAGTGTGTTGGTTGGATTTCAGCGCGCGGCGTTTTCCAACGAAGCCGGGCTGGGGACGGCGCCGGTGGTCTATGCTGCTGCGCGCGCTCATAACCCGATTGTGCAGGGAATTGCCAGTATGTTGGGCCCGTTTTTGGATACGATTGTTATTTGTACGATTACCGCATTGCTGATTTTGATTTCTGGCGTCTATGACCCTAATGCAAAAATGGAGGGCATTCGCCTCACTTCTCGTGCGCTTGAGACCGGCGGACAATGGTTTTCTTATGTGTTATTGGTTAGCGTGGTTTTGTTTGCTTATTCCACGATTATTACTTTTGCTTATATTTCAGCCAAATGTGTTGCGTATCTGAGCGGTCATAACCCTAAAGTCGATATAGCCTATAAGGTCTTTTATTGTCTATGTGCGATTTTGGGTTCTTCGTTAAGTCTTGGCAGTATGATTGATTTTACCGATGCGATGTTCTTGTTCATGTTGGTTCCTAATATTTTCGGGCTGTATTTAATGGCACCGGAGGTCAAGAAAGATCTGAAAGCGTATCTGGCAAGCCTTTGATTTTTAATAATAAATTTTATCCACATCTGCTTTTAAATGTGGATATCTTTGAAAGTTTTCTTTATTAACAAAGCGTTGCGCTCAATACCCCCTTCATAGGGGTATTGTGGAGGGTTCTTGATGCTTGAATGGTTTGTGTAAGCATGGCTTAAATAAGCTTATCCAATTTTAATCGATCAGAAGAAGGCTGTGCTTTTTATAGGGCGGCCGAATAAGGAATTTGTTATGACCGATCACAAGCTGAAAACTGAAACTGAAAATGCGTTTGAAGATAAGGCACTCTCCGCCGAGGCAGAGACGGTAACAACAGATGATAATCAAGATATGCGTCTTGGCAAAATACAGGCTCAGCGTGAAAAAATTTCAGGTTTAGGTTCTATTCGGATTAACCAGCCTGCTCGCAAGATTGAAGCCGCAGAAGAAAACTCCCTAGAGGATGAAGCTTTGTTATTGGATCAAATTATTCCTCAGCCCCGCGAAGAAAATCAAACCAATAGCGCTAGCAGCGATGAAGACGAGGCTCGCCGTTTTGAGATCGAGACCAAAAAAGGTAAAGTGTTGTTTTCAGTTTATTGGGGGCTAACCGTTTTATGGGCGGCGTATGCTGGGGGCTATTTTGTACAGTCCGGCTTTAACGGTGTGCCTCAGGATTTGGCTGTGTTTATGTTTGTGTTGGCAGGCCCGCCAATGTTGCTGTGGTATATTTTCTCTCGCTTTTTTAATCTGGAAGAGCGCAATAATGTTCGTCAGAACGCGGCTGTCATTCGTGAAGAGCTCCGCACTATTTTATTGCCGGGTGATAATGGCAAAAGTATTCTAAGCCGTGATATTGATGCTTTATGCTCTCAGGCAAATGAAATATCGACTATGTCTAAAGCTGTTTTGAAATCTTTGCAGCGCGCACGCCAAGGGTTACGCCTTGAGATTCGTGATTTTTCCGGGGTATCTAAGAAAGCGGAATTTCATATTGATCGCCTTGCCGATTCTTTGAAAGAGAAAAGCGAAGGGCTTACGTTACTGACGGATCTGATTGAGGAGCGTACATCGACCATTGATGCTAAAGCACATGAAGGTATCGCCGGGTGGGAGCGTGTGGCTTCGAAAGTGGTCGAGAGCAGTGATGACATGGAAAAAGCACTGAATGACGGGGCTGAGCGTTTGCTAAGTGCCGCAGATCAAGCGCAGCAAAAGACCGCTGATATCGAAGATCATATGCAAGCCGGTTTTGATCGCTTGAATGATTCCGTTGAGCAAATCGCCAGCCGTCTGGAAGGTGTAAGCTCACGCTTTGAAGAGCATACGGATAACCTAAGTAGTGTGACCGATACGATTACCGAAGAAACCACTCGCTTAGGTGAGACGATTAAAGAGCAAGTGGGTGATCTGGAAGAAGTTGCCAAGCAAGCGGTTGAGACCTTATCACGTGCAGTTTCTGATATTGAAATTCGTAAAGGTGACTTGGATCATGGCATCGAGAAGTTATCAAGCCAGTCGCAAAAAATTGGATCCATCATTGATGAGCATATCGGTCAATTGAAATCCGGTGTTGATTACGTGATCACGCAAGCTGAAAGCTATGAAGAGCGTTTGAGTGGCCGTGCCGAAAGTCTTCGTCACGCGGTTGATGATATTGGATCAAAGGCGGCCCTGATCGAAGAGGCCGGTGATATGGCTGCAAATAAGCTAACGGAATCCCTGTCTGTGGCTGTGGGTGGTGCAGAATCAATTAATTTTGCTGTGCGCCGTGCCGTGGATCATTTGGAAAAAGGTGCCAATAAAGCACAAGAACAAGCAGGCAGTATTATTCGTGAAGTCACAGGTCGCATTAGTGAGCTGCAAGATAACACACAGGAGCATCAAAGCGTTCTGGATCTCTCGGCTGAGCGTTTGGAGCAAACCAATACAGCGTTGAGTGCAACCCTTGAAGAAGCGCAGCGCAAGCTGGATCAGCTGGGTAAGCAGGCGAAAGATCAGGAAAACACCATTAAAGATAGCTTACGTGATTTCAACAGCACGCTTGGTGATGTTGCTGGTGCGTTCAAACAACCCATGGAGCGCATTAACAGTGTAATGACGCAAGTAGATTCGCGCCATCAAATGCTGGAGCAGGTCTTGGCAAAGCGGGTTGAGGATTTATCCGAAGTCAGTGATAAAGCAGTCGGCGCGGTCGATACTATTCGTGAAACTATGCGTAGCCAAATTCAGGATGTGGCAGCACTTTCCGGTCGTTTGACAGGGCAGGGGCGCTCTTTGAGTGAACAAATAGATCAACAGCAGCAACGGATGAGCGATACTGTAAGTGTGGCTTTAAGTGATTTGACCAAGCTGAAAGAATCAATGGAACAGCATACAGCACACAGCGCGGATATTGCACAAGCTACCCGCCTTGAGCTTGAAGGGTTGAAAGAGGGGATCTTGAACCATTATCGTGATCTGGAAAAAGCTGGACAAAGCGGTCAAGAAGAAATGGGATTGCTGGATCAACGATTGGCCCAGACCATTGTTTTATTGGATGATAAAACACAAGTGGCACAAGATTCCATAATGTCTTTGTCTGAGCTGATTTCTTCGAAATCCGATAAAATTGAAGATTGCTCTAACACCGCAGTTCGTAAGGCTGAATTGCTCGAAGAGCGCTTTACCCAGCTGCAAGAAGCGTGTGAGCGTACAACCCTCACCAACCTTGATAAGCTGAAGCAGATTGGTATTGAAATGGAGCAAAGCGTTGATAGTATCCAAGGGGTTTCAGACCGATCTGTTCAATTGATGGTGCAGGCAGGCCAAGCGCTTCAATCGAATGAGGATTTGCTTCAAGAAGTTTCCAGCGATGCGCAAAACGCGATTGATGAAGTTGCCGATAAGCTGAAAAATCAAAGTGATAATATTCATCTCTTTAGTGATCAGGCGGTCATTCGTATGGATCGCGTGCATGAAGAAATGGGCGAGCGATTCCTTGAGTTTTCTGAATCTGTCGGGCAATCGGTTTCTCAGCTACAAGATGCTGGCCTTGAGTTTGAAAAGCAATCTTTGAGCGTTCAGGGACAAACCCATGACATGATTGACCGAATTGCGGAAGCCAGTGTCAAAGCACGTGAAGATATTTATGCGATAAGTGATACCGCGCAAGAGGTTCAAGATGACATGCAAACCATGTCGGCGAAGGTGCGTGAGAACGCAAATAGCCTATTGCTCAGCGTTGGGTCAACATTGTCTGATTTAAAGAAAGCGGGTGATACGATTGGTATTCGCGCGATTGAGCTGGAAGAGAAAATGAAATCTTCCTTGCACACCGCTCAGCTTTATGGTGACGAGATTAAATCTCAGGCCTCTAGTGTGGCTGAATGTGGGGCGGATACCGCCGAACAAATTAGCGATGCCGTATCTTTGATGAATAGCTGCATGGATAATATCGGCCGCACAGCTCACGATGTGACCAGTGAAGTTTCCGGTGCGCGTGAAAAGCTGGCAGTAGAAGCAGATCGATTGATGCAGGTTTCCGGCGCGGCGCTTGATACAACGCGTAATGCTTCGAGTATGTTTGAAAAGCAGTCTGAAAGCCTGTTTAAGGCTTCGCAAAATGTTGCTGAGTTTATTCAAGAGCTTGACCAGCATCAGACCAAAGCGCAGCGTGAGCATTTCTTGGCTTCGGCGAAGTTTGTAATGGAAAGCTTGCACTCATTGTCTGTTGATGTGACCCGCTTATTAGAAGGCGGTTCGGTTTCCGAGAAGAGCTGGGAAGCTTTTGAAAAAGGTGATGTTTCGGTATTTACCCGTAAACTGTCCGAGCTTGGAACCAACTGGCCGATGAATAAAGCGCAGGATAAATTCAAACAAGATACTGAATTTAGAACCTATGTTCAGCGATTTATTCGTCAGTTCGAAGAGGTCTACGAGCAAGCCATTGAACAAGATCATGGTGCCTTATTGTCCGGGGTTATCGGATCGAGTGATTTGGCACGTTTATATGGCTCCCTATGTAAGGTTGCAGGGCGGCCGAACAAGGTGCAAAGAGATGCTGAAACGCGACGATCTTTGGTAGCTTAATATTCTTTTTATCAAGGGGCGCTCTTATCCGGCGCCCTTTTTTATTCCTATATTTCATAAAGCCTTAACTACTTTTCTGATAAAAAGGGAATTGATATAGCGTGCAACTCGTGTGCATAATGTCATGTGCTTTTTAATAGGGGATGCATTAATGATTGTTGGTCATGGTAAGACAAAGTTCTGTAAAGGTTTATCCGATATTTCAGATAGTTATAGTGGTTTTATCCTCGATCAATGGGGGGTTTTACACGATGGAAACAAGCCCTATAGCGGCGTTCTTGAGTGCTTGAAAGAACTAAAATCTCGCAACAAATATGTTATTATTTTATCTAATTCCGGCAAGCGTGCCGAAGAAAATAAAGAGCGCCTTAAAGAAATTGGTATCGGGCCTTCGCTTTATAGCGAGATTGTAACCTCGGGCGAGATGACTTGGGCAGGTTTATCTGCGCAAGATGTTGGGATATTTAAAGGATTGGGGCAAAAATGTTATTTGATCTCCCGCGGCGGGGATCGCTCTATCGTTGATGGGCTGGATATCGAGGTTGTCGACAACCCGATGGAAGCCACATTTTTATTAATTAGTGGCTCAGATGCGCCGGAAAAAACTTTGGAAGATTATGAACCAGCGCTTAAGCAAGCTGTTCGTAAAGGCTTAACAGCGCTTTGCGCTAACCCTGATAGTAAAGGCATTATGGGTACCCAAAATATTATGGGGCCAGGCTCTATTGCGCGTCGTTATCAGGATTTTGGCGGGGTGGTGCATTATATTGGCAAACCGCATAAGCCAATTTACGATCATTGTTTTAAAATTTTACAGCAGCACGACATCTTTCCCGGTCAAACCATCATGGTGGGCGATTCGATGACTCATGATATTTTGGGCGGGGTATCGGCCGATATTGATACATGTTTGGTGCGTTGCGGCCTTCACGCGAGTGCTTTTTCACAAGTACATTCATTAGCGGAGATGGATAAGGCAATGAATAATTTGTCTGCGCAATATAATAATGTGCGCCCGAAATACTTGCTTTCTTCGTTAAAGTGGGGAGACCCCCTGCCAGATCGCAAGCACAAGAAAAAAGCCAGCAGTCGCTTCTAGATTTTATTAAATGGAATTAAGATTATTCGTCTTCTTCGGGGGGGAGCATGACTTCGATTGCTGCCCTAAGATCGGGGAGAGCTGCCTCGGCGGCGAACTCGCCGGCTTGTATAAGCTCTTTAGCGCGCTCGAACTCCATCAAGCCTATATGCCCGACATGCGGTTTGATGTGGATGTCCGGCGGGTCACTGGCAATTCGAACGCGTGTTAAGCGATCTTGCATGATACCCAGCGATGAAACCATCACGCCGAATAAGCTGGGACTTTCGCTCTCTCTGCGAAATAGACGCTTGGTGAGAGGGTTACTGGCCTTTTTCTGCTCTTCCTTGGGTACGTCTGAATCGTCGAACATATCAAAGCCTGCAATGGTTTGATAACGCTGCCCCGGTTTAACGGCCTGCCCAATGACATCACAATTCAAATCAACAGCGATAGTCATGCGAGAACCCATTGCCTGACAAGCACCAATTGGGATGGGGTTTACCAATGCCCCGTCGATTAACAAACGGTGGTTACGCTCCACCGGCGGGAACACCCCGGGTAGAGCAAATGAGGCCCGCATAGCATCAATCAGTCGGCCACGGCGCAACCAGACTTCATGGCCGGTCAATAAATTGGTGGCAATCGCCACATAGGGCAGGGGAATATCTTCGATCAGGCTGTCATCAAAATGACTTTCTAGTAGTGCCATTAATTTTTTACCGCCGATGAGCCCGGCGCTACGAACACGGAAATCCAGGTAAGATAAAACCTTCATACGATTAAGAGATAAGGCCCATTCTTCGATTTCGTCTAGCCTATCCATGAGGTAACAGCCGCCGACCACTGCGCCGATTGATGTCCCCGTTACAATTTCTGGCTTAATTCCGGCTTTGAGCAAGGTTTTCAGGACACCAATATGCGCAAATCCACGGGCTAATCCACCGCTAAGCGCAATGCCAATTCCGTTTGTTTTTACAAAGCGGCCACTTGGCAATATACTAATATCTTTACCATCCTCTTCATTTTTACTCATAAGTCCATTATAACACGTCTGTCATGACAAAAAATACAACTACATCTGCTGCAACGCCGCATAGGCCAACGCTTTCGCTGATGCGTCGAATCGCTCGCAATTATCTAGTCGACTATAAGGGGACTTTGGCGGCAGCGATTTTGTTGATGGCGGTTGCTGCAGCAATGACTGCTTTGATTGCAAAGCTCTTACAGCCGATTATGGATGATGTGCTGGGTGGTGATGATACGGCGCTTATTGTGCCGTTTGCGGCGCTGGTGATGATGGTCTTTATTGTACGCGGTGTTTCGACATATGCCCATACTGTTTTAATGAACCGGGTGAGTCATAGCGTCGTTGCAAGCGTGCAGCAAGATTTATTCTCCACCTTTTTGGGGTTGGATCTGGGCTTTTTCCAAGCAAATCCTAGTGGTTCTTTGATATCGCGTGTGGTCAATGATGTGTCTGTCATGCGGATTGCGGTGGCCGACGTGTTTACCAATGCTGGTAAAGGCATTTTAACGCTGGTCTTTTTGGTCATTGTGATGTTTTCCCAAGATGTGACGCTTTCGATTGCTGCTTTTACTATTTTCCCGTTATTGGCTTGGTTCGTCAGTTATTTGGGCAAGCGCTTGCGTCAGATCTCGCGCAGCTTACAGGGTGGTCTCGCCGATTTGTCGGATCGATTATCGCAGATTTTCCAAGGCATTCGTCAAGTTCAGGCTTATGGCCGCGAAGACTACGAGAAAGAATATGCCTTTAAAGCGATTAAGCTTGTGAAGAAGCTCAACATTAAATCGGTGACAGTGGGTAATTTATCAACACCGGTTAATGAGATTTTGGTAGGCGTGATTTTCTTTGCGATTATCACCTATGGTGGATATCAAGTCAAAAGTGGCACGATGAGCGCGGGAGAGCTAATCTCCTTCCTAGGAGCCTTTATTATGGCGTATGAGCCAATGAAACGTCTGGCCAAGCTGAATAATATCATGCAGACCGGTTTGGGCGCGGCAGAGCGTGTATTTGATATGCTCGATCAGAAAAGTGCCATTACCTCACCGGAGAAACCTTTACACTGGAGCGAACAGCAACAAGGCGCAACGCTTCGCTTTGACGACGTGTCTTTTGTTTATGATGGTGGTGATGATGTTGCCCTTTCGAAGGTTTCTTTTACGGCCAAGCCGGGTAAAGTTACCGCATTGGTGGGGCCTTCCGGCAGTGGCAAGTCGACGATTATGAATCTTATTCCACGCTTTTATGATGTGCAAAGCGGCCAAGTGTTGATTAATGATGTGGATGTGCGTGAAACGGATCTTGCCTTTTTGCGCGGCAATATTGCGTTAGTCTCACAGGATATAACGATTTTCGATGATACGATTGAGGCTAATATTGGTTATGGTCTTAAAGGGGCAAGCTTTGAGCAAATCGAAGAAGCGGCCAAAGCCGCCGCAGCGCATGAATTTATTATGGATTTGCCCGAGGGCTATCAAACGCGAACAGGGGAAGATGGCACCAAGCTTTCCGGCGGCCAGCGCCAACGCATTGCGATTGCTCGTGCTATTTTACGCGATGCACCTATTTTGTTATTGGATGAGGCAACGTCGGCGTTGGATAATGAATCGGAAAAATTGGTTCAAGGGGCGCTTGAGCGTCTTGCAAAAGGGCGTACAACTCTGGTTATTGCCCATCGTTTGTCGACGGTGAAGTCGGCCGATCAAATTTTGGTCCTCCATCAAGGAAAAATTGCTGAACGTGGCCGTCACAGTACTCTCATGAAGAAAGACGGACTCTATGCCAAAATGTATAATATGGGCCTTAAATCATAAGGCAATTGATCTGGGCTTCTTTTTTTAGCACACTGGGGCAAGCTTGATTGCAATAATCTTACGAGAAGGGTTTTAACCATGCCGTGCCATGCTGCGATGCTTGATCGCTTTTTATCCATCCATGAAGAAACAACGCTGGAAGATGCGCTTGAGGCGATGAAGAAAGGCAATGTGGACTTTGCTGTTGTTGTTGATGATGAAGGTGTGTTTTTAGGTGGTTTTTCTTTTGCCAGCTTGTTTGAAAGCCTATTGCCGGTGCATGTGGATGTGGGCGGATATGTTCATAGTGATATTACCGTGAGTGCCGCCCCCGGCATTGCCAAGCGTTTATTGAAATCCTATCCGCAGCAAGTTAAATTTTTTATTGATAGGGATGTGGCAACCGTATCGCCGCAAACCACGATATGGAACGGGCTGAGCGCTTTGCAAAATGCTAGCAAACCTTTGGTCGTGCTTGATGATAAGGGCAATGGCCAGCCTTTAGGGGTGATTACTTATGCTTCTATTTTGGCAGAACTTCAGCGGATGCAAGATTCCTAAAGTTAGTTGTATGCGATTTTTTAGTTTTCTTATTCTTTTTGTTTTGATCGCCGGATCGGTCGAGGCCAAGGCGGGTAGTTTCTTTCAGCCAAAAACCGAAGCGCAAGTTACATTTGAAAAACGGCCATTGCAGATTATTCGTCAAGATGGCTCCTCTGTACAAATCGAAGTCGAGATGGCGCTGAATAATCGCCAGCGTGCCCAAGGTCTTATGAATCGTAAAACATTGCCAGATCAAAGCGGAATGCTGTTTATTTTCCCCCAGCCTGTGCCAGCAGCCTTTTGGATGAAAAATACTTATATTGCCTTGGATATGCTGTTTATTCGCCAAGATGGCACCATTGCACATATTCACCCTAATGCGGTGCCGTTGGATGAAACCCCGATCAAAAGCCCCGAGGCAGTCATCGCGGTGCTGGAGCTGAGGGGCGGGCAAGCAGAAGCGCTTAATATCACGCCTAATGACCGGATTGTTCTGACCTCGCCATAGTTTTTTAATGCTTTGCAGCTTTATGAACTTGCAAGTGCTGAATTAATCATGTAAACACCTATCCATCCCAGCGTCGGAGCGTAGCGCAGCCTGGTAGCGCAACTGCTTTGGGAGCAGTGGGTCGGGGGTTCGAATCCCTCCGCTCCGACCATTTTTATCTAGAATCTTATTTGCTCAATAAAGGGCACGGATTGGGCGATGGATGGCTTGCCATCTTTTCAGCCCGGTGTTAGAATCAAGCACATGAAAGCTGTTATTTATCAACCTGCTAAAAACGTGATGCAGTCTGGCCGTGGCAAGGCTGCGCTTTGGATTTTAGAATATGATAAGGATATCAAACGTATGCCAGATCCCTTGATGGGCTGGACATCGTGTGATTCCACAACAGGGCAGGTCCGTATGAAGTTTGATAGTTTAGACGAGGCTACAAGCTTTGCAGAGAAAAATGGCTTAGAATACCGTGTTAAATTATCAAGCGTTCGTAAAGTTCGCCCCCGTAATTATTCGGATAATTTTAAATATGTGCCGTTTGATGATAAAGCAGGTGCTTAAGCCAATACTTGTTTTTGTGAAAGGTCCCGTAGCTCAACCGGATAGAGCAACTGACTTCTAATCAGTAGGTTGCAGGTTCGAGTCCTGCCGGGATCGCCATTTTCTTTATATATTTCAAAAAAATACTGATCCTAATTAAAGTTTTACACCAATTTAAATTCAACTTTTTGGTGTAAATCTGTTTGTTTTTACACCCGTTTTTGAAATAAAATTTCTTAAAAATATTGCTTTTTGTTTTATTGGGTCTTATTAATTGACGTTAAGAACAATTATATAACAAAAAAACAAAAAAGAACAATGGGACGACTGAGTGAGCAAGAACTAAGGCAAAAGCTGGTATCAGGCCAGCCTATGACTGTTAAAGACGTTATAAATATTATAGAGCCTTACGGTTTTAAAGTTCGCTCATCTACATCTGGTTCTCATACACATTGTGTATCACACCCTGAACATTCTGATATTAAACTCGGAGCTTTGGTTTCTAATACGAAAACTCTGGGAATGCAGCGCAATGCTATTCGCGCCTGTTTAAAGATTTTAAATCGCGAAGCTGAGAATCCAGAAACAATCAATGCGAAAGACGGTTTTGATAAGGCATCTGGTACACCACCTTGTCATGTTGGTCACTTTAATCAATCCAGCGTTGGTGAGCTTGATTTACCAGATAATATCGAAGTTATTCACGGTCGTAAGCGCGCAGGGCTATTCTTACGCCATAAACAATTTCCACAAATCGCAACAGAGGTTGAGCATTATCAGCCTGATTATGATTTATCTGACTGGCTTTCTTACATTGAAGGCCGCGCGGATCGCTTCCAAAGTGCGTTGGATGAAGCAACGGCTCACGGTTTTGAAACGAAGGC
>QGCY01000055.1_pt1 | contig 31870 bp, 31 predicted proteins | sample 4708041 | NCBI WGS metagenome assembly QGCY01 (sample SAMN08941164, study PRJNA450518) | Sediment metagenome, whole genome shotgun sequencing project. | biome: grassland soil; feature: grassland; material: soil; isolation source: soil 14 days enrichment with methanethiol and mixed carbon source ... | reverse complement strand
CACGCCGACAGAAGACGCCGATGCAACGCTGGCGCAGATCCGCGCCGCCGCCGAAGCGGGCGCAGACATTGTGCGCGTGTCCTGCCCGACCGAAGAGTCGACAGCCGCCATGCCTCGCATCTGTAAAGAAAGCCCCGTCCCGATCGTCGCCGACATTCACTTCCACTATAAGCGCGGTGTTGAAGCGGCAGATGCCGGCGCGGCCTGCCTGCGTATTAATCCTGGCAATATCGGCTCTGAAGCGCGTGTGAAAGAAGTCATCGCGGCAGCCAAAGCCAATGGATGCTCCATCCGTATCGGCGTGAATGGCGGCAGCCTTGAAAAGCACTTGCTGGAAAAATACGGCGAGCCCTGCCCTGACGCCATGGTGGAAAGCGCGCTCGACCATGCCCGCATTCTGGAAGACCACGGCTTCGACCAGTATAAAATCTCGGTCAAAGCATCTGACATGTTCCTCACCGTTGCCGCCTATCAGCAACTGGCAGAGGCAACGGACGCGCCGCTACACCTTGGCATTACCGAGGCAGGCGGGCTGCGCACGGGCACAGTCAAATCCTCCATCGGCATGGGCTCTCTTCTCTGGGCAGGCATTGGCGACACCATCCGTGTGTCTCTGTCAGCCGACCCGGTCGAGGAAGTGAAAGTCGGCTTTGAGATGCTGAAAAGCCTCGGCCTGCGCACACGCGGCGTAAACATTGTCGCCTGCCCGAGCTGCGCGCGGCAGGGCTTTGACGTCATCAAGACGGTTGAGATCCTCGAACAGCGCCTTGCCCATATTTCAGAACCGATCTCGCTCTCCATTATTGGCTGTGTTGTAAACGGTCCGGGCGAAGCGGCCCTCACCGATCTCGGCTTCACAGGCGGCGGCAAGGAAGCGGGCAAAATGTTCGTCTCCGGCAGGCCGGACCATAATGTCTCCAACGCAGATATGGTCGATCACATTGTCGATCTGGTCGAAAAACGCGCCGAGCTTATGCGCGCAGAGAAAGAAGCGGCGGAGTAGGTTATAGTAAACCATACTGCTCTGGCGGCAGTTCTACACCGATAACCTTGATGATCTCGTACGTGGGTTTTCGAATTTCAATCCCATCTTCATTGAGGAAAACCGTCTCGCGCATTTCAACTATGAGCTTCGACTGAGGCGGTAAAGGAATTCTACCTGCTTGGTAATCTTCCAACCACTCACGATCAATCATCTTAGCATCAACGGCAGCTCGATAGTTTATGCCCCACGCAGCATCGCCCTCCATAATGGCTTTCCGGACTTTCACTGACGCCCGAAATACCGAAACTATTTCGCCTTCCCGATCAAAGCTGATTTCAGTTTCCGACAATTCTACAATTTTCTTGGCTTCTTCCTTAGTGAAAAGCACCTCGGGCTTTCCGGATCGCTCGAATTCCAAGGTCTCGTACCCCTCTTCCAGGAGAGGTGCCACTAGAGACCTTACGTTTCTCAGCGCGCGCGGGTGTTGTGCAATCCGATCAACCTCTGACGGTACAACATATTGAATATTGTCTCCGTATACGTAGGTAGTCATACCCAAAGAATTATCATGTGTTACGGATACCACATCTTCTTTGGGTTTTCGCGATAGGAATTTGTAAAGGCCAAATAAGGACGCTGCTGTCCCCATGGCGGAACCGCCAATGATTCCGACCCACTCAAGCAACTCTTTGGCTGATTTTATATCGTCTTCTTCGATTAGGGTGGTCAAACGTTCGAACAACGTTTGTACAAGATCCATTTGAAGCTGAAAGCATTTCTGCTCAACATCTGCACGAACCAGAACCTTGACCGACGATATGTCGCTGTTCACGGCGTCGTTCGCGATTCGACAAAGATCGCCTAACGCCAACAGCGCTGGCGCGAGTTGATGCACATCCATCTCGTGATTGGCGAGTGCCGGACCATCGAAACGTATGATTGAACTTGCTCTTTTCACCATTCCATCCGTTTGCAACGAATCTAGTTAAAGTAGGAATAACAGAAAATAGAACAAAGCATGAACAAATAGTAACGTCTATTTACCTGCAGACCTTGCACCAGCTCGCGTACTCAAAGTATTCTTGTGGTACGCGTAAAATGTAATCACATCCGGCACCTAGAAAGAACACTAATGGCTGACGAAAAAACCTCTGAACAAGTAGTTAACGAATTGTGCGATGCCCAAATCACTTTAAACAAGAAAATTCGGCAAGCAGAGTCAAAGGGCATCAAAGTTTCGGTTCAAATCAAGCTACCCGATACTGACGGAAATCCGCACACCCACATTTCGGTCTCCACGACTGAGACGTTGAGTGAATAGATTGAAATACCGGCAGCTTCGATTCTGGTAAAGTTCTACGTCTTCTACTCTTCCCCCCTGTTGTCTTCCGTTCATGTTCGTTCATCTAGATTAAGATGAATAATTTCAGGCAGCATTCGGGGCTGACATGAAACGAACTTTTCTGGCACTGGCTGGCGCAGGCGCGCTCACACTCGCTGGCTGCACAACAGCGGACATGCAGATGCTCAACGCGGCGCTGGAACAGACCGCTTACGAGATGCAGCAGACCAATCAGGGCTATTACAATAACGGCTACAACCATCCTTACACGAACGCGTATAACAACGTGAACCCGTACGCCCCGCGGATCAACAACACGATTGGCAATACATGGGTCGGCTATAACCAGTGCAACTATACCGGCACGCGTTATTCCTGCGACACCAATGGCGACGGCTATGCCGATATGTATGGCAATTCGCAGGACGCCACATATTCCTCATCTCATCTGCGCGTGAATGGCTATGGCGAGGCCTATACCCGCGGCTCTAACGGTCAGTGGGTGCGTAACCCTGCCTATGATGACCCGCCACCGAATACGCGCCCGGTGCGCAATAACGGGCATCATAACGGCCATTACAATGGCGGGTATAACCCGAAGCAGTAGCCCCTATTCTGCGGGCTGAGCGATGACGAAGGCGCGGCTTTGCGCCTGCGGTTTCAACCCGAACAGAGGCCTCAGCCAGCCGATACGGCGGATGACAAGCTCGTGCAGCAAAGCGCAACCCCCGAAGGTTGCCAGCACGACGAGCGGAAACTCCACCTCAACCGGCAGACCCTGACGTGTCAGCCAGAAACCGGCCATAACGGTGAGCGTCTGGTGCAGAATATACCAAGGGAAGACGGCCTCGGTCATATAGCGAAGCGCCGGACTGTCATGGCGCAAATATCGCTCTGCGAGACCGATCAGTGTCAGGATCATGATCCACGCATAGGCAAGGCGCGCAATGCGGGCTGGCCAGATGATCCAGTCGTAATTGCCGCTTTCCGCCCAGGCTTCCCAGTTTGCCCAGACGACAGACAAGGTCACGCCGAGCGTCAGAACGAGGCCCGCCGCCCATGGCAGGCTGCGGCGGACAGCGCCCCAGAAATGCTTGTCCTTGGCGAGCACAAACCCCATGAACAGCATGGTGAAGCTGTGCGCGTGATTGGCCCAATCCTCGGTGAGGTTGTGGGTTGTCGGAAAATGCGGGTCCAGGACAATGCGATAGAGAACATGCGGCAAGACAGGAATGGCGAGCGCGCTGAGAATGCCAAACCGCCCCGCGAAGAGAAAGCGCGTTACCTTTTCGCCCGCACCCTGCATGAACCGGCTAATGAGCCCCGAAGACGGCAACAGGATCAGTGTGTAGACGAGCAGATAGACCACATACCAGAGATGGTTCCATGTCGGTGTGGTGATGGAGAACTCGCTCATCGGGTCGATATATTCCGGCCAGAACGCCCAGAAGCTTCCGTCAAACTCACCGCTTTCAACAAGCTGCAGCCAGCTTTGCGGGGCGACGATCACCGCCATGCCGAACAGGATGGGAATGCCCAGCCGCCAGCTGCGCTCACGCATGCGCGCCCCAATTCCGCCCTTATCGGCCAGAAAGCGCAGCGCTACACCCGAAATGAAGAAGAGAAGCGATAACCGCCACGGATTGGTAAGCAGCATCAGCCATTCAGCTTCCGGCCCGGCATGCACGCTTTTCACATGCCAGCCCCATGTCACGTAGAACATGCCGGCGTGGTAAAAAATGAGGATCAGAAAGGCGATTACGCGAAGCCAGTCGAGATCGTATCGCCGCGTTGTCATGTCAGTCATCTGGAAGGTCTCCCGTTTGATGGGAAGAAAGACATGGCCGCCGTGCGTCGTCGCTCGCCCCGACGCAAAGACCAGCAGGACGGGACAAATCACGCCTGATGAGGACGAAATACGGCGCTGAGGGACGAGTGACGAACTTGCCCATTTATTCAAAGCGCGAATGTGTGTCAGAAAATACCATGGCCGAGACACACACCCACCCTGAAGCGATCGCAGATGCCCATGCCGACCATCGCGCATGGCTATTCGTGCTGTTGTTTACAGCCGCCTCCTGGTTCGTGCTGTCTGTGTCTCTGGCTGATGATGCCACCCGCGCAGGCCTTGAGCCGGGGCTAGAACCCTGGCTGCGCGAGGGCGCATCTCACATTGCCAGCGTGATCGGCTTTCTGATCGTACCTTTCATTCTGAGCCGGTTCCCGGTATCGATACAATCATGGAAGACCTCCCTGCCCGCGCATATTCTGGCGAGCATCGTCTTCTCCATCGTCCATACGCTGATCATGGTGGCGCTCCGCAAGATGAGCTATCCGCCGCTCGTCGGATATGAGTATGAATTCGGCCTCGCAGACCCGTCCATCTGGCTCTACGAATATCGCAAGGATGCCTATTCCTACGTGCTGGTTGTCACCTTTTTCGCCGTGAGCCGGACAATGGAACAGCGCAGACTGGAAGCGCAGGCCGCACGCTCCGATGCCCGCAAAGAGGGCCGCCTTACACTGAAGAGCGGTGGGCGTACGCTTTTCCTGAATGCAGAAGATGTGATTTACGCGGCCGCCGCATCAAACTATGTTGAGATCACGACGCAGCATGGCACGCATCTCGCGCGGATGACATTATCATCGCTGGAACGCCTGCTCGCAGAAACCGGCACCAACCATATTCGTGTCCACAGATCCTATATTGTGCACGGCGATCATATTCAGGAGATCATCCCAACACGCGACGGTAATGTTACGATCCAGCTCGATAATGGCGTCGCCCTCACCGGCTCCCGCGGTTATCGCGACCGGCTACCTAGCGAGGTGCAGCATGCCTGATCGATTGATTTTCATCGGCGATGTCCACGGGATGTCAGACCAGCTCAACAACCTGCTCGACCGCCTTACTCCGTCTACGGAGGATGAACTCATTTTTGTCGGTGATCTCGTCGATAAAGGGCCCGACCCCGTCGGCACGGTACGCATTGTGAGCCAGCTGATACGTCATTCCGATATCGAAACAACCCTTCTTCGCGGCAATCATGAGGACAAGCATTTACGCTACCGTCTTCGCCTGCAGGATAGTCCAAAAGTGGCGCGAAAAATGGGCGAAAGCTCTCCAGAGCTCGTTCAGTTCATGTCCGAAACGACAGATGAAGACTGGGATACCCTGCTGAAAGCACGGCATTTCTGGCGGAACCATGATCGCAACCTGCTTGCCGTTCACGGCGGCATTCCGGGCGATATGTGGTCCTTCCCGCATGACTGGGACGAGGTGGAGCGACTGGAACGTCATGACCAGCGCAGCGTGGAGAAGATCTATCGCACACGCTTTGTCGATCATTACACGGGCGCGTTCATTGCGAGTGGTCATCAGACCCCGGAAGACCCCTTCTGGGCTGAACGCTATGATGGCCGGTTCGGCGATGTCATTTTCGGCCATGAGCCGTTCTTTGACGGTCCGCGCGAGTTTCCGCACGCCACCGGCATTGATACGGCTGCGGTTTATGGCGGGCAGCTGACCGCGCTCATTATTCACGCCAATGACAAACGCGAATATGTAAGCGTGGAATGTCCTGCCTGTCGAAAGTCGGGCGCGTAACCTCTAATCACGCACCATGAAGGCGTGGGCCATCTCATCTGTAACGGTGAGAAGGTCTGCAATATCCGACCATGTCTCGCGAATGCTTTCATCGCTCCACGCGCCGGTTTGCAGATCGAGCAGATTAAACCGGTTCTGGCCTTCAAAATTGATCACCAGATGCTCACCAGTCGCTACCGCGCGAAACGGTTCGCCATGGGCAAGCGACAGAATACGCTCAACGACGGCCGGGTTAAAAATGGTGCGCGCTTCAACCTGGTCTGTGCTGCGCAGGCGGAAATGATCGTTGAAGGTGGCTGGCACAAGCTGCACATCGCTTAACTCGCGCTCCGTCACCGGCTTTGACCATGGCGTACCGCGTGATCTCAACTGGGTGACGCCATGCAAGCGATATGGCGCATTCAGCACCAGAAGCAGGTGATACTTGTCCGGCGCGTCATCGACGCTTTCAATCCACTCAAAGGCCGAGAAGCGAATGCCGTTCCGCTCGCCTGCCAAACCATCCTCGAAGGAATGGCCGAGCGCGCTCTGCCGATAATAGCGGGCTTTTTGTTCTTTGCTGCCACCTAGTACAACGACGTCCGGCACAAGCATGCCGCTTGCCACAGCGGCCTCGACAGCGTCATCCAGCCCGCCATTTTCATCCAACGCCGCGATCAGATCGCGCAGGCGACCGGATACAAAGTTCATTTTAGAGAGGATTTTCAAAGTCTGCGGCGCCCCGCCAGGAGATGCCACATAGGAAAGATTAAGTCGTTCTGCCATGGCGGAGAGCACCGAAGCGCGCGCAAGGAAATTGCCTTTCGCCGCAGTGAGCAACATTACCAGCGTATCGCGGCGCAACCAGGCGACCAGAGCAAACGTCCCAAAGAACATCACCGGAAATAAGAGGAACAGCGCGGCAATGCCTAAGAACGTGTCCGGCATAACGGTCATCAGGATAGCAAACGTAATGAAGAAGACGATGAAGCCCTTGGTGAAGTCACCCTGCAGCGTCTTCAGGGCCGCTTTTGCCTCATCGCCATCATTCTGGCGAGTGACCTCATAAAGCGGTCCCACTACAGCGCGATCGCTGAAGACCTTCAGGCTTTTATCCTTCAACCGGTCTGCCAGCTCGTCCCAGCTTGCCGCCATTTACGTCCCCTTTTTGTCAGTGCCTCGACGTGATCCCCGTTTTCATTCTACCTTGCCTTTAAAAAAGGGAGAGAAAATGACACCGCCGCGCATAAGACAACTCGTCATCGCTGCCAACTCGCTCGACACAGCTGAAAAACTGCAGGACATACTGGGCCTTGGCAAGCCATACCCCGATCCGGGCGTAGGTGAGTTCGGCCTGAAAAATGCCGTGTTTGCGCTGGGCGACCAGTTTCTGGAAGTTATAGTTCCCATCACGCCGGATGCCCCTGCCCGCCGCTTCATTGATCGGTTTGGCGAAGGCGGCTACATGGCCATCTTCCAGACACCTGATATTGAAGGCGTTCGCGCACGCGGCGATGACATGAATCTTCGACGCGTCTGGAACTATGACAGCGACGAGATCGCAGCGAGCCATTTCCACCCTGCCGATGTCGGCGGCGCGATAGTTTCCGTGGATGAGCCCCGCCCGCCGGAAAGCTGGCGCTGGGGCGGGCCGGACTGGGAGGAGAATTCCGTCCCTGGCGCAATCACCGGCATGCTGGCTCAGTCACCCAAGCCTGATGATATGGGACTGAAATGGGCAACTATTCTCGGCACCGCTTATCTGGAAATCCGCCGTATAGAAACGCGGGATGGTGATGTGAATTTCCGGCAGTCAGAGACGCCCGGCATCCCTGAATTTCATGTCCGTGTAGAAGATAAAAACGCGGCTCTGGAACGTGCACACGCCCACGGCGTTTCAGTCAGTGAAACAGGCTTTGACCTTGCAGGCGTAACATTTCGCGTGAGCTGAAATGACATCGCTTTCCTTTTGATGGAACGCTCTAGGTTAAAGCCTCTGGAAGGGAGAACACGCTCATATGATTACGGTACACCACCTGAAAAACTCGCGGTCCATGCGCATTATCTGGCTCATGGAAGAACTGGGGCTCGATTACGAGCTGAAGGTCTATGACCGTAATCCGGAGACCAATCTGGCGCCAGAAGACTATCGCGCACTCCACCCGCTCGGCAAAGCACCTCTCGTTACTGTCGACGGCCTCACGCTGGCCGAGACAGGCGCGATCGTAGAATACTTCCTCGACAAACACCCTGAGAGCGGCTTGCGCCCGGATCAGGACGCACCGGAACGTGTACCTTACCAATACTGGATGCATGCAGCCGAAGGCAGCCTGATGCCTCTGCTCATTATGCAGCTCTTCTTTACGCGCATGGAAACCACGCCGCCATTTCCGATCAAGCAGATCGTGAAAGCCGTCACCGGTAAGGTGCGTGACCTTTATCTGTCGCCGTCTCTGAAAGGCACCATGTCATACATCGAGGCCGAACTTGGAAAGTCGGAGTATTTCGCTGGCGACAAGCTTTCCGGCGCCGACATTATGATGAGCTTCCCGCTCGAAGCCGGTATGGCGCGCGCCAATACGGGCATCGCCATGCCAAACACAATTGCCTGGCTGGAGCGTATTCACTCACGCCCTGCCTATAAGGCCGCAGTTCAGAAAGGCGGCGCACAAGAGATTGTGCGTTAGTCACCCAAATTGCGAAAGCACACGGCGCTCTATGGATGATCCCGGAAACAGAAAGACTGTGTTATTCTCCCCATGATTGGCGGCAATCAGGTTTGTGTCACTGAACGCATAGGACTGCCAGCCACGCTCTGTCAGCCATGCGTGCCCCTCAGGGTTATTTTCTAAAATAATCAGTGGCTTATGAACTTTTAACGTCCGCTCCGAACCGGAAAGAACTGCTCGTTCCTTCCCTTGAACATCAATCTTCAGGAGAACCGGCTCAAAATCAAATTCATCCAAAGTCTTCAACTCACAGGGGCAGGAGCGAACGTTCAGCTTATCGCGTCGAAAATGCCAGACCGTCTGTGGGTTGAGCCAATCATGAGCTTCTGAGTAGTCAAACGATGCCAGTCCGTCATACATAAAGCCCCGATAGAAGGGGATATATAGCTGATGCTTACCAGCACGGTCCGACAAACCCGTGCCAACCACATCAACATTGCCATCGCGGCGAAAACGCTTCTTCAGATGCTCAGCGAGAAGGATGTTTGGTTCAAAGGCCGTTACTCGCGCTTCAGGATGGAAGAGCTGGATCGCATCGATGCTCTGCCCTCGATTTGCGCCAATATCCAGAAAATCCCCATTCTCGCCTGCAAGTGCCTTCACCAGCGCAAATTCTGGTTCGAAGGGTTTCCGCAGAAAGCGTCGCACTTCCCGCTGGGCAAATACTTTCAACCCCAACAGTAATCCAAACCGACTCTGAAAATCCCGCATGAATGGATAAATTTGCGCACTATCAAAGGTAATGCTGCTCATACCGACCCCCTTCCGGATCAGATGAAACTTACACGCAAGATATTAACATGACACAGAATACAACCCTCCGACGATTCCAGCAGACCGGAGTCGCCGTAATCTCTAATTGCTGCCGTGGCATTTTTTGAATTTCTTGCCGCTGGCGCATGGGCAGGCATCATTCCGCCCGAGCAAAGCAAACATGCTGGCGGCAGGCTTGCTCATGCCATCTGTGTAGACCCACTTCCCGTCCAGGCGACGGAAGCTGGACTTTTCATGATGGCAGGTGAGGTCACCCTCTAGCAAAAACCAGGCAATGAACTCGACCATGCCGGTCTCATCGCCGGCTTTGCCGCGCACGGTGGAGAGAATATCGAGACGGGTAAATTCGGCATCACGCGCCCATTTGCCGGCCTGCAGACGATCAAATTCGTCCAACCGATCAGGATCGTGCGTGGCGACCAGATACTCAATTTTCTGATTGGCATAGGCACAATAGCGAGACCGCATCAGCTCTTCAGCGGTCTCCGGAACAGCGAGGTCTGCATGAAAGCGGCCGCAACAGTCGGAATAGTCGCGGCCTGTGCCACATGGGCAAGTCATGATGGATTAGTTCATCCGGCCAATGGCGTAGAAACGCTCTTTGCGTTGCTGGCGCAGCTCTTTCGGGCTTAGGCCTTCAAGAGATGTGAGGTTGCGATCAATCGCATCACACACAGAGCGGATCGTGTTCGCCGGATCGCGGTGCGCTCCGCCGAGAGGCTCTGAGATGACTTCGTCGACAATCTTGTTCGACAGGAGCGGTTGGGCCGTAATCTTCATCGCTTCAGCCGCATCACGCGCACGTGCTGCATCGCGCCAGAGAATAGATGCGCAGCCCTCAGGCGAGATCACTGAGTAGATAGAGTGCTCGAGGATAAGAACCTTGTTCGCAGCCGCGATACCAATCGCGCCGCCTGAACCGCCCTCACCTACAATTACAGACACCATAGGTGTCGGCAAAGTGAGGCAGCGCTCGGTTGAGCGGGCAATGGCTTCAGCCTGCCCACGCTCTTCACCGGCTTTGCCCGGGTAAGCGCCAGCCGTATCGACGAGTGTGACAACCGGCAGGTCGAACTGTTCGGCCATATCCATCAGGCGAACCGCTTTACGGTAACCTTCCGGGTGAGCCATGCCGAAATTGTGCTTGATACGGCCTTCTGTGGAGCGGCCTTTTTCATGACCCATAACAACGACGCTACGGCCACGGAATTTAGCCAGACCACCGACAATCGCTTCATCTTCACCGAAGACGCGGTCACCGGCGAGCGGGACAAAGTCTTCGAACGCTTCAGCGATATAATCTTTGAAGTGCGGGCGTTCCGGGTGGCGGGCAACTTGTGTTTTCCGCCACGGGTCCAGATTTTTATAGAGCTCGTGCAGCTGTTTGGATGACTTCTCGCGCAGACGGGAAATCTCGTCCTGAAGCGACGGACCTTCACCATTACCGGAAAGGTTTTCCAGTTCCGCAATCTTGCGGTCGAGATCAGCCAGCGGCTTTTCAAAATCCAGATACGTATTCAACTCAACGCCCTTGATCTAAATTCCTGATCAGCCGCCAGACCAGATCACGCTGTCGGCGGCTCTAAATCACCATAAACGACAAAATGCGGATTGTCATAGCCGCGCTCTTTTTTTCCGTAAGTGAGGTCAATTCCCTCAAGCGTCAAGACACGGCCACCGGCAGCAGAGATCACCGCATGCGCTGCGCCTGTGTCCCACTCCATTGTTCGGCCGAGGCGCGGATAGAGATCAGCTTCGCCTGCCGCAATCATGCAGAATTTGAGAGACGAGCCCATGGAGACCAGTTCGGCGACATTGAACTTGCCGAGGAACTCGTCTGTTTCAGGTGTGCGGTGGCTCTTGGAGGCAACAGCGGTCACGCCTGCTTCAGGCAGTTTACGGATTTTCAGAGGTTTGCGATCCGCCTCGGCTGGTACGTCACCTCCCGGTGCAACATCAGCTTCCCACGCCGTTGCCGGACCTTCAGCAACCCAGATATGATTGCGCGCCGGGGCATAGACCACGCCCATAATCGGACGGCCATGCAGGATGAGCGCGATGTTTACCGTGAAGTCCGTGCCCTTTTTGATGAACTCCTTTGTGCCATCGAGCGGGTCGACCAGATAGAACTGCTCCCCCACATCGGGGATATTGCCCGCAGCCACTGATTCTTCGGCCAGCACAGGTACAGTTGGCGTAACCTCTTTCAGCACTTTCAGAATGAGGTCTTCGGCTTTCTGGTCGGCAATTGTGACAGGTGAATCATCGCTCTTGGTATCGGTACTGATCCCGTCGGCCGCGTTATACACCTCCATGATCACAACGCCTGCATCGATGGCAGCTTTCACCAGCTTGTCCGAAAGCTCCGCACTCGGCGAAATAATGTCACCCATTTTCTGTCCCCTGAAGAAAAACAACTAAACGGCACTAAGCGCGAAATTCGACGTGTCGCAAGGTCAGGCTTGGCAGAAAGTCGGACTTCTGATCAGATTGCACAGTCGCGATACGAAACGCCCAGAAACAAGAAAATAATGCCTGAGTTTCCGTCCCCTGTTCTTTATGCCGTGCCCTTCTTTCTGATCACCATCATTGCTGAATGGTGGGCTGTGAAAACGCGCCGCGCGACTGGCAGATATGAGACCAAGGATGCCCTCGCATCTATCGCGATGGGACTTGGCAATCTTGGCATGGATATTCTGACGGGCTTTCTTGGCGTCGCCCTTTTCATGTGGGTCTGGAATTACCGCGTCTTCGAGTTTCCTGTCACTTGGTGGTCGGTGGCACTCGCCTTTGTGCTCTACGACTTGACCTATTACTGGAAGCACCGTTTTGCGCACCGTGTCCGCTGGTTCTGGATGGAGCATATCACCCACCATTCCAGCGAGGAATACAATCTGACCACAGCGGTGCGCCAGCCCTGGTATGGGCCTTTCACCGGGCTGATTCTGGTCGGCTTGCCGATGATCCTGTTCGGCTTGCATCCTTTGGTCATCGGCTTTGTTGCAGGGCTGAACCTTGTCTACCAGTACTGGATTCATACCCGGGTGATTGACCGTATGCCATCATGGTTTGAAGCTGTGATGAATACGCCCAGCCATCACCGGGTGCATCATGCAACCAACCCGAAATATCTCGATATGAATTACGCAGGCGTCTTCATTGTCTGGGACAAGATGTTCGGCACCTTCATCGAAGAAGACCCGAATGACGAGCCTGTGTATGGCATTGTAAAGCCGATCAAATCCTACAATCCGGTCTGGATCGCCTTTCACGAATTTGTCGGACTGGTACGCGATTGCGCGTCGGACGGTCTGAAGCCTCTCACTTGGGTGAAGCGCGCGGTCAATCCACCCGGCTGGTCACCTGATGGACGACATACCCGCAGCGAAGATATCCGCCGCGACTGGCTGGCCGCTCAATCTACATCCGCACCGGCTGATAGGTGAACGCATTATCGAGATCGGCAAAGGCCATTCCGTCACGGTCTTTGTCCGACAGGTGAAGCTCTTCTCCGCCAACCAGCTGCCAGTCACAACCAAGATCAACATCGTCGAATCGGATCGAACGTTCCGTCTGCGGGCTATAATGGGCATCGACCTTATAGATCACCCGCGTATTCGGCTCCATCGTCCGGAACCCATGCAGAAAGCCTTTCGGCACGAACAGCTGGGCATCGTCTTCATCTGAAAGTTCTACCGTGACGGATCCGAGATAGGTGGGCGACCCACGACGTATATCGACGACACAATCCAGAATACGTCCATGCTCGACACGCAAAAGCTTAGCCTGCGCATCTGGCGGCATTTGCGCATGAAGGCCGCGTATGGTGTTGATCTGCGCAGAGACGGACCGGTTCACCTGTACCACGCGAAAATCCACGCCAGTCCGTCGCTGAAACTCGCGTTCGTTGAACATCTCTGAGAAACTTCCGCGACCGTCTTCAAAAACGCGGGGCGTCACAAGCATCAATCCTGGAAGGTCCAGATGTTCGATTTCCATGCCATGCTCCCGTTTGAATGCGTTGTGACGACCCTATCTGCCCCATCTGAACAAAGTTTCAATCCCGCGCATTCTTGCCCGAATCCTCCGAACGCACTAAAAGCCATACATGAAAATTGATACTGTAATTGATGAACTGAACCGGCTGTATACGACAGCCTGCGAAAACCTCCGAACAGCCCTCACCGAATTCGCGGAGAATGGCACGATCCCGGATCGCGCCGCCCGCGCCAAAGGCCTGTTCTGCTACCCTGAACTTGTCGTAAAATATTACTCGGAAAGCGCGGTCCCGCAGATTTCCAGATCTTTCGGCAAATTCTCCGATTTCGGCACCTACACAACAACAATCACACAGCCCGCAGTGTTCGAGACCTATCTGCGCGAGCAGCTGGAGCCGATCCTGCGCGACTATGATGTCGAACTTGAAGTGCGCCCGTCCAAACAGGAAATTCCGTATCCTTATGTCTGGGAAGCCTCCCAGGGTGAAGGACTGGATATGTCACTGGCGGCAGATATCGCGCGCTGGTTCCCAACGCCGCAGCTCGTCTCTATCGGTGACGAAATCGCAGACGGGGACTTCTTCGACGTCGACGATACCAAGCCGCTTGCCCTATTCGATGCGCCGCGCACCGACTTCTCGCTCCAGCGTTTGAAGCATTATACCGGCACGCCATTCGAGCACTTTCAGAGCTATGTGCTTTTCACCAACTATCACCGCTATATCGACGCCTTTGCCGAATGGGCCGTTGAGCGTCTCAAGGAAGACGACAAATATGAAAGCCTGTCTGCAGCGGGCGGCGTAGAAGTCTTCGCCGACACAGAAAATGCGATGGAGAAAATCCAGAACGCGCCTTGGCGCCGCTTCCAGATGCCAGCCTATCACCTGCGCCGCAAAGACGGTCAGGGCATCACCATGGTGAATATCGGTGTTGGCCCGTCCAACGCCAAAACGATTACAGACCACCTCGCTGTGCTGCGCCCACAATGCTGGATCATGGTCGGCCATTGCGGGGGCCTGCGCCACTCGCAACGCATTGGCGACTATGCCCTCGCCCACGCCTATCTGCGTGACGACCACGTGCTTGACGATATGCTGCCGCCGGACATCCCGGTGCCGCCGATTGCCGAGGTTCAGGTCGCGCTGCAACAGGCGACTGTAGATGTGACGGGCGAAAGCGGTGAAGGCCTGAAAAAACGCCTGCGCACAGGTACCGTCGTCACGACGGACGACCGAAACTGGGAGCTTCGCTACACAGCCTCCGCCAAGCGCATCAACCTGTCGCGCGCGATCGCCATCGACATGGAAAGCGCAACGATTGCGGCCAATGGCTATCGCCTGCGCGTACCGTATGGAACGCTACTGGTTGTCTCGGACAAACCGCTGCACGGCGAGATCAAACTGCCGGGTGCGGCAAATGCGTTTTATGCCCGCGCGATTGGCGAGCATATCCAGATCGGTATTCGCACGCTGGAACGTATGGCGGATGAGGGCGCAGAAAGCCTGCACTCACGCAAGCTGCGTTCCTTCGACGAGCCGCCTTTCAGGTAGTAGCGGCCATCGCAGTCGCTGCTGGTAATTTGGAGCACCGGTAGGCAGATGGTGTCATGCCGGTCGCGTCTTTGAACGACCGGTTAAACGGCCCTATCGAGCCAAACCCGCTATCCATAGCGATTGTGAGCACGGGCAAATCCTGAAACTGCGGATCGGAGAGCATATTGCATGCCCGCTCGATCCGGTAATGGTTCACGAGCCGGTTAAAGTTCGCAAAGCCCAATTGCATAGTGATCGCACGGCTGATCTTGTGCTCGGGTGCGCCAAGGAGTGTCGCAATGTCAGCGACCTTGAGGGCGGCGCTGGTAAACCGGTCGTCTTCGCTGAGAGCACTGCGTATCTGGTCTGCAAGACGCCTCTCATCGTCGGTCGAGGCATCACCTTTGAACCTGGACAAATAGGGATGGCGACTTCGGTACGAGACGGCAGCGCCACCCGCGAACAAAGCTATGAGTGCGCAGATCAAGCGAATTTCACGAGACCACTGAAGCGCAAAATCGCCTTCGGCCGCGCCTCTCAGCCAGATATACCCGACCGAAAGGATGAGCCCGTAGCCACCCGCAAATGTGATCCGGAACATTTTCTCAGACCGCTTCGCAGTCTTTGGCAGGCCAATGAGGGGTTCGATCAGAGCCATTAAAAGAACCGTCGAACTCAGAAGCGTATGAACCGTGTTCAACGCGCCAGTCAGAGAATTCGTGATACCAAAATAGTCGAAGACATCCGCGGCAAGCCCCGTAATAAGGAGCACCCCCACAACCATGAACGGCCAGCGGTCTCCCCTCACCGACGTTCGAAACAATGCGCGCGATAAAAGCCATGCAAGACCGCACGTGACCGAGCTTAAAACACCGAATATCCAACCCCAATATCCCAGCCTGCCCTCAGAGAGCCCGTACACACCAAAGCTCAGTATCGCTATGGCAAAGTTGGTCCAGACCAATCTCAAAAGCTGGTCATCGCCCCATATACGTTTTCTGGCCATCGCCAGTACGAGGCCGATGGACACCAGAAATCCGGCAATGATGATCAACTGAAGCATAAAGCGAACACGCGCTCGGGATGGGAAAGATAAGTATCATTACCGGAAAACATGGCCGAATTCCAAATCGGCAAGACGTCACAGGTCATAATCCGCCATCTGCCGCTACCGATAGCAAAAAGGTAGATGAGCATGTCCGTCTCAATTTCACCCACGCGTGCGAGCCCTCAAACATCCGGCGCGTTGTTCCTGAAGGCCGCAACCCGTCTCTGGTTTGCAACTGCCCTGTTGGGCCAGACAGGTTTCATTCTCTTCATTCTCGGATTTTACGGCACGCGCACCATTACCGGACAATTCAGTGCATGGAATGACAAGCCGCTGCTGACGGGGCATGTTGAAGGGGATTTCGCAGGTAATCTTGTATTCGCTGCGCACGTCCTTCTGGCGGCCGTTATGACCTTGTCAGGCCTGATCCAGCTTATCCCAAAAATCCGAAAAACTGCACCAAGGCTCCATAGAACCAGCGGACGCATCTTTCTCCTGCTGGCAGTCATTCTGGCATTGACCGGCATCTGGATGACATGGATCAGAGGGTCTCAGGCCTCTTTCCACTCGGCAATCGCGGTCAGCCTGAATGGTGTGCTCATTCTCGTCTTCTCCGCCTTCACCATTCGCCACGCGGTTCGTCGCCGGATCAGAGATCATGAAACCTGGGCCCTGCGCCTCTTCATGGTTGCTGCAGGGGTCTGGTTCTTCAGAGTATTCATCATGGCATGGTCTCAGATCGGGCGTGGCATATTCAACGCCTCGCCAGACCTTCAACCCTTCATAGACCCGGTTCAGGAGTTTGGGAGTTACATGATCCCGCTTCTGCTTCTGGAGCTCTGGCGCGCTGCACGTGCGTCGCCGTCGGGTATGATGAAAACCTCAGTAGCACTGCTCATTCTCATTGCGACAGGACTTATGGCGACCGGCGTTTTCGGCACCATAAAATTGATGTGGCTACCTTATCTATAGTTGGCACGGCCCGGGAAGAGCCGCCATTCCGATAAGGACTAGTCAATTCTGGCCGTGGTATCGGCCTCGCCCTCAACCCAATATCCAGAGGCTTTGATCCAGCGACGGTCTTCGCCATTGCAAGTCGTTTGGAATTAATTATCCGAAAGTCATAGACTACTAATCAGTAAGAGCGATCAGGCAAACCAGCCGAGATCGAGCCAGCGGGACGCAAGACGTGTCGCCAGAATAAACGACCCGATCAGGCCCGAACTGGCGAGCAGAATAACAATACCATCACGCGCCATCAGTCCGAGACCGAACACAAGAATAGTCAGCCCCGGCAGAACCGGTCCGAAGGGCACGAGGCCAAGCGGAAATGTCACCAAAGCTGCGGCAACACACATCAGCGCCACGACTTGCAAAAACGGTTTCCGGGTCAGGAAAGACAAGCGCGGACGCAAAATGCGGTCGAACACTTCAGCCCAGCCGCGCGCACCTTTCGCGCCGGCCAGAAGATGTTCCCGATTGAATTTGAATTCGAGAATTTTCTTCGGCACCCACGGGCGCTCGAAGCCCAGAACGATCTGGCCGGTAATCAAAAGCGTCAGCAGCGCTACCAGCCATGTTGCGCCGGGAATGATTGTGAGCGGACTTACCGAGATAAAACCCAGCAACATGATCAGCGGACCATAAGAGCGTGGCCCAACAATCTTCATCAGCCGGACAACGGACACCGTATCGCCTTCAGTCTCTTCGACAAGGCGATCAAACAACCGGCAAAGCGTGGAAGGATTTGTAGCGCTCATGAAATCACTTCGTTCAGATTTGAACGGCTCTGTCCACCGGGCGAGCCTGATTGCCGTCAGCTTTGCTCTGTTTCGCCAAAGCTGTCAGCAACGCGCTTCAACATATCAGCTAGCTGGTTGATTTCAGCCTCGGTCAGCACCGCTTCAAGCCGATCATTGATTTCCGCGAACGGACCATTCACCGACTGGAGTGCCTCACGGCCAGAATCCGTCAGCGTCAGAAGCCATGTGCGCGCATCGGTCTTTGATCGCGCGCGCGTCAAAAACCCGTCCCGAATAAGACGCGTCACCATCGCCGTCACGGCAGATTCATTGAGGCCAAGCTGGCTGGCAATCATACGCTGGTTACAGCTCGCAAACCCTGCCACCACTGAAAGCGCCGCAGCCTGAGACGTGGTAAGCGGTCCGGCCTCCTGTACAAGCCGGTCGGCCGTTTTCTGAACGCAGTGGCTTGCAGCCTGCAGTTTCTGGTAAACGCGTGCGCGACGTGCAGAGGACATGAATGTGCTCCTTGAAAGGCTTCACTCATGAAGCAATAGCACGATTCCTTTACAGCTTGTTTCCAGTCGAAATACCCCACTTTGTTTGCGAGATATTCCGCCTCAGTGGCACTCTGTAACATATTAGAGGCCTCTAAAATATGTTACCCAAATCGGTGAGGAGTTATTCTTATGGAATTCGACGCACTGATTCTGTCGCGGCTGCAATTTGCCTTTGTGGTCGCCTTCCACATCATGTTCCCTGCTTTCACGATCGGTCTGGCAGCCTTTCTGGCTGTCGCCGAGGGTTTGTGGTTGTTCACAAAGAAAGAGGTGTTCAAGCGCCTCTATTTGCATTGGGTGAAAATCTTCGCCCTCGCCTTCGGTATCGGCGTCGTGTCCGGCGTTGTCATGTCCTACCAGTTCGGCACGAACTGGGCCGTCTTCTCAGACAAGGCGGGCAGTGTAATCGGCCCGCTTCTAGGCTATGAAGTGCTGACGGCCTTCTTCCTCGAGGCGACATTCCTTGGTGTGATGCTGTTCGGATGGAAGCGCGTAGGCCCCACACTCCACTTCGTCGCCACCTGCGCAGTCGCGATTGGCACGTCCATCTCTGCTTTCTGGATCCTGTCTGCAAACAGCTGGATGCAGACACCTGTCGGCTTCGACATTGATCCTGAGACCGGCAACTTCTTTGCGACGGACTGGTGGGCAGTGATCTTCAATCCGAGCTTCCCGTCCCGCTATGTCCATATGATGCTCGCTGCCTTTATCACCACGGCGGCTGTTGTTCTGGCTGCAGGCGCGTATCAGGTCATCCGTGGCCGCGTGACGGAGCCGACCCGCTGGCAGATCCGCATGGCGTCCGGCACGCTTCTTCTGCTTATGCCCCTTCAGATCTGGGCCGGTCACTGGTCTGGCGAAGTCGCTCACCATTACCAGCCCGCAAAAGTGGCCGCGATGGAAGGCTGGTGGGAAACCAGCGACGTGCAGGGCACAATCCTGTTTGCGATTCCAGATGCAGAAAACGAGCGCAATATCGCCGAGATCATGATCCCCGGCACCAGCCCGTATCTGTTCAATACAGATGAACCTCTTCAGGGGCTGAATGCCTTCCCTGAAGATGAGCGGCCACCTGTCTTCCCTGTCTTCTGGTCCTTCCGTATCATGGTTGGCGCCGGCATGATCATGCTGTTCATGGGCGGATGGGGCGTCGCGCTCTGGGCTATGAAGCGCATCGAAAAACCTGGCCTGTTCCATTGGCTGGCAGTCCCAACTGGCATTCTGGGCTTCGTCGCCGTTATCACTGGCTGGATTGTCGCCGAAGTCGGTCGCCAACCCTACACCGTCTATGGCTTCCTTCGAACCGAAGATAGTATCTCCCCGGTCGAACCGGCAGCCGTTGCCACATCACTGATCGTCTTCATGGTGGTCTATGCGATCATCTTCACCGCAGGCGTCATCTATATGGCCCGCATCGCAACACGGGGCTTTGACGATGACCCGACCGATCCACCTGTTCGCGAACACCGCGCGCCCGGCTCTGCGCTTGCATCCGTTACAGACAAGGCAGAGGAGGCCTGAGCCATGGATTACCCACTTATCTGGTCTTTTCTCATCGCCACCGCGGTTATGCTCTACGTCCTTCTGGACGGGTCCGATCTCGGCATCGGTATCCTTACGGCATTCGCGAAGTCTGACGAAGAACGCAATCTGATGACGGCCACAATCGAGCCCGTCTGGGATGGTAACGAGACCTGGCTCATTCTGGGTGGCGGCGGCCTGTTTGCGGCCTTCCCGCTCGCCTACGCCATTCTGATGCCGGCCTTCTATATTCCGGTTCTTCTAATGCTCGCCGCGCTCATTTTCCGCGGCGTTGCGTTCGAATTCCGTCACAAGGCCGTCCGTACGACGACCCGCCATTTCTGGAATGGTGCCTTTTCCTACGGGTCTCTCTTCGCCGCCTTTGCCCAAGGTCTGATCCTCGGCGGCTTCATTCAGGGCGTCAGCGTTGATGGCCGCAGTTTTGCGGGTGGCACATTTGACTGGCTGACACCTTTCACATTGCTGGTCGCACTCTCCGTGACCGGCGGTTATGTGCTGCTTGGGTCATCCTGGCTGGTTCTGAAAACAGAAGGCGGCCTACAAAAATGGTCACGCGCCTGGGCACGCCGGTCTTCCCTTTTCGTGGCACTCGCCATGGCCGCGATCAGCCTTGCAACGCTTTCCATCGATCCGCGCGTGACAGAACGCTGGGGTGTGACAATGCAGGCAATCGAGTTTGGTAAATTCCTGCCGCTCGCGCCTATCCCATTGCTCGCTGGCCTCTTACTTGTCGCGCTCTGGCGGGACCTCAGCATTCTGGGTGACAAAGCGCCTGACTGGCGGCCAATGGTGCTGTCTGCAGCGCTCTTTCTGACCGGCTATCTCGGCCTCGGCATCAGCCTGTTCCCGTATCTTGTGCCGTTTGAACTCACAATTTGGGAAACCGCAGCACGGGATAATGCGTTACAACTTATGTTGGTCGGCGCATCGATCATGCTGCCGGTCATTCTGGCATACACAATCTACGTCTACTCCCTCTTCTGGGGGAAAGTAGACCCGGAAGAGAGTTATCATGACTAAGATCTTTGAGCCTGTTGGTCCCGAAGACAACACAGAAAGCAAACCAGCCCCTATCGCGCCGCGTCTTGCGTGGTTCATGGGCATCGCCGTGACAAGCGGCGCGGTGGTTATCCTCGCCGCTTACATTTTGCGCGGACTTCTGGGGCTTTAAGCCCCGTCCACGCAGGCCGCGAGGTCTTTGCCATAGAGTTCGATGAACCGGGAGAACTCATCCTCAAAGGCCGCGATATAGGCTTCGTGCATATTGAGGTTGAGCGTCGTCATGCCTCGCGCAGCAACGTAAATCCCGCGATTGAGCATATGCAGGTGGAAGAGACGCTTGAACTCGCTCGCCCCGACAACATCCAGATCGGAAGGATGGGTTATGTCACCGTCATTCAGGTGAAGGTTCATGATCGAGCCACGACCGGTCGCCTGCACCGGCAAACCAAGCCCGCGCGCAGCTTCGTTCAGCGTTTTGCGTAGCTTATCGCCGCGCGCATTCAGGCGAACTGCCTCTTCTTCAGTAAAGTAATCAGACAGGCCGATATATCCGCCAATCATAGAGGCGACATTGTTATTGAATGTTCCTCCGTGTGAGAGGTAGGCATCGCCCGAAGCCGGATCAAAGCGCGCCATCAGATCGCGTCGCCCTGCGAGCGCACCCATGGAGAAACCACCCCCGATATATTTGCCGAGCGTGGTCAGGTCTGCCTGAACACCCAGAACGCCCTGCAGACCAGCAGGGCCGAGACGCGAGGTCATCACCTCATCAAAAATCAGAACGATGGCGTGCTTGTCCGCCATCTCACGCAGCATTTGAAGAAACTCGGTCTTTGCTGGGATGCAACCTGCTGCGCCAAGCATCGGTTCGACAAGTATCGCGCCGAGCTCGGGCGCGTTTGCCTCAATCAACGCACGCGTGCCGTCAATGTCGTTATATTCAGCAAGCGTTACATCAATCGGGATGTTGAGCGCATCACGCCCTTCCATCAGCACAAGAGAGCTGCCGTGATAGGCGCCTGAAAACGCCAGAACACCTGCACGGGCTGTCGCATTTCGCGCGAGCCCAAGTGCGAGAAGATTGGCTTCGGTTCCTGAATTGCAAAAACGAACCTGCTCAAACCCGAAGCGTGAGCAAAGCAGGCGCGCCAGCAAGTCTTCATGCCGCGTCGGACCGCTGAGCAGTGTGCCATGGCGCGCAATCGCATCCAGCACGCGCCGTGTCATGCTATCATCATGGCCGTAAACACCGGCCGAGTACTCTCCAACGAAATTCAGATAGCCGTGCCCGTCTACATCATAGACCCGGCCTTTGCTGCCACGTTCGATCGTCAGTGGAAATGGCGGGTAAAAAACGGTAGAGCGCGTTGTGCCACCTGGCATACAGCGCTTGGCGCGGCGGAACTGCTCTTCACTCCCGGGATTGCGGGTACGATATATCTGCTCTTCACGCTGGATAGAATGTTTCAGAACATCCAGCCCGTAAGTCATATCCGCTTTGTGTTGCACTGCCATTTGCGAAACCACCCACTATTCGCGCGAGGGTTTCACTACGCCGATATCACTCAGTCGCGACAATCTCTGGAGGTGTCAGAGATAGTCACAAAACGCATATGCCTCATTTCTGGCAGGGTGAGGTTAAAACCGAAGCGCATAATTATCAGTCGAAGGCATAACGTTCCAGCGCGTCATAACTCATCTGGAATGAAAGCGGCTCGCCGCGACGGTTAAATTCGATCCGGAACAGGCTTTCATAATCAGCCTCATCGAACCATGGGCCCTCATCACGCCCTGTCAGCATGGCTGCGAGCACTGGCGTGGTATTGGAATGGCCGAGCACCAGAATGGTCCCGGATGAATTGCGAAGGGTTTCGGCAAACTCTTCCATTGCGTCGAGATCATAAATCTGGACTTCAAGGCCTTCTGCGTCTGCCGCCGGCGCAGCTGTTGCGCGGGTCCGGCGCGTATCTGACGACCATACGGCGTCTACGCCCAGTTCATCCATGATCTCACCTAGGCGTTCGGCGCGCGCTTCGCCTTCAGAGGTGAGCACCGGATCAAAGCCCGGTTCTTTCTCGGCATGGCGAACCAGAAAAATCGTTGGACCGCTCGCAAAGGCGTTTGGCGTGCCGGGCACCGTACAGGCTGCCACAAGCACCAGACTCACAAGGAGAACCTGTAATCCCACACGTTTTATCTTCGCGATCATGTAAACGCCCCGACTTTTCTGTTAATGATCATGCCTTAAATGAATAATCGTTATTCCATTTTTAGGCAGATCCGGTTATCCTGACTTTCAAGCACCCATGTGCGGGCCTTCTCGCATGTGAGAATAGATAAAGCCTGAGGAGGATACAATGAGCGACGCGACACTGTCTGACGCACATACTGAACGCCAAACGACAGAACGGATAGATGACCCGATCACCGTGCAAGACTGGGCGACCGCAATCATAATGGTTGCAGGCGGATTTGCCGTCTGGGGCTTGCTAGGCCTGATGTTTTCCGGCGGCCTTCCGGGCGCTTAACCTCTTTCTCCTTAAGACCACACACCTCCAAAAGCGAAACACCCGGCCAGAGATGGCCGGGTGTTTTGTTTTTGAGACGTTCAAAACAGACGGATAATCCGTTCCGAAAGAACCCTAAACCCGTCTCCAGGTCGCGCCACCTGCGCCATCCATAATCTCAATACCTTCGGCTTTCAGCTCGTCACGAATACGGTCCGCTTCAGCCCAGTCCTTATTCTTGCGGGCATCGAGACGCGCCTGAACGAGGCCGTCAATGCGGGCATTATCGTCGCCATCGCCGCCCTGCTCCCACTCCATAGGCGTTTTGGAGAGAAGGCCAAGCGCCTGACCGGTGTCGAACATCATATTGCGGACGGTTTCCATCGCCTGCTCGTTCTTCTCGTCAGCTGCTTTATTCGCTTCGGACGCCAATGCGTTGAGTTCAGCCAGAGCCAGAGGCGTGTTGAGATCATCCATCAGCTTGTCACGCACGCCATGCCGGTTGTCCGCCACCGGCTTGCCGTCACCCCAGACCCGGCGATACGCGCCATAGATCCGGTCGAGCGTCGTCTTGGACTGTTCCAGCAGGTCACGCGTCCAGTCGAGCGGCGCGCGGTAATGACCAGACAGCAGCGCATAGCGTAGCACTTCGCCCGGCCAGTCTTTCACCAGATCATGCACCAGCTTCACATTGCCCAGGGACTTGGACATTTTCTCGCCTTCCATGTCGAGGAAGCCGTTATGCATCCAGTAATTGGCCAGCGTCTCGCCATGCGCGCACTCAGACTGCGCAATTTCGTTTTCATGGTGCGGGAATTGAAGGTCGATGCCGCCGCCATGAATGTCGATCGTATCACCGAGCTCTGCCTTGATCATGGCCGAGCATTCAATATGCCAGCCTGGACGGCCCTTGCCCCACGGGCTGTCCCAGATCGCCTCTTCCGGCTCGCCTTCTTTGGCAAACTTCCAGATAGCAAAGTCGGATGGATTGCGCTTGCCCTCGTCTACAGCGACGCGCGCACCAGCTTCATTATCTTCCTGACGACGACCGGAGAGCTTTCCATAGTCTTCCATCTGGTCGACCTGAAAATAGAGGCCATCCTTGGTGACATAGGCATAGCCTTTGCGCTTCAGGCTTTCGCCAATGCGGATCATGCCGTCGATATGGCCGGTCGCCCAGGGCTCGATATCCGGTGCGAGCACATTCAGGCTCGCCATGTCTTCATTGTAGATATCGGCATATTTGAGCGTGATATCAGCAATGCTCTCACCGGTTTCCTGAGAGCTTTTGATAATCTTGTCTTCGACATCGGTAATGTTGCGCGCAAACACGACAGAGCTGCGCCCGTAAATGTCTTTCAGCAGACGGCGCAGAACATCGAACACCACAGGCGGGCGCGCATTGCCGATATGGGCATAGTTATAAACCGTCGGTCCGCACACATAGACTGTGATGCGCTTAGGGTCCTGAGGCTCAAACACGCGTTTTTCACGCGCCATAGTGTCATAGATGCGAAGTGTCATGGTCGGGGCTTATAGCTTGGATTTGTGAAAACGGAACAATCAGGTTCCACATGGGGTCCAGAAAACGTTTCCCATCCATAAGTAGAAGTCTTTAACAAAGACATTTGCGCCCCCAAATCCGCAGAAGGTTACTCAAAAAAAAGTTATCACCTCCAAAGACAATACGCGAAATGAGAGTGGAAATCATTCACAAATAATCGGCTTTACTTGTTCAATATTATCCCCCATCGTCGATGAATGGTGGGGGCCCGGGAGGAACAAGCAGGGGTCATTATTGGCAATATCTGACCAAACTTCAGCGCAAGCTGGCGAACCTGTCCCAGTTACTTCTGCAGGACGGCTACGAGATTTTGGAATATCTCTGACCGAGACGTCACCCGCTCTGTCTGCGCTCATCACGGTAATTTCGACGCAATGCAATGTGCCGGTTTCACTGATCACATTACTTGATAACGAAAACCAATGGCACAAAGCCAGGATCGGCATCGATGACATTTCTTATCCGATAGACCAATCTTTTTGCATCCACGCCGTAGAAAGCAACCACACCCTAAAGGTCTCGGACGCCTCTAAAGACATACGCTTCAGTAAAAATCCGCTGGTCACCGCAGAAGAAGGCATTCGAGCATATGCCGGCGTCCCCATTCGACTGAAGGACGGGCCACCTATCGGCGCGATATGCGCGATATCTCCATTTCCAAAAGAGTGGACTGATCAGGAGGTTGAACTTCTGCAATCACTTTCTCTTGCGGCATCAAAGATACTGGAATTGGAAGCCAACGAAAAGAAATTGGCCGAACTTTCGTCTGAACTCGATGTGCAGCTGGAACGCTCAAGCCTCTTTTCATTTTATTTCGAGAAATTGCAGGAAGGAATCGTCATCCAGGACGAGGAAAGCAATATACTCGAGGCCAATCCGGCAGCCGCAAAGGTGCTGGGGCTGACGCTAAATCAATTGTTGGGGAAGGATTCATTCGATCCGAATTGGCGCATATTTGAACCCGATGGACGCCCAGTAGCTCCTGAAAACCAGCCATCTAACATCGCTCTAAAAACGGGTAAGGCTGTATGGGATGTTGTGCTCGGCGTGGAGCTGCCTGACAGAAGCCAACGTTGGATCAGCATAAATTCGCAACCGATCTTCAGAGAAGGCATGGATAAGCCCTTTCGAACCGCGACGACATTTATGGATGTCACGCAAAAGCGTGAACAGGAAATCGAACTCATCCAAAAAACCAAAGAACTCGCAAATGCCGCAGCCACTGCGGAAGCCGCGAGTGCTGCGAAGTCTGCTTTTCTGGCCAATATGAGCCATGAACTACGTACGCCGCTCAACGGCATTGTTGGCGTGGCCAGTGTGTTGGCAAACTCAGATCTGGATGATCACCAGAAGGAGATTGTCGATCTTATCCGCTCATCCGGAGAAGCTCTTGGACAACTGCTAAATGATACGCTCGACCTGTCACGGATTGAAGCAGCCCAATTCGAACTCAATCCTGCGCCATTTAATCTCAAAAAAGAGATGCGCGCGGCAGTCGATCTGTTTCGTGTTGCGGCATCTGAAAAGGGCCTGAGTTTCGAAACCGATATAAAGATCTCTGATCGCTGTAACGGCCATGTAATCGAAGACGCAGCCCGTATCCGGCAGATTGCATCCAACCTGATCGCCAATGCTGTCAAATTTACACAGAAGGGTAGGGTCAAAGTCAGAATTCGTCTTCGCAATGATCCAGGAAAAGCGGACGGCTGCCTATTATCGCTCATGATTTCCGATACCGGTCTTGGGATCACCAAGGCGCAGATATCAAATTTGTTCGAGAGATTTCACCAGGGAGATATTTCCATCACACGCAAATATGGTGGAACGGGACTTGGGCTTGCGATCTCTCAGGAACTCGCCGGCGCAATGGGTGGCAGAATATCCGTTCGATCCAGACCGGACCATGGTTCTGTCTTTAGGCTACAAATTCCGTTGAACCTCGCTCATAGCACGGAGCCGGTCTCAGACGAAAAGCCGGATGCCGTTAATTTGCCACCAAGGCTGAGAGTTCTGGTGGCAGAAGATCACATAGCGAACCAGACAATGCTGCGCCTGATTCTGGACGCTGCAAATTGCGACTTCAGAATTGTCGAGACGGGTCAGCAGGCGATCAATGCCTTCGCAGAAGAGGCATATGACCGCGTTATCCTCGACATGCATATGCCCGAGCTTGATGGCGTCGAAGCGGCGAAGCAGATGAGACGCATGTCAGGCGGTCAAAACGCCGTCATCCTTATGTTGACGGCCGATACCACCGAGGCCAGCACAAAGGCAGCCATGGGCTCAGGTATCGACAAGCTCCTGCATAAGCCCATTACTGCCCACGGTCTGATTAAAGCCCTGATGTCGTAGAAATGCGTCCAGCTGATTTGAGGGCTGGCTTCGCCTGTCCAGCTAGGCAGTCGCTTTCTTCAGTGTGGCTCCTTTGAAAGGCGCTACATCTGGTAAGCGCTCAACTTCCGGCCTCGCGATCAGATACCCTTGGATCAGATCAACACCCAGCTCGCGAAGAACCTCATACTCTTCAATGGTCTCAATGCCTTCGCAGATCGGCGTCACATTCAACTCGTCCAACATATTGAGTGTATTTGAAACGATGCATCGCTTGACAGAAGACCGGTCAATATCGCGGATCAGATCCATGTCGAGTTTGACGTAATCCGGCTGAAACTTTGAAAGCAAATCAAGGCCGGCATATCCAGACCCGAAATCATCAATGGCCGTTTTAAATCCCATCGCACGATAGCTACGCAGAATGTTCAGCAAATGCGCCGTGTCTACTCGTTCAACTTCGGTGAACTCAAAGATAATGTTCTCAAGGGGCAGTCCTTTATTCATAGCCGTTGTCAGGGTCAGACGAATGCAAGCACGCGGCTCATAAATAGCGTTTGGCAGAAAATTGATCGACAAGGCGGACTTTTGCTCTGCGATCCCCAGTGACGCCCCAAGCTCGATAGCTTTGACCCGACATTGCTGATCGAAAGCATATTTATTGGTCTCAGAGACGCGCTCCAGAATAGACGCCGCTGACTCGCCGGAGGTACCGCGAACAAGCGCCTCATGGGCAAAGACAGATCCATCGCTTGCGCGGATGATTGGCTGAAATGCCATGGTGATAGGAAAGTCCAGAGCAGCGCCGTCGCGACATCCCGCACAAGTCAATCCACTCATCATCAACTCCCCAGAAGTAAACGCCGCAACGCTATCGCTTAACAATTAACAGCCGGTTTGAGGATCGGTTTTTATTTTTTTATCTGTAAAGCAAACAGGCAGCCGCTGCTGATAGCCTGATGGCAGAGCTTGGCCTGAAAGGTGACGCGTTGAACCATCTCACGTCAATTCTGGAGCATTCAGCGAAGAACCATGGCAGCGCGGCACGCCGGACATAGCCATCCTATCCCCACCACACGAGCAATCATCCACTGACTGAACCGGATTCTACGTCCGACACCGGTTTCTCAGCCACACTCACCGCGTCTTCTTTTGGGGCAAGAATGCGACACAGCACCAGATCGCCCGTCACATTCACCGCGGTGCGCGCCATATCGAGGATACGGTCCACACCCAGAACCAATGGCAGGCCTGCCAGCGGAATGCCAAAGCTCGCAGCTGTCGCTGACAGGATTGCGATGCTCGCGCCTGGCGCAGCAGGCGCGCCGATAGATGCTCCGGTCAGTGTAATCATCACCAGCGCCAAATCGCCGAATGACAGACTGGCCCCGCCAATATCCGCCAGAAACACAATCGCCACCGTCTGATAGAGCGCAGTGCCTGCCATGTTCACAGTAGATGCAAGCGGGATGATAGCGCCTGCCAGTGAGGCCGGCGTCTTCAACTTGTCGACAGCTGTTTTCATAGTCAGCGGCATCACAGCTGCCGAGCTGGAGGTCGAAAACGCAAGAAGCTGTACCGGACCGACGGCCTTTAGAAACGCGCCGGGCCCAATACGCCCGAACACAGTGGCGATCACCAGATAAAGCACAAGCAGAGCGAGCAGACCTGCGAGAACAATGGCGCAATAGACCGCGAGGTCCATCAGGGTTTGGACACCGCTTGCCATCATGGTTTCAGCCATCAGCCCAAACACAGCCAGCGGCGCAAAGCGCATTGCGATACGGATTACCGTCATGCTGATTTCCAGCATGGCCTGAGACAGCGCTACCAGCGGACGGGTCAGCTCACGGTTATCCGCAATAACGGCGGCGATACCGACGAAGAGTGAGAAGACCACAATTGCCAGCATATCCTGCTCTAACAAGGAGGCAGTAATGTTCTGCGGAATGAGATTGGTGATCATATCTGGAATATCGCGCGTCATGTCCTGAAACGCAGAACTTGGCTCCGGCGCATCAGACGTCACAAAAGGAAGGCGCGGCGCGGCCGGCGGTTCCACTGCGACACCACCGGCACCACCGGCACCACCGGGCCTGACCATACGGGCAAGCGCAAGGCCGATGGCAGAGGCCGCGACCGTCGTCGACAGAATAAACAGCAGCAGCTTGCGACCGATAGATTTGAGCGCGTCACTACTGCCCGTGCCTGCAATACCCAGAATGATAGAGCTCGCCGCCAGCGGAATGATGACCATCCGGATCGCTGCGAGAAACAGCTTTCCCGGCAATGCCACCCATTTGCCAATCAGCTCTGCGGTCTCGCGCGAGATGAGCGCCAGATCAGGTCCCAACACCAGCCCGAAAGAAACACCAAATATCAGCGACAGGATCACCTGCAGCCATAAGCGACCACGGATCAGCGCATCCAGACGATGGCTCAGACGGCGGTAAGTAAAACGGGTTTGTGGCATGACATTCCGGCTCTGATACGCAAGCTCTGTATTGGCCGAAAGACTACACATTTCGTCCGTCAGCGGGATCAGACGGATTGTCGCCGACAAAACCGCAAGAAATCAATCCGCTATAGTTAATTTCAATTTTCCCTGAAGAATCAACCACCAACGCTCAACTATCAAGGGAAAACAGATTGCGAAATCAGCGCAACTAATCACACTAATATAGATGCAGATCATTGTAAATAATCACTTTTCTATTTCTGTTCGATATTTTTGATTCTCTCATCTGGCGAAATTTCAATTTCTAAGAGACGCTATTCCTGCTCGACAGAGCATAATATGGAAGGGACGTTTCATGATGAGGAACACACTTAAAGGGGCCGCACTGGCCGCTGTATCGCTCACGTGTCTGGGGGCCGCTGACGCAGGCGACTATCAGTACATCGGTGACGTGATTTTGAACGGGTCAAGTTATTGCCCCCGAAACACTTTGCCTGCCGAAGGTCAGACGCTGGACATTGCCTCATACCAGGCACTCTATTCACTGGTCGGCACGATGTATGGCGGGAATGGGATAAGCAATTTCAACCTGCCAGATTTGCGAGGCCGCATACCTATGGGCAGAGGCATGACATTGGGCGGTGGGCCAACATTCATTCAAGGTCAGACGGCTGGAACAGAAACGCGCGCACTGAGCAGCGCCAATCTGTATACGCACAATCATGCGCTCCAGTCGGCGAATGAAGACACAGATACCGGCGACTCAACCAATGCCATGCTGGGTGATCTGAGCTCGCTGCCTTCTGCTGCACACTATTATCACGCAGGTCCAGTCGCGCCGGACGAAATGCTCGACACAAATTCGATTTCAACGACGGGTCAGTCACAGCCGTTTGAAAACCGACAGCCAATCATCGCGATGCGTTGGTGCATTTACATCAATGGCGACTATCCACCGCGCAGCTAAACCAGCAATTCCGAAATTCCACGAGTAAGAGGAGACGAATATGCGTCGCTCACAAATTCTGAAATCCATGGGTATTGCGGCATTCAGCGCAGCCCTGTCTGGAACCGCCCATGCGGGGCCTTCTACCTATATGGGTGAAATCATTGTTACGGCAGCATCCTATTGCCCATATAACACCGTCGAAGCGGTTGGTCAGCTGATGACGATTGCCGACAATGGTGCGCTGTTTTCATTATACGGCACAACATATGGGGGAAATGGTACGACCACCTTTGGCATGCCTGACCTGCGTGGACGAGCACCTGTCCATTATGGACAAGGCCCGGGACTTACCTATTATCCTTGGGGTGCAGAGACAGGTATTGAACATAATTACCTGACAGTCGCGAACATCCCACCGCACAATCACAACGTTCTGACCACCTCGCAACTGCCAAACACGAACGATCCGGACGATGCACATCTGGCAAGCGCAGCTTCCCCACTACGTGCGGTCACAGGCTCAAACGTCGATCCAAGCTATGATTTTGCGTCAACGCAGATCGGTCCAAGCGGCAGCGTTTCTCCGGATCCTGTCAACAATGTGCAGCCGATTCTGGCGATGCGTTACTGCATCACGGTGGATGGCTCCTATCCGCCGCGCAGCTAAGCAGATCGAAAAAAGGAAAATAGACATGCTAAAGAAGCTCTCTATCGCAATAGCCTCTGCCGCTGCATTGCTCGGCACGACAGGAACCGCAAATGCCGGTCCAGATCCATATATCGGCGACGTGATCCTCACCTCGTACGATTTCTGTCCGCGCGACTTTATGGAAGCAAGTGGTCAGACACTGCAAATCGCACAGTATTCAGCACTCTACGCGTTAATCGGCACCACCTATGGCGGTGACGGACGGATCAATATGGCACTTCCGAACCTGAACGGACGTGTGCCGGTGCATTACGGACTGGGACTGGGGCTCCAGAACAATTATCCATGGGGCATGTATTACGGTTCACACACCTCATACATTTCCCAATCCAACTTTCCCGAGCACTCGCACACGCTGCAAGCGTCTCCGGACCAGCGAAACAGCGCCTCATTCGATGGCGCACTTATGGCTCAATTCCCGAGCACTGCGCTGGCATACACGGATCTGGGAACAAATAACGGGCCGGACTTTGCCCCGGACGCCATTACAACTGAAGGCGCCGGAGATACCC
>QGCY01000054.1_pt1 | contig 32347 bp, 35 predicted proteins | sample 4708041 | NCBI WGS metagenome assembly QGCY01 (sample SAMN08941164, study PRJNA450518) | Sediment metagenome, whole genome shotgun sequencing project. | biome: grassland soil; feature: grassland; material: soil; isolation source: soil 14 days enrichment with methanethiol and mixed carbon source ... | reverse complement strand
GACTTTAGCTGGCGCAACTGTACCCGCCGCGGTCATCATCATTGGCATGGCGCGGCCATAGAGAGCAGCGCCCTCGATGACGGCGCGATAGCCCGCAAGGTTGGACTGGGATGACAGAGCATCCATAGACTGCGCGCGTGTGATACGCGGCGTGTATTCCATCGACAGGGCCAGGAGTTTACGTGCGTTGAAGTCGCCAAGGCTGTCTTTGATGGAGTGCGGCTCCAGAAGGCCAATCACGCCTGCGCCTTCTTTCACCTGAGAGAGAACCTCTGCAGGTGGACGGCGCACGCCCATGACCAGATCAGCATTGCCCAGTTCCTTATCGGAAATCTGCGCACCAGCTTCTTCGTAGGCCGCATCAGGAAAACCCGCAACGAGACCCGCGCCCGGCTCGATAATGATCGTATGCCCAGCTCCCGTCAGCTTCTTGACCGTTTCGGGAACGGCTGCAACGCGGCTCTCTGCAGAGCTACGCTCTTTTAGAACAACAATTTTCATAATACCCACTTCGAGATTATTTTTGCCCGAAAAGACAACAGATCGGTTGTGCAACGCAAGAAAATTTTTCTAAAGGCAGTATTTACTGCCGAACGTACTTGGCTGTAGCGCCACTACTCGAAGTTAAGTTTTCTTTGTTTTTTAAGGATTTTTTAGCAACACTACAAAGACCTCGCAGTTGCAGCATGAGCTGAAAATGTCACACCACAAGTGTGTGATCGGACTAATCCTTCTCTCCAATGTGAGATCCGAGGTTCCTCTGTACGCGTCCCTCGTCACCAACTTCGAAGCCTTCGACGAAGCGCGCGAGATATTCAGAAATGGCATCGCGAACCACGTATGGCCGTTCCATCGGCAAGAAGTGAGTTGTACCTGAAGGCTGCAAAACCACCGTATAGGGCTGAGCTTTCATAAATCGGTGCAAAGATGGCTTCGGCATGGTGGAGCCTTTCTCCGCGCGAATCAAAACAATAGGCGCTTTAATTTCTTCGACCGCCGCCCACGGGCGGTATCTGTGCGCGCCAAAATTCGCCGCTTCCCATTGTGGCGCACAGGAGAGTTCCCAATGATCGCCGTCTTGTGAACGTTTCACGCCGTCAGTGACATAATCCACGAGGAAGGGTTCGCGCCAGGATTTGAATGCGCCCCGCCCCGTCAGCGATTCGATGGCATGTTCCTGGCTATCGAACGCGTTGCGGCGTTTGACTGCCTGTTTGGACATCGGCGATCCGCGCTTGCCGAGATATGGCACGAACGGCAGATGCATATGACGGTAAAAGGACGGAGCCATAAGAACAGGATCAACAAGCACAAGACCGGTCACAAGGTCAGGGCGCTTTCCGGCCACAAGCATCGCGGTCGTCGCACCCATTGAATGTCCTGCGAGCGCCGTTCCTTCCGGAGCGAGCTCCTCAAGTGCGGCGATGACATCGTCACGGTAAATGTTCCAGCCGATATGCTTTTGAGGATTTGCCTCCGCAGTCGAGCGGCCATGCCCACGCAAGTCCAACGCTGCCACGTGAGCACGAAGCCCAAGCGGCGCGAGAATGGACTGATATGTCATGGCATTAAAGCCGTTCGCGTGGATGAGCAGGCTGTCTACGGACCGCGTCGGATCGCCAAAGGCAATGCCCGCAAGACTTCCATCGTCCAGCTTCACATGAAACCGCCGCATACTTTCCTAACCCCCGAAGACCCGCCTCAGCAGGTCGGTAGACCGTTTGACCGGATTGCTCCGTATCTCCTGCTCTTCCTTGGCAAGATAAAAGAACAATCCGTCAAGTCCTCGCTCTACGGCATGGTCAATTAACTGGTCGCGGAGATCACCACTGAGACTCTGCAAGCCATAACGACCTGCAACTGAGTCTACCATAGTCAACGCACCTGAATCTTCGAGCGCCGAACGCATATATGGCTCAACCAGCACTATAAGGTCTGCCTCGGTGCGCCCACGCAGATAATTTGTTGCGGCGGTATCGCCCCCGTTCAAAATCTCGAGAGCGTCGCCCATTGTGATAGAGCTGACTGCATCAACCACGAGATCAGCCGCATATGGGGCTGCGTCCTCTGCCGCATGGTTCATACGTTCCTGCAAATCATCCAACGGGCCAGATAACCCAAGTCTTGAAAGCTGGGATTGAAGTTCACCCAGTCGCCCCGGCAGCGGAATACGAATGTCTCCATCACCGAAATAGCCATTATACTGCGAAAGCTGCTGGCCTACTGCCTGCGCGCCAATCGTCAGCGCCTGACGCAATCCGGCATCAGCATCCGACGCACTGATATTGAAATTGCTTGTCTGGCTGGTCGTTTCTTCTTCGGTCTCATTGCCGAGCACTCCACGCAGAAAGTCCCCGAAGGACTGTGCAGACGCAGCCGGCGCTGCCAGAACGAACAGGCTCAAAATGACGGCTTTTTTCATGATCTCTCTCCCGCAATCTGTCTCCAACAGATGTGAAACCCTGTGAATCGTCAATCAGCATATACAGCTGATGCGTTTACGTCAGATACATGCTTATCTGGGCAGGATGCAGTTTCGGGCGCTCTATGCCATGAACTCTCCACATTCCCTGCCAACACTCGGAATGTGACACCTGCCAAATCTGAGTAAGTAGAATGACCTTCCCGACGCCGAAGAAATCTGAAGACGCAGCTAAACCTGCGATACAGACCGTCGCGCCGGCGCCTCACATGGAGGCGTTACTGCGCATTCTGGAAGAAACGGACAAAGCACTAGAGCCGATGATGGCCAGCGGTCTGGACGGGCGAACTGCCTCAATCCTTCGCGAGATTGAGAAATCCGGCGCAATCGCGCTGCAGGTCGAAGGCGATGCGCTATGGGTCGACGTGATCGACCGTGACAAGGCTGTCGACATCATCGACAAACTTATGGACGCGCTAAAGAAATAGACCGTTTTACAGGTCAGATCGGCGGATGCTCGTCCGGCACTTCATCCCAATCCAGCACATCCTTGGTTTCAGACTTGTCCGCACGTTCCTGGAATAGCGTGTAGATCGCAATCAGCACCCAGCCGATGTGAAAAACAGCCCCGCATGCCAGTGCGATATGGCCATCGATCGGCCCTATGGCAGCTCTTTCGATCAACTGTTCATACGATTCCAGATCCGTTGGATGAATCTCCAGCTTTCCGAAATACGCCATCAGCTGAATGATGAAGATGAAAGAATAGTTCCGGCGCAGGCGCTTACCGACGGCTCGCAGGTAAGAGGTCCTGAACCGCGGACGTATGTAATCCTCAGATAATGGATTGCCTTTATCCTGCGGGATCGTTGCTTCCTGCCCGCGAAGGATGGGAACATAAAAACCGATTTCCAGAATGCGGGCGCGGAAGCGAAAAACGTCGAAATACCGGTACCGGCGCGCTTCCAGATGAAGGAACATCGCAACCAGCAACCCAACGAGCACAAGCGGCAATGCCGAAGCATCGGCACTGGAAAACGTCAGCGACAAGGCAATGCCTGTCGTCACAACGGCCCAGTTAGTCGTCATATCAAGTCGCTGGCGCCAGATTGTCGATCGGTAGGCTTCCGCGCGGTAAAGGTGAGCGATCGCTCCAATTTCCTTGGAGCCCTGAACGGGTTCGGTGGCAGAAGTATTTGAGGTCATGACTCAGTTATAGCACTGATTGGTTAGGAAAGTCTGGCCCCTACAAGCCGTAACACCTGCCGAATTCGCTCTTCTCTCTTGGACAGACGCACCACATCGCGCTAGGTTCAGAGTAATGGGAGAAAGCGCACAATGTTTCTGAAGTTCTTCACCGAATTGCGGGACGCCAAAGTTCCGGTCACGCTCAAAGAATATCTGGCTCTTATGGATGCCATGGATAAGGGCGTTATCGATATGGAAGTCGAGCAGTTCTACTATCTGTCGCGCACAGCGCTGGTGAAGGATGAGCGCAATATCGACAAGTTCGACAAAGTCTTCGGAGAAACCTTCAAAGGCATCGAATCCATGGGCGATGCCGTGGATGTGCAGGACCTTCCGGAAGAATGGCTGCGCAAACTGTCTGAGAAATTCCTGACGCCTGAAGAAATGGAGAAAATCGAATCCCTCGGCGGCTGGGAAAAGCTTATGGACACGCTGAAAGAGCGTCTGGAAGAGCAGAAGAAACGCCATGAAGGCGGCAATAAGTGGATTGGTACTGGCGGCACCTCCCCATTCGGCGCAAACGGCTATAACCCTGAAGGTGTCCGTATCGGGCAGAACAAATCCCGCCACCGCAAGGCCGTAAAAGTGTGGGATAAGCGCGAATACAAAAACCTCGACGACTCCGTTGAGATCGGCACGCGCAACATCAAGATTGCGATGCGTCGCCTGCGTAAGTGGGCCCGCACAGGCGCACCGGACGAGCTCGACCTCGACAACACAATTCGCGCAACCGCAAAACAAGGCTATCTGGACCTCGTCATGCGTCCAGAGCGCCGCAACTCCGTGAACCTGCTTCTGTTCCTCGATGTCGGCGGCTCGATGGACCCGCACATCCGGGTGTGTGAGGAGCTGTTTTCCGCAGCGCGGTCGGAGTTCAAGAACCTTGAATATTATTACTTCCACAATTGCATTTATGAGGGCCTGTGGAAGGACAATCGTCGCCGTCACAACAACAAAATCCCGACATGGGATGTGCTTCACAAGTTCTCATCCGATTACAAAGTGATGATTGTGGGCGACGCGACGATGAGCCCGTATGAGATCACCTATCCGGGTGGCTCGGTCGAGCATTGGAACGAAGAAGCAGGCGGCGTCTGGCTACAGCGCCTTGTGCAGCAATTCCCGGACCTTGTCTGGCTGAACCCGTCTCCGGAAGGCTCCTGGCAGTACACTGCGTCCGTAAAACTGATCGGCGAACTCATCGGACAGCACCGCATGTTCCAGATGACGCTGGCTGGTCTCGAAGACGCAATGAAAGAGCTATCTCGCTAGAACGTTATGAGACGCTTACAGGCCGTAAGCGTCTTTCACGATATTAAGAAAGCCCCGCTGCCCTGCCGCGCGAGTGATTGCCGCGTGACCTGTAAAATTGTCGAGCTCGTGGATCGTTACGTTCGGATGACTGGCAAACCCCTGCGCGTGGCGAGCATCTTCGTTATTGCCTGTCGGCACATACGCGGTGACAGGGCTGTCACCCATTTCCTCCATGGCATCCGACATCCGAAGTCGGGTGAGATTGCAGGATTTATTGATACGGCGAATGACGACACGCGCGCGCTTATCCTGAAACCGGTCAAGAAGTTCTTCGGCATCCACTGAATACACAGGCGAGAAGAGCAAAGACGCCTTAGCGCCGATCTTCGCTCCGTAAATCCCTGCCAGATAGCCGCCTGCAGAATTCCCCATGGTGAATACAGGCTTGTTCTCACCATATTGCGCGATGAGTGACTTGAAGCCGTCAATTGTCTCATCGAAGTCGTTTCCCAGCGATTTGATGCCGTTGCAGCCGATCATACGCTGGAAGTCGCGGCAATATACAGCTGTCAGTCCTAATTCGGCGAGGAAGACATCAATCAGGTTGATGGGTACTATCAGCGCATCGGCCAGGCCCGTGAAGATAAATACAATGCCATTAGGCCGCTCCGGGCCGGAGACGATCACTTCCTCCTCCAGAGCCGGATGACTGAGCCGCGCCTTACCTGATTCCAGCAATGGCAGGGCCTGCCGCACGAAGGACTTCAGATCTTCGTTGTCAGTGTACGCGATCGCATCATGCCACCGGTCCTCGTTTACCGCCTTTTGGAACGCAGCCATGGGCGAGATTTTTTCGTTTTCGATCTGTTTGAGACTAATACCCGCAGAGGACGCGAAATCGAGCGCTGCCATAAATAACGGCAAAGGCTCTGATCTTAACAGATCAATATTGTCCTTTAAGAGCGCAACAGCGTCAGGAACTCTTCCTGAGTACTGACGATACCAGACAAGCAACCAGATCAATTCCGCACACGCAGTGCCTTCGGTGACGTAATCAAGTGCAAGTGTCTCGAACACGTCCCAATCTATCTCCTCCCGCTTGAACCGCTCCAGGAACGGCTTTGAAAGCCGGTTTTCAGGCGCAATTTTTCTCGCCTCCAGAAACGCATTTATCGCGAGGCTGGACTGACCTTCCAGCATTCGCGCATAGAAGAGAGTTTCATAAATGAACGCGCAGTCGTGATACTGCCGCGCAACCGAAGGCAGCAATTCAGCAAGCAGAGAGGGCGGGACATTCAGAACAGCCTGCTTGCCTTCGTGACGGCTCGCCTCACACGCATGATAACGTGCAAACGCTTCAGATAGCGCGTTCAGCGCAATGGGCGTCTCTCCGGTCCGCCAAGCCAGTGTGGATACCCGCATCCAGTACCAGTGCTTCAGGTTTGGCTGATCGCTAAGAAAGCCCTTGCGAATGAGCGCAGCTAACTCAGCGGCATCATCCTTCATCGCCCGGGCCAGCAGGATTTCACGATCCGTGACAGTCACCGCATCACCATTCAGACGCTTGGCTCTGCTTAGACTGTCCAGCGCATCATCAAAGCGTTCAAGGTTTTCGAGAACTTCAGAGCACGCGAGCCATAGATAGGGATTGTTCTGATCGTGCTGCAGAAGCTTCTGGCAAAGCTCTAGCGCCGAAATGAACGCCCCGTCGCGAATCTTCCCGCGGAGCGATTTCATCTCACTCTGTTCAATTCGTCCCATCGTCCCACCGATCCAATTCAGAAGAACCTATAATGAGTCAGATCGAGTTGCACCCGTCCTTTTCTCTTTTAACGATAAAATTTCAGCATAGCGGATACTCATGCCCCCTGCGCCAGAACGTCTATCGACTTCCAAATTGAAACGTCCTATTGCCAACGTCAGGGTATTTGAACGCGTTGAGGGACAATTCAATTGAACGAGAAGCACGGCAAAAACGCCTTCCTCTTTGTGATCGTTTGCGTCGCGCTGGACATGCTGGCTTTCGGTTTGTTCATTCCGGTCATGCCCGCATATCTGGAAGAAATCACCGGCAAGCCGGGTGAGGATACCGTTCTGGTTGGCGGGCTGCTGATGGCGACCTTCGGCGTGGTGAATTTCCTGTCCATGCCGATCATAGGCAATCTGTCAGACAAGTTCGGCAGACGCCCCGTTCTGATTATCTCGATAGCCGGTCTCTGTATTGACTTCATCATCATGGGCTTTGCGCACTCCTTACTGGTTCTATTCATAGGGCGCGCACTAGCTGGCCTGACCAGCGCAACCTATTCGACGGCGAGTTCCTATATCGCAGACGTGACCGAACCTGAGGAGCGCGGTAAAGCCTTCGGCATGATCGGCGCAGCATTCGGCATCGGTTTTGTCCTTGGACCGATTGTTGGCGGTGTTCTGGGCGACATTGATACGCGCCTGCCGTTTTTCGTTGCCGCCGGCATAGCCGCATGTAACTTCCTGTACGGATTACTGGTGCTTCCGGAATCGCTTTTGAAAGAAAACCGACGCCCGTTCGAGCTGCGACGCGCCAACCCGTTCGGGGCTTTCAAGCACTTCTCCAAACTTCCACAAGTCAGCTGGTTCATTGTGGGCGTGGGCATTTTTGGTCTGTCCCATTCCGTCTTTTCCTCGACCTGGAGCTATCACGGTGAAATCCGGTATGAGTGGACGCCGAACGAGATTGGTCTCTCACTCGCGCTTGTCGGCATAGGCTCGGCGTTCGTTCAGGGCTTTCTGACGGGGCGACTCACTAAGAGCATAGGTCCAGTCCGGACAGCGCTGTTTGGCCTCGCCGTTACCACTTTCAGCATGTTCCTTTTCGCAAGCGCCGTTTACGGATGGATGGCTTATGCCTTCCTCGCAGTTTCAGCGTTTGGCGGCGTAGCTGGTCCTGCAACCCAACAATTAATGACTGGTGTCACCCCGAAGAATGCGCAAGGCGAACTACAGGGCGCACTCGCAAGCGTGCAGGCGCTAAGCACGACCATTATCGGGCCACTTATCATGTCTCAGACGCTAAGCTATTTCGCAAAGCCAGAGGCGATTGTTCAGTTCAAAGGCGCAAACTTTGTCCTGGCCGGTATTCTGGCTGCCCTCGCCTTTATCCCGTTTATGGAAGGTGTGCGCGCAAACAGAGGCGTCGTCCGCTCCATCGATGAAGAGGTGAAGCATGGCGACACGCCTAAATCTGCCGAAGAGGTTGCCGAACTCGCTGAAGCTAACGCTGCTGCCGAAGCGGAAGGCAGCGATACGGAAAGCACCGACACGCAGACAAATTGATTTGTCTTTCAACCTGCAAAGCTCATAGATCGACTGATGGACCGCATTCGCCCTGCCCTCTTTCTAGACCGTGACGGCGTTCTGAACGTCGATAAGGGCTACGTCTCCCGCGTGGAAGACTTTGAATGGGTTGAAGGCGCCAGAGAGTGTATCAAAGCCTTTAATGATCGTGGCTGGTGGGTGTTCGTCGTAACAAACCAATCGGGTATTGCGCGCGGCTATTACACTGAAGACGATATGCGGGTGCTGCACGAACATATGTCTGCCGAGCTTGCGAAAACCGGCGCACACATAGACCGGTTCTATCATTGCCCCTTCCATGAAGAAGGCGAGATTGCTCGGTATCGCAAAGACAGCATCGACCGCAAGCCCAAGCCCGGCATGCTGATGTCGGCCATGGCCGACTTCCCCGTCGCGCGTGAGCAGAGCTTCCTGATCGGCGACAAACAGACAGACATAGAGGCGGCACACGCCGCTGGCGTTGGCGGCTTCTTCTTTACAGGCGGAAATGTGCACCAGTTCGCTGAATGGGCGCTCGCAGACTTCGAAGATGGCGCGCGCTGATCAGTCTTTCGGCTTCATCCGCCACAGGATGAAGGACATGCCAAACCCCATTATGCTCATCACGATCAGCGGCAGTCCGCCGCCAAAATATGAGCCGTAAATCAGGTTAGCCAGAGCGACCACAAACAGGATGAGAGCAGCAGCCTGCGCGGCGCTGCGAACCGGTTTGCGTTCCGGTGTCTCGCTCATAATTTCAGACCTCCCATCCGGCAAACCTCGCTCCATTCGTCTTCCGTAACAGGCTGAACTGACAAACGTGAGTTCTTCACCAGAACCATATCCTCAAGCTTCGGATTGGCTTTGATATCCTTCATAGAGACAGGGGTGGGAACAGGCTCTACAGCTTTGATATCGACGCACTCCCAGCGCTCATCGTCGGTCGTGGAGTCAGGGTGTGCCTCTGCACACACCTCGACAATCCCGACAACTTCCAGACCCTCACGCGAGTGGTAGAAAAAGCCCTTATCGCCGACCTTCATTTCGCGCATAAAGTTGCGCGCCTGATAGTTGCGAACACCGCCCCATTCTTCACCTTCAGCACCTTTCGCGACCTGCTGGTCCCAGCTCCAGGCGGACGGTTCGGATTTAAAAAGCCAGTATGCCATGGCACATCTCCCATCGTGCGATGAAGCTATGCCGAGGCTAGCAGCCAATCAATAGCATGCTGATAGTGAGGCCAGCCTTTGTAGGCGGCGACATCCTCTTCTGTAGATCGCCAGGTCTGCGCGAACTGCTCTTTTGTCTCACCATCCGCCAGAATTGGCGCAAGTGGATCCACGCAGATGCGGATGGTGAACAGCACCACGCCCGTTTCAGGCAACTTACGGATTGTCTGGCGTTCAACGCGCAGGAACAAATCGCTTGCGGCATCACTCCCCTCCAGCTCACCGAGCGCGCGCTTCATTGGCGCAGAAGATGGCGTAAACCGCTCTCCCCCGAGCTGAACTGTCCAGTTGAACCGCTCCAGAACCGGTCCGGCCTGCAGGCCCGAAAATATCCGGTTGACACGCGATGAAAGTTCGGTTCCGCCCTGTGGCAACAACGAATGAAGGCCTGCCAAAGGCTTTCCGATATTCTCGGTAAGTGACCAGAATGTCGGTGCGCAGAGGCTGGCGGCACCAAGCACAAACTGACCGTCGCGCGGCACCATCACACACAGATCATCGCTGACGGTTGAAGCCGCGCGTTCAATTGGCGTGAAAACCGCGTTTTCAAGAGGAGCTGATGATTTTGTGCTCAGCACCAAGCCTGCAGCCTCTTCAGCAGCGTCGATTGCCCAGTCTCCGGCCCGCGCAAACACCTGATCTCGCTGAGCGACCATCAATCGGCGCTTTTCCTCAAGCCATACCGCCGCCTCAGTATCTGGCCAAAGCCACAGCCCTTCGTCAATCGGTCTCAGTTTCGGTGCCATCAAAGCTGGCCCATCAAGGAACGGCAGATAAGGCGGCGTTCGAAGCATTTTCATTAACTGACGACTGCCTGCCCCCAATAGGCAAAGCCCAGCACTTTAGGCGTACTTGGGAGATACATCGTCTCGCCATCCGTGACCGTGAATCCGTTATGTTCGAGCATGCGCGGCGGCACGCGTGTCAGATGGCAACCACCGGCGAGCTTTTTCTGAAAGGGTTCAAGGCGCCTCTGCCATTTCAGAATGCCCTCATCCGGTGCGCCGCCATGTTCCGAATAGAGCAGCTTTCCGCCGGGCTTCAAAACCCGTCGGGCTTCGGCGAGCGCCGCATCAATCGGCGGAATAGTGCACATGGTGAAAGTGAAGACGACCGTATTGACGGAGTTGTCTTCCAGCGGCACAGCCTCGCCGCCCGCTTCCATGAATTCGATGTTCAGCCCTTCAGCAGCGTCCGCGCGCTTCTGAGCCTTTTTGATCATTTGCGCGTCGGGTTCGAGCGCGAAAACCTGAGAGACGTTAGAGCTATCATACAGGCCGAAATTCGTACCGCTTCCGCAGCCCACTTCCAGCACGCGGCCTTCAGCATAAGGCACCACTTTTTCACGCTGCTTCATGATTGGCTTTGTCGAGCAGGCACAATCAATCAGCGGAGGCAGAATATAACGGCTGTAAAATCCCATAGTCCCTCTCCCTATTCGCCGCTCGTGGGCGACGCCCAACGCCGCAGACCGTCTTCCGCACGCTCATTCAATGGGCGGGCAATCAGACCGCTTTGCGTGACACGAATCTCATACCGCGCGCCGTCGATCATCGGCATGTACGTGCCAGACCCGTAATACGCGTCGACCGTGTTCTGCCATTTGCCATGTTCGTTGATGAGGTCGAACGCACTGACACCCGGATCATTTTGCAGCGCATAGAGCGTGCGCTCGCCCGTCCGTTCGTCTTCAATCGAGGTATAGCGGCCGGACATACGGTCCAGCTTATAGATCGCATCATAGCCGATCACATTTGCCCACGGCGTCCATTTGATGATGCGCGCCTCAAAAAGCACCTCATCACCTCGGATGACATAGTCCGTCGGTGTCGTTTCACCGTCCAACGTGACCTCGGCGCGAAAATGCTGATCGTCCACACGCTGTAGCTCGATGTCCGCGACGTGACGTTCCTGATTGAGACGGGAATAGGTTTGCAGATTAATGCCGACCATGGTGAGCAGCGCTGCTGCAGATAGCACAAGAATGCCGCCAATGAAGCGCACCCCGCCTGACATGGCCTTACGCTTACCCATGCGGGCAAAACCGGCCAGCGTGACCACAAGTCCGAAAAAGCCGACTGCCGCCGGAACTATCCACCAAATCATCTGGCAACCTTCCCCAGTCGCTACAGTCTGCCACTATAACAGCTGTTTCGACCGGGGACAGGGGCCCGCGCGAGGGCGGATCGCACGAAATTAGAAGCGGTATTTCAGACCGGTACGGATGACAGCGAAGTCAAACTCGTCTTCGGACTGAACGCCGCCTCGGTCGACAGGTGTGTCGAACTCGACGTCGTTAGAGAGGCGGAATTCGGCAATTGTAGACCAGTGATCGTCGAAGCTGATTTCCAGGCCTCCACCGTAAACGAAGGCAATTTCTTCGTCTGAGAGGTCATCAACCGGCGGTGCGAACGTGTAAGACGCCTGACCGTCGAAATCGAACTGAGTGACACCCAGAAGACCGTAGATCGCCAGATGGTCCGTTACGTTGTGACCGAATTTGAAGTCGATACCGTAAGAGGCATCGAGTTCGATGTCGGTAATTTTCACGCTGTTGAACGTCTGTGTTTCAGCCTGCTCATCTGAGTAGAAAACTTCTACCGCGCCGTAGAAATCAGGTGAGAAGTCATACTGATAACCACCTGCGATGAAAGCGCTGACGCCTGTGTCTGAATCGGTGACTGAGATGCTCGGGCCACCAACCGGTCCCTGGTTCGGGTCAGACGTGCCTGTGTTGCGGGAGTTGAACTGGTCGACTGTTGTCGAGTTTACACCACCAAGTACGTACCAGCCGGTTTCAGCGTGAGCGATAGAAGTTGAAGCGACGCCACCAAGAAGAGCGAGCGAGAGCAGAATTTTGCGGTTGTCCATAATGTGTCCTTTCCAAGAAGAAACGCGTTTGCGCCCTTCAGATAAAGGGAAAGAACCAGTCACAGACAAACCAAATAGGTGTTTGATTTAATTGACATTTACTCCCGCTTACGTGAGCTAAAATCACGTCTTGCGGAGATGCCGGTCACAAATAAGGGAGCCCACGCGGAGCTCCCTTTATCGTGTTTGAATACGTGCAAATTATCGGCTGTGTCGGCGAGCAAATACACCCGACTCGCCGTCCGCAGCCGGCTGGTAGAAATGGCTGTATTCTCTGGACGCCACGGCAAATGCCTGAGCCGCATCTTCACGGCCAAGTTCGAAAGCATCAAAGCCCGAACGTAGCATGAAGAGAAGCTGGTCACGCAGCACATCGCCAACCGCGCGGATTTCACCCTTATAGCCGAGACGGCGGCGAAGAAGCTGTGCCTGACTGTAGCCGCGACCGTCCGCGTAACGCGGGAAGCTGATCTCGACCACTTCGAGCTGCTCGATGAACGGCTCAAGCTGCAGCGGGCAATCATCCGGCATCAGGCGAACGATTACAGCATCTTTCGGATCAGCCGCAGCAATTTCGAGAAACGGCTCCAGTGTCAGAACTTCACCGTGTGGATTGGCGGTCACTTCGCCATTTTTAACCAGCGGCATAGAGCGCCTCCTTGAATGGGTCATGGCCGACACGCTCCAGCGCGTCGATGAAGCGTTCGTCTTTAGAGCTACGAACCTCGCGATATGTCTCGATCACACGCTCCAGCGCAGATGGCACGTCTTCGGCGCGAAGGCCTGGACCGGCGATCTGGCCGATGGCGGCCTTCTCGTCCGCGCGGCCCCCAAAGGTGATCTGGTAGAATTCCTCGCCTTTACGGTCGACGCCCAGAATGCCGATATGGCCGACATGGTGGTGACCACAGGCGTTGATGCAGCCTGAAATCTTGATCTTCAGCTCGCCAATATCATCCTGACGTTCAAGGTCTGCGAATGTGTTTTGCAGGTCCTGAGCAACCGGAATGGAACGCGCGTTCGCAAGGTTACAATAATCGAGACCCGGGCAGCAGATAATGTCTGAAATCAGCTCATAGTTGGCGGTCGCCAGACCTGCGCTGTCGAGCTCCTGATGGAGGTCGAACAGATCATCCAGCTTCACGTGAGGCAGAACCATATTCTGCTCGTGCGTAATGCGGATTTCATCAAGGCTGTAACGCTCTGCAAGATCGGCCGTGACCTCCATCTGCGTATCCGTCACGTCACCTGGAGGCGCACCGATTGGCTTACAGCTGATGGTAACAATGCCGTAGCCAGCCTGCTTGTGTGGGCGCACATTCACGCGCACCCAGCGGGCGAACGCGTCGTCTTTGGCTTTCGCCACTTCCAGCACGTCAGATGTGTCTGGCAGGTCTTCGAACGCTGGCGGCGCAAAATATTGCGTGATGCGATCGACTTCAGCCTGAGGCAGAACGATTTTTTCGGCGTCGCGCTGGGCTTCGAACTCTTCGTCCACCAGACGTGTGAACTCTTCTGCACCAGTTTCGCTGACGAGGATTTTGATACGCGCCTTATACTTGTTATCGCGGCGGCCAAAGCGGTTATACACGCGCATAACGGCTTCCAGATAATCAAGCAGCTGATCTTTTGCGACGAACGGCTTGATCGTCACGCCAACATGAGGCGTACGCCCCTGCCCGCCACCGACAATCACTTCAAAGCCGGTTTCACCCGCATCATTGCGGCGCATGTGAAGGCCAATGTCGTGAACACGGATTGCCGCGCGGTCGTTTTCAGCCGCAGTAACAGCGATCTTGAATTTACGCGGCAGGAAGGAGAATTCCGGGTGGAAGGTGGACCATTGACGGATGATCTCACACCATGGACGCGGATCTTCAATCTCTTCAGCCGTAGCACCGGCAAATTGGTCTGATGTCGTGTTACGGATGCAGTTACCAGAGGTCTGGATGGCGTGCATCTCGACTTCCGCCAGCTCGTCCAGAACGTCCGGAATATCCTTCAGCGCCACCCAGTTGAACTGGATGTTCTGACGCGTGGTCCAGTGACCATAGCCTTTGTCATATTTGCGCGCGATGTGCGCGAACTTACGCATCTGTTCGCCGCGCAGCGTGCCGTACGGAATAGCGATACGCAGCATGTAAGCGTGAAGCTGCAGATATACGCCATTCATCAGGCGCAGAGGCTTGAACTGGTCTTCAGTGATATCGCCGCTCAGACGACGTTCGACCTGCCCGCGAAACTGCGCCGCACGCTCACGAACGATCTGAGCGTCAAATTCGTCATACCGATACATGGATTACCCTTTTTCGGACCAGACCGCGAGCTCATTGCCCGACGGATCTGCGAAGTGGAAACGGCGCCCGCCCGGGAAGGCATAAATGTCTTCCACGATTGTGCCGCCAGCCACTTTGATCTGGTCCAGTTTCTTCTCAAGATTGTTTGTATAGAGGATCACCAGAGCGCCAGAGCGACCGGTGTTTACGTCAGCCTGACGGTTGAAACCGCCTTCGACTTCCGCGCCGTTGAAGCTGATATAGTCGTCGCCCCATCGCTGGAACGTCCAGCCGAAAACGGTCTCGTAGAACATGATGACCGCTTCAGGGTCAGTCATTGGAAACTCGATATAATTGATGGAATTCTCGACGTTCGTCATAGCGCGTGCCCCTCCTTCGGCATGGCATGCGGAATGCCGAGCTCTGCCTCGGTACGGCTGACCCAACGTTCAACCGACGGAAACTCGCTCAGATCAAATCCGCCTTCGTGTGCCAGACGAGTATACGCGACGAGCGCGATATCCGCGAGGGTCAGAGTGTCGCCCGCGACCCAGTCCGTGTAGGTCAGCTGAAGCTCCATCACGCCAAGCGCGCGACGCCCTTTGGCCATCAGAGACGGCTCGATCTCGTCATCAGATTTCTTCAGGTAGAGCTTCTGGAAGCGACGTACGGCGATCGCAGGTTCGTGGCTGTACTGCTCCCAAAACAGCCAGCTCATCATCTGCGCTTTCGTGAACGGATCGCTCGGCACCAGATCGCTTTCAGCCTGTTCGGCCAGATACAGCATGATGGCGTTTGACTGCGGCAGAACGCGGCCATCCGGCCAGCGCGCCAGCGGCACCTGACCAACAGGGTTCAGCGCCAGAAACTCTTCTGTCTGCGTAGCCCCCGCCATCAGGTCCATCTCGACCCAGTCATAATCAAGTTCGAGCAGCTCTGCGACCCATTTGGTCTTCATGCAGTTGCCGGAGATTGAATCCCCGTAGAGCGTCAGACGCGTGATATCGCGATCAGGCATCGACCACGCCCCGCGCAGCCTTATGAAATTCTGCGTGTGTGGTCGGTCCCGTCGCGCGGATAGTTTCACGAAGGGTTTCACGGCCAGTCACTTCACCGTCTGCGGTCACTTCCATGACATACGGGTCCAGAATGCGAAGCTCGTCGCCCTGAGCCGCTTCAAGCGCCGCATCAGCAGCCTCACCGACGACCACTTCTGCGTCAGCGACGTTTTCGGACCAGTTACGGTCAGCCGTCTGGTACACAGTCGCGCCGGTCGCAACGTCCCAGGCTGTGATGACTTTAGGAATGTCAGCCTTAAGTTTCGGACGTACAGATGTCATTCAACGATCTCCAGACTCTTTTGCATGGATGATAGAAATTGTTCAGGTAGAGCCGCGACTTCACCGATGATCAGAAGCGCAGGCCCTTTAATGCTATTGCCTTCAATCAGGCCCGCCAGCTCGCTCAATTCGCCATAGGCGCGGATTTCATTTTCGCGTGTGCCGTTTTCGATAACCGCCACCGGTGTAGAGGCGCCGCGACCTGCCGCTATCAGATTCTCTGAAATCTGCGCGGACGTTCCGACGCCCATATAGACGACGACGGTCTGGTTCTGGCGCGCCAGAGAATGCCAGTCGAGGTCTGGAACCTGTCCGTTGCGGGCATGGCCGGTTACGAAAGTCACTGACTGAGCGTGATCACGATGGGTGAGCGGCAGACCAGCACTTGCCGCGCAGCCAAGCGCAGACGAAATACCCGGAACCACTTGAGCCTCTATACCTTCAGCCAGCAGCGCGCCAAGTTCTTCACCGCCGCGACCAAAGATAAACGGATCGCCGCCCTTCAGGCGCACGACACGCTTTCCGGCCTTTGCCGCCATGATCAAAAGCTCGTGAATGTCTTCCTGCGGTACAGAGTGATAGCCTTTGGACTTGCCGACAGACACACGATCCGCATCGCGGCGGATAAGGTCCAGAATGTCGGCGCCAACGAGATTGTCATAGAAAACGATGTCCGCGTCCTGCAGTACGCGCAGTGCTTTGAGCGTAAGAAGTTCGGGATCACCCGGACCTGCACCGACAATGTGAACGATGCCGGTCTTTTCGGTTTTGCCTGCCTCAATGGTAGCGTCCATTTCGACGCGCGCAGTATCTTCATCGCCAGCGAGAACTCTCTCCGCGATCGGTCCGCGCAGCATGTTCTCCCAGAAAGCGCGGCGGTCGGACTCTTCGGCAAAACGCGCCTTCACCTTGCCGCGAAAACCGCGCGCAAAGTTTGCAAGGTCGCCCGTACGCTTTGGAAGAAGCGCTTCAAGACGTGAGCGGATATTACGCGCCATGACAGGGGCTGCGCCGCCTGTCGCGATAGCGCCCACGACGCTGCCACGGTCCAGAATGCTCGGAACGGTGAAGTCGCAAAGCTCCGGTCGGTCCACCACGTTCACAGGCAGATTGTACTGACGCACAAGATTTAGAGCCGCTTCGAGCGCTGGCTCGTCATCTTCAATCGCGATGATTACAAACTTGGCTTCAGAGACCAGCACTTCGGTCAGCGCTTCAGGCGCGAACCCGACGCGGCCCGCAAACTCATTGACGAACTCCGGAGAGAAGACGGGCGCAATCACATCGACGCGCGCATGGGTTTTGGCCAGAAGCCGCACTTTACGCCGCGCATTCTCTCCGCCGCCGAACACAACGACGTTCAGAGATTTTGTACCGAAAAAGACGGGAAACAGTTCCACGCGACGCTCCAATGGCTAGTCAGTTAGCCTCAGTCTGCAAAATGCCGTCTGAGGCGCTTATCACAAGTCTCCACCATTAATGCGACCGTTTAGAAATACTTATCTTACATTTTTGCGATAGGCCTTTATGTATTGTGCGGAATACAGGCGGCGAAAGCCTTTCCATACACCATTTTCGGGACCCCTGCCTTATGTCAGACTCAAAAGACAGATTACCTCCTCTAAATGCGCTGAAGGCATTTGAAGCCGCTGCCCGCCATCTTTCCTTTACTAAGGCAGCCGAAGAGCTGGACGTGACGCCAGGCGCCATCAGCCAGCAGATCCGACTGATGGAGGAGTATACGAATGTGCCTCTGTTCCGCCGCACGGGCCGTCAGGTCCTGCTGACAGATGCGGCACAAGCTGCGCTGCCGCTGGTGCGCGACGCGTTCGACAAGCTGGTCGAAGCTGGCCGGATCATGCGAGCCCCTGCCCGTAAAGGTAAGGTGATGATTTCCTGCGCGCCGAGTTTTGCTGCTAAGTGGCTCGCGCCAAAACTGGACCGGTTTCATACAGCCCATCCTGAAATCGAAGCGTGGGTTTCTGCCGATATGGGGCTCACCGATTTCACGACCGCAGATACCGACCTCGCCATCCGGTATGGCCGCGGCGTGTATGAAGGCCTTAAATCAGAAAAACTCATGGAAGAGACTGTTCTTCCGGTTTGCTCTCCGCACCTCATGGAAGGCCCGGACGCGATTAAGCGCCCTGAAGACCTCGCACGGCACACACTTCTGCATGATGCGGGCACAGAGCGCGATCCGTCCTGCCCGGACTGGTCGAGCTGGCTGCGGGCACGCGGCGTGGAGAATATTGATGGCCATAAAGGCCCGCACTTTAATCAGTCCATGCTTGCCATCGAGGCCGCAGCGACAGGACGTGGTGTGGCGCTTGCCAAGAAAGCCATTGCAGCAGCCGACCTTGCGAGTGGACGACTGGTAGCGCCTTTCCCTGATGGCTCGACACTGATCGACTTTGCTTACTTTGTTGTCTGGCCGAGGGGCCGGACCCAGACCATTGAATCTCGAACCTTCATTAAATGGCTCAAAACTGAAGCCATCCGCGATGAAATTGTGGGAGTTTAGCATTTCTCAAGGCTCTGTTAGACGGGCGCGACTTGTTGACCAGTTGCTCCTATGTCTATCCAAGCGTAAATGCTGACCCGCAAGTTCAGAAACGTTATAACCTAAAGAAAAGAGGACAGGCCGTTGAGCGAGACGCAAGCAGCCAGCCCGGTGAAAAAGGTAAATCCGAACGCGCCGACAGAGGAGACGGTACTTTCCGTCCACCACTATACAGACCGTTTGTTCAAGTTCCGGATCACGCGTCCAGGTAGCTTCCGCTTCCGTTCGGGCGAATTCGTGATGATCGGTCTTCCAAAAGAAGACGGCAAACCACTTCTGCGCGCTTACTCTATCGCCAGCCCGTCCTGGGATGAAGAGCTTGAGTTTTTCTCAATCAAAGTGCCAGACGGCCCTCTGACATCCCGCCTCTGTGACATCAAACCGGGCGATAAGGTTCTGCTCGGCAAGAAGCCGACAGGTACGCTCGTGCATGACGCGCTCACACCGGCGAAACGTCTCTACATGTTCTCTACCGGCACAGGTATCGCGCCATTTGCGAGCCTGATGCGCGATCCGGAGACATACAAGAAGTTCGACGAAGTCATCCTCACGCACACTTGCCGTGAAATCTCAGAACTGGCCTATGGCGAAGAGCTGACAGCAGCTCTGCCGGACGATCCGCTTTGCGACGAGTATGCGCATAAATTCCGCCTCTATAACTCGGTCACACGTGAAGACTTCCCGCGCATGGGGCGTATCACTGACCTCATCGAGAGCGGCAAACTGTTCGAAGATCTGGGTGTTCCGCCTCTCAATGCCGAAACAGACCGCGTCATGATTTGCGGCTCCATGCAGATGATTCAGGACACGAAAGCGCTCTGCGAAAAAGCAGGCCTGGTTGAGGGCTCCAATGCTGCGCCGGCCGACTTTGTGATCGAGAAAGCCTTTGCGGGCTAATTGCTCTTAGCACACTGAAAAATATGAAAGCCATCGGCCCTGCCGGTGGCATTTTTTTTACTCTCAATCGTAAACGCAGTCGGACAAATTATCCGATTTCCCGAACGCCATCTTAATCCGACGGGTTTAGTCAGGTTTGCAACACAAATCACTCGCCGGGACTCGATGATAAACGTAATTTACTGCCTTGCTTTCGAGCATGACATTCGTCTCGTAATGCTTGCAGCCTTCATCTGCATTGCGGGGTCTCTGACCTATGTACAGCTTTTAAGACAGTGTCTGCATTCGTCTGGACTGGTGAGAGTTAGCTGGATGGGTATCAGCGCTGCCGCGCTATGTACGACCGTCTGGTGTACTCACTTTATTTCAATGCTATCCTTCCAGGCGCACGTGCCCGTCGTTCTCGACCCTGTCCTCACGCTGGTCTCACTGATTGCACCTATGTTCGGCTTTTTCGTTGCGACAGCACTTGTGATCTATGGGCGTACTCCGCTGACAGTGATTACCGGCAATCTCACGCTGGGTTGCAGCATGGCTGCACTCCATTACGTGGGCATGCTCGCATACCGTGTTGATGGCATTGTTGACTGGGACATGTCTTACGTTGCCGCGTCCGTTGTTTTCAGCTGCCTGTTCACTGCGGCATCCGGCTGGGCGTTTAATCGATTTTCTAACCTGCGCTTCAACCTGCCATCCGTCGCACTGTACGCTCTGGGCGTGATCAGCCTCCACTTCACTGGCATGTCCGCAATGGAGATCACATCTCTGTCCATCTCCGATACGCCTATGGATGCAGAAACGTTCATGGCGCTTTCTATCGCGACGGCATTTGCCGGTATGCTGGTGATCGCCCTTGGCGCAGCCACATTCTTCCTTGATCAGGACCAGAAGAAAGCGGGCTATGAAAAACTTTTAAGAATGGCCATGACAGACACGCTGACCGGTCTGGCCAATCGCAATGCCTACATGGACGACCTGAACGGCCGAATCGAGAAGTCGGAGCGTAAAGGCTCACGTCTGGCGGTGATCGGCATCGATATGGATCGCTTCAAGGACATCAACGACTCCCATGGCCACAAAGCCGGCGATGCCGCGCTGATCGCGCTCGCAAATGGATTCAAAGCACAATGCCATGATGGAGAAATTATCGCCCGGCTCGGCGGTGATGAATTTGCCGCCACGAAAGAGTATTTGACGGACGAAGAGCTGGAGGACTTCCTCTCCAGACTACAATCAGCACTTAACACACAGCTTAAGATCAATGAGACAACGCTCCATCTGAGCGGCAGCATTGGCGTCGCCCGCTATCCTGACGACGGCAAAGACAGCGACACACTGCGCAATAACGCAGACCTCGCAATGTATCGTGCGAAGATTCACTCCTCCAATTCGATCTGCTTCTACACCGCCTCTATGGACGAAGAGGCCCGGCAGAAGCGCGAGCTCGCCTCGTCTCTGGCTCAGGCGCTGGAAAACAATGAGCTGGAGCTTTACTACCAGCTTCAGGCGTCTGTTAAATCGAGTAAAATTAGCGGTCTGGAAGCCCTTCTGCGCTGGACACATCCGAAGCTGGGTCCAATCTCACCAAGCGTTTTCATCCCTATTGCAGAAGAAAGCGGCCTTATCATTCGCCTGGGCGAATGGGTTCTGCGCCGTGCATGTGAGGATGCTGCAGGCTGGGATACGCAAGACAAAGTCGCTGTAAACATGTCGGCGCTGCAACTTACTCAGGTGGAACTGCCTCGTATCGTACACCAGACGCTTCTGGAGACAGGTCTGCCGCCGCACCGCCTCGAAATCGAACTGACGGAAACAGCTATTTTGGAAGACCGGGACCGCTCCCTTCATGTGCTTCGTCAGATCAAGGCGCTTGGCGTTAAGGTTGCGCTTGATGATTTCGGTACAGGCTATTCCTCGCTTGAAATACTGCGCTCATTCCCGTTCGACAAAATCAAGCTGGATCGCTTTTTCATGTCGGAAATCGAAGTCAGCCGCGAATCCCGTGCACTTGTACGATCCGTGCTCTCGCTTGGAAAAAGCCTCTCCATTCCGGTTCTGGCCGAAGGCGTCGAGAGCGCCGCTCAGCTCAGCATTCTGAAAGAAGAAGGCTGCGATGAAATACAGGGGTTCCTGCTCGGGCGCCCCGAGCGAATGGATGAACTCATCCGCCTTCGTAGCATTGGCGCGGATATGGATGGGCTGATGAACGCCGCCGATCCTTTGACAGAATCCGGCAATTTGAGACGCATAAAAAGCGGCTGATTGACCAAATCGCTATAAGGTGTAGTGGACGTTCACCGGATTGCATCACACATGGGCAGCCGGAGAAACAAAACTGCTTCAGGAGCTTTCCAGCGTATGACCACCTATCAGTCCGCGCCCCGCAAACACACTGCAGAGACCGCTCAGACGATGGTGGACGTTCGCTATGAAGTGGACCGCCTGGACCGTGTGCTCGTAGAAATATTGGCTGAACGGCAGTCCTTCATGGACGCTGCCGCGCGCATTAAGCCGAAACGCGAAGCCGTTCGCGACGAGCCCCGCATTGAGCAGGTCGTTTCAAATGTTCTGGAAGCCTGCAACGAGCACGGTCTGGCGCCTGAAATTGCAGAGCCTGTCTGGCGCCTTCTGATCGAGCAGTCTATCGCTTACGAATACAGGTCTTACGACAATCTCAAAAAGCCCGACACGCGTAGCTCGTGATCAACACGCGCCACACTTTCCAACGTCGGGTAGAGCACATCCCGGATATCGTTGATCAGCACTGCAGCGCGCGTCCGTGATGGAGGCGGGTCAGAACGGCCGGCTATTTCTGCTGCTTTGCATGCGTCTGCAAGCGGCGCCGCGCCAATTCCAAGAGCTGCGCCTTTAATCGTATGAGCCGCATCAGCCCAACGTTCCGGTGCATCCTCAGCGTTCAGCATCTGGCCCCAAGTTTCGACCTGACCTTTAAAAATTTCAAGAACTTCAAGTGCCAGCTCAACGTCCTGCGCAGTGTTGTCAGCCAGTTGTTTGCGGTCAATCCAGTGATCCATGATCGTTTCCTGCGCGAGCGTCTGTTCGAGTACTCGCAGTAGCAGGAATACATTAACAGGGTTTCATCAAATAATCGGCACCTCAGTCTTGTTGTAGATGCCATTTTCAGCGATATTAAGCATGCTTCAAGGGGTCTGGAGTCAGTGATGTTAGAAATTCTTGTCATTCTGAGAGACGTAATCCTCGTCACCGTTCTGAGTTGGATCGGTGTTGATTACACATCGCAGCCGGATCGCTCTGCAGAACAGCGTCAGGCTGTAAAAATCTATATGCACACAGAAGCCCCTGTTCAGCTGATCTCTGCGCCGGTTTACAGCAAAGACACGCCTCTGACACAGCACGAGCTTTTCCGGTCTTAATTAAACTCTGCTCCGCAAGCCGCAGAAGTCGGACAGTTTTGTTAACACAAAATTAAAAAAATACTGTGTTTGCCGGTCGCATGATCCCGCAAAATATTGCAGTATCTGTCCCCATGTCCCAGTCGCGTGATGAAAACTATCTGAAAGCCCTTCAGGAAACTCAGGAAGAGCTTCAACAGATCCGAACAGCCGGTACCTGGATGGTTACCGCAGGCTTTGCTGCAGCCGCATTTCTGTATGTCGGCGCTGTGCTTACGGCCTGGGCCGCGATGGGCACGCAGGCTTTCCTTCTCATGAACCCGCTCTGGTTTGCTGCTGGCGCCACTGTTCTGGCAGGCCCTGCGATCGCAATTATTCTCGCAGGCTTTATGGGTCGCCAGTCCATGCGCCATGCACGCGCAAACACGCTGGTTCTGCGCGCTTCACAAATGCTGCTTATGCCAGCTGACGCGGCGAGTTCACGTATTGAGACGCTGACTGATAAAGTGCGTGCAGAAACTCAGAAGGTCGACGAACTGGTTGAAACCGCGCACGCATCCCTGGTTGAGCTACGCGCTACACTTGGCACAGAGCGTGAAGAGTTCTCAGAACTTGTTACGAAAAATACCAGAACCATTGCGAGCATGATGAACAAGCTCGCAGAAGAGCGTCAGGCCCTCGGCGAGCTTTCAAGCGCCGTTGAGACGCAAACTGCGGCTATTTCTGAAGCTATCCCACGTCAGGCCCGCGCCATGGCTGAGGCTGCGCGTCTCGCACAACACGAAGTGGCTCAAGCCGACAAGGCGCTGGATGATCGCCTGATATCCCTCAACGATTCCACAATGACGCTCACCGACAAGCTGGCCGCGCTTGACGCGATGTCTGCAGATGCGGAAGCGCGCTCTGCCCGCATAAACGCGTCCGTAGAAGAGATCGAGCAACGCCTGACGGAGTCCTCCAAAACTGTCGAGACAGCGATCCGTGCGAGCGAGCTGGCAGCGACTGCTGCGACCGAGACTGGCGACGCCCTCAATTCTGCGGTCGCGAACGCGCTCGACGGTACACGCGAAGCTTCTGAATTCATCCGCGCCCAGTCGCGTGAAGCTGTGCAGGAAGCCCTTAAAGGCCTCGCCGAGCTCAAAACCGCTGGCCAGCAAGCCGAAGCGGCTACGCGCGCCGCAGGCGATGCTGCACGCTCTCAGGCGGATGAAACAGAACACCGCATCATGGCGCTCTCCCAGATGCTCTATGACGCCGCTACGCGTGCGACATCGACCGCCGAAGCTGGTCTGGAACGTGCCCGTCAGCGGATTGAGCGCGCGTCTGCGCTGCTTAACGGTCTGAGCGACGGAGACATTCTGTCCGCAGCACCTGTTATACCCGAACCACCGTCCCAGCCCGTCGCGCCGCAGCCTCAGCCGGCTGCGCCAACGCCAGCGCCGCCAGAAAATCTGCGCCGCCGCCAGCCTGATACGGATGAGCCAAAGCCATCCTTCGAGACTCTTAGCGAACCGGATAAGAGCACCTCTTCTATGCTCTTCTCACAGCCAAGGCAGAAGGCCTCTGCTCCGCAAAACGACGGCGAAACGAGCGTTCAGGAACGCACTGCTGCACCGGACAGCGCTGAAGCGACCAGCGAGGAAAGCTCTCTTTTTGATCTCGCTTTTGACAGTGCATCGCAGAAAGAAATGGGCCTGTCCTGGAAAGACCTTCTGGCCGGCCTGTCCTCCGATCCTGAAGAACGCGATGATGCAGCCCGCATCATTCTGAGCGAAGTCGAGGATATGGGCATCGCGCTGACTGATGCGTTCACGATGAAGGAAACGCGAAAAATTGCGGGTGCGTCACGTCGCAATGAACGTAATCGCCGCCGCGCTGTCCGCGAGTTTGCTGGATCAAAGGTTCAGGAACTGCAATACCGCATTGAAGATCAGGAACATTTTCACGCAGCTGTTGAGCGCTTCCTCTCAGAGGAAACGACGGACGCGATGCGGTCTCTGAGTGAGGCTGATCGCAGCCGCACCGCTGCGGCCAAACGTCTGACAGCCTTCCTTCTCTTGGACGCTGCGTTTCACAGCCAGAACAACTAACAGATCAGCTTTCTGTCATCAGGTCGGGCAGCTCTAGAGCTACCTGATCGATCACGGCGCGTGCCGAGCGAATAAGTGCCCGCGTGCCTTCTGTGTCCGCTCTGCCAGTGTATGGCTCACGTCGTGTGATGAAGGTCTGGCCAACAATGCCGCCCGTACGTCCGTTGAGAACCTCAACTCGCGCCGTTACCACGGCATCGTCCTCGCCGATGACCAGATCACGCACAGTCCAATGCAGCTCATACTCCGCGCTGAGCGTCAGGCGCTCATCCACAGCCACACCTTCACTGTCAGAGGCCTGCAGCGACAACCGATCCAGAAGCGCGGACTGTAAAAGGCGCGAGGCGGACTCGGTCCATTCGGCTTCCGGCAGAACGCTCAGCGCGCCGTCTTCACTCTCGTAAGCAATATTGCGGCCCAGCAGCAAAGACGATCCTTCAGGCTCGAACACGATGATATTGGCAGGCAGTGACACCAGCGCACCACTCATCGGCTGTGAGGTGCTGGTAAAACGATAAAGCGCATCCGGGACGACAGGCTCCGGTAGAACCGAGACACATCCGGCAAGCGATAGAGCCGTGAGGCTAAGAACGGTTGTCTTCAGTTTCATCATCAATCCTCTCGGTAAGGCCGCGGCTGGCCCTGAATGAAGCTCTGCGGGTTCTGCTCGACTTCGCGTGCGATACGGTCAAGGCGGCGCACGAGCGAGCGCAGATCGGTCGTCAGGCGCTGGATTTCCTGCAGGGTCTGTTCTGCGGGTTCCTCGACGGCTTCACGTACACCGCGCATGCTTTCCTGTGTTTCGAGCACGGCCGTTTCAGATGTCTGGATCAGGCGCCGTGCATCATCAATCAGCGCATCTGCGCTGTCGGCAATGTCTGTGAGCGCTGTCTGTATGTCAGATTCCAGAGAACCGAAACCACGTGCCGCGTCCGCAACGGCTTCACCTGCATCGGCGAGAGAGCGCAGAGCTCCACCGGCATCCTGCATCAGCTGTTCGTCTTCAGCAAAAGCATTTGTAATACGCTGGATATTGCTCAGCGTCTGGCGGAAGGCTTCAGCGTTCTCAGCGTCCAACACCGCATTGAGACGTGACAAGGTCACCTGCGCATTCGCCATCAAATCCTGACCGCCCTGAAAGATTTCCTGTAGCTGGGTCTGCTCTGTTTCAAGAATAGGCGGATTAGCTGCGCTGCCCGGCATCAAATCAGCCTGAGGAGAACCCGGGCGGATCTGAATGAAGGTCACACCGGTAAGACCTGCAAAGTCCAGATAAGCCTTGGAGTCCGTTCTCACCGGCGTATCAGCATCAACACGAATACGGGCGATGACGTTCTCGGTGTTCTCGCGATCAAGTGAGAGGCTGACCACCTCGCCGACATTAATGCCGAGATAGCGGACCTGCCCGCCTTCTGACAGGCCGTTTACAGCACCCTCGAACACAACGTCATATTCTGAGAACTCACGATCAAACTCGACCTTGCCCAGCCAGATGGTGAAGGCAATGAGTGCAGCGAAAGCAGCCAGAACTGCTGCGCCGATCAGGGCATAACTGGCACGTGTTTCCATAACTATCCTACCACCGACCGCCCGCGTGGGCCGCCAAAATATTCCTGCACCCACGGATCATCGATCCGCGAAACCTCTTCAAGCGTTCCGGTATACTTTACCCGCTTGTCGCCAAGCACCGCAATCCGGTCACAAGTCGCCTTCAGCGTGTCGAGATCATGCGTCACGAGAAAGACCGTCAGACCCAGAAGCCGACTAAGCTCGCGCACAAGCGAGTCAAAGCGCCCGGCTGTAATCGGGTCGAGACCCGCTGTCGGCTCGTCCAGAAAAACAAGCTCCGGATCAAGCGCCAACGCACGCGCCATCGCTGCCCTTTTGCGCATACCGCCAGACAGCTCCGACGGCTTCTTATCGGCTGCGTTGAGCGGCAGGCCGGACAGACTGATCTTCAGGTCAGCGAGGTCGTGCATAAGATCATGAGAGAAGTTCGTGTGCTCTTTCATCGGCACCATCACGTTTTCGCGTACGGTGAGGTTCGAGAAAAGTGCACCGTCCTGAAACATCACCGACCAGCGCCGCTCAATAGCCTGACGGTCTCTGTCAGGCAGCTCAGATAGCGTCTCGCCAAACACGGTGACAGAGCCAGCCGTGGGCGTCAGCAGGCCGACGATTTCGCTCAACAGAACCGACTTGCCGCAACCGGACGGGCCGATCACGCCGATCGTTTCTCCGCGATAGATATCGAGGTCGAGGTTTTCATGAACCACATGATCGCCGAACTGGGTTTTGAGCCCGCGCACCTGAATGATCGGATCGCTCATATGCCGAGCTCCATATACATCATAGCAAAGATCGCATCGACGACGATAATCAGGAAGATGGCATGGACGACCGACGCCGTGGTCGCCTTGCCAAGCGACTGTACATCACCCTGAACAAGCAGCCCCTGACGGCAGGCAATCATCGCAACCACGAGCGCGAAAACAGGCGCCTTGGACATGCCCACCCAGAAGTTCTGGATGATCACAATCTCCTGAATGCGGGTGATGAACAGGATGGGCGAAATATCGAGCGCCACCCATGAAATCATCAGCCCGCCTAACAGGCCTGAAAGCGTCGCGCCAAAGGCCAGAAGCGGCGTCATGATCAGCATGGCCAGAATACGCGGCGTCACCAACGCTTCGATCGGATCAATGCCGAGCGTTCGCATGGCATCAATTTCCTGACGCATCTTCATCGAACCAATCTGCGCGGTAAACGAGGAGTTCGTTCGCCCCGCCAGAAGAATACCTGTCAGCACCACGCCGAATTCACGCATAACGGCCCAGCCAACCAGTTCGACCGTGAACACTGTCGCGCCAAGCGTCTGCTGAAGCATGGTCGCGCCAATAAAGGCGATCACCATGCCGACAAAGAATGAGAGGAAAGACACGATTGGCAGTGCATCCAGCCCGGCTTCTTCCATAACCGCGAACACACTGGTCCAGCGGATTTTGTGCGGCTGCAGGAGCAGTTTGAACGTCGTCAGCATGGCTTCGCCGATAAAGCTCAGCGTACCAACAGCCTCGTCCATGAAGTGAACGCTGCCCTTACCGACACGGGCCAGAAGGTCGATAATGGAGAGCGGTTGGGACGCGACCACCTTCTCCTGACGCTCACGTCCGGATACGAGCTCCAGCAAGGCTTTGGCCTGTGCATGCTCGCCAATCAGTTGATAGGTTTTGTCGGCCTCGATGCCGCCATCTTCAAGCATAGTGTGGATGAGGAAAGCGCCTGCCGTATCAACAACACCAAGCGCGCTGACATCGACAAGCTGCGGCGTCGCCTCAAAACGCGCACGGCGTATCTCACGCTCAAGAGCCCCGACAGTTTTTACCGTCCAGTCTCCTTCAACGTGAAGCACGGCCTCACCGTTTTGATTGTCCACCCGGAACGCGCTCAAACTCAAAAAATCCACATTGAAAATACGAACCCCGAAAATACGGGAATCACTGTGTCTAAACCATGTCTCTTCTACATACAGGCGAGTTTCTGCTCACAGGTGTAGTAAATTTACCAAGGGAGCGCACAGAATTCGTACACCGCTGAGCTGCGGCTAAATGTATGCTTTCCCTGCGCGTCAGTCCCGTTAGTTTGCTCGAAAAAAAGATTGGAGGACTCCCGTGACGTCAAAAGTGCGCGCAGAGGAGATCAACGCCTTTCTGACCACGGCGTTTGGAAGCGAGAGGCAAAACCCGCGTATGGAAGTTACGCATGTCGGCGACGGTGAAGTCACCGTGCGCATGCCGTATGATGACAATATGCTGCGTCCTGGCGGCGTCATTTCTGGTCCGACACAAATGGCGCTCGCAGATTGTGCTGCTTACTTTGCGATCTTCACCCGCACGGGCATCGAACCATATGCAGTGACATCCAACCTGAACATCAATTTTCTGAACGCCTGCAAGGCTGGCAATGTGCTCGCTCAGGGCAAGGTTCTGAAAATTGGGAAAAAGCTTGCTGTCATCGAAGTTGATGTACGCGAAGAAACAATGGACGAACCGGCGAGCCACTCGATTGTGACCTACGCTCTGCCCTCAAAGAAAATGTCCGACGGGAACTGACCAGATGCTTATTCTGACACTTGGCGCGATTTGCGGATTTATCAGCGTAGCCTGCGGCGCGTTCGGCGCGCATGGTTTGAGTAATATTCTGGTTGGTGATGCGGGCGACTGGTGGGATACCGCGACGCTTTACGCTCTTACCCACTCTGTTGCCATGATTGCTATTGGCCTGAATAAGGCCCGCGCGGAGCTCCTCAGAGGCCCGGCACTCGCGTTCTTCATCGGTATTCTGGTGTTTGCAGGCACGCTCTACAGCATGGCTCTTGGTGCGCCGCGCTGGCTGGGTGCTTTCACGCCGATTGGCGGCACAAGTCTTCTGATTGCATGGGCGTGGCTTGCCTTTGAAGGCTATCGCTCACGCCTCTGATCACGCTCAGCTTAGGACGTTACGACGTCCTCATTGCGCCAACGCTCAACCAGCTGGTCGGCAAGGCCGCTCATACGATCGATCTGCTCATCAAGGCCTGAGAGCGCAATTTCCGTTTCCACTGTCACAGTGGCGTCACGTTCTGCCAAAGCATCCGCTGCGTGATTGAAAGACCGGCGACAGTCCCGCGCTGTGATCAGCGCATCTTCAAAGCTGGATACATCACCGCGAACAATTTCATTTTCTGAAGACAGAAGCGCATTTGCCTGAGCGTTGATCTCTGTCAGCTTGACGAGCGTCTGTTCTGTATCTGCCTGAAGACGGCTTTGGACATTTGCGACCGGTGCAGAGCTTGCCTGAATGATTTCCACATAGTCAGCCGCACCGCTCTCGTCGTCATTATTTCCGAACAGACTGTTAGTGATGAAGGAGACAGCATCGCGACTCTGGACCCAGCCAGCGTCGGCAGCGTCGTCACTGAAGGCTTCAGCTGTTTGCTGAAGGTCAGACTTCGGTCTGACTATTGAAGCTGTCATGCTGGCCGGCTGCATAGACACCGTCGCACAACTTGCGCAAAGCACTGCGAGAGCCGCGGTACCCAAAAAACGCAAAACCATATCGCCCTAAACTCTCATTTTATGTTCTGTAATGGTACAGAACTGGAATTTTTAACGCCCGTCCAGTCTTTATCTATGTTTTGACCTACTATAGGTGAAGCATGCATGAATACTAAGCCCGTTTCCCGAAGAAAACTCTTCCCGCATACAGATCCCAGACGCGCAGGTCGCCTCAGGGTTTCATCCCTTCACGAACTCTACTGGGAGGATGCCGGGCCCGTAAACGGCATTCCGGTACTCGGTCTGCATGGCGGCCCGGGCGGTGGCGCGAGCGCTGAGATGCGCCGCTTCTTTGATCCGCGCCATTATCGGGTTGTGCTGTTTGACCAGCGCGGATGCGGACGCTCTTCGCCCTATTCCTCACTTGAGGACAACACGACATGGGATCTGATCGAAGATATTGAAAAGCTTCGTAAAGAACTCGGCATTGAGAAGTGGCTCGTCTTTGGTGGCTCATGGGGCTCCACGCTTTCACTGGCTTATGCGGTGACACACCCGGAGCGCGTGAGTGGACTTCTTCTGCGCGGTATTTTCCTGCTGACACAGCGCGAACTGCGTTGGTTCTATCAGGAAGGCGCAAGCCATATCTTCCCTGACGCATATGACCGCTATATCGCGCCGATTCCGGAAGACGAGCGCGATAACTTGCTTGAGGCCTTCTACAAACGCCTGATGTCAGACGACAAACAAGCCCGTCTTGAGGCCGCGCGCGCATGGGCTTGCTGGGAAGGTGAAACCCTGTCGATCCGCGGCCCAGCGGTACGCCCGCCGCGCTTTGACGACAACGCCTTCGTAGATGCCTTCGCCCGTATCGAATGCCACTATTTCCACAATGGCGGCTTCTTCGAGAAAGACGGTTGGCTGCTCGATCAGGCACACATTCTGAAGGATATTCCCGGCGTTATCGTGCATGGCCGTTATGATGTTGTAACGCCAATGTCGTCAGCCTGGGCACTGCACAAAGCATGGCCGAAATCCCGCCTGGAAGTCATTCCTGATGCAGGCCATTCCAGCCTTGAACCGGGCATTGTGAACGCCCTGATCAAGGCGACGGAAGAGTTCCAGCAAATCCTCGGCTGACCTGAGACCGTATAACCAGATACAAAAAAGGGAGGCCTGAGCCTCCCTTTTTTCTTTATTGTCTTCAGAGCGATCAGCTGAATTTGTTGATCATGCCCATGACCAGAATGATCGAAATCGCGACCGGCACGACAAAGCGCAGAAGCACCAGAACAATCTCCAGATGCATGCCTTCGCCCAGCTCGGACGCCAGAATACGTTTCGGCACGACCCAACCGGCGAAAATACCGATGAGGACGCCACCAAGCGGCAGCATCACATCGCCCGACAGGAAGCTTGCATGATCGATGAACTCAGGCGCCCAGATATAGCCGGCGCCCATGCACAGCATGATCACACCAAGACCAAGCGCACCTTTCAGACGACCAATAGACTTCTGGTCTTCGAGCCATGATACGCCTGTCTCCAGAAGCGAGATGGACGACGTGAACGCGGCAAACAGCGCCAGTGTAAAGAAGACACCGCCAACAATGCCCGGCAGCTGACCAAACGCGACCGGCATAGTCACGAAGAACAGACCCGGGCCCTCAGCTGGGTTGAGACCGAAAGCAAAAACGATCGGGAAGATTGCGAAGCCCGCGATCAGTGCTACGAATGTGTCTGCGCCCGCAACGAGGCCTGCGTTCTTCGGAATGTTGGTGTCACGCGTCAGGTACGCACCATAGGTGAACATCACACAGCTACCGACACTCAGAGAGAAAAAGGCCTGGCCTACAGCCGCCATAAACGTCTCAAAGCCCATTTTGCTAAAGTCAGGCGTCAGCAGGAATTGTATTGTCGCTCCGGCGTCACCGGTGAAAACCGCGAACGCAACCATGCCCAGAAGCATAATAAAAAAGGCGGGCATGAGGATCTCAGCCGCCTTCTCAATACCGCCATGGACACCACGCGCCACGATAATCACGTTCAGCGCCAGGAAGCCTGCCATATATGCGAAGATTTCAAGCTTGTTGCCGGTCGTGTCATCGAAGTTTGCCCCCGATGCAGCCGCGTCAAAGCCCGAGAAATCGCCCATGAAAGCCTGCGGGATAAAATCGAACACCCAGGCAGAAATGACGATGTAGAAAGAGAAGAGCAAAAGCGACGCAATCGCGCCGAGCCAGCCCATACCAACCCAGGCAATCGGCTTTTTCTCTTCGGTCACGATTTTACGGATGCTGGCGATAGAGGATCTCTGGCCGTACCGTCCAAGCGCGTATTCCGCCATCAGAACCGGCAAGCCGAACAAAAGAATACATCCCAGATACACAAGGATGAACGCAGACCCACCCATCTCACCTGCGATGTACGGAAAC
>QGCY01000052.1_pt1 | contig 33786 bp, 27 predicted proteins | sample 4708041 | NCBI WGS metagenome assembly QGCY01 (sample SAMN08941164, study PRJNA450518) | Sediment metagenome, whole genome shotgun sequencing project. | biome: grassland soil; feature: grassland; material: soil; isolation source: soil 14 days enrichment with methanethiol and mixed carbon source ... | reverse complement strand
CTCATAGCTCGTCTGGATACCAGAAAACTCAAGGTCTGGAGATACGAAATAACGATATCCCAGGTCGAAAGTCAGCTGCTCGGTCAGGTCATAACCAAAACCAGCGAGGAGTTGGTAAGCGAAGTCACCAGATCCCTCGTTGAAGCCATTTACCTGAGTAACCGTTGTAGGAAGTGATGTCGTGTCGATGACATAAAGGTTGCGAACGTTCGCATTGAGCTCAGAGATGCCGACACCACCACCGATGTACGGTGCGAAGTTACGGCCCATATCGAAGTCGTAATACAGGTTAAGCATTACGTCCCAACCAGTCGCGTGGCCAGCAGCCGCGTCATAGCTGGTTTGCGTGCCGGTAAGACCAGCGTCAAAAAGTGTACGAGCCGCTACATCGTTAGGAACATCGAACTTAGCATCGCGGAAGGTAAGAGCACCTTCGAGGCGGAAACCATTGTCGAAACCATAACCAACACCACCACTGTACAGCCAGTTGTTATCGATGTCTGCAGAACCCGCAAGGTTGCCCGGAAGCGGTGTTACAGCATCATAATCAAATGAACCGTCAAAAGTATAGCCTACGTCACCGCGGACATACCATCCGTCAGTTGCGTGGGCCGCGCCCGTTGCCGTCGCCATTGCGAGGGCTGCGGTGGCGCACAAAAGAGTTTTTTTCATACCCATCCCCTTGAGTGAGCCGCCAAAGTCATCGGACTGAGCGGCCATAGGAAACCGTGTGGAACGTCCACACTTGTTTGTACATATCCAGTTTCTAGGAAAAATGCGATACCCTTTCCGAGGTAAGTCGTTGCATTTTCATATCGTTTTTGACCAGAGAGGCTAGAATGCAACACTTCTAGGCATTCTTCGCCAGATTTTCGCCTTAATAGGGATAACTCTGCGCCAAACACGTCACGCTCGAGCAACGAAACACCGAATTTTGATGAGAATCGTTTTCTGAAATTGCCGGATGACCATTTAGTTTCCTCCCACCGGCATCGCACACTCTACTGAACTATCAGAGCATTCCGGAAATAGGCGAAAAGCCCCCATTTCATGCTCTTACACAAGCATGACGCGCGGCGGACTTACGGGTTCCAAAAATTTTCAAATTTTGTTTGCGAAACCTAATCCCCCGTCTCGCCAGTGTCTCGTCGATTGCCCGGCGTTTCTTCTGCCTGATCGGACGCCTCCCCCGGAATGGCGTACCCATCGGACAGCCAGCGCGACAGATCCACATCTGCGCACCGTTTCGAACAAAACGGCTTAAACTCTGGTTTCGCGCGGTTTTTCTTACAAATCGGGCAAAGTGGCAGGCGGTTCATATCAACTCTATCTGGTATTCGAGCCCTGTCTTATTCAGAGGCTCCCATCTTATGCGACCACCTGTTCGGGCCTTTGATGCACCCAGCCAGTCAAATGCGGTCTGTTTCATATACTCAGTCAGCACGGCCGACGTCTTCAGCGCAAAGAAGGCGCTTCGATCCGATTCGGCAAGAGTTAGTGCTTCGCGCATAGCGCTCAGAAACGCTTCCAATGAGCGATGTCCAGCACTGCATGTTTCCGGCTCGAATTCGAAAAGCGGCTTTTCACGACGCGCTACCGTTGCCTCGATCAATCCGAACGCGGACGGAGGAAGCACCCTTACCGTGCCTCCGGTCAACGCTTTGAGTTTTGTTTCGAACTGGGCCGCCAATCCTTTGGCTTTCTCGCCTTTCGGCGCGCCTTCCAGGTCAACCACAAACAGACCTGCGAGCCTGCGCAGATTGATCTGGCGCGCGACAGTGGCAAGCGCATCAGTGTTTAATCCCGGAACACCGGAACGCTGAACTCGTCCCGATGAATCTATATCTATCGCAGTCAAAGCCCGGGCGTAATCGAAATGCAATTCTCCCCCATTGTCGACCGTAACGGTCGATGCCAATGCGACATCAAAAGCGGCGCGACACATTTCCGCTTTTTGCCCAAAAGAGAGCTCATCTGTCAGGTCAGTATAGCTCGGCAACCTCTCAAGCCATGCCTCGCGCGCATCGCTTTCGGACTGGATAACAGGCGAGCTCGATGTGGGTGAAACATTGGCAAGCTTGTCACCGTATGCCTCGGCACGCACCGAGACATTGATATGCGCGCCCTCCACAAGCGGTGTTCGTGATTTTGAAATATTGAAAAATGCTTGTTCACCGGTCGGCAGGTCGACAAAACCCATTCCGCCTGCGTGGTCGATGGACCTTATGATCGCAGACAGCACATCGCCGCAACGCGCTGACGCATCAATATCGCGATCACGCCAGATAAATAGTGAAACCGGCTCTCCGGTTGGCAGGCTGGCCAGCGACCAGCGCTCACCAATCCAGCTGATTTCAATCAGCTCAAGCATGACCGCCGGTCAGGACAGGAAACCCTGCCCCCATCAGAAGGTTTCGCGTTTCAAACAATGGAAGTCCGACGACCGCAGAGTACGATCCACTCAGGTCAGAAATGAATGCCGACGCCATGCCCTGAATGCCATAGCCGCCCGCCTTACCATTCCATTCGCTACTCGCGAGATAAACTGCAATCTCTTCGTCGGTGAGCCGCTTCATCTTCACACGCGTGACAACAACGCGGCGAGATAACGAACCATCAGCAGCGATAACGGCGATGGCCGTCATAACTTTGTGGGCACGCCCGGAGAGGAGCTCGAGGCATTCGCGCGCAGAGACTTCATCTTCGGTTTTTGGCAGAATACGGCGTCCGACAGCAACAACCGTGTCTGCTGCCAGGATAACGCTACCCGCAAATTGGCCCTGCACGGCCTGAGCTTTCTCTATGGCCAACCGCTCGGCGTAGACGCGCGGAAGCTCGCCCTGATTAGAGGTCTCATCAAGGTCAGCAGGATAAATTTTGGTAGGAATGATGCCCATTTGCGCAAGCAGGTCGCGCCGCCTCGGCGAGGCGCTAGCGAGCACAAGATCAGGCAAAGAAGAGTCGGACACCACTATTTAAAGCGGTAAGTAATGCGCCCCTTGGTGAGGTCGTACGGGGTCATTTCAACAAGCACTTTATCGCCTGTCAGAACACGAATTCGGTTTTTACGCATTTTACCTGCCGTATGAGCCACGATTTCGTGGTCATTTTCCAGCTTCACCCGGAACGTCGCATTGGGAAGCAATTCCACAATCGTTCCAGTGAATTCAAGCATCTCTTCTTTTGCCATGCACTCCTCGAGGGCAACCAATCTAACCAAGGGCTCGCATATAGTGTAATTTTCGCGAAAGCGTTACCCATTATGCACAAAATAGCCGCATAAACTTCAAGGGACAGCACAAGACCACTGAATTTAAGTGCTTTTTTAGCTGGTAAAAAATATCAGCCTTTGGCGTGCAGAGCACAAATGAGGGTAAACAAGCGACGCGCCGTATCAAAATCTGTGTCGATTTTCCCACGCAGGCGCTCTGCCAAAAGCTCAGAACCTTCGTTGTGAATGCCGCGACGCGCCATATCGATCGCCTCGATCTGGTTCGGAGTCTGATTGCGGATCGCATCATAATAGCTGTCGCAAATCATAAAGTAGTCTTTTACGATCCGGCGAAATGGCGCCAGTGACAGAATGAAGGTGTGCAAATGCACATCTTCTTTATTGCTGATCTGCATAATCAGGCGGTTATCCTGACGCGATAAAGCAAGCTTGTAGGGGCCTGCGGGATTACCGTCCAAAGAAAAGGTATTATCTTCGAGCAGATCAAAAATCGCCACACGACGTTCGTGCTCAGCATCCGGCCCGGCCGCGCTGAGGGTTTCATTGTCGATGTCTACAGCGATGATCCGCTCAGAACTGGTCACGTCTCTGTTTCCTTACCGAATCGAATGGAAACACTCCGTTCGTGTGCAGGCAAGTGCTCAGATTGCGCAAGTGCAATCGCGGAGGGCGCAAGATGCTCGAAACCAGCGCGGCTGACTGACTGGATGGATATCCGTTTCAGGAAATCAAAAAGGCCGAGACCGGATGAGAAACGTGCGGTTCCCGACGTCGGAAGCACGTGATTCGAACCAGTCACATAGTCGCCGAGCGCTTCAGGTGCCCAGGCACCCAGGAAGACCGCGCCCGCGTGACGGACCAGATCCACCTTACCTTCCGGAGCCTCAATCGCGAGTTCGAGGTGTTCCGGCGCGATTTGATTCGAAATCTCGCAAGCTTCATCAATGGAACGAGACTGAATGAAAGCGCCATGCGCTTGCCACGACGTTGTTGCCGTCTCGACCGTAGGGAGCTGTTGGAGCTGGCGGTCAAGTTCGCGTGCAACCACACCCAGATATTCTGCGTCCGGTGAAATCAAAATGGATTGTGCAGCAGGATCGTGCTCAGCCTGAGACAGGAGGTCAGCTGCAATCCAGTCGGCGGGCACGGAGCCGTCACCAATAATGCAAACCTCAGAAGGTCCAGCCACCGTATCAATGCCCACGCGTCCGAACACCTGACGCTTCGCTTCGGCGACGAACGCATTACCCGGGCCAACGATCTTATCAACCGGCTTCATGTTACCAGCGCCGAAGGTCAGAGCCGCAATAGCCTGCGCACCGCCAATCGGATAGTATTCCTGAACGCCAGCACGAATAGCCGCGTAGGCAACAGCAGGACTCAGAACGCCATCCGGCGTTGGCGCAACCATAACAATACGCTTTACACCTGCAACGCGTGCCGGCACCATATTCATCAGCACAGAACTCGGATAATTTGCGCGCCCGCCAGGCACATATACGCCCACCGAATCGACCGCATTCCACTTCCAGCCAAGATTAAGCCCATAGCCGTCGTCAAAGCTGTGGTCGGAAGGCATCTGCGCTTCGTGATAGGCCGAGATGCGGTCATGTGCGAAATCGATCGCGCGCTTGACCTCATCCGGACAGCCTTCAGCGATTTTGGCAAGATCCATGGACGGGTTTGAAAGCGTATCGGGTACAATCTCGAAACGGTCGAACCGGCTTGTATATTCCGCCACCGCTTCACCGCCGCGCGTCTCAACCGAATCCAGGATTTCACGCACAATGTCGCGCGTGTCCTGCGCGTTGCCGCGAGGTTCTTTCAGAAATGCGTCGAAGTCAGCTTCGAAACCGCTATCAGAACTATTAAATCGCCGTGCCATCTGGCGTTATTCCTTGTGTGCCGGACGGTTCTTTGCTGGCCATGGCTGGCTGACGTCCACAAGTGTTGCATCCAGACAGTCTGCTGACACAACAAGCTCTCCGTCGCCAGCAAAAATGAGACGGAACTGGCCCGAAGGGGCTTCATCCCCATCTTCCCAATCTACCGACATAAGCGAAAGCACCAGATCCGCAGACTTCGTGGGAAGACCACGCGCCTTAACGCCTGTGACATCTTCTAGAGACAATGCGCTGCGAACACGCTGTTGCACGTCACCTTCGTCATTTTCCCAACGAAACCGATTAAACTCGATGAGGAAACGCCGCTTACGAGCTTCATAGGCAATGTCAGCAGGCTTACAGACGCCGTCCTGACATGCAGCTGAAATGATTTTCAGATCGTCAGCATCTACGGCCATCAATCTCAATGTGTTCGCTTGCGACAATTCCGCCTCCGGGCATTCCGCCGTTATTCTGTGTCAGCCCCGCGTTCAATCCGGGCACCACATGCATTTAGTTTCTCTTCGAGATTCTCAAAGCCCCGATCGAGATGATATATGCGATTAACTTCAGTCTCACCTTCAGCGACCAGACCGGCGATGACCAGACTGACAGATGCGCGCAGGTCGGTTGCCATCACGGGCGCTCCGACAAGATGGTCTACACCATGAACGGTGGCGACCTTTCCCTGCACACGGATGTCTGCGCCGAAACGGTTCAGCTCCGGTGCATGGAGAAAGCGGTTCTCAAAGATGTTTTCTGTGATTGTGCTCGTACCGTCCGCGACGGTCATCAGCGCCATGAACTGGGCCTGAAGGTCAGTCGCAAAGCCCGGGTGCGGCTGTACGTCGACATCAACGGCCTTCAGACGCTCGCCATCTCGCTCAATGCGCACACCGTTGTCTTCCACGGTCACAGTTACGCCCGCCTTACGAAGATGCTCCAGCAAAGATGTCATTTCAGCAGCCGGCGCGCCCTCAAGCAGAACGTCTCCACCAGCCGCCGCCACAGCCATGGCGTAAGTGCCGGCCTCAATGCGATCGGGCATGACAGAATAAGAAACGCCTTTGAGCTTATCGACGCCCTCAATACGAATAGTCGACGTTCCCTCGCCTTCGATCTTCGCGCCCATGGCTTTCAGCATGTTGGCAATGTCGATAATTTCCGGCTCGCGCGCTGCGTTATTAATCGTGGTCGCCCCTTTTGCGAGGGTCGCCGCCATCATTGTGTGCTCTGTCGCGCCAACGGAAGGAAATGGGAGATCAATGATCGCGCCATTGAGACCGCGGATTGCAGCAGCTTTCACATAACCTTGCTCGATCACGATGTCGGCGCCCATTGCCTCAAAAGCATCAAGGTGAAAGTTCACAGGGCGTGCGCCAATTGCACAGCCACCTGGAAGTGAAACCGTTGCATGCCCGATACGCCCCAGAAGCGGGCCGAGAACGTTAAATGTCGCACGCATCTTTCGCACCAGATCATATGGCGCGATCGTCGAGGAGATATTTGCTGCGTTCAAGCGGCACGTAGAATCGCCTTGTGGCCAGTAGACGTCAACGCCAAGCGTAGAAAGCAGGCGCGCCATAAAGCGTGAGTCAGCCAGATTGGGCATATTGCGCAGTTCGACAGGTTCGTCTGTCAGAAGCGCAGCTGCCATGAGTTTCAGTGCGGAGTTCTTGGCACCTGAGATACGGATGTTTCCGTTCAACCGGTTGCCACCGCGAATTGTAAGTTTGTCCATGGCGCAAGCTATTCCCGGAGTCGCGCAAACGCAAAGGCGTTATTGCGGCAAAAATCAGATCAATTCAGGCTATTTCTGACCGGATGACGTATCAGGCTCGGATTTGGCCTTTCTCGCCGCCGACTTACGACGCCGCAGGTTGGCGCGCAATGCATCCTTTAACCTCTGCTCTTTTTCAGTGGCAGAAGGCTTGTGAGTGGATTTGCCGGTTTCTTCAGACATTCTTTATCCGCGCTACTCATAAGGGGTTTTCAATCGCAATTGTTTGAGGTAACGAGCCCGCTCTGCGATTTCAATGCCGCGGTAGCTCAGTGGTAGAGCGCACCCTTGGTAAGGGTGAGGTCGGGAGTTCAATTCTCCCTCGCGGCACCAGTTTTCATAAAAACTATAAATTCAAAAACGAGCGTAATTCTCAATCCGCTGTTTATGAGTAAAAGTGACTGCCAAAAGGCATTTCAGATATAAAAACGCATGCCCGATACAGAGCAGCAAGCTTTTGAGAACGTGTTCACAACGTCGAAAGTGTGATTTTTTTTCAACACCTACGCATTATTCTTTTGAAAGATAAGCCCAATTCGAGCGGTTGAAAACCCTTAATTATCAGTCAAAGCCTATATTTTTCAGACCATTAAATGATAAAAAAAAATTCACATGCTGAAAATGCAGGCTTGATCTGATGAATCACCTATCGCATAGTCTCCATAATGACACCGGTGTCATACCGGGATACACCTTTGGGAGGAAGTTCATGAATCGCACTTTGTTCAATCAATTTTTTGCGGGCGCATCACTGCTCGCCATGGCGACTGCAGCACCTACAGCACTGGCGCAGGAAGAACAGACAGAAGACGATGTCGCTCGTCTGTCCACCGTTCAGGTAACCGGTTTCCGTAGTTCACTTGCCGAGGCTCTTGACGTTAAACGTGAAGCATCTGGCGTTGTTGATGCCATTGTTGCTGAAGACATCGCAGCATTTCCTGATCTGAACCTTGCTGAGTCTATTCAGCGTATCCCTGGTATCTCAATTAACCGCGTCGCGGGCGAGGGTCGTCAGATCACGGTTCGAGGTCTTGGCTCTACATTCACTCGAGTACGCATTAACGGCATGGAAGCGCTCTCTACCACGGGCGGTGCAGACTCTTCTGGCGGTACAAACCGTAGCCGTGGTTTCGACTTCAACACATTCGCATCTGACCTCTTTAATGAGATCGTCGTTACCAAAACGACTTCTGCGTCCATGGATGAAGGCTCACTCGGTGCGACTGTAGATCTGCGCACAGCGCGTCCGCTGGATTATGACGCTGGCCTGACCGCCGCTGGCTCTGCACAGTTCGGCTATAACGATCTCTCTGAAGAGTTCAGCCCTCGCTATGCTGGTCTCCTGTCCTGGACTAACGACGCAGAGAACTTTGGTGTCCTCGTGTCTGCGGCTTACTCAGACCGCACGATCCTCGAAGAAGGCTTCTCTACGGTTCGTTGGCAGGATGCTAACTTCCGCTCAGTCAACGGCGTTGCATGCCCTGCAGGTCCGGATTGCGCATCTGTAGACACAAACTCTCTGAACTATCACCCGCGTATTCCGCGCTATGGCCGCCTGACTAACGATCAGCAACGCCTTGGCCTGACGGGTTCTGTTCAGTTCCGTCCGACTGACCGCACAACGGTTTCTCTCGACGCTCTCTATTCAAACTTCGAAGCGACACGCGTAGAGAACTATATGGAAGTGTTCTTCCGTAGCCAGGAAGGCCAGATCGACGTCAATAGCTTCACGCTGAACAACGCTCAGAACATCGTCGACTCCGGTAACTTCAACATCAGCCCGAACGCGAACGGTACGCACCCGATCCGTTCCGAAGGCCGTTACGACGAACTCGAAACAGACTTCACCCAGTTCACTCTGGAAGTTGACCACGAGTTCTCTAACCGTCTGCGCGGTAACTTTGTTGCTGGTACGGTTCAGTCCGACTTCGACAACCCGATCCAGACAACGATCTTCTTCGATGCGGTCGGCGACGTAAACGGCTACGTTTATGACTTCCGTGGCAACGAGAATACGCCAGTTATCGATTTTGGTAGCCTCGACATCACTGACCCGTCCCAGTTCGCGTTCACAGAATTCCGTGACCGTCCGAACTCCGTTTCAAACTCCTTCACCAACTTCGCTGGTACACTTGAGTATGACTTCAACGATGCAGTCGTTCTCTCTGGCGGCGTTAGCCTGAAACAGTTCGAGTTCGACACAACCGAAGCGCGTCGTGAGTCTACCAACGGCTCACTGGTTTGCGGCCTTCCAGGCGTCACCTGCCCGGCTGGTGCAACAGGTCTGCCGATCACAGCTGATCTCTACAGCATCCTGTCAGGCTTCGGCACAAACCTCGGCATGCCAGGCAGCAATGACACGAGCTGGATTGTTCCAAACGTGTCCGCAGCAGCTGATCTGATCAACGCTTATGGCATTCCAGGCGCTGTTCGTGACGGCAATACCCGTGGTGTAGAAGAAGAAGATCTGGGCGTATTTGTTCAGGCTGACTTCGAATACATGCTCGGTGACGTTCCAGTCCGTGGTGACGTTGGTGTTCGCTATGTCGAAACGACTGTTGAATCTACCGGTATCGTAAGCGGCACAGCCGTGACGGTTGAACGCTCTTATGAAGACACGCTTCCATCTCTTAACCTGAACTTCGAACTCCGCGAAGATCTCGTTCTGCGTACAAGCGTTGCGAAGGTTATGGCGCGTCCATCTCTCGGCAACCTGACACCAGGTGGCTCTTTGGATAGCTTCAACGGCCCTCCATTCTCCTACAGCGCTGGTAACCCGGGTCTCGATCCGTTCCGTGCAACGACATATGACGTGTCTCTGGAATGGTATTTCGACGATGAAGCACTCGTATCCTTCGCGTACTTCTACAAAGACGTAGACAACTTCTTCAATTCTACGATCTCCAACGCGGTACCTTACAGCCAGACAGGCCTGCCAGCGAGCCTGCCACCGGCATCAAGCCCGCTGTTCAACCTGATCCAGGCTGGCGGTGACCCGACTGTTGAAGTTCGCCAGACATCCAACGGCGGCCCAGGCAGCATTTCCGGCTTCGAGATTGGCTATCAGCAGCCATTCACATTCCTGCCGGGCTTCTGGTCAAACTTCGGCTTCCAGGGCAACTTCACGCACGTAGAGTCTGATGACATTATCGGCTTCTCTCCGAACGCGTACAACGCAACCCTGTACTATGAAGATGACCGCTTCTCTGCACGTCTGTCTGCCGCGCAACGTGATGCCTACATCACACGTCGTGCAAGCTCTAACGGTCGTGGTGAGCGCGGCGTAGACTCCAGCTTCAATCTGGACTTCGCATCTTCATTCCAGCTGAACGATCAGATCGATCTGACATTTGAAGCGATCAACCTGACTGACGAGTTCGAACAGCAAATCTTCGACGCTGCCGATCTTGTGAACGTCTACCACCACACGGGAACCGAGTTCCTGTTCGGTGCACGCTTCAAGTACTAAGTTCTCCCTCAGAACTATCTCCTGTTCTGCAGATCAAACTGAAACCGGCGCTTTCCCTGTGGCGCCGGTTTTTTTCTTATCTAATCGGAGGTTCCAGATGACACGCCCTACCCGCCGCCAACTGTTTAAATCACTCGCTGCAACGGGGATCGCCCTTCCCGTGCTGTACGCATGTTCGCGCCAATCAGGCGAGCCGCGTTCGACCGCAGAAGATCGCAAATGGGGCTTTGGTTTTGAAGACCAGCGTGTCGCTGACCGTGGAGACGGCACATTTCTCAATCCGATTTTCGCAGGCGATCACCCTGACCCGGCGATCATTCGTGATGGCGACGTCTATTACGTAACCTTTTCAACCTTCGAGGCATATCCGGGGCTGATGATCTACCGGTCATATGACCTCGTGAACTGGGAGCCGGTCGCCACTGCGCTCAACACCTATATCGGCTCGGTCTGGGCGCCTGATCTAGTACTGCATGAAGGCCGGTACTATCTCTATATTCCGGCTCGCACCGAAGATTACCGCTCGATCTACGTGATCACAGCGGACAATATCGAAGGCCCGTGGTCAGAACCTGTCGATCTGTTTTTGCCAGATCATATCGACCCCGGACACATCGTCGGAGAAGACGGTAAACGCTATCTGTTTTTATCCAACGGCGACATGATACGGCTGACAGATGATGGCCTTGCTACAGATGGCGACGTCACTCACATTTACGATCCATGGCGTTATCCTGAAAGCTGGGACGTGGAATGCTTCTGCCCTGAAGGGCCTAAAATGCTGCGCAAGGATGGCTGGTTCTACATGCTGACGGCCGTTGGGGGCACTGCCGGTCCACCCACCAGCCACATGGTCATCAGCGCACGATCCCGCTCCGTACACGGCCCGTGGGAACACGCACCGAACAACCCGCAGGTTCGAACAGTCACCCGAGACGAACAATGGTGGTCACGCGGTCATGCTACGCTGATCGACGGTCCGGATGGTGACTGGTGGCTCATCTCTCATGGCTATGAGAACGGCAACTGGACACTGGGACGGCAAGCATTGCTAGAACCTGTCCGCTGGCGCGAAGACGGATGGTGGGAATCAACAGGTGGAGATTTATCGTCGGCTTTTCCTATCCCTGCAGTGGAGAGCACTCTACCCCACGGCGCGCCTCACTCAGATAACTTTTCAGGCTCTAGTCTTGCCGATCAATGGCGCTTTTTCAGACCATCCCGCGACGAATATGAGCGCATATCCCTGCTTCAGCCCGGACTAGCACTAGAGGCGCGCGGCGAGAACCCTGAAGACAGCTCTCCACTTTGCTTTGTCGCTGGTGACCTATCCTACGAAGTCACAGTCGAGATGCGACGCGACACAGGCAATGAAGCAGGACTACTCGCCTTCTACAATGACCAACTTTATGCCGGTCTCGCATTCAATGATGACGGACTTCTGTTCCATCGGTATGGCATGGCACGCCGACGCGCTGCTGATATTCCGGCGGGAACGGAGACCCTTTTCGTTCGCATGAAAAATGATGAGCACGTGCTCACCTTCTATTTCAGCCTTGATGGCGAAAGCTGGTCTAAAATGGACGTGCAAATGGAAGTATCAGGCTACCATCACAATGTCGCCTACGGCTTTCTCAGCCTTCGTCCGGGCATCTATTCGTCCCGCGAAGGAGCTGCCCGGTTTTATAACCTGCAGTACAGGGCTTTGCGCAACGACACATAAAAAGAAGGGCTCGCCAAAGGCGAGCCCCTCACTTCAGATCATGTGACAGAAAATCAGGGACTATACTTCTGTCAATCGAAGTGAAATCTCTTCACCAGCCAGCGTGACGGATGCATTGTCGCCTGCGAAAGCTTCATGCACTCCTGTCACAGCACCAGTGAGAACCATCATACCGGCTTTAAGTGGCAGGCCACGTTTAGACGTATTTTCAAGCAGGTAGCGAACGGATTCGACCGGACCACCTGGAATACCTTCAGGGGTTGCTCGCCCGACAGACTGCTGATTCACAAATGTCTCGAATGTCCATGAGGAGAGGTCCATATCGCGCCAGCCAGAAATCTCCTGACCTATAATCAGGCCTCGATTGTTTCCGAAGTCGGAGATCGTCACCAACGGGCCAAAGTCGTTGATTTCTTTGAAAGGGCTGCTTGCCAGCTCAACGCCAAAATGCAGCGCGCCGATGTATTCCAACGCATCTTCAGTCGTGAAGTCCGTCTTACCCGCAGGAACGTCCTTGCTGATAACAGCGGTGACTTCACCCTCAACCGCCGCAAACCCGTCTGCGTATACAGGAAGTGTGAGCACACCACCGGAATTCCGGTGAAAAAATTCTTCAAACACCGGCCCTACAAGACGGTCATGACCGAGTTTTGTTTCATACTCGCCCGTGATCCGGCCAACCTTCCAGCCTGCGATGGCAGTTGGCCAAAGCGCGATGGCCGCGTCCTGAATAGCATAGGCTTCGTCGAGGCTAGCTGGCAATTCACCTGGATACACGTCAATTCCGGCGCCACTACGACGTGCTGTGACGAATGCCTCAGCCCGCACATCTGATCCAGCGAGTTTCTGTGTTTTCGTTACCTCGCTCATTTTCAAGCCTCGTTTTCTTTATTTCTTTTGTCGTTCTGGACATCGATGGTAACCGGTGTCATTCATGCTTGTCTAGACGTTGTTGTACGTTTATCCAACAACAAAATATCGAGAGCACACTTTTCCGGGGAGGAAATATCAAATGAGCTTTTCTAAACTTCGCACCGCACTCATCGCGACTACGCTTTTTACGGCAGGACCTGCTCTGATGGCCGGCTGCGCAACGGCTGTCGAGCCAGTTGCAGCGCCTGCAGTCAACTACACCCTGCCAGCGCCGGACGCCATCGGATGGGATTACGGTCTTCCCCCATACGCGCAATCTGTCACCAATGGTGGCAATGGCGGCGAACTTGTTCGAGTCACTTCTCTTGAAAGCGAAGGCCCGGGCACCCTCCGCGCCGCACTGGAAGCCGAGCATGACGGTCCCATTACGATCGTCTTCGAAGTCGCTGGCTCGATTGATCTGGACGGCAACAACCTGCCTATCCGTGGATCAGACATCACGATTGCCGGTCAAACAGCACCCTCCCCGGGCATCACGCTGATCCGCGGCGGTTTCACGATTTCCGGTCACGATATTATCGTTCAGCATATGCGCGTACGTCCAGGCGACCGCGGCATGCCAGAACGTTCAGGAGACGACATTGACGGCCTGTCTACCGGCGGCGCTTACAATATTGTCGTTGACCATTGCTCTTTCAGCTGGGCGACCGATGAGAACCTGTCTTCCTCAAGCCGTCGTTTCTCTGGCGAGACACCGGAAGAATGGCACCAGAACGCGTCTCATGATGTGCTGTATTCCAACAATATTATCGCAGAGGGCCTCGCACATTCTGTTCACGCAAAAGGCGAACACTCCAAAGGCTCTCTCATCCACGATCATGTGAATAGTATCGTGCTTTATGCGAACCTGTATTCGTCCAATTATGAGCGCAGCCCGCTGTTCAAAGGTGACGTGCACGGCGCGATCGTGAACAACTTCATCTACAATCCAGGCCAACGAGCAGTTCACTACAATCTGCAGGCGCTCGAATGGGCGGGTCACGCGCCTGAACTTGGCGAAATGGACCTCGTTTCAAACGTCATGCGTTATGGTCCGTCTACGCAGCCTGATCTGCCAATGGTTATGATTGGCGGCATCGGTGATCTGTCTATCTATGAAAGTGACAATATTGCCGTAGACCGCTGGGGCCATGATGCGCCGATGTATGGTCATTACACTGTTGGTCCGGCGGAGTTCCTGACAGCGGATTCCGCGCACATGGACCTCGAATCACTGCGCATCCTCCCGTCCGATCAGGTGGAAACCTACGTCCTGACTAATGCGGGCGCACGCCCTTGGGACCGCGACACACATGACGTTCGCGTGACTGCAGATGCTGCGGAAGGACGAGGTGGCATTATCGATAGCCAGGACGAAGTTGGCGGATACACCGAGTTTCCTGAGGTTCGCCGCGCTTTTGACCCGGAAAACTGGGACCTGAACACAATGAGCCCGCGCAATGAAGCTGCCCTTAGCGGCGACCTCAGTGCTCGCGGCACATAAATTTCAGCTATACGACACTTTTTGAGGCTGTATGCTTTTGAAAAACATCAGCCTCAGGTGTGGTACGGACAGTGGCCAGTAAAGAAAACAGCAATCGCCCTTCGGGATTGGACGATATCGGTACCGGTATCGAAGGGCGCGTTACAATCAACGACATTGCGCGTCTGGCAAACGTTTCAAAGAAAACGGTTTCCCGCATTATCAACCGCTCGCCGCTGGTGAGCGAAGATACGCGCCAACGCGTTGAGGCCATTATTGCAGAACACGGCTTCCGGCCCGACCCGCAAGCCCGTGCCCTTGCTTTTCGCAAATCCTATCTGATTGGTCTCGCTTACGATAACCCGAGCCCGCAATACGTTGTGAACATGCAGCGCGGTATTCTCGATGCGCTGTCCGTTACCGATTACCAGCTCGTGCTGCAGCCGGTAGACCGAACCAATCCAAACTATCAGGAAGAAATCTGCCTCTTTGTAGAACGCCATCGCCCGTCAGGTATGATTATGCCGCCGTCGGTTTCAGAGGATGATACTCTGGCACACAAGCTTGAAGAGCTGGGATGCAACTATGTGCGCATTGCCTCGGTTGAGCTTGATGAGCCCTACCGCATGATCCGCACTCAAGACGCCGAGGGCGCAGCTCAGGCCGCCCGCCATCTGGCGACACTCGGTCATAAGCGTATCGCCCATATCCACGGCCCTAAAAGTTTCCGATCGGCCCACGAGCGTCTTTACGGTTTCCGCAATGGCTTGGCAGAATTTGGTATTGAGCTTGAGAGTTCTCTGACACTGGAAGCCGGATACACCTTTGATTCCGGTGTGCAGGCTGCGGACAATCTTCTCTCCCGCGCCAAGCGTCCTACTGCGATCTTTGCAGGTAACGACGAGATGGCGATTGGTATTTATACCTCGGCTCGCAAGGCCGGACTAAACGTTCCTGAAGACCTCTCAATCGTCGGCTTTGACGATACGCCGATGGCAGCGCGAATCTGGCCACAGCTGACGACCGTAAAATTGCCGATCCGCGAGATGGGTCAGGAAGCGGCAACCCGCCTTCTGGAACAACTGCGCGGCGAAAACACAAAGTTCGTCAAAGAGTTCACACCGGAAATTATTGTTCGCCAGTCCACAGCGAGACCAAACAGCTAGCTTACCGGTTGATAGAGTGTTTTCTCAATGTTATGACACCGGTTACCACAGGTGAGTTTGAAGGGTATTTCCCTTCCAGAAACGCGACAGCAAAACGAGGCCAATATGTCCAACCCGTTCGATCTTACAGGCAAGACTGCCATCGTTACCGGAGCTAATACCGGTCTGGGACAAGGCATGGCCGTGGCGCTGGCTGAAGCGGGTGCAGATGTCGCTCTGGTGGGCCGTTCGCGTCCTGAAGAGACTGTTGAACTCGTCGAAAAAACCGGCCGCAAAGCTCATGTCATTATGGCTGACCTTGGTAGCATGGAACCTATCGAGCGCATTGTTTCGGAAACACGCGAAATCCTCGGCGGAATCGACATCCTCGTAAACAATGCGGGCATTATCAAACGCAATGATTCCGTCGACTTCACCGAAGAAGACTGGGATGCGGTGATGGATATCAACCTTAAGACCCTGTTCTTCCTTAGTCAGGCTGTAGCGCGCTCTATGATAGCGGCTGAAAAAGGCGGCAAGATCATCAACATCGCGTCCATGCTCTCCTATCAGGGCGGTATTCGCGTTCCGTCGTATACTGCATCGAAGAGCGGCGTGATGGGCCTGACCCGTATCCTCGCAAACGAATGGGCCGCGCACGGCATCAATGTGAACGCTATTGCACCAGGCTATTTTGCAACAAACAACACCGCAGCGCTTCAGGCTGACGAGAAACGCAACACTGAAATCCTTGGCCGCATACCGGCAGGGCGTTGGGGCAAACCATCAGACCTTGGCGGCGCGGCGGTCTTCCTGTCATCTTCTGCATCAGACTATGTGCAGGGCATCACATTGCCGGTCGATGGCGGCTGGCTCGCCCGCTAAAAAGGATCTGATACTATCATGACAACGGATGTGCTGTGCTTTGGTGAGCTTTTGCTGCGCCTCTCTCCGCCGGGCAATGAGCGTTTCGGCCAATCCGGCACGTTGAACGTCCAGTTCGGGGGCGCTGAAGCCAATGTCGGCGTAAGCCTTGCCCGTTTCGGGCACTCCGTTGACATGATGAGCGCCATTCCAAAAGACAATGCGCTCGCAGACAGTGTACTCACTGGGCTGCGCGCACAAGGCGTTGGCACATCGAACATCCTGACCCGTGCCGGTCGTATGGGCATATATTTTCTGGAAACCGGTGCCGTACGCAGACCGTCGCGGATCATCTACGACCGCGCAAATTCCGCATTCGCGGCGTCGACCGCTGACGACTATCACTGGAACAGCCTGCTTGAGGGCGTAAAACTGGTCCATCTTTCAGGCATAACACCTGCGACCGGTCCCGGCCCCGCTGAAGCGTCACAGCTTCTGGCTACCAAATGCGCCGAGCGCGGCATTCAGCTATCATTTGATGGCAATTACCGCGAGCTTCTCTGGAAGAGCTGGGACGGAAACGGCCCTGCCATCCTGAAGAATATTCTGAGCCACGCAACTATCGCCTTCATCAACGAGCGCGATATCGCCCTGCTCCTCGGTACGGAGCCAGAGACGCGGAAAGATGCGATTGCGCGAGCGTTCGACACATTCCCGAACCTGAGGATCATCGCCGCTACACAGCGCGCTCAGAGCTCTGTATCTAATCAGTCTCTGGTCGGCGAATACTACACCCGCGACGCGTTTTTCACCTCGCGCGCTCATGAACTTGAAGGCGTTGTGGACCGAATTGGCGGCGGAGACGCGTTTGCCGCCGGCGTTCTGCACTGCCTGCTGAACGATGCAGACCCTCAGTACACAATCGAATTTGCTATGGCGGCGGGCGCCATCAAACACTCCATCCCGGGCGACTTCAACCTGACAAATGTGCAGGAAGTCGAAGACGCCATGAATGAGTCAGGGCTGGACGTCCGCCGGTAATAAAAACCGGGAGGAAAATATGAAACTGTCCAGACGTCTGGTGCTTGGTGCAGCAGCGACAAGCCCGTTCGCCGCTGGTTTGGGTGCGTTCGCACAGGATGAAACATCCGTGCTCACAGATACGACAAGTGGTCAGCTGCGCGGCCTCAAATCTGACGGTATCATTGTTTTCCGCGGTGTCCGCTATGGCGAAGACACAGCCCTTTCGCGCTTTGCCAAACCAATACCGGCTACCCGTCGGACCGACATCTCGGATGCAATCAATTACCGGGCGTCGTCACCACAACGTTCAAACCAGCCTGAAATCAGCGAAGACTGCCTGTTTCTCAATGTCTGGACGCCGGGCCTGAATGACGGCGCAAAACGTCCGATCATGTTCTACATCCATGGCGGCGCATACTCGAATGGTTCCGGATCTGAGGAATTGTACGATGGCACTCACCTCGCCACGAAAGGCGATGTGGTTGTTATCACCGTCAATCACCGCCTCAACGCTTTTGGATATCTCTATCTAGACCGCCTCTTTCCGGGCGCATTCCCCGATAGTGGCAATGCCGGCCAATGGGACCTCATCCTTGCCCTCAACTGGGTAAAGCAAAATGCGGAGACCTTCGGTGGCGATCCGGATCGCGTCACGGTGTTCGGCCAGTCTGGTGGCGGCGCAAAAATCGCGACGATGATGGCATCACCAGCCGCTGAAGGCCTGTTCCATTCCGCCGCGACGATGAGCGGTCAGCAAGTCACCGCATGTGGTCCTTTGAACGGCACCGCGCGCGCGACACGCTTTCTTGAAACAATCGGCGCCAGCGTAGCAACACCAGAAGACCTGCGCACCATTCCGATGGAGCGCCTGATGGAGGGCCTCACAGCCCGCGATCCTATCAACGAAGCCCACGGTCTCTATTTCGGGCCTGTACTCGATTATCGCATGCTGTCGCGACATCCGTTCTTCCCGGATGCCCCGGGCCAGTCAGCCCAAATCCCGATGATCCTTGGTAACACAGCCGATGAAACCAAAGCGTTCCTCTGGCGAGACGAAGCATTCGCGCTCACCTGGGAGACACTGCCGGACTGGCTGGAGATCCAGCTCCGCTGTGATATTCATCCCGGCCATGTGGTCGAGAAATATCGCGAATGGTTCCCCGAACTCGACCCGACCGAAATCATGTTCAAAGCAACCACAGCAGGTCGAAGCTGGCGTGGACAGGTTGAAGAATCAGACGCACGGGCTCGTCAGGGCGCACCGACATGGGTTTATCAGTTTGACCTGCCTGCCGCCGAGCGTGAGCGCGGTGCGCCCCACACAATCGACATCGAGCATGCCTTCGACAATCTGGCGCAACCGGGGGCGATGTCAGGCACGGGCCCGACAGCGGCGCATGTCGCAGACCAGTTATCCACCGCCTTCATCAACCTTGCGCGCAATGGCGACCCGAACCATGCCGGTATCCCGCAATGGGACCAGCATTCTCTGCCAAACCGCGAAACCATGGTCTTTGACGCGACGACGCGGCTTGAGAACGACCCGCGCCAACGCGAACGAGAGCTGTTCGCAACCGTGCCATTCATCCAATGGGGAAGCTAATATGAAACTGACTTTCAAAACTTATCTGACGGCCGCCAGCCTTTCACTCGTTACAGCCTGCGCAACAGCCACGACAGACGAGGTGGTCATCACTGAAATTGCGGTCGATGCTCTTCCACCAAGCGTTCCGCAAGCTATTGCCGCTGAGCGCAACGGTTTCACAATTGAAGAAGTGCTGCGCAAAGTTCGCGATGGTCGAACATACTATGACGTCGAAGGCGAACTGGCAGATGGCAGCAAGCTGGAATTTGATATTTTGATGGGTGCAGACGGCTCAGCAGAGATCGTCGAAATTCAGCGCGATCTCGATTGGGTAAATATTCCGGCAGAAGTGCGCGACGCTGCGCTTGTCGCATCAGACGGCGAACTACCCGTCCGCATCATTGAAAGCGTGCAGACAGATGGCTCGGTCATTTATGAGCTGTTTGCAGAAGGCCAGCCCGCGGACCCGGCGTATGAAGTCCGGGTCCACGCAGGCGAAGTAGAAACGCTCTCTGAACGCTGGATCCACTAAAGCTTATAGGCCGCCTTCGCCAGATTATAGGATAGGTCCACGATTAGTTCGTGGGCCTCGTCCAGTTCCATGCGATGTTCTGCGACAAGGCGCGCCAGAAATGCACAATCCACACGACGCGCAACTTCGTGACGGGCCGGAATGGACAGGAAGGCACGCGTGTCATCATTGAAGCCCACCGTGTTGTAGAAACCGGCTGTCTCAGTCGTCATCTCACGGAAACGACGCATACCTTCTGGGCTATCGTGGAACCACCAGGACGGACCAAGCTTCATCGCCGGATAATGGCCCGCAAGGGGTGCAAGCTCGCGTGAATAGCTCGTCTCATCCAATGTAAATACAATGATTGAGAGACGCGGATCATTTCCAAATTTATTGAGCAGCGGCTTGAGCGCATGCACATATTCGGTTTGAGACGGTACATCAGCGCCCTTGTCACGACCATGGCTCTGAAACAGTGCCTGATTGTGATTACGGAATGCGCCGGGGTGGATTTGAAGGACAAGGCCGTCATCAAGACTCATACGCGCCATTTCAGTCAGCATCTGTGCGCGGAAAAGCTCGGCATCTTCAGCCGTGAAATCGTCTGAAACAATCTTCAGGAAGAGATGCTCAGCGTCCGCATCGGAGAGGTCTGCGGTACGAGCCGTGATATGCCCGTGGTCTGAGGACGTCGTGCCAATGCGTATAAACTCTTCGCGGCGTTTGCGGTGCGCGTTCAAATAGCCTTTCCAGCTGAAGACATCTTCAGCTGTGATCTCGCCGAACGCGATCATCGCGCCTTTGAACTGCTCATGCTCCGGGTCAATCACGGCATCAGGGCGATACGCCGAAATAACGCGCCCGCCCGTCCATCCAGAGGCGAGAATTGCTTCATGATGTTCCAGAGAGTCTGTGGGACCTTCGGTCGTCGCGATTACTTCGATATTGAACCGTTCGAACAGTGCGCGCGGCTTGTATGCGTCCGACTTCAAAGCCGCATCGATCGTGTCGTAATAGCTATCCGCCGTAGAGGCGCTGAGGCGCTCTTCCATACCGAACACATTCGCGAACACATGGTCGAGCCACATCCGCGATGGCGTACCGCGGAAGAGATGATAATTGCTAGCGAACAGGCGCCACGCTTCACGGGGATCATGCTCTGGAACGCCTGCTTTGCTTGGTACGCCGAGATTATCAAGATTGTACCCCTGACTATAGAGCATGCGATAAATGTAATGGTCCGGCGCGAGGAAAAGCTCTGTCGGATTGCCGAAATTTTCGTTGCCAGAAAACCATGACGGGTCGGTGTGACCGTGCGGGCTGATGATCGGCAGGCTCGAGACTTCTGCATAGAGTTCGCGTGCAATTCCGCGTTGGATGGGATCTGACGAAAACAGTCGATCTTCGCTCAATTGCAGCTTCCCACCCCGTGTCACTACTCCGGATTCTCCGTCTTTCATGGTCAGCCAGCGTCCTTTTTTAAATTCAGATTTTCCGCTCTTGCGTTTCTTATGACACCGGTTACCATAGATGCGAACAGAACAAAATAATTGCGACGAAATTTATCGTTCGCAGCATGTCATCGGGAACGGGAAGTTGTTAGTCGACAGTAGCAAAACCGAAGTGCTCCGCTCGGTCCTGCAGGTTTCACCGCAGGACAATGTTGCTGTATGCCTGCGCGCCATGCAGGCGGGCGAAACCGTCCGTGTCGGCGATACCCCCTTTCAACTTATCTCGGACGTTCCAGCGTTTCACAAATTTGCCGTTACACCCGTCGCAAAAGGCGAGACGGTACTGCGCTTTGGCGAATCCATCGGCGTTGCCTCGCAGGCGATCGCTCAAGGCGAGCATGTTCATACACACAATGTCAGTTCCACTCTGAAAGGCGCCGAGACCTACGCGGTTGAAGCACAGAGTATAGACGCGACTCGCGCAAGACGTTCACGCACATTCCAGGGATATCGGCGTGCAGACGGACGTGTCGGCACGCGCAACGAAATCTGGATTATACCAACAGTCGGCTGCGTTGCCCGCACCGCTGAGCAGGCCGCTATTCGCGCATCTGACCGCATTGATGGACGCGCCGATGGCATAATCGCCCTGCCTCACCCTCATGGCTGCTCTCAGCTGGGTGATGACCTGGAAGGCACACGCAAAGTTCTGGCCTCACTGGCTATGCACCCGAATGTTGGCGGCCTAATTCTGCTGGCATTGGGATGCGAAACCAATCAGGTGGATGTGCTGGCGGCAGAGCTCGACGGTATTCCGGAAAACAGGCTCCGCATCGTTCGCTCTCAATCGGTTCTCGACGAAATGGACGAGGCGCAGAACGCCATCGACGAGCTGCTCAATGTCATGTCCGAAGACAAGCGCTCAGAGTGCGCTCTCTCTGACCTTGTCATTGGCCTGAAATGCGGCGGATCGGATGCCTTGTCCGGCCTCACTGCGAACCCTCTTCTTGGTGACATGACAGACATCGTCACCGGCAATGATGGCCGCGCCATTCTCACCGAAATTCCAGAGATATTCGGCGCTGAACACCTCCTCATGCGTCGGACTTCGGATGAGAATGTCCGCGGCCGAATTGGCACGCTGGTCAACGACTTCAAGGACTATTTTGTCCGCGCGGGCGAGCCGGTGAACGAGAACCCGTCTCCGGGCAACAAGGCTGGCGGCATCACAACGCTGGAAGAAAAATCGCTCGGCGCGGTCCAGAAGGCCGGTAAAGCCGAGGTCCGGGACGTCATCCTGTATGGCGAACGCAACAAAGCCAACGGCCTCACTCTGCTTGAATCGCCCGGCAATGATGCAGTGTCCTGCACCGCTCTGGCTGCCGCTGGCGCAAACATCATTCTCTTCACCACAGGCCGCGGCACGCCGCTTGGCTTTCCTGTTCCGACACTGAAAATTTCTTCAAATTCAGACCTCGCCGCGCGCAAACCACGATGGATCGACTTCGACGCCGGACAGGTGCTTCGCTCGCCAGACAGGAGCGAAGCCGCTGAAACGCTTCTTGATCTCATAATAGAAACAGCGAGCGGTAAAAAAGCCTGCCACGAGCTCAATCAGGAGCGCTCTATTGCCATCTGGAAGCGAGGTGTAACACTATGACCACCGATACCGCTCTGAAACCGCTCGGCGACGCGATGCTTGCAGAGATTGATGCCGCGAGCTGCACACCGCCATCATACGACCGGTCTGCACTGCCAACGCGTGTGCTGCATATTGGCCCCGGCGCATTCTTTCGCGCGCACCAGATGGATTATTATAACCGTCTGAATGCCAACGAACCCAAATGGGGTGTTACGGCAGTCGCGCTGCGCTCCAAGGGAACGTCTGAAAAGCTCAACGCGCAAGACGGCCTCTACACGCTGATCAAACTCGACCGGGAAACCAGCTGCGAAATCATCGCCGCTCTGAAAGGCGTAAAGTTCCGCGACGATGCGAGCGCATTCGAGCCGTTCACAACGGAAGATCTGAAGCTTGTCACACTGACCGTCACAGAAAAAGGCTACTGCCTCAATGGTGAAGGTGAGCTGGACGAACTTCATACCGACATTGCGCAGGACCTCGCGCAGTTCGATAAGCCTGTAAGCGCGATTGGCTGGCTCACGAAGGGGCTCGCCCTGCGCCGCGAAAGCGGTCTTGGGAAACTGGTCGTGCTTTCCTGTGACAACCTTCCCGGCAATGGAGAGAAGCTTGAAGCGGCGGTTCTGCGATTTGCTGATCTGATCGATGCATCACTTAGCAATTGGATCAGCACAAATATCGACTTCCCGTCCAGCATGGTCGACTCAATCACACCCGCAACAGACGACGCGCTGATCCGGCGCATTAAGGCGGACTGTGGCTATAGCGATGCGTGGCCTATCCAGCGCGAAGCTTTCACCTCGTGGGTGATTGAGAACACCGGTGCTTCGGTGATCAAGGAACTCGCCGATGCAGGTATTTTGCTAACGCGCGATGTTTCCAGACACGAAAAAGCCAAGCTCTGGCTTCTCAACGGTGCGCACTCAACCCTTGCCTATCTTGGTCTAGCTTACGGGCACCAATCCGTCGCCGAGACAATGGAAAATGCGGAGCTGCGCTCACTTGTTCGCGCCATGATGCGCGAAGAGATCATGCCCGCTCTATCTCCACCAGATGGAATGGACCTTGAGGACTATATCGAGGACCTGCTTGAGCGGTTCGCGAACCCGGCTATCGTCCATAAGCTTTCGCAAATTGCATGGGATGGCTCGAAAAAGCTTCCGATACGGCTTCTGAACACCATTGAGACCAATCGCGCAGCCGGTCGCAATATAGAAAAGCTCGGCTTCGGAGTTGCAGCGTGGATGCGCTTCATTGTGCGTATGTCACGCGCCGAAGCGCAGATCACCGATCCGCTTGCAGAACACCTTCTGGCGCTCGGAGAAATCGCCAAAGACGAAACTGACGATGTCAATACATTCCTCGCGCTGGACGAGGTATTCAACGGCACACTTTGCAACGACGACGAGTTTGTAGCCGCGGTAAAGCAGGCCTACACTGACATCATAATAACAGAACAAAAATCACTTCGGGGAGGCTCAGGAATTTAAATGACCCAAACGCCATCTCTAAACAGGCGGCGCGTCCTGCAAGCGGGCGCAGCCGGACTGGCCGGGATGTCCCTTGGGGCGTGCGGAAAAGCGGGCTCAAGGCCGCTTCTATCCTCTGACACGCACCCGTCAGACTATCCGACGGTTCAGGCCGTCCGCCATATGGGCGAAGTACTGCGAGAGCAGACTGATGGTCGTCTGGACATCCGCATTTATGCAGGCGGCCAGCTTGGCTCAGAACGCGATACGCTTGAAATCACCAGTTTTGGTGGCCTCGACATGAACCGCGTGAATCTCGCGCCGCTGAACTCAATCGAGCCTATGACGGTTATTCCGTCCCTGCCCTTCCTGTTCAGTTCTACCGAGCATATGCGCCAGAGCCTCGATGGTGCGCCCGGCGATGTGATCCTGAACTCGCTTGTGCCGCACAATCTGGTCGGCCTTTGCTTTTACGATTCAGGCGAACGCAGCTTCTACAATACGCGCCAGGCGATCCGCACACCGGATGATATGCGCGGCATGAAAATCCGTGTTCAGAACTCCGATCTTTATGTTGCGATGATCCGCGCGCTCGGCGCTGATGCAACGCCAATGCCTCTTGGAGAGGTGTATCAGTCGCTCGTTCAAGGCGTGATCGATGGCGCCGAGAACAACTGGCCGTCTTATGAGTCCGGACGCCACTTTGAGGCTGCGCCGTATTACAGTCTGACCCGCCACGTAATGGCACCAGAAATTCTGGTCATGTCGCTCAGTCGCTGGCGCAAGCTGTCGGATGCGGATCAGGAACTGGTAGTGAACGCTGCCAGATCATCCGTGCCATTCATGCGTGAACTTTGGGACGCACGTGTCGCTGGCGCGCGCGAACGTCTTCTGGAGGCTGGCATTCAAGCCAATGAAGTCGACAATTTGTCAGACTTTCAGGGACTGATGGAGCCGGTCTGGGAAAACTTCATCGTGACGCCACAGCAGGAAGAGCTCGTCAATCAGATCCAGAGCATCGGCTCTGAACTGGGAGGCGCGTAATGAAGCACAATCTGGCTAAAGTCACTCATTTCGCGGCTGAGCTACTCCTGCGCGTCGCTGCCTTCGGCCTCGTCCTGATGACTGTGATCGTCGGCTGGCAGGTGTTCGGCCGTTACGTGCTGAATTCAAGCCCCTCATGGTCCGAGCAAGCCGCTCTGACGCTGATGATCTGGTATGTGCTGCTCGCAGCCGCGGCTGGTGTCCGTGAAGGCTTTCACATCCGCATTGTGGCACTCGAAGAAGCCGTTGGCCCAAAGGCCAAACGCGGCATGCGCATGGTGCAGGACCTGATCGTCGCAGGTTGCGGTATCGCCATGACCATCTGGGGCGGTGAACTCGTTATCCGCACTTGGGAACATATTATTCCATCGCTCGGCCTCCCTCGCGGCCTTGCATATCTCGCCCTGCCAATCAGCGGCGTTCTGATCGCGCTATTCTCGCTCGAACGCATGCTGGAAGAAGCAGAAGGTGAAAACGTCGAGGATGAGGAGGATCCCCGATGGAGTTGATTATTCTACTCTCTGTACTCGTAATCTGTCTGGCGCTGGGCGTGCCGGTCGCGTTTTCTCTGCTGACCGCTTCAATTGCCTGTTTCCTCGCAATGGATATCCCATTGGTTGTCGTTTTCCAGCGTATGGCCGCGGGCGTCAGCGTCTTCACACTGATGGCAATCCCGTTCTTCATTTTTGCAGGCGATCTCATGTATCGCTCGGGCATAGCCGAACGGCTCGTCCATATCGCTGAGGCCGCCTTTGGCCGTGCGCGCGGTGGTCTTGGCGCGGTGAATGTCGGCGCGTCCACTCTATTTGGTGCCGTTTCAGGCTCTGCGATTGCATCGGCGTCAGCCATGGGCGCAACTATGATGCCGCTCATGAAGGAAAAGGGCTATGACGCTGATTATTCAGTAAATGTTACTGTTACAGCGGCGATCGTCGGCCTACTTATCCCGCCATCCCACAACATGATTATCTACTCAGCAGCATCCGGCATCGGTGTCTCGATTGGTGACCTTTTCCTTGCTGGTATCGTTCCCGGCGTACTGACTGCGATCCTTCTGATGGTCGTGTCATGGATTGTTGCCGTGAAGCGCGGTTATGCAGCAGGCAAATTTCCGGGCTGGGCCGAATTCATGAAAGCGCTCGTTTTCGCCATACCTGGCCTGATGACGGCGATCATCATTATGGGCGGCATTCTTTCAGGCATTTTCACGGCGACTGAGTCCTCTGCCATTGCCGTTATCTACACCATTATTATCGGCGCTTTCGTCTATCGCACGCTTGGCTGGGACCGCTTCACGAAAGCTGCAATCCAGTCTGTGAAAATCACAGCGATGGTTCTGATGATCATTGGCGCGGCAACCGCCTTTGGCTATGCCCTCGCCATTCTGGAAGCGCCTACAAAGCTGGCTGAATTGATTACCAACATTACGAGCAATCCAATTCTTGTTTTGTTGATTATCAACGTGATCCTGCTCTGCCTTGGCACATTTATGGACATGTCTCCCTTGATCGTCATCACGACGCCAATCCTCTTACCGGTGGTAATGGAAGTCGGCGTAGATCCTGTCCATTTCGGGATCATAATGATGCTGAACTTAGGTATTGGTCTGGTCACACCGCCTGTTGGCTCTGTCCTGTTCGTAGGCGCTGCGGTCGGCAAGATACCGGTAGAGTCGGCTGTTAAGACGATATGGCCGTTCTACTGCGCCCTGATTGCAGCACTTCTGGTCATCACCTTTGTGCCTGCCATCTCGCTCACGCTTCCGGGGCTGTTCTAATTATGAAGGCGGCGCTCACACGTCGATCCATGATGCTTGGAACGGCAGCCATATCACTAGCTGCCTGCGCGACGTCTAACGCATCCTTTGCGGATGTGCCTGAACGGATCGACTTTGACCGCTTTGTCATCGATATCACCCGCCAGCCCGACGAAACCCTCAGCATCTGGCCCGATCATGCACCAGGCCGCGATGCTGTCGACCTGATCGAGCATATGGTGGAACGCCAGAACTCATTCAGTCTGCCTGACCGCGCTGCGCTGGATGTCACTGCGCCGACCCTGTCTTATTTCAGGTCGGAAAGCTTCTCCGGCAATACGATCCTGCTCATTCCCGGCGGCGGCTATCAGCGCGTTGTCGTCGAAAAGGAAGGCTGGGAAGGCGCGCGCTATTTCAACCAGTTCGGCTTTGACGTCTATGTCATGACCTATCGGCTGCCATTTCAGGGCTGGCCTGCTGGCGCAGACACACCGCTTCAGGACGCACAGCGTGCCATGCGCGTTCTGCGTAATCATAATACCAACACCCGTGGTTCAGATGCGAACGTTCTGGCCATCGGCTTCTCTGCCGGCGGCCATCTGGCGGGCTCACTGAACCAGCGTTTTGCAGACACCGTCTATGAGCCTGTGGATGCTCTGGACGAACTCTCCGCCAAGCCTGACATTACGGCGCTGGTCTACCCTGTGGTTCTAATGGGTTCTGAACACACACATGCAGGCTCCCAGAATAACCTGCTCGGAGACAGTCCGACAGATGACCAGCTTCGGGCCTACGACCTCACCCACAATGTAAATCCTGACAGCCCATCACTGTTCCTGCTCCATGCGCTGGATGACACCTCTGTCGTCATGGAAAATTCAATGGAGCTGATGAACGCTTATCGCGATGCAGATGTGCCCGCAGTCCTCCATATTTTTGAACATGGCGGCCATGGCTTCGGCATGCGCGGCATTGAAAACACACCATTGGAAGACTGGCCCGACCTCCTCATGAACTGGGCGGCAGAGAATGGTCTTCCGCCCACTCCCCGATAATTCTGTTTGAGAGATAAATTCAAATGGCTGATGTGAATGCACAAAAGCGCCAACTTCGCGCTGCAGGCGTCGTTCCGGTCCTGACCATTGAACGCACCGAAGACGCTGTTCCTGTCGCGAAAGCTCTGGCAGAGGGCGGCTTAAGAGTGCTGGAAGTCACCTTGCGCACGGCTTGCGCGCTGGAGGCGATAAAGGAGATTTCCAATTCCGGCCTCGACGTTCTTGTAGGCGCAGGGACTATTACATGCGAATCAGATGTCGGTTCAGCGCTGAAATACGGCGCCCAATTTCTGGTAACGCCAGCCACTCCTGCATTTCTGCTATCCGAACTTGCAGCTTTCCCCGGCCTCGTTGTCCCGGGTATAGCTACGCCCACAGAAGCCCTTTCTCTCTACGATCACGGGTTTGATGTGGTGAAATTCTTCCCAGCTGAGCCTTATGGCGGCGCTTCTACGCTGAAAGCATTGTCTGCGCCGCTGCCAAACATAAGTTTCATGCCGACAGGCGGTGTCTCGATTGAGAAACTGCCATCCTATCTGAAACTGCCGAACGTTGCGGCAGCAGGTGGGTCCTGGCTCGCAACACCAGCAGATATTCAGGCCGGCAACTGGGCCCGGATTACAGAACTGGCTCAGGAAGCATCAGATCTCGTAAAATCGCTTCGACCGGGCTGACATCGACAACACCAATCTCAAGGCTCATCATCATGGAAAACGCTGACCTTCCCCTGAAAAAAGATGAGATCTATGAGCGTCTGAAATTCTATGCGCGCGATATCGAACGCGACCCGCAGACCAATTCTGTTTTCAGACTGGCTCAGGATTACTTTTTCGCTCTGTCAAAAGGCGAGTTGAGCGCCGATGCGCTCAGCGCACCTGTGCAGGACATTACCGACGAACTGTTCAGTGAACGCGCGGCCTTCATCGCCATGCAGCACGAACTCCACTTGCCAGAATCTCCGTGGGAAATGATTAGCGAGAAGCTCTCGCAGAAAGCCGCTGAAGGACTCGACGCTTTCAAAGACTGCGTTGAAACGCCCGTGGGCGGCATTGTCTTTACTGCCCACCCAACCTTCGCAAACCCGCTCAGCGAGCGTCAGAGGCTTGCTGAACTCGCCGTATCAGACGCGGCAGAGAGTACAGCCCCCGCACAAGCGGACGAAGCTCAGGGCATCACGCTCCAGCAGGAGCATGAGGAAGCGCAGAACGCGATTGCAAACGCGCAGGCATCCGTCAGCAGCTATCTGAAAGCGGTTCTGGAGACAGCCCGCACAGCCTATCCGAATGAGTGGCGCAGCCTTCGCCCTGTCGCACCGACGCTCGCCTCATGGGTTGGATACGACCTTGATGGCCGAAGCGACATTCAATGGTGGACGAGCCTTGCCTATCGCCTGAAAGAAAAGTCCGAACAGATTGACCGCTATGCAAGCGCGCTAAAAGACATTGCTCAAAGCGTTAAAAATATAGTTGCGATTGAAGCCCTCATCGCAGAGCTTGAAACCGCGCAGGCACTCGCAGCTAAACAGTCTGAACTCTTCTTCGGCGATCTGTCTAAGGCAGAGCTCATGGTCGAGGCAGCAAATACGCTGACCGAGAACGATGACAAAGACCTCGTCAGCATTCGCGATCTGGCAGATCGCGTTGCAACCCTCATGGACGGCGAAGACGACGACACGGCACTGCGCCTGCTTCAGTTGTCGCGCCAGATGGAAATCCTCGGTTTCGGTACGGCGCGCATTCATCTCCGCATCAATGCTGCCCAAATCCAGTCAGTGATCCGGCGCGACCTTGGCTTTCTCACGGAAGACAATGATCTCGGTCAAGTCGCCCTTGATACACTGGCCGACAAACTTCGCGCTACCGTTCCAGCAAAGATCAACTTCGGCGACCTGTTCCTTGAGCAGTCCACAGCCCGCCGCCAGTTCATGCTCTGCGCACAAATCAGCAAGCATATCGATGCTGACACGCCGATCCGTTTCCTCATCGCAGAGAGCGAGAACCCTGCGACGGTACTCGGCGCCCTCTATCTCGCGCGCCAGTACGGCGTTGAGGCACAACTGGATATCTCGCCTCTGTTTGAAACGCCCGAAGCGCTTGAAAATGGTGGCCGCTTCGTAGCGCGCCTTTTGAAAGTGCCGGAGTTTCAGGATTATGTCCGCACGCGTGGCCAGCTATCCATCCAGCTTGGTTTCTCGGACGCGGGTCGTTTTATCGGTCAGGTTGCCGCCGATATTGCAATCGAACGCATACAGTCTCATATCGCATCCGCGCTGGCCGAGCAGATGCCGGGCATTGCGCTCCTGTTCTTCAACACGCATGGCGAGTCTGCCGGTCGCGGTGCCTATCCGGGGAACTTCAAAGCTCGCCTGAACCACGTTCTTCCTGCACACACGCCGTCACTTTGCGCCCGTCTCGGCGTGCCTCTCCGCAATGAAGTCAGCTTTCAGGGCGGAGACGGCTACATCCATTTTGCGAACCAGCCTTTGTCGGATTCGGCCTATCTCGCCTTTGTGCGCGAGGGCGTATTCACGCAGAAGCATGACGACAGCGATCCTTTCTATCAGCGCTCCAGTCTTGTCTGGGACTTCTATCGCGCGCTTCGTCTATGGCACGAGACGCTGTTTGACGACCCGGACTATGCCGTCCTGTTGGGCGAATTTGCCGGCGGCTTCCTACTCGACGCGGGCTCGCGCCCGAAACGCCGCGCAAAGGGCCCTGCCGGCCCACGTTCGCTTCGCGCTATCTCCCACAACGCCACGCTTCAACAGCTGGGCGCGCTCGCCAACACGGCGTGCGGTATTGGCTCCGCGCTGGAACGAGACATTGATGAACTCGTCGAGCTTATCGACGATTCTCCACGTCTGCGAGCTCTGGTCGATCTGGCTCTGTTCGGTCGTGTCCGCACCTCCATACCCGCGCTTCGGTCGTACGCGGCGGTCTACTCTCCAAGCTTCTGGGTGGCCTGTACAAAGCGCAGCGGAGATGCAGACCGCAAAGCCGCGCGTACCATGATGTACCGCCTGGTCCGGTCCCAGCGCATTTCATCCGCGATGAACCGCTGCGCCGATCATCTCTCAATCGATCTGGGTCGTTTCGACCAGCTGATCTCACGCCTGAAGAGCGCTCCCTCTGTCTCTTATCGACATGAAGCGCGCTTGCCGATCCATGCGCTTCATGCAATGCGTCAGGGCGCCATGATGCGTGCTCTTGAGATTGCGGGGAGCCTGCCGACCATCTCGGAGCGTCACGGCTTTGACATTGATGATGTACAGCACCTGATTGTTGAGATGCGGATCGAAGAGGCGGTCGGCTTGTTGCGAAAACTCTTCCCGAAGTCAGCCCTGGATATTGTAGAACTGTCAGACCTTAAGGAGCCTCGCGAAGAGCGCGGAGATCTTACGACCTCGGACTACACAGCACTTCACGAAGAATTCCTCGATCCACTCATGGATATTCAGAAACTGATTCATCAGATCAGCCGTGCAATCAGTCACGCACATCTCGCTTACGGATAAAAGGAAAGGGGAGAGCTTAAGCTCTCCCCTTTTCAGTATCAATTTCCCGAAGGGTCTATTCGGATGTAGCAGCGTCGAGACGCGCCTTCTCCTGATGTGCCCGCGAAATCAGGTATTGACGAAGAGCAGATATCGCTTCTTCGCCGATGACATCTTCAAAGCTGACCATTCCATTCGCTTCGAGCGCTCCATCGCGAACGATGGTCATGAAAGTCTCTTCCCGTTCCAGCGCCGCGGAATAACGCAGATCCGGAATGACGCCGCCACCATGACAGGTCGCACAGAAACGTCCGTAATATTCACCGCCAAGAGCAATCGTTTCCTCATCGCCGGTAAGCGCTGGCGGGTCCAAAACCCCTTCAAACAGAGGATAAGCCTCTGGCATTTCTGCCTCGCCTTCCAGCGAGAAGACGAATAGACGGCTACGGTTTTCAACGAGCCCTGCGTTAAGACCGAACACACCGCCCCAACCAGCAAGGATTGCAACATACTGCGTGCCGCCCTGCTCGAACGTCATAGGTGCGGCAATCGCACCGGTCTGGATTGGCTGAGACCAGAGCTGCGTACCATCCGCAGCATCATAAGCGCGGAAATCACCAGTAGATGTGCCTTGGAACACCAGCCCACCGCCAGTTGCAAGCACGCCACCATTCCACATCATTGGGTATTCGACACGCCAGCGCTCTTCCTGCTCAGCAGGATCCCATGCAACAAGCGATCCCATTGCTCTCGATCGTGGCTCTACAGGCTGATAATCTTCCACCGTTGATGTTGTTTCGAGCGTTCTGGTACCCGGTGCCGGACGTTGCATTGGATCATCGCCACTCCCAACGACAGCACCGCGTCCACGTTGCCCAACTGCGGTGTTAAAACTGGCACCAGCGAAATCCCACTCATCAGGGCTATCGAACGGAGTTGGTAGGTTATGGACTGGAATATAGACCAGCTCTTCGTTCTGGCTGAACGCCATCGGATGCCAGTTATGGCCGCCGAATGGGCTCGGGAAAACCAGCGCAGGCCCGTCGAGGTAGCGAGCGCGAGGATTTTCCACAGGACGTCCTGTTTCAGGATCAAGACCCAGCGCCCACGTTACATTGGTATAGTTATTTCCAGACAGGAACTCACCCGTTTCACGATCCAGAACGTAAAAGAAACCATTCTTCGGCGCCTGCATCAGGACGTTACGCATTTCACCGTCTATCTCGAGTTCAGCAAGAATGATGTGCTGTGTTGCAGTGAAATCCCAGGATTCACCAGGTGTCGTCTGGAAGTGCCATGCATACTCGCCTGTAGACGCTCTGATCGCGACAATCGAAGAAAGGTAGAGGTTATCCCCCCCTTCCGGGGAGCGGTATTGCTGGTTCCACGGCGCACCATTACCAACGCCGATATAAAGCAAATCAAGGTCAGGGTCATAGGCCATGGAATCCCAGACGGTACCGCCACCACCAACTTCCCACCACTCGCCAGTCCATGTTTCAGCCGCCGCCTCAAGATACTCAGGTTGCTCACCCTCAGCAGGATTGTCCGGAACTGTGTAGAACCGCCACATAAGCTCGCCAGTTTCAGCATCATAAGCTGACATGTAACCACGTACCCGACCCATATCGGCGCCACCGTTACCGATCATGATCATGCCGTTCACGGCGCGCGGCGCACCTGTAATCGTGTAAGGCAGTTCGTGGTCCACAATGGTATCGGTCGTCCAGACTTCTTCACCGGTTTCGCGATTCAGCGCGATCAGACGACCATCCAGCGATCCGAAATAGAGATGCTCACCCCACGCCGCCAGACCTCGGTTCACCACGTCGCAGCACGGCTTAACTCCTGTTTCACCAGGAACTTCAGGATCGTACTCCCAGAGTAGCTCGCCAGTCACCGCGTCATACGCTTTCACAAGGCTCCAGGCGGTTGTGATGTACATCTTACCATCGATGACCAGCGGCGTAGCTTCCTGCCCCCGGGCTGTATCGAGGTCGGCGAACCATGCCAGCTGGAGGTCACCAACCGTTTCGCGATTTACCTGGTCAAGCGGGCTGTAGCGTTGCTCAGACCATGTGCGACCATAGGAGAGCCACTCGCTGTTATTGCTGGCCGCATTTACAAGATCATCCGTTCCGATCTGGCGCGTCGCCGGTTCGTTGTAAGCATTCGCATGCGAAGCCTCAGAGCCGGCATCGATTTGCGAGCAACCTTGGAGTGCAACACAAGCCACAAACGCTACACCGACCATAAGGCCGTGTTT
>QGCY01000051.1_pt1 | contig 33890 bp, 36 predicted proteins | sample 4708041 | NCBI WGS metagenome assembly QGCY01 (sample SAMN08941164, study PRJNA450518) | Sediment metagenome, whole genome shotgun sequencing project. | biome: grassland soil; feature: grassland; material: soil; isolation source: soil 14 days enrichment with methanethiol and mixed carbon source ... | reverse complement strand
AAGGAAGTTCTGAGGGGCAGTGACTGTCGCCTGACCACGCGGAGAGTAGCCGGATATCTGGGCGCCGCTGAAGCCTGTCTGGGGTTCCAGATCTTCATTGCGGACGTCGAACCCTCGTTCCTGGGCAAAGTTACGAAGGCCGTCTAAATCGACATCGCCCCGATCCGACACGAAATTCGCAGCCTCATCGCCAAAACGGGCCGCAAGGTCTGTGCGGGTGGTGGCGGTCCGTTCTTCTGCGATGAGGTTAGTCAGCGCGTCGAGATCCACGACGCCTGACTCCGAGACTACTCCGTCGGCACCCTGGCCGAATGCATCGGTCAGGCGGGTAGAGAGTGCTTCTGTATCAATCTCGGAACTGCGAATAGATTCCCGAAGTTGCTCTAATGGTCCTGGGGGTGGAGGAAGATCGAGCTGGCTCGGGCGTTGTGCAGCCTGTTCAGGCTGGACGGGGGCGGAACCACCAAACGGCTGCAATGCAGCGTAAGCTGAGGCTCGCGATATACTATCAACCATGTTGTTGCTCCTCGTGTTTACAAGGCGCATCTGCTGGAGGGCATCAGAGCGGCATTCGCCATACCCATATCTGCCTTCCGCTCGGGCTGGGTGACTTCTGTCACTGCCGATACGTCGGTCTATGGGATTAAGACTATCTTCAAAAGTTTTAACAAACGTTACCAGAGCTTGATGAAATCTTAAGGCTCGTGGGGCCTGATGGTCTGAAACAAGCCGGACCATAACCGGCGGGGACAGGGTGACTACCGATGAAGCTATTTCGATATCTTCCGATTGATGATGCGTTCTGGCGTGAACTGACAGGATCAGAGCTCTATTGCGGCCATGCGGACGGGCTCAATATAAACGATCCGCCCGAGTGTCGGATTGATATGGAAGCGGCCATCGCCCGTGCCCGCGCTGTTGTGACAGACCGCGAACGCCTCGAAGAGATTGCCTTTCTTGAGCGCCGCCTCGACCGGTATGAGGAAAAGCGCAGCGCCATAGGTGTCTGCTCTTTCAGCGCTGTGCCGGACAATACCGTGAACTGGTCCCGCCGCGCAGATGATCATAAAGGCGTCTGCCTGACCTATAGCCTGCCGGACGATTATATCATCCGTCCGTTTCCGCGCGCGGACGCCGGGTCTGTCCTTCTTGGTGTACAGCCGGTGAAATACGGCAATAACGCCGTAACCGAATGGTTGGTGCATGGCGACTTCTACGCGCCAACGGGTGGCTCTATCGTCGATAATGCCGCCGTGCGCTCCGTCACCACCAAAGGCATAGCCTGGGCCTATGAGCAGGAAGTCCGCCTGCTCACGCATGAAAAGACCAATTTCCGCCTGCCTTTGGACAGTCTCAATCAGGTCATGTTCGGCATGTCGATCAGCGATGAGGCTAAACAGCAGATTGCCCGACGCGCCAAAGAGCGAAACCCGTCAGTGAAATTCCTGCAAGCCCAGCCGAGCGCCGCCTCTGATTACGGCATGCACGTCATGCTGACCGATTTCGTCTAGGCCGCTGGCGCGCAGGCGTGGGTGCGGTGCATCTTTGCCTCTTTCAGCCAGTCCCAGCCGAATGCCTCGTCGCTATCGCCATTGGCGCGGCGCAGCTCCAGCTTTTCCAGCGCTTCTTCCAGAGTGGGTTCATGGCCTTCAGGCACCCACCACATAACGAAGTGCATCTCGCCAAGCACTTCGAACCATTCCTCGCGACGCTCGTAAAATTTCTTATGGACCGTGCCCCAGACAAAGCGCTCAAGGCTTTCCACATCGCGCCAGACGGTCAGGTTCGCCACATGCTGCGGGTCGCCCTCAATCTTCGCATCGGTATTGCCGGTGCCCGGTTCGCCCGAGCCTTCCATCATCCAGACAAAGCCCGGCATGCGTTTGCCCAGCCCGTTGATGAGATCGAGATTGTCCATGAAATCCTTCACGCGCGGATCATCCGTTGGCGCGACAAGTCGCCCGACATTCAGCTCTGCCAGATTGTATTTCATGATGTGTCCCTTCCGTCCTGAAAGGGAGGTGGGGGCTGAGAGCGAAGAACGCAATTACCGATTAGTCCCGCAGAAGAAATCCAGCGCGTTCGCGGATCGCCGGTCGCTTTGAAGCTGTAAGGCGTTCAATGACAGGTCTGAAATCAGCAATGTCCGTTCGCGTTGTTATGAGGGACTGAAGCGCCGTTTTTACGATCAGGGGTGATGTGTCTTCGAGAGCTTCTGCATAAAGCTGATGAACGTCGACCGAAATTGAAAGCGGGCGTGAGGCGATCTTAGGAACGCGGCGCTTCTGGTTGGAGAGCTTATCGATCCACTCGAATTTGTATCCGTCCTGCCATTTTACATCACCGGTTAGTAAAGGCTGGAGCGCTATGGAGCGAACCGAGGGGCGCAAAAATGTGTTGGACCAGATGTCCGGAAGAAATCGGTCTGTTTCTGCATGAACAAGCAAGCGTTTAAGCAGATTTTCAGGGCGTATCTCCAAGCTCGCCGTAAGTCTGGAAATCAGCGTTTCGACGATATCCGGCGTAAAAAGAAAACCGTTGAGCGCATTGATCTCCTGATGCTCCATGCGCCTGAAACGGCTGGTCTCTTCGAAGAGATAGCTTGCAACGCCGTCTATCAGAGCGCGCTTTGTCGAGGGGAGTGACCTTTGCATCGCCTGTAGTGCTGCGGCGCGTACATTTGGCACCCAGTCGTTCAGCAGATAGCAGAGCGACAAGACCTCGAATTCGCTTTTGCAAGGTGCTGAAATCGCGTTCGCTGCCGCTTCCCGCTCATATCCGTTTCCGGAAAAGATAAACAGAAACGGAGACTGCGCAGCTTCTTCCAGACGGGTTTTTCCACGCCTCTGGCGGATGTGGGCATAGAGGATAAAGCTTTTAAGGTCGTCGCGAACCGGAATGAACGAGTGCACTGCAACCGTTTTCAGATCGGTACGGATTTTCTCGTAAATGATGTGATTGGTGAAACCGAAGAGTGTCGGCTTGAGTAACTGCATGAGCCGTTTCTGAAACTCGGGCTTAAACAATGTGTTCCTACGCCAGCTGACCTCTTCTATGGTTGGGTATTGTCCGCGGCGCATCAGATTTGTCCATTATTTTCGCTATTTCAGCATTGGATACCTAATCGGAACATTTCGCAATCTGCGGGTGCGCCGCGATCCGCCGGAACTGAGCTCCGGCGGTTTTTTTGATTTGCCTCTCAATGTCGTCAGAGGCTTCTGATGTTCGGGGGAGGCGGCGGGTCGAGACAGGATAAATCCGGCAGGCCGGCATAAGGATCGGGCCGGATACCGTGGCCGATCTCTTCCAGTTTTGATGACGCCAGATAGTGAATGAAGTTCACGTCTTTGCGCTCAGCCTGCGTGGCGGCAGAGGCCCATAACGCTTCGGGCGGGCAGAAGTTTGCCAGCGGCGCGAAATAAAGCGGGTGAGGAGGCCCTTCTCCCTCAGGGAGAAGGGTTTGGGATGAGGGTGAATGCGTCGTGCCAGGTCTGGCGTTTGCGTGTTTAAACGCACCCACCTCACCCCCCTTGATAGGGAAATCGTGTACGATTTCTGACCCTCTCAAGCCTCTCCCCCCAGAGGGCGGAGAGGGGAGTTCAACTACAACCCGCCGCGCGAGAGTAAGCGCGAACCGGTCAGCGTGTTCCAGCACAAGAGAGAGGCGTTTCAGCCGAGCAAAGAGGTGTCCGGCTTCTACGAGCTGCAGACGATCCGGCAGGAAGGTATAACGGCGCGTGCTGCGGCGGCTCTTGCGTCCGCGCGCCTCGATGACAGGTGTCAGAACGCTGAATACGGGCAGGCGTGGCAGGTCGCGAAGCTGGTCGCGCAGGGCTTCATCTTCCCGCTCGGCGAGGCGTTTTTCCCGTGGCGCGTTCCCGCTTTTGCGTGACTTGGCTGGCGTGAACCGGCCGAGCGCGATCAGCTCCGCCGTCAGAAACAGGATGAAACAGCGCAGCAGGTATTCCAGCCGTTTTACATGGGTGAGGCCGTCGCTCATAAAGCGGCGCTGCATATAAGGGCGCCTGGTTTGAACACCCTCTGGCGGGGCTTCACAGTCGCCCTCTGCGCTATGATGCGCGCCCGCAATATAGCCCTTCAGCCGGCGGGCAATTTCCCGCGGCTCATAGGACAGAATTTCTTCAGGGGCAGACACATCCGACATGACGGAAAGTGTGTGGGTGGAGGCCGAGGGGTTGGATTGTTTTTAGGTGGAAAAACGTAGGGTGGATTAGATCGCAAGATCGTAATCCACCGATAGGTGCGTTAAGCGGCGCGTCCCCATTCGTCTTTGTACCGATGCCATGACGAATGCGGCCAATCGGATGGATCTGCCACATATCCATGTTTCACCGGGTTCCAATGGATGTAATCCATGTGCGCACCGAGGTCGGCATCATCGCGGATAAGATGTTCCCAGTATCGGCGCTGCCATATGGCACGTTCGCCATGGCGGCGACCAGCCGGTGTGTGTTCCAGAGATTTGGTGAAATGGGTTTTGATCAGTCGCAGTCGTTTCGCGAAATCATGATCATCCTCTGGCAAACGCCAGATTGTGTGAAAGTGGTCGGGGAGAAACGCCCACGCGATCGTGTCGAAAGGATACTTAGCGCGCACTTTTTCAATGCATTGGTGCAGGAGACCAATTTCGTCCAGCAGCAGTCTTGAAGATCGGTCATCAAGACAAACAGTAAAAGCATAAGTGCCACCCGGCACGAAGAGACGACGATAGTTTGGCATGATCCGGAACATACCAAGAACATTTGTGATTGAAAAGATCAAATGTAGGGTGGATTAGCGCAGCGTAATCCACCAACGTTCAGGTTTGTGGTGCATTACGACATGCGTCTAATGCACCCTACGGGTCAGTGGCCACTGGGTCCCGGTCTTGCTTGCGCAAACCGGGATTTCTAGGACGGGAGACCGGGGCCAAAAAGAACCAATTGCCTTGCTTGAACCGCCCTGGATAACAGAAATCCCGGGCGAAGACCCGGGATGCAGAAAGTGTAGTGTCAGAGGTTAGCTTTGAGCAGACTTACGTGTCTACCCGAAATGATGATCCGGTCCGTAATCCACGCCGTTTTTTGAGGCCACAAGTCGAACGTATCCTCGCATCATATTTTCCCGAAACTTGTACCAACTTCTACGAGGTGATTCGAGAATTTCCCCGTGCGCATCGCTCTTCAAGCGAGATAGCCTATTCGAAAAAGTCTGCTTCGCGACCGGATCGACACCGATCTGTTGGCATAGTGGAATATAGGATTTTTCGAACACTTCGGTTAGAGGGCGTTCGAAATTCGTGCTTCCAACCATTGCCCATAGAACGTGGTCATACTGCTTTGTAGATTCGTATTTTTGTGTCGCCTTATCGTACGTCATTTTTAACGTCGTCATAGCATTCTGGACTGCACCATTCACGCCATTATGAAAATCGTCGATCATTAGATTCTGATCGCCAAACTGTGCTCTTTCGAAATACGACCAAAACATATACTGGCCAATCAGATGAATATAGTATGGAAATCCGTCGCTGATTTGGCCGATTCGGACTTCTGTTTCCCTATCTACACTCAATCCAAACCGTTCCGCACCTGACTGTATGATTTCCCAGCGCGCGTCGTGTTTTATCGGATCTAGCTCAATTGGAGCGATATAACGGTCAGTTGAGAGGTGAGTGCCGATCAGCTCTTGTAGTGAACTTCCAATACCACAGAAAATAAACCGTATAGGAACGCCAGTGTCTGATACTCGTTTGATAAGATCAGCGAAGAGCTTTTTTTCGCTTTCCTCTATTAATTGGTCAAACTCATCAATAATTACGACGGGCTTCACCACGCGACGTGTGCAAATCTCGTCCAGTAATTGAGTAGCTTCATTGATGGTATTGACCGTAGGAATGATTCCTTGCTCCAACTTTTGCTTCATTGAGCCATCCACGAAACCTAAGCCGAGTTTCCCGCTTTTCTCGTATTCCCGCCGTTCAGTCGATCTGTAATTGTCGTCAAGTAGGCAGGCTATGTCCTCTACCAGCTCGTAAAATTTGGATTGAGAGGTGCAAGAAACAATGATGTCTTGAAGCCCGACATCCTGATGCAAACTTGACGCGGTCTGTGCAAGCGAGGTTTTTCCCACTCCCCGGTCTCCATAAATGAAAACATGGGTGCCAGGTGACAGGATCGCTCTCCTTATGGAAGTCAATTGTTTGGAACGACCGTGGAGCAGTTCTTCTCGTTTTATGGGCTGGGAAGGCTGGAACACTTCGGCCAAAATTGCGCCAAATTGGTTTTCATCGTGAAATAGGTCGCTTTTCATATTTCCCCCTAAGCTGCCTCAAGGAACGTCGCGATGACCTTCTTTGTGCCGGCTTTTTCGAATTCGACTGTCATCTTCGCGCCTTCAATGACTTCCACGCGGCCATAGCCGAATTTGATGTGGAAGACGCGCTGGCCGATTTTAAAGCTGGATTTACCGGGCGCGGATGAGGCGATGAGTTCGGCCTTGCCATCAATGGTTGGCGGGGCAGAGCGTTTGCGCTCTGTCTTTTTCATACGCTGCCAGCCCGGTGAGGAATAAGAGCTGCGCTCGCCCAGATCTTCAAAACTGTCAGAGGTTTTGCCCCCAAAGCCCGAGCTGCCAAAGCCGCCATAGCCCTGGTTCTGGCCATAGCCGGTCTCGCTCACGGCCTCGACATTTTCATGCGGCAGCTCGTCTACAAAGCGGGACGGGATGACAGACTGCCAGCGACCGTAAATCTGGCGGTTGGCGACAAAGGAAATCCGGCAGCTCTGGCGCGCGCGGGTGATGCCCACATAGGCAAGGCGGCGCTCTTCTTCGAGGCCTTTATTGCCGTTCTCATCGATAGAGCGTTTGGACGGGAAGACTTCCTCTTCCCAGCCCGGCAGGAAGACGAGCGGCCATTCAAGCCCCTTCGCGCCGTGGAGCGTGATGATCTGGACTTCATCATCTGTGCCGCTTTCGGTTGAGGCATCCATGACAAGCTGAACGTGCTCCAGAAAGGCAGCGAGGCTGTCAAACTGGCCCATCGCGTTGACGAGCTCTTTCAGGTTGTCGAGCCGCGTTGCCGCTTGCGGCGAGCGGTCTGCGCGCAGCATGTCTGTATAGCCGCTCTCATCGAGGATTTGCTCGGCCAGTTCCGTATGGCTGATGCCGGCATGGTGCTTGTCGCGCCACATATCCAGATGGTTCATGAAGCTGGTCAGGCCGCGTTTTGCCGCGCCTTTGACTTCATCTGTCTGCAGAACCATGCGGCAGATCGTGTTGAGCGAGCGGCCATCTTCACGGGCAATCGCTTGCAGCTTTTGCAGGCTCGCCGCACCGACGCCGCGCTTTGGCTGGTTCACCACGCGCTCAAAGGCGAGGTCGTCATCTTCAGACCGGATCAGGCGGAAATAAGCCATAGCATCGCGGATTTCAGCACGCTCGAAGAAGCGCGGACCGCCAATCACCTTGTAAGGAATCCCCAGCATAATGAAGCGTTCCTCGAACGCCCGCATCTGCCATGACGCGCGCACCAGCACCGCGCAGTCTGACAGCTGGCCACCGCCGCGCTGCCATTGCTCAATATCTTCACCGATCAGGCGGGCTTCGGCCTCACCATCCCAGATGCCGCGCAGCTGGACTTTCTCGCCCATATCGCCCTCGGTCCAGAGCGTCTTGCCGAGGCGTCCGCGGTTCTCCTGAATAATGTGAGAGGCCGCCGCGAGGATATGGCCGGTCGAGCGGTAATTGCGCTCCAGGCGGATAACCTCCGCGCCGTCAAAATCCTGCTCGAATTTGAGGATGTTCGTCACTTCTGCGCCGCGCCAGCCATAGATGGACTGGTCGTCATCACCCACGCAGCAGATGTTGCCCGTGCCGCGCGCCAGAAGCCGTAGCCAGAGATACTGGGCGATGTTGGTATCCTGATACTCGTCTACGAGGATGTAGCGGAACTTGTTGTGGTATTCCTCCAGCACATCCGGATTTTCCTGAAACAGGCGGATGGTGAGAAGCAGAAGATCGCCAAAGTCGCACGCATTCAGAACGCTGAGGCGCTTCTGGTAAATGTCATAGACTTTGATGCCTTTGCCGTCTGCGAACTGATAGGCTTCGTCAGGCGGCACTTTGCCCGGCAGCAGCGCGCGGTTCTTCCAGCCATCAATGAGGCCAGCCATGAAGCGCGGCGTCCAGCGCTTCGGGTCGATGCCCTCGGCTTCGATGATCTGCTTGCAGAGGCGGATCTGGTCATCTGTATCGATGATGGTGAAGGTGGATTTCAGGCCGACCAGCTCTGCATGTTTGCGCAGGATTTGCGCGGAGATGGAGTGGAATGTGCCGAGCCAGCGCAGGCCTTCGCCTTCCGGCCCGATCAGGTTCATAGCGCGTTCCCGCATCTCGCGGGCGGCCTTGTTGGTGAAGGTCACACACAGTGTCTGCCAGGGCTTGGCGCGGCCCGCGCGGATGATGTGCGCAAGGCGGGTCGTCAGAACGCGCGTCTTGCCCGTGCCCGCACCCGCCAGAACGAGAAGCGGGCCGTCGACGGTTTCGGCAGCGCGTTTCTGCTCCGGGTTCAAACCCTCAAGATAGGAGGTCGGCTGGCCGGCTGGACGCGCCATGGCCATCTGGGAAAGCGGGATCTGGTCTGACATTCTGTACGTACGATTTTTCTAGGGAATGATTCGCGTTTCGTTCTACTCTAACATGGGGTGAGAACGGGGAAAGTCACTGTAGGTTTTCAGGGCGCGAATTACCCGCCGATAAACCGGTCCTGTAGCCAGAGAATGCTCGGATAGGCGGCGATCCATGCCAGCACGAACCGGTTCAGGCCGCAGAACAGGGCATTGGAGAGGTGGAAGCTCGCCGCCAGCATCAGAAACGGGATGAGCGCGTATTTTGAGGCGAGGCTGAGCGGGAATAAAAGCTCGCAGATCATGACGAGCCAGCTGCCCGCCAGAAGCAGGGTTTTCCTGTCTGCCAGCCCGCGCAAATTCTCAGCAACCGGATAGGCCGAGAAGGCGAACACATCGCGCAGGGCGCGGCCTGTGCGCCAGTCCGGATTTCTGATCTTCACCCAGCCTGAAATGAAATAGGAGAGGGTGAGCTGCAGGCCGAGATAGCCGAAGGCCAGCTCTTTCCAGTTCTCCTGCGGCAGCCAGTGGGCGAGCGTCAGGCAGAACAGGATGAGCAGGCTCATCCTGTCCGAACCGCCATTATACGGGCCTTCAAATCGGTGCAGAATCAGCACGGCAAGCCCGCTCATGGCGAGGCATATCCAGGCCGAGTATGGGCCGATCTCCGGATAGAGCAGCAACAGGCAAAGGATAAGCCGCACGCCGAAGAGTAGGCGCTCTTTGCCGCCCGCACGGATATGCTCCACGCTGGGCATGATGAGCGCGATAGCGAGGAGTATCTCCGTCCAGCGCATGGCAAGGTCGAGTGTCATGCGAGCGGCTCCGGCGCGGAGGTGTAGAGGATTTCCTGCGTCAGCGTCTCATCCTCGCGGTGGACGAAGACGAGGCGAAAACGGAATTGCTCGGCGTTTGTTTCGGCTTGCAGGTCGCGTTTCATGCGGGTGAGGATTTCGCGTTCCGAATGCTCTGGCGTGATGTCTTGTGAAAGACGCTCGGCGCAGGAGACGAGGAACAGGCTCTCATTCCAGTGCGGGTTCCAGATGAGGCGCTGCAACATCGTCAGAAGCGAGATGTTTTCTGGCCTCGGGCGAAAGGCCTGCCAGTCACCACGAGGCTTTCCGGCCTCATTCAGCAGCTGATACTCAATCCGCGGGGAGGGCGCGATGACGTCAAAGAAGTTCCAGGACGGAATAAGCGCGGGTAGAATGAGCTGAACAGTGCGGAGCATGAAAATCTTGTAGTGGTGTCTAAATGCCCGCAGTGTTCGCTGAGTTCGGTTAATGAGTGCTTTTCAGGAATAAGGGCGTGTGGTGAAAACCTATAGTGATTACAGACGCGAACTGAATGAAGCGCTTCAATCTAGCGATCTGGAAAGCATTGATCGAGTGTTCGCAGCTCGCCCGGACATGCGCGAGAAGCAAGGGCGAGGTCCTGCCAATTGGATGCACTCAATCGCGCTGCATTACGATGCTCCAGTCCTTCGCCATTTTCTGAAGATTGGGTTTGACGCGAATGAACGCTACCGCCCGGACAATATTTCAGCGTTGGTGACGGCAGCGCACCGCGGGCGCGTGGATCTTATGCAGATATTGCTCGATGCTGGCGCTGAGGTCGATGTCGATTTTTCAGTACGCAATCCGTTGTTTGCCGCGATTACGCATCAAGAAACGGCGGCGGAATGTGTCCGGTTGTTATTGGGCACAGGTATCGACCCCGCCGCGAGCTATAGATCGCCAACGATGAATGACATCAATGCGATGGCCTGCGCGCTCTGTAATGGGTTACCGCTTCTGGCGGAGCTTATCGGTCGACATCAGGCTGATGCCGACGATGCTCGGTTCGCTGTTTTGATGGCCGATGCAGAAGCAGGGGCTGCACGGCAAAGGTCGAGTGAGCGACGATATTCTGAATGGATACCGTATTCGAGCTGATGGCTTAGAACCGATCTGCGCGTATCTGTTTCTCGAACACGCCGCCGCCAACCGTTGCCTGCACGATCACGGTCGCCATCGACACGGCGATCAAAACCGCGGCTGAGGTTTCATACGAGCCGGTAAGCTCGAAAACGATCAGCGTGGTCGAGATTGGCGCGCCCAGAACCGCCCCCGAAATCGCGCCCATGCCGACCAGCGTGAAGAAGCTTTGGGCCATTTCGCCATGGCCGGTGATTGCTGCCATAATGGCTCCGAACACGCCGCCAACCATAGCGCCGACGAAGATAGAGCTTGAGAATACGCCACCGCCAAACCGCGCGCCGATACAGATGGTCGTTGCTGCGATTTTTGCGACGGCGAGTATCAGCATGAAGGCAGCGCTATAGCCCGTTGCGATCGAGGTCGCCGTTGCCTCATAGCCAACGCTTAGGACCTGAGGATAGGCGAGGGCAAAGACACCGATAATAAGGCCGGCAATTGGCGGCAGCATCCAGTGCGGAATTTTGATCTTGTCTGCGAACCGGCTGCCAATGTGAGGCGCGGCAACCCATGCGCGAATCATCACAATAGCAAGGCTAGCTGCGATCAGGCCGATGAATGGCGTGCCGATGAAGAAGATCACCGGCGGGTCATCGAATACGGGTGGGGCGAAGACAGCGTTATTGCCGAAGATCAGACGGGTGACGAGCGAGCCAGACACGCTGGCAACGGCAATCGGCCCGATGTCAGATGTCCGGTACCGGCCGAGAACGACTTCGTGCGCAAAGAGAAGGCCTGCCAGCGGCGCGTTGAACGAGCTGGCAACGGCGGCTGCTGCGCCGCAGCCGAGCAGGGCGCGGATCTGGGCTGGCGTCAGGTTGAAACGGTGGGCGAAAAAGCCGGACAGAACAGCGCCAACGTGAACAGCTGGTCCCTCCCGTCCTGCACTCGCGCCTGAACCGAGCGATGCGACGGCGATGAGGAAGGTCTGAAGGCCGTCTTTAAGTGACATATGCAGAGAGACGAGCGGCGTTGTGCGCCCGCGACGGTCCAGTACGTGACGGCGGGCTTCGATGACGTCGCGAATGCCACCAATGCGAGGGTCGCCGCGAATGCCGAGCTTGAGGCCGATATAGAGCAGGGCGGATACAACAAAGCCGCCAATGACCGGAATAAGCAGGGCGCGCAGCGGGTGAAGCTGTGTCACGGCGCTGGTAATGCGTTCATCCTGAGCGCCAAAGCCGATAAACTCGATGCCGACAATCGCGGCCCGCAGGCCTGCCATGACAAGCCCGACGAGCAGGCCGCAGAACAGCGCAAGCAACCAGACTTTACTCTCAGATATCAGGCTGCGCCGACTATAGCGCGACACCATCGCTTTGGACTGCGAGGCGCGTTTTTTGATCTCTTCTGTCAGTGGACTGTTTGGTGAACCCATGCCCTCAAAAACGCCTATTGCCGCGGAACGTCAAGTTGATGGAGGGAGATATATCAGGAGAGTCTTTCAAACTCGTGTGAGCGGACTGAGTTTGCTTTCCACAGATATCGTTTCGAGCCGGAACTCAGTGACAACACTTTGAAAATCCGTCCGTGTCCGGTATCCGTCGTTAACCCAAAAAGGCGAATCCAGCTCGCTTATGAAATGAACCCCATTGTGTGATATGGTTTGGATCGCTAACTAAGGGCCAAAGGGGAATACATTCGCTTATGACCGATGACATTGGCTATCAGGCGCTATTCGAAGCTGCGAAACGCGGTGTGATGAAAGAAGCGCTCAAAGTGGCAGCTTCACCAGCTGGCCTTCCTGGCAACCACCATTTCTACATTTCGTTCCGTACGAAAGCGCCTGGCGTGCAAATCGCCGAGCATCTGCTGACGCGCTTTCCGGAAGATATGACGATTGTGATCCAGCATCAGTTCTGGGATCTGGAAGTGCATGATCATCACTTCGAAATCGTGCTTCAGTTCTCTGGCGTGCCACAGCACCTGCACATCCCGTATGCTGCGGTGACGCGATTCCTCGACCCAAGCGTCGATTTCGCGATGGAAATTCCGCCTGCGCACATGCACACCGCTGAAACGCTCGACATTTCGGAAACTCCGGCACCTGCCGAGCCTGCTGAAACCGTAGCAGAAGAAAGCGATGATGCTGAACCGTCACGTCCGGCCAGCGACGGCACAGTCGTCAGCATTGATGCATTCCGCCGGAAGTAAGCTTTTATGAGTGAAGCCCCAACGGAAAAGCCGCGTATCAGCGATGAAGAGATGCTGGCGCGCTTTCGTAATTCGAAAAAGCGCCCGCCATGCTCTGATACGCTCGGCATGGAGCTTCTGGCCGTTGATCAGGATGCGATGACGATCCGTATGGGTTTTGACGTCAGCCCGTCATTCTCCAACCCGACAGGCGCTATTCAGGGCGGCTTTCTCACAGCGATGCTCGACGAAGCCATGTCCACTTGCTGCATTATCGCGTCGAATGTGACGATGACCGCACCGACACTGGAATTGAAGACAAGCTATATGCGTCCGCTCTTTCCGGGGCGGGCAGAAGCCGTCGCACGCATTCTGAAGTTCGGTAAGTCGACCGCTTTCATGGAAGCCGAGCTTCTCGATCCTGAAGGTCGCATGGTTGCGAAAGCAAGCGCTACGGCTGCGCCGAAACCGTTCAAACGGTTCTGATCGCCTCTCTGCCTGAAATTGACCTCGTTTTTCGCCTGAAATCACCTTACTGGCTGGTTTGAGTAAGGTTGTTTCAAAATCGGGGGATTTCATGAGTTTCAGACTGTCACGCCGAACCATGATTGCGAGCGCCGCGAGCCTTCCATTGCTTGCAGCCTGTTCGTCATCGGAAGATGAGCTTCTCGCGCAACCGGAAAATGAGGGGCGCATTGAGGGTGTGAATACAGCCATAGCCTATATGGAGAGCCAGAATGGTGGCCGGTTTGGCGTATCTGCAGTGAACCTTGCGACAGGGCAGACGATTACTCATCGCGGCGATGAGCGCTTTGCTATGTGTTCCAGCTTTAAATGGTTGCTCGCAGCGTTGGTGCTTCAGCGGGTGCAGACGGGTGAGGAAGACCTCTCGCGCATGATCGAGTTTTCAGAAGCTGACATGGTGATGCATGCGCCGATCACTGAGCCTGCTCTGGGTGAAGGGCGACTCAGTGTCGAAGCGCTTTGTCGTGGCACCGTTCAGACGAGTGATAATCCGGCAGCCAACCTGTTGCTGCGGACGCTGGGCGGACCGGAAGGCTTCACGCAAATCCTGCGCGATAATGGCGAGATGACAACGCGTCTCGACCGGTGGGAGCCGATGTTGAACGAGAATGCGCCGGGCGATCCGCAAGACACCAGCACGCCGAACGCTATGGTCAGCCTGATGGGATACTATCTCTTCGGTGGGGGGCTCAACGCCGAATATCAGACCTTGTTGAAAGACTGGATGATCGGCGCAACGACCGGTCTTGCACGTCTGCGCGATGGCATGGATTCACCGTGGATTGGTGGTGACAAAACAGGCACCAGCTCGAACAATCAGAGTAATGACGTTGCCTTTGCCTACCGGCCTGATGCGCCGAATGATCCAATCCTGATCACCAGCTATCTGAATGTCGAAAACCCGATCGGTGCAGAGACAGATGAGCTGCACGCCACCATCGGGCGTCAGATTATGTGGGCGCTGGCCTAGGTCAGTTCCGGACCTTCAAAACGGTCCAGAGCACGGGAGCGGACAATGATCCGCTCGCGTTCGCCTTCGTGGCGCTCCACCAGCAGCCGGGCCACCTGACTGTCGTCATGGAAAGCCGCGCCTGTCAGGCTGTCGAGCAGGGCTTTGGCGAGATTGTCGAGGTCCATGATTGGCGGGTCGCCGGTGAATTCCATCACGATATGGACTTCATAATCGCCATAGCCCGGGCGCACGCGGGTGAAGTCCTTGCGGAAGAAATCCTTGAACAGCGGCTTATAGTATTTGGCCTGAGTGGTGATGCCATTGCACTTGACTTCCAGTGTGCCGTCATCGAGAATCCGCGCGCGGACTTTCCCTTTTCCGATCCATTCCGGTTCGCTCATGCGTGCACTTTCCCTCTCACTGGTTTGTGCATACAGGGCTTTAGGTCGCACGACCAGCGGCTTGACCTTTGCAGGGCGAAGGCGCGATGTGCGCGGACTGATTTTCTGCCGGAGCGACCTGATGATTGATGTGCCTGCATGCCCGAAATGTGGCTGTGACTATGCCTATGAAGACGGCGCTCTGTTCGTGTGCCCTGAATGCGCGCATGAATGGTCTGGCGCCCAGTCGGCAGAAGCTGAAGGCCGCGTCTGGCGCGATGCTAATGGTAATATTCTTCAGGATGGCGACACGGTCACCGTGATTAAAGATCTGAAGGTCAAAGGTGCTTCGAAACCAGTTAAAGTCGGCTCGGTCGTAAAGAATATCCGTCTTGTCGAAGGCGATCATGACATTGATTGTAAGATTGACGGCTTCGGCGCGATGGGCCTGAAGACGGAATTTGTCAAAAAGGTCTGATCAGACGGTTTGTGAGGCAGCCGGATCGTGAGAAAGCAGATGGACAGAGTTCCGTTTGAGGCGCTTCTGGCGCGCCATGTTCATGACGGACACAATCACTGAAACCAGTGCCGCTTCAACGGCGAACCAGACGAACCTCAGACTTGCCATGCCGCCAGCAGTGCACGCATGTGCGCAGCAGATTGCAGTGTAAAGAGGGCCCGTTTTGTCTGGTTGTTTCAAGATTATTCTCCTTGTTGCAGAGATATAATCCGCGATCGTTCTGAAAGTTCCGAAGAAATTGTATGTGCAAGCTGGCTGGTTACAGCCAGCCGCCCAGCTCGCGCTTCACCAGTGTTTCCAGAAGATCGATCGCAATGTCGGAATCGTTGAGGCACGGCAGTGACGCAAACTTCTCACCTCCTGCTTCAAGGAAGCTGTCACGACCTTCCATGGCAATCTCTTCCAGCGTCTCAAGACAGTCTGAAATGAAGGCAGGTGCCGCCACGGCGACTTTCTTCACGCCGTCTTCCGGCAGGGCTTCCAGCGTTTTGTCCGTATAAGGCTGTAGCCATTCCTGCGGCCCGAAGCGGGATTGGAAGGTCGTGCGGATGAAGTTCTCATCCCAGCCCATTTTCTCGCGCACCAGACGCGTCGTCTTGTGGCAATGACAGTGATACGGGTCGCCCTTGTCGAAATAGCTTTTCGGAATGCCGTGATAGGACATGAGAAGCACGTCCGGCTCGAAGTCGAGTTTCGACAGGCTGTCCTTCAGAGACGCACAGAGCGCGTCGATATAGTTTGGGTCATCATGGAAGGGCGGCGTCGTGCGCAGGGCAGGCTGCCAGCGCAATTTCATGAGGGCTTTGAAGGTGCGGTCGTTCACGCTGGCGGTTGTTGTTGCCGAGTATTGCGGGTAGAGCGGCACGGTGAGGATGCGTGTGCATCCCTGATCCTTCAATGCGTCGATCTTCGACTTGATGCTCGGATTGCCGTAATTCATCGCAAAATCGACGATCAACGAGTCAGACCCGATGCGTTGGTTTAACTTTTCGGCCTGTGCGCGTGTGTAGAAGAGCAGCGGCGAGCCGTCCTCCATCCAGACTTTCTTATAAGCGCGACCGGACTTTGACGGGCGGAATGTGAGGATCGGGCCTTGTAGGATGAGCTGCCAGATCGGCTGAGGCACCTCAATCACGCGCGGATCGGACAGAAATTCCGACAGATAGCGGCGCATGGAGCCATAGTCTGTGCCATCCGGTGTGCCGAGATTGATCAGAAGAACGCCAATCTTGCCCTGCTTCACAGGTGGGTGTCCGGAAGGAAGTTGCATGTCTGCCATGAGAGTTCAGCCCGCTTGATTACGTTCTCTTGATTTAGGGATTACGCAGGGAACGCAAGGGCGGATGATATTTTCTTTTGCTTTTGATTGGCGCGGCGGTATGCCTGATCACGAAAAGGAGGGACTAGATGAAACTTTCGAAGATTGGCGCAATTGCCGCCGGCATGGTCGTAAGTGCGAGCGCCGCTCAGGCGGAGACGATTTATCGCGATCAGATTCAACACATTGTGTTGTTCGATCTGGTCGATGACAGCGAGGCTGCCGTCGATGCGCTGGTGAACGGCTGCTATGAATATCTGGCTGATATTGATGGCGTGTATGAGATCAATGTAGGTGTGCGCCAGGCGGACCGTACAGGCGGCGCTAACGCGACAGATTATGATGTGGCACTGACTGTGATTCTCGCAGATGAAGCGGCGCATGTTGCTTATGATGGCGATCCTTCGCACCTTACCTTTGTAGGCTTGTTCCGTGACAACTGGGAAAATGTGCGCGTTCTCGACTCTACGCTGACACATTCGCCTGAATAGGCGTCTCAATCCGACGAACGAGACCTGGCAGATACGCGCCTAGCGATACGGCGCGTATCGCATACATCCCCAGAAACGCTGCCCAGACGCCGGTGTTTCCGAAATGCCCGCGTAAAATGATATCGCTCGCTACATAAAGAATTGTCGTGATGACGGCCGCGTTGCGCAGCGCCTTGCCCTGCGTCGCGCCAAGGAAGAAACCGTCCAACTGCCAGCATGGAATGCCGATGAACGGGATGACGGCGCAGAAGGGCAGGAAGGCGAGGGCCACCGAGCGAGCTTCGGGGGCATTCACAAAGTTAGCGATGATCCAGCCGCCGCCAAAGTAATAGAGCGCGGAGATAATTGCTCCGCTCAGGAGCGCGAGTTCTGTCGTTACACGCATGGCGCGGACAAGCCGTTTACGGTTCCGATTGCCATAGGCCTCGCCGATCTCTTTCTCGGCGACGAAGGCAAAGCCATCGAGAATGAAGGCGGCGACATTCACGAACTGCAGCAGAATCTCATTGCCTGCCAGAATAGCTGTGCCTTGCGTGGCGCCTGAATTCACAAACCAGGCGAATGTGAAGAGGAGCGCGAGCGTACGGATGAGCACGTCGCGATTGGCATTGAAGAGCGCGATCAGCCGCGCTTTGTCGAACAGGTTGGCAGAGCGTGAGAGGCCCGCTTTCACAACGAACAAACCAAAAGCGAGCGCCACCCATTCAGCAATGGCCGTGCCCGCGCCGATGCCCGCAGGGCCCCAGTCGAGGCCTGCAACAAACCAGACATCCAGCACGCCGTTGACGCCGTTCATCACAATCTGAAAAGCGAGCAGCCAGCCCGTGCGACCAGTCCCGAGCAGCCAGCCGGTGATGCCATATCCCATCAGCACCGCTGGTGCGCCCCAGATACGCGCATCCCAATAGGTGAGGGCAAGCGCCTTTACATCTTCACTCGCGGCAAAAGGCGTAAATACCAGCTGGCGAAGCAGAGGCGAGAGGCAGAGAATAATGAGCCCCATGCCGCCGCCGACAAGAAGCGCGCGCTGCAGAAGTGCGTTCACCTCGGTGGCGTCTGATGCCCCATTGGCCTGCGCGGTGAGACCTGTCGTCGACATGCGCAGAAAGCCGAATGCCCAATAGAGAAAGTTCATGGCCACTGCGGCGACGCCTACAGCACCAAGCTCTACTTTGTCTCCGGTAAGGCCCATGACGGCGGTATCGACGACGCCCGTTGATGCGGTCGCGACCTGCGCGAGCATGACCGGCACGGCGAGTGCGATAACTTTAGAACGTGTGAGTGTGCTCGACGTCATCCAAGCGGCTTAGGCGAGGGACGCGTCATTGGCAATTCGGGCGAGGTGTTTAAGCCGCGGCCGGAGACGCTTCGAGTGTCGCAAGCAGACGGCGCGCTGTGTCTTCGATCAGTTCCAGCACTTCATCGAATGTGCGGGTGAAATACGGGTCTGGCATCTCGCGGAGCGGCTGTTCGGGCGCATAGTCCAGGAATAGCTTCACGGGCGTGTTGTTGCCAGCAGGACGTTGCTTCTCGATCTTTTTACGATTGTCCTCATCCATAGCGAGAATGAGGTCGAATTTCTCGAAGTCTTCCGGCTTGAATAAACGGGCACGCAGGCCGTTGATGTTGTATCCGTGAGAGAGGGCTGCAGCGCGCATCGGGGCGTAGGGATGTTCACCGATATGCCAGCCGGATGTGCCCGCGCTGTCTATCCTGAGTGAAAGTCCCATCTTCTCGCATTGTTGTTTTGCTATGCCTTCTGCAGCAGCAGAGCGACAGATATTACCAAGACAAACGAACAGGACTGAGCCGACCATACAAGAACCACTAAAATCTACGTATTGCTTAAGTCTCGCCAGTTTGGCGACGCAATTGGGCGAAACTATGCCGAATTCCTAAAATGCCGGGATTCTCTGTAAATTTGATCAAAAAATTGGCGGACTACAGGTGGTGGATGACCAATTTTCATCATCTGGTCGTCTGTTTGTTTCCGTTGCGGCAACAGAATTTGTCATATGGCACTGAAATAATCCGATTTCAGGGAATGGATTGCGCCGGAAAGCCATTTACTTGGATTGTTTTGCTCGCTAGAAGGCGCGACTTGCGTGCGGCAAGCAATTTTGTTGCGCGAAACCTATGGAGACCTATTCATGAGCACCCGCTCTTTCCCTTCCAATCCGAATGTCGGCGTTGTCGGCGCAACTGGTATGGTTGGCGAGATGATGCGCGAAATTCTGGCGGAACGTGATTTTCCGCTTAATGAGCTGCGCCTCTTCGCCTCTGCAAAGTCTGCAGGCAAGGAAATTGAGTGGAAGGACCGAAAGATTATTGTTGAGGATGCGAGCACGGCGGACTTTTCCGGCCTCGACATCGTCTTCTTCTCTGCCGGTGGTTCAACATCGAAAGCACTCGCGCCGAAAGCGGCTGCGGCAGGTGCTGTCGTAATCGACAACTCTTCGGCTTATCGTTCCGATCCGGACGTGCCGCTCGTCGTTTCCGAAGTGAACCCTTACGATCTCGATGACCTCAAAAAAGGTATCATCGCGAACCCGAATTGCACGACTATGGCGGCTATGCCTGTGCTGAAGCCTCTGCATGATGCAGCAGGACTGAAGCGTATGGTTGCGAGCACCTATCAGGCCGTGTCCGGTGGCGGCGTTGCCGGCGTCGGGGAACTGGACGAGCAGATCAAAGCAGGCGCTGAAAACGGCGCCGCGTTTTCTACGTCCAACGATGCGTCTCATCTGCCAGCTCCGAAAAAATGGGCGGTTCCAATCGGCTTTAACGTCGTGCCTCTGAACTATGTTCTTGGCGAAGATGGCTATACCGAAGAAGAGCTGAAAATGCGCGACGAGAGCCGCAAAATTCTCGGTATTCCGGACCTGCCGGTGTCCGGTACATGCGTTCGCGTACCTGTGTTCTCCGGTCATGCACTCTCTCTGAACGTCGAGTTCGAGCGTCCGATTTCTGTAGAGCAGGCAACTGAGCTGCTCGGAAACGCTGAAGGCGTTGTTCTGCATGATGTGCCGAACCCGCTGGAGGCGACTGGTCAGGACCCTGTCTTCGTGGGCCGCATCCGTCCGGACCCGACGGTGGCGAACGGCCTCGCGCTCTTCGTTGTTGGTGACAACCTCCGCAAAGGCGCAGCGCTCAACGCTATTCAGGTTGGTGAAGTGCTGCTGAAGCGTTTCCCTGAATAAGCGCAGTAGCGAAATTCAATTCAAAGAAACGGCAGGCGAAAGTCTGCCGTTTTTTATTTGTCCGAGGGCTGTATTTCGCCACCGGTATAGCTATCTTCGCGGCATATATTTCAGGAGAGTTTCATGACGTTTTACAAAGCCGTTTCTGCTCTGGCCCTTAGTGCCGCGCTGGCTGCCTGTAATGGATCTTCGTCTGGAACAGGACAGGGGGAAGCGACCATGGTTGAACTGCCAGAACCGCAGACGGTGGAAGAACGGTTTGCCACGCTCGCGCTCGAGTGTGTGCATCGCCCGTACCCGAACAAGATTTCCCATGTCATGACGTCTGATGACGACATCGCCACGCCGCGTGAGATGACGCCAGCCTTCTATGGTTGTTTTGACTGGCACTCGGCGGTTCACGGCCATTGGCTTCTGACGCGTATTCTGCGCACCCAGCCGGACAGTGAGTTTGCAGCGCCGATCCGTGAAGCTCTGGCGCAGTCTTTCACAGCAGAGAATTTGGCCGGTGAGCTGGAGTATTATTCGCACCCGGATCGCGGCGGCTTTGAACGCCCGTATGGCATTGGCTGGTATTTGCAGCTCGTTGCCGAACTTGAAGAGAGTGAGGATCCGCAGCTGGCCGAATGGCGTGAAACGTTGCGCCCGCTGGAAGATGCAATCGTCGAGCGCTTCTCTGCATGGCTGCCAAATCTCGCTTATCCGGTGCGTCTCGGCACGCATAACCAGTCCGCCTTCGCGCTCGGTCTGATGCTGGATTACGCGCGCACCGTTGGCAACACGGAGCTTGAAACGCTGATCGTTGAAAAGTCGACCGACTTCTTCAGCGAGGATCGTAACTGCCCGATTGGCTATGAGCCGTCTGGTGAGGACTTTCTGTCGCCATGTCTGATGGAAGCGGACCTGATGCGCCGTATCATGCCGCGCGGCCAGTTCGCGGCGTGGCTCGGAAGTTTCCTGCCTGAAATTCCGCTTGATGGCGCGGGCGACTGGCTGGAGCCGGGTGTGGTCCTCGATGCCTCTGATGGCAAGCTCGTGCATCTGGATGGGGTAAACCTCTCGCGCGCCTGGGCGCTGGAAGGCATCGCGTCTGCGCTGAGCGAGGATGACCCGCGTATCGCGGCGCTTCAGGCTGCCGCCGACATCCATAAAGAGGTCGGCATCGCATCTGTGTCTGACGAGCATTATTCCGGTAGTCACTGGCTGGCTAGCTTTGCGACTTACCTGACCACGCGCCGCGGTATCGCAGCAGAGTAATGCCTGACCCGTGGAACAATCCGATTGATGATTACGTGCCGCCGGAAAACCAGCGGCCGTTTAAATACAATCCGCCGGATGTGCCACTGGACGTCGTCTATGACGACGATGCGATATTAGTGCTGAACAAGCCTTACGGGCTGCTCTCGGTGCAGGGAAAACCTCTGCATCATAAAGACTGCCTCGAGTTTCGGGTGAAGGATGTCTATCCGGACGCGACAGCGGTGCACCGGCTGGATCATTCCACGTCGGGCCTCATCCTGTTTGCGCGGACCGAAGCGCTAAAATCTCTCATCTCGCGCCAGTTTCAGGAGCGGACAGTGAAGAAAGTGTATCGGGCGCGCGTCTGGGGCGAGGTCGCCGAAGATGAGGGCGTGATCGATGTACCGCTTCGCAAAAACTGGGAAGATAGCCCGCGCCAGATGGTTTGTTATGAACGCGGCAGACGGGCTGTCACGCGCTGGAAGGTGCTGGAACGGGGCGGGGGCGCGACTTTGCTCGAGCTTTATCCGGAGACTGGACGTACGCACCAACTACGCCTGCACACACTGCATATCGGGCATCCGATACTAGGCGACGAGCTTTATGCGCCTGACCCGGCCTATGAAGCTGCGCCGCGTCTGCTGCTACATGCGACGGAGCTCTCACTCGAACATCCGGTGACAGGCGAGACTGTCAGCTTCAGGTCTGAGCCTGATTTCTGATATGAAAAAGCCGGGGCGAACCCCGGCTTTTCATCTTACTTTTTACCAGCGGCGGCTGCGGCGCGCTTGGCGTCCATAGCCTTTTTGTGCTCGGAGGCTTTAGTGAATTCTTGGAACTCGTGGGCCTCTTTTGCAGAGGCAGCTTTTTTTGCTTCAGCCGCGCGGCGGATTTGGTCCTGTTCCTCAGGGCTGAGCTTTGGTGGCGTTGGCTTGTTCATACTGGGTCCCTCCGTATCAGTGTCTTTAGTGTGCGCCTAAATTGGCCAGTTGGCCAGAGCAGGGCGGATTAAAGGAGGGATGCGTTACTTGGTGGCGTGCTTCACAGCATCTTTGACGTCACCGCCTACTTTGCGGGCTTTGCCTTCTGCCTGATCAACTTCACCTTCAGCTTCCAGTTTCTCGTTGTCTGTCGCTTTGCCGGCAGCTTCCTTAACCTTACCTTCGACTTCCTTGGCTGCGCCTTTCAGATGTTCTTTATCCATTGTGTCTGTCCTTTCTTTCTACACAGAACCAACAAGGCAGAGCGCGGGAAGTTCCGTCACTTCGATGTTTTTCCACTGGCCAGCCCTATCAGGCCGCGCTAAGCAGCGCGCACGAATTCATCCACAGGCTGAGAGGAGCAAACCTATGGGATTGTTTGGCGGCAAATCAGACAAAATGCGCACAGAGACGGACAGCTTTGGTCCATTAGAAGTTCCAGAGGACAAACTCTTCGGGGCACAGACAGCGCGCTCTCTGATCAACTTTCCTATCGGTGAAGAAAAAATGCCGGCGCCGGTCATCCGCGCACTTGGCATCATCAAACGCTCTGCAGCGCTCGCGAACAAGAAGCTCGACAATATCGAGCCGGAGATCGCAGACGCTATCGTGAAGGCTGCCTCTGAAGTTGCCGAGAACAAGCTGGACGATCATTTCCCGCTTTCTATCTGGCAGACGGGTTCTGGTACGCAGTCCAACATGAACTCTAATGAGGTCATCTCAAACCGTGCGATCCAGATTATGGGTGGTACGGTCGGTTCTAAAGACCCTGTTCACCCGAACGATCACTGTAACCGTTCGCAGTCGTCTAACGATACGTTCCCGACAGCGATGCACATCTCTGCGGCTGAAGAAATCCACCATCGCCTGCTGCCAGCTATGCAGTACATGCGCAACGCGCTGAATGACAAAGCTGAAGCGTTTAAAGACATTATCAAAATCGGTCGTACGCACACGCAGGACGCAACACCTCTGACACTCGGTCAGGAGTTTTCCGGCTATGTGGCGCAGATGGACCTTGGCATTAAGCGCGTACAGGAAGGTCTCGAGCACCTCTGGCCGCTCGCGCAAGGCGGTACGGCTGTTGGTACTGGTATTAACGCGAAAGTCGGTTTTGCCGAAGCGTTTGCTGAAGAAGTTGCTGCTTACACAGAGTTGCCATTCGTAACAGCACCGAACAAGTTCGAAGCGCTCGCGGCACATGACGCGTTTGTTTATGCGCACGGCGCTCTGAATACGGTTGCAGCGTCTCTGTTCAAGATTGCGAACGACATCCGTCTTCTGGGCTCTGGTCCACGTTCAGGTCTCGGGGAACTGGCGCTTCCAGAGAACGAGCCTGGCTCTTCCATTATGCCGGGCAAGGTGAACCCGACACAGTGTGAAGCGATGACTATGGTCTGCACGCAGGTTATGGGCAACAACACGACGATGACGGTTGCCGGCTCACAAGGCCATTTCGAGCTGAACGTTTACAAGCCGGTTATGGCTTACAACATGATCCAGTCTGTTCGCCTGATCTCCGATGCGTGTAAGTCTTTCACTGACAAATGTGTCGTTGGCATTGAAGCGCGAGAAGACAATATCGCTGATCTGATGAACCGCTCTCTCATGCTGGTGACTGCGCTCAACCCGCACATCGGCTATGATAATGCGACGAAGATTGCGAAGAAAGCTCACAAAGAGGGCACAACTCTCAAAGAAGCTGCGATCGCGCTCGACCTTCTGACATCTGAGCAGTTCGACGAGTGGGTTGTTCCTGCGAACATGATCAAGCCGAGCTAGGACTTAGCTCCATCGATTTAAGAGAAAGGCGGCTCACTGGGCCGCCTTTTTTGTTTTACTGGTTTTCACCGAAATCCGGACCATTGCCCGTGTTGGCGGGGCGCTGGGTATAGGTGAGGCGAATGCCGCCGCCATCCGGGTCGCGCCATTCTGCAAACATCTGATGCGGATTCGAAGTCTTTTCGGCTGAGACGTGATAGCCGAGCGTATCCATACGGTCGCGCGCCGCCTGCCATTCTTCCAGATCCCACATGCCAATCTCAAGCATATGTTCGCGCCTCTCAATGTCGGGATGGTCAGCAAACTCATTGAGGCAAAGCGACAGGCTTGGCAGGCGGGTATGGTTCAGAAAGGTCTGGCGGCGTCCGTCGCGGCGGGTCGTGCCGACAACCGCAAAACCGATGCCTTCGCAGTAAAAGCGTTTCGCGGCTTCAGTGTCGGTGATGGCGGTGTGAAGCGTGGCGACGAACTCGTCACGGTCGCGTTGCAACCCCTGACTTTCATTCCCGAACCAGACCCTGACCATGCACCCCTCCGAATCGCAGATTTTCCGTTTCAGCTAACAGAACACCAGAAGCGGGCCGATGGTTCAAATTTTGTCGGCAGGCGTCGTGTTCAGGCTGCGACGCTATGGCCATTTTTAGCGGCTTGTGATGCCTCAACTTTAAGACCATAACTTCTTTATGGTTTTAGGAGGGCTAGATCATGCCAAACGTTACCGTAGACCCGCTTGCGATTGCTGCACTCGTCGGATTTGCCTCGCTGATCATCGTATCTCTGGGCGTTGTGGTCGTTTTCTGGAAACTGTCCAAACAGTCCTAGAGTTCTCATTCTTGTAAGATGACAGACGCTCCGCCGCGCGTTAGCGTCATGTCATGAAGATTAGAATGTCAGTTCCGCTGGCTGCCTTTGGTATGCTGGCTATGAGCGTCGTCGCAGGGTGCGCGACAACAGTTGATCCGTGCTCGACGGCAGGGATTGATCGCCGCGTATCGTCTGCGCTGAGCGACTTTGCCAGAGCGAACCGTGCAGACCTCAATGAGGTTAAACGGGCCGTTGCTTATTTTGATGGCGAGACGGTACTCGGCACGATGCGTATCGCACAGGCCGTTAGCGCGCTGCGTCGCGTGGCGTCCGGATTTGATGAGGATGTCGTTCCGGAACTGCAGGCGATATCCCAGCAATGCGGGACGGCAGGGAATATGCGCGAAATCTTCGTTGATTTCCTACGCGATGAAGGCTTCAACAGCCGCGTACTTGAATGGGTGGACGACTTCCGCTTTGATTTCGAAGCCTGATCGCATCGACGCAGATGTGACTGCGTGGATGCAATAGACCGGTTGACCAAAATCGGGGGAGGGCGCAAAGGGCGCAAATGAATCCCGTTATCAAGTTTCTGAACCGAATGGATAAATCCGCCTGGCGTGCGGTGATCGTGACAGCTCTGCTGCTTGCGGGCGTTCTCGGTTTGCTGATTGTTGGGAAAACATATCTCTTCTCCGGGTCTGAACGCGGCCTGTTGGGGGATCTCCAATCCTTCCTCATCGAACACAGAACCAATCCGATCATGTTCTTCGTGGTCGTGGCGATCTATTGTGCGCTGGCGTTTCTGGGCGCGCCGCAATTTGGTCTGATTGGGATGACGGTGCTCGCTTTCGGCACAGTGATGGGCTTTGCTTATTCATGGCTGGCGACGCTCTGTTCAGCCAGCATGGCGTTCTGGATTGGCCGGTCTTTCGGCATGAAGCTGGTTCAACGCTATGGCGGTGATTCCATTCTGCGCCTGTCTCGCTTTATGGGGCGCAACGTGTTCATCGCCAGCATGATCGTGCGTAATGTTCCAACGGCGCCGGCAATTGTTGTGAACATGGCGTTCGGAGCGACAGAAGCCCGGTATAGCTGGTTCCTCGCGGGTACAGCCATCGGCATTATTCCGAAGACGCTCCTGATTGCATTGTTCGGGCAGGCGGTGGCGCAAAGTCTGACTGGCAACCCGGTATTTGCCATTGCTTCCGTTGCGGCAGGGGCATTGCTCTGGATACCGCTTATGCTGTTTGCACGATCTAATCTTGCGCAGGAACGCGCACCAGCTTCCTCTGAAAACACCTCCGATAAGGTAGAAAATACTCTATAAGTTTGAATTGAGGGAAAATACGGGTTTCAGTGCCTATTTTTCTTGACTTATCGGGCAATTATTTGCGTTATGCGCAACATGAATATGGTTCTTGAACTTCTTCTCCTGCTCAAGGGGCTTACAAGCCCCTGTCCGCGTCTGAACTAGGACCCGGTGTGGGTCCGCGCGGTCAGGGGGTGTCGTTTCGATGCAACTTCAGAACCAGCGTGAACCTAAATGACAAACGAACCACATATCCGAATTTTTGACACCACAATGCGCGACGGTGAGCAGTCACCCGGCGCCAGCATGACGTTGCGCGAAAAGCTCGATCTGGCCGAACTCATGTGCGAGATGGGCGTAGACGTGATCGAAGCTGGTTTTCCGGCAGCTTCTGCGGGTGACTTTGATTGCGTTCGCCAGATTGCCCAGCAATCGCAGAATGACACGATCATTTGCGGCCTGTCCCGCTCGACGCCGGGCGATATTGATCGCTGCGCGGAAGCAGTGAAGCACGCCGCAAACCCGCGTATCCACACTTTCATCGCGACCAGCCCGCTCCACATGGAGCATAAGCTGAAAATGGGCGAAAACGCAGTTCTCGAAGCCATTGGCCGTTCTGTTGCTCAGGCGCGCAATCTGGTTGGTGACGTGGAATGGAGCGCAGAAGACGCGACCCGTTCCGACTTCGACTTTCTGTGCCGCGCAGTAGACGTTGCCATTCAGGCGGGCGCGACAACGATCAACCTGCCGGACACGGTCGGATATGCGCACCCGGAAGAATATGGCGCGTTGTTCCGCCGTATCATTGAAGCTGTGCCTGACTCCGACAAAGTGATCTGGTCTACGCACTGCCATAATGACCTCGGTCTGGCCGTCGCGAACTCGCTGGCTGGCGTCACGAATGGTGCGCGTCAGGTCGAGTGTGCGATCAATGGTCTTGGCGAACGTGCGGGCAATGCGGCGTTGGAAGAAATTGTCATGGCGCTGAAAGTCCGCCGCGATACGCTTCAGGCGACGACGCGTGTTGATACGACCAAGCTGTCCCGCGCATCGAAAATGGTGAGCCAGATCACGGGTTTCCCTGTTCAGTACAACAAAGCCATTGTCGGCAAGAATGCGTTCGCGCACGAAAGCGGCATCCACCAGGATGGCATGCTGAAGAATGCGCAGACCTATGAGATAATGAACCCGGCGGATGTCGGCGTTGCTGAAACCTCTCTGGTCATGGGTAAGCACTCCGGCCGTCACGCCTTCCGCGATAAGCTGGCAATCCTTGGTTATGATCTGGCTGATGATGCGCTGAACGATGCGTTCAAGCGCTTTAAGGATCTGGCCGACCGCAAGAAGCACGTCTTCGACGACGACATCATGGCGCTGGTTGATGACCAGCTTTCAGCCGAGGGTGAACGCATCGTCTTCAAGCGTCTGCGTGTCGTTGCCGGTTCTGAAGGTCCGCAAACAGCTGAGATTGATCTGGAAGTCGCGGGCGAGCACAAATGGACTACTGCACGTGGCAATGGTCCGGTTGATGCCGTCTTCAATGCGATCCGAGAAGTCATTCCTCATGAGGCCGTTCTGGAACTCTATCAGGTGAGCGCCGTAACGCAGGGCACGGATGCTCAGGCCGAGGTCAGCGTTCGTCTTTCCGAGGATGGAATTGTCGCTACAGGACGCTCATTTGATCCGGACACGTTGTGTGCGAGCGCAAAAGCTTATCTGCATGCGCTGAACAAGCTTGAAGCGCGTCGTCAGAAGCGTATGGCCGCCTGATCAATCCTAAAGCCTTAAAAGCGCCGTAATTACTGAAAAATATGCAGGCGGAACGATGTGTTCCGTCTGTGATGATTTTATGCAGAAACACCCCCTTGCTTTACAAATTGTAAACCGGCACAAGCAAAGAAGGGGAAGTGTTGTGAATGAAGCGCAGGGTTAGTGATTCTCTGCAGAATGCGGCGGTAAAATATGCTTGGTAGTCTTCTTGGCCTCTTGTCGACGGATATGGCCATCGACCTTGGTACGGCGAACACTCTTGTTTACGTAAAAAATCAGGGCGTGGTTATCGATGAGCCTTCGGTTGTGGCTTATCGCAAAGAGGGTAACCGGAAGATTCCTTACGCGGTGGGTGCGCAGGCGAAAGCCATGCTCGGTAAGACACCAATCGCGATGGAAGCTATTCGTCCGATGAAAGACGGCGTGATCGCCGACTTCGAAGTTGCCGAAGAAATGATCAAGGCCTTCATCCGTAAGGTTCACAACCGCCGCGCATTTGTGTCCCCGTTGATCATCATTTGTGTTCCGACTGGCGCAACGCCGGTTGAACGCCGAGCAATCCACCAGTCGGCGCTTCAGGCGGGCGCACGCCATGTCGAGATGATCGAAGAACCGATGGCCGCCGCTATCGGTGCCGGTCTTCCGATCGATGAGCCATCAGGTTCTATGGTTGTAGATATTGGTGGTGGTACGACTGAGGTCGCCGTTCTGTCTCTTGGCGGTATTGTTTACTCACGCTCTGTCCGCGTCGGTGGTGACCGTATGGACGAAGCGATCGTGAACTTCCTGCGCCGTCACGAGAACATGCTGATCGGTGAAATGTCTGCCGAGCGCATCAAGAAAGAAATTGGTACAGCCAAAGCGCCTGACGATTCCATGGGCATGTCTCTGGAAATCAAAGGTCGCGACCTGATGAATGGTGTGCCGAAAGAAGCTGAAATTTCCGAAGCGATGGTCGCTGATGCTCTGAGCGAGCCTGTGCAGGCGATTATCGACGCTGTCAAAACAGCGCTTGAAGCAATGCCTCCTGAGCTGGCTGCCGATATCGTTGATAAGGGCATCGTGCTGACCGGTGGTGGCGCGCTTCTGCGCAACCTCGATGTCGTGATCCGCGAGCGTACTCAGCTACCGGTCACGATTGCTGATGATCCGCTGAAATGTGTTGTTCTGGGTTCTGGTAAAGTGCTTGAGAACTACTCAGCGATGCGCGGCGTCCTGTCTCCGGACGTCTGATCTGAATACCACCGGCCTGATGAGTGGCCAGACCAGAAGGGTTTAAAGCATGGCAACGCTAGGGCGTGACCGTAAGGCAAAGCGCCAGGTCGTCAGGACCTTCGTTGTTGTTGCGATTGTCGCTGCTCTGGCTCTGGTCCTGTTCCAGACCGCGCCAAGCATTCGCGGGGCGAGCCAGCCTCTGCGTGCGGGCATGGACGATATCGTTGTCCAGTCCGCCTCTTCCAGCCGTCAGGGCTCACTGTTCGATTTCAACAATGACGAAGAGCTTCAGGCCGAAATTGAGCGCCTGCAGGTCGAAAACCGTCAACTCGCCATCTGGCGTGACGCAGCGACATCCATGACGGAACGTCTCCAACGTTATGAAGAGCTTCTAAACCTCGCCAGCGAGCCTCTGCCACAGGGTATTTCCGCCCGCGTCGTGACGGAGACTGATGGTCCGTTCGCTGAAACACGTCTTGCCAATGCGGGCGCTTTGCATGGCGTGCAGCTCGGGCACGTCGCGGTGAATACGCAGGGCGTGATTGGCCGTGTCATTCGCGTTGGGAACAGATCGTCCCGTATTCTTCTCGTGACGGACTTTAACAGCCGCGTACCTGTCATGGGTGAGATTAGCGGCGTGCGCGCTATTCTTGCCGGTGGATCGGGGTCTGAATTCGGACAACTGATTGACCGGCCTGAGCAGGCGCCGTTCGTTCAGGGCGAGAGCATTGTGACATCCGGTGAAGGCAATGCCTTCCCACGTGGCCTTCGTATCGGACGCGCTGTTCTTTCCGGCGAAGAATGGGTGGCGCAGCTGTCACTCTCCGAAGCGCCGGTTGATTTTGTACGTCTTCTGCCAGCGCAAACCATTCCGACACCTGAAGAAGATCCGCTGCCAGAAGCGGTTGAGGCCGAGCCGGAGGCTAGCGCCGAGATGGGGCAGAGATGAGCGGATTTGGGAACAAGCCGTCTGCATGGGGACGTACAGGAAGTACGGCCCGCCTCATTATCGGAGCTATTTTCGTTATCTTTGTTGGCTATATTGGTGTGGTTTTTATCGCGCCGACCGGACTAGATTTGTTCTGGCCATACGCGCCGCTCTGGGCTGCTGTTGGCTGGGGAGCCAGCCGTCTGTCTTTTCGTCCTGCCGCAGCACTCGCGCTTCTCGGACTGATCATGGATTTAGTGACGGATGCGCCCATCGGCTGTTGGTCCTCGATTCTTCTGGTCGCTTTTCTGACGGCGTCGATTTTTCGCCAGCAGGCGCTGACAGACAAAACCGGTATCATCCGCTTTTTCGGTGACGTTTCCGGATTTGTACTGAGTTTTATGTTCGCCCGCTGGCTGATGGGCTCCTATCTTGGGGGCGTGGAGACCCGTGAGATTATTGGCGGGTTCCTTTCCGCAGCACTACTATATTACCCTCTGAGACCATTATTCAGACTGACCACAGACGAGCGGGTGGACTGATGGGCCGTAAACGCGAAGTCAAAGAACTCGATACAACACGTCGCCTGTTTATTGCTGGCGCGGCCGGTGGTCTTGTGTCCAGCGTCATCGTTGGTCGGCTGGTCAATCTGCAGCTTCTCAATCAGGAAGAGTTCGAGGCGCGCGCGCTGGTCAATCAGATCAGCCTTGTGCCGGGCGTCCCGCGTCGGGGTCTGATTTTCGACCGTTTTGGCGAACCGCTGGCTACGCACCGGACGAGCTGGAACGTGTATGCTGCGCGTGAGGACCTGCGTGATCTGGAAGAAACACTCGCGCGGATCGCTGAAGTCGTAGATCTGTCTCCGGAACGGCAGGAACGTCTCGTCCAGAATTTCCGCCGCGAGCAGCCTTTCATTCCCGTCTCGATCCTCACCGACCTGACTTACGAGCAGTTCACCCGTCTCAGCGTGATGCGTCCGCAATTGCCGGGCGTAACCATTGAAGCATCGCATGCACGTTCCTATCCGCGCGGACGGGATTTCGCGCACGTGGTCGGATATGTTGCTCGTGCGAACCAGTCTGAAATCGATGCAGCGCTTGAAGGGCTGGACCCTGAAGTTGATCGTCAACGCATTTCGCGAATTCAGGGCGTGTTAAAGCACCCGAACATGCGAGTAGGGCGTCTGGGCGTGGAGAAGGAAATGGATGATTGGCTTGGTGGCACGCCGGGCAATCACCGCTATGTCCGTAACGCGCAGGGGAGGACTATCCGCCGCCTCGAAGACGACGAAAACGCGCCGAAGCCGGGCAAGGACGTGCATCTGACTATTGATGCAGACCTGCAGAGAGAGGCGATCCGCCTTTTTGGTGACCAATCCGGCGCCGCGGTTCTTATGGATGTCAATTCGGGTGATATCCTCACCCTCGCGTCTAACCCGACTTATGACCCGAACGATTTTGTGAACGGTATCTCCAGCGTGGACTATAACGCGCTGCGAGAGAATGAACTTTCGCCGCTCTATCACAAAGCTTATGACGGCGTTTATCCGCCTGGCTCGACGTTCAAGATGATTGTGGGTGCCGCGGCACTACGTGCGGGACTGACCGATGCAAGTGAGCGGGTATATTGCCCGGGGCATTATGACTTTGGCGGTCGTCGCTTCCACTGCTGGGAACGTCGGGGCCATGGCAGCGTCAATCTGAAGGGCGCGATCCAGAAATCGTGTGACGTCTATTTCTACGAGATCGCGCGCCGTCTTGGGCCGGAGCGTATAGCTGCCGAAGCGCGCACATTTGGACTCGGCATCAGCTATGAGCTTGGCATGACAGGCGGTGCGAGCGGTGTTGTTCCAAATGATGAGTGGAAACGCCGGCGCTTCAACGAGCCATGGTATGATGGCGAAACGCTGAACTATGGCATCGGGCAGGGATATCTCACCGTTTCGCCGCTTCAGCTTGCTGTGATGACCGCGCGGCTTGCTCGGACGGATGGTGCAGCGGTTATGCCGCGTATGGTTGGCGTAGGGGATGCGGTGCCTCAGAACCCTCAAATTGGCTCAATGCCAGATGCAGCCATCATGCAGCAACTGCGCGAGGGCATGTTTGCCGTGACATCTGAAACGGGCGGTACAGCGCTGCGTGCCGGTGACATCAACTTCAACGGCTACCGGATGGCTGGTAAGACAGGTACGGCGCAGGTGCGCGTGATTTCCGCCGCCGAGCGCGTAACAGGCGTGATTGATAACGCCGACCTGCCACGTCGCTTACGTGACCACGGCCTCTTTGTAGGCTTTGCACCTTATGACAATCCGAAATACGCGGTTGCCGTCGTCGTCGAGCATGGTGGCGGCTCAAGCTCTGCCTATCCGATTGCGCGTGATCTGATGCATGAGGCTTTCGTGCGTGATTCAGGCCGGGCTGCATCCTACCAGATTGCGGCGAACGCAACAGACACTGAGGCGATCTGATGCCAACATCATTTGCACAGACTAATGATGATTTTGTCTCACGGGTGTTCCGACTGCCGTGGATTATGATCCTGATTATGATGGGCCTGGGGATTTTCGGTGTGGCGGTTCTTTATTCGTCCACGATCACCAACCCGATTGAAGCGGGGCTGCCAGCCAAACATGCTGTGCGTCTGGGCATTGCGTTCGTCTTCCTGTTCGCGCTCGCCATGACGCCGCTCGGCTTCTGGTCTGCTGTGTCCTACACTGGGTACCTGGGCGCATTATTGCTTCTCGTCGGGGTTGAGTTTTTCGGCGCGATGGGCGGCGGTGCCCAACGCTGGCTGGATATTGGTCCCATCCGCGTGCAGCCATCGGAGTTTATGAAGCTCGCGTTATTGCTGGCTTTGGCGAGGTTCTATCATCAGGTTCGTGCGTCTGGCGAAGTGAAGTTTTTTCATCATGTCTTTGCGCTAATGATGATTAGTGCACCGGTCATGCTGGTCTTTCGACAGCCGGACTTGGGTACCGCTCTCATGTTGGCGGCAACGGGCTTTGCGGTCATGTTCTTCGCAGGCATGCGCTATTGGATCATCATAGCCGGTCTTGTCGCCGTCGTGCTTAGTGCGCCGCTCGCTTACTTCTATGTTCTGAAGGACTATCAGCGCGAACGGGTTCTAACCGCGATTGATCCGAGCCGTGATCCGTTAGGCGCGGGCTATCAGATTCAGCAGGCTGAAATTGCGATCGGTTCCGGCGGCGCGGAAGGGCGCGGCTATATGCAGGGCACGCAAAGCCAGCTCGATTACATTCCCGAACAGCACACCGACTTCATCTTCACAGTGATCGCGGAGGAATTTGGCTTTGTCGGTTCTGTCACTCTGATTGGAGCATGGATCGCGCTCTTTGCGCTCGGGCTGATGGTCGCCGGTCGCAGTCGTTCGCATTTTGGATATCTCGCATCCAGCGGCGCTGTAGTTACAATTGCTTTTTATGTATTTGTGAACATCGCAATGGTGAGCGGCATGCTGCCTGTTGTGGGGGTGCCTTTGCCGCTGATCTCTTACGGCGGGACAGCGATGTTGACCGTGATGGCCGCCTTCGCGGTAATTTGTGCTACCAATCTCGACAGAGACAAGCATCTTTCGATCAGCGGTTTCTTCTGATCGGGCAAGATCGTTCAACGCCAATTGACCTTTTCACGAAGCGCTGCAAGTTATGCGGTGGGATGACGCAGGGCTGACCTCTGCGTCCACGAGTGCGGAGTAGCAGTATGGCGGGTCCGGTAGTCG
>QGCY01000050.1_pt1 | contig 33931 bp, 31 predicted proteins | sample 4708041 | NCBI WGS metagenome assembly QGCY01 (sample SAMN08941164, study PRJNA450518) | Sediment metagenome, whole genome shotgun sequencing project. | biome: grassland soil; feature: grassland; material: soil; isolation source: soil 14 days enrichment with methanethiol and mixed carbon source ... | reverse complement strand
GAGCCATCAATCTGTCTATTTCGCTATTGCCGTTGCCATCGGCGAGTTCGCTGCCTTCCGGGCAGGTGCGGTCACCATAGACAAGCATACGTCCCTCCGGCAGTTCGATATCGTTGAACGGTGGTGGTAGTGTGTCTTCAGCCATAACCACTGGTGCAGATGCGCAGGCAATAAAGAGCGCTGCGAGTATCGCAGTGAATTTCATTCAGTGTGTCCCCCTGATTTGGCGTCCCGACGTTACGGTTGCACCATTCTGCGAGGGCAGCAATGCCGGAGCTGTATTTACTCTGGTGTATGCAAAAAAGCCGGGGCGTGAACCCCGGCTTTGCAGTCGGGCGACAGCAAGGTCGCCCGTGGAGGAACTGTTCGCCTTAAGCGGCCGCTTTTTCCTGCTTTGCTGGCGGGAAGCGGGAGTAGAAGGTTTCACCCTTCTCAGCCATTTCGCGTAGCATTGCATTCGGACGGAAGCGCTCGCCATGTGCGTCCGCGAGGCGGTCTGCTTCTTCAACGAAGGCTTTAATGCCCCATTTCAGGTCCATGTAAGACGCGCAGCCGCCTGTGTATGGCGCAAAACCCCAAGCGAGGATCGAGCCGATATCTGCGTCACGTGCGTCTGTGATCACGCCTTCTTCAAAGCAGCGCGCCACTTCGATGCACTGACGGAAGAGGAAGCGCTTGGTTAGCTCTTCTTTGAGGTCAGGAGGGCACTCGTCGACCTTTACTTCCAGCTTGTCGGAAAGGTCCGGCCAGAGGCGTGTCGGCTTACCGTTATCGCCATACTCGTAATAACCCTTGCCGGCTTTACGGCCGACGCGGCCTTTGTCTTCCACGAGCCATGCGAGGAACTGGCTGGATGGTTGCTCGTTGGCATCAACGCCTGCAGCTTTGGCATACTGGCGACCGATTTTCAGAGCTGTGTCGAGGCCAACAGAGTCCGAAACTTCCAATGGGCCCATTGGCATACCGCACTGACGGCCGACATTCTCGATGATGGCAGGCTTGATGCCTTCCATCAGCATTTCCATGCCTTCCTGCGTGTACGTGCCGAAGCATCGTGATGTGTAGAAGCCGCGGAAATCGTTCACGACGATTGGCGTTTTGCGGATCTTCAGAACATAGTCGATCGTCTTGGCAAGCGTTTCTTCGGTGGTTTTGTCACCAAGGATGATCTCGACAAGGCCCATTCGCTCAACCGGCGAGAAGAAGTGTACGCCGATGTAGTTTTCAGGGCGGACAGAGGCTTCTGCGAGACCGGTGATTGGCAGTGTAGATGTGTTGGAGCCCATGACCGCTGTGTCGGCGAGGTGCTCTTCCGCCATTTTCGTGACTTTGGCTTTCAGCTCTGTGTCCTCGAACACGGCCTCAACCACAATGTCTGCGCCCTTGATTTGTGAGTAGTCCGTGCTTGGCGTGATGAGAGAGAGAATGCCGTCAGCTTTCTCCTGGCTCATTTTGCCGCGAGACACCTGCTTATCGAGGATGCGCTTGGAGTAAGCCTTTCCTTTCTCGGCGCTCTCCTGAGAGATGTCGAGAAGGACGGTTTCAATTCCAGCCATTGCCTGAACGTGTGCAATACCCGCGCCCATAAGGCCTGCGCCGAGAACCGCTGCTTTCTTCACCTCGTATTTTGCTGGCGCTGCCGGACGAGACGCGCCCTTGGACAGTTCCTGCATGGAAACAAAGAGTGAGCGGATCATGCCTTTGGCTTCCGGACGCTGCTGCGTGTCGATGAAGTAGCGGGTTTCGATGCGAAGACCTGCATCGATCGGCACCTGAGAGCCTTCATAGAGGCATTTCAGAATGTTCGTCTGTGCCGGATAATTGCCATAGGTTTTCGATGAAATCATCGCATTGCCCATGGTGGAAATCTGGGTCGCTTTCGGGTGCTGGTTTGGAACACCGCCCGGGAATTTAAAGCCTTTTTCATCCCATGGAGCTTTCGCGTTCGGGTTGGCTTTCGCCCATGCTTTGGCTTTTTCGACCAGTTCTGATGTTGGCGCGAGTTCGTTCACAACGCCAAGGCCGAGCGCCTCATCAGCTTTCATGGACTTACCTTCCAGAATGTACTGGCTGGCAGTCATCAGGCCGATTAGACGCGGTAGGCGCTGTGTGCCGCCTGCGCCCGGAAGAAGGCCGATTTTCGCTTCTGGCAGACCAAGCTGGAGCTTTGGATTGTCGTTCGCCGCAACGCGGTAGTGACATGCCAGCGCAAGCTCCAGACCACCGCCGAGTGCGAGGCCGTTGATTGCGGCTGCAACCGGCTTGCCGCAGGTTTCCAGCTCGCGGAAGGTTTTGTTCAGCACGAAAGACCGGTCAAACAGCTTTTTGAGTTTTGTCTGCTCGTCTTCGTCTTGCGCCGCGCCGCCGCCTGCAGACTGGTTCATCTCGCCAAGGTCAGCGCCTGCGCAGAAGCCCGATGGTTTGCCGGAAGTAATAACGAGGCCTTTAATCTCGTCATTGGATGCAACTTCAGCTGCAAGGGTGACAATGTCCTGAACGACCTGACCGGTCAGCGTGTTCATAGAGCGGCCTGGTACGTCGAAAGTTGCCAGCGCAATGCCGTCGCTGTCGATTTCGAATTTGAATGTTTCGAGGTTCATTAGATTTCCTCTGAATTATGATTTCTGTTCGTCATCATCTGATGTCTGTTTTCGCTTCAGCATGGCTTCGCCAAATACCGGTGCGAGTAGTAATCCGAACGGCAAACCAATCCCCAGAAAGGCCATGTTGCCGATGGCAAGCGCGAAGGACACGCCAAGTGCGAGCCCCAGGCCCATGCCGATCGGGAGGCCTGCCACGAGCGCGGATGGTTTCTTCGGATCAGACATGATCAGACGCGCTCGATAACGGTTGCTGTGCCCATGCCCGCACCGACGCAAAGCGTGATGAGAGCTGTCTCTTTGTCAGAGCGCTCAAGCTCGTCGACCATCGTGCCAAGGATCATGCCGCCGGTTGCGCCGAGCGGGTGGCCCATAGCGATCGCGCCGCCGTTGACGTTGATTTTGTCGTGCGAAATGTCGTGCGCCTGCATGAAGCGCAGAACCACAGAAGCGAACGCCTCGTTCAGCTCGTAAAGGTCGATGTCAGATGCTTCCATGCCGAGCTTTTTGAGAAGCTTGGTGGTCACGAATTCCGGACCGGTGAGCATGATGGACGGTTCAGAACCGATAGAAGCAAAGCCTTTTACGCGTGCACGTGGCTTAAGACCGAGCGCGTCACCCATTTCCTTCGTGCCGAAGAGAACAGCAGATGCACCATCAACGATACCGGACGAGTTACCCGCGTGGTGGACGTGATTGATTGCTTCCACTTCAGGGTAGCGACGCTTCACAACCTCATCAAAACCCATGCCGCCAAGACCGGCAAAGCTTGGATTGAGGCCGGCAAGAGACTGCATGTCCGCTTCCGGACGCATATGCTCGTCACGGTCGAGAATGGTTGCGCCCATCTGGTCTTTCACAGGTACGATAGACTTGCCGAAACGGCCTTCTTCCCAGGCTTGCGCAGCGCGGCGCTGGCTTTCGACAGCGAAGGCGTCAACGTCATCGCGGGAGAAGCCGTATTTCGTCGCGATCAGGTCCGCGCCAATGCCTTGCGGGGCAAAATAGGATTTAAGAGCGATGCTTGGGTCTGTCGACCATGCGCCGCCATTAGAGCCCATTGGAACGCGTGACATAGCTTCAACGCCGCCACCGATTGCCATGTCCGCTTCGCCGGTCATGACTTTCGCCGCAGCCATGTTGCAGGCTTCAAGGCCTGAGGCGCAGAAACGGTCAACCTGAACGCCGCCGACTGTTTCGGCATAGTCAGCGTTCAGAACAGCGATACGTGCGATGTCTGAGCCTTGCTCGCCAACCGGAGAGACGCAGCCGAGAACAACATCGTCGACTTTGGACGTATCGAGGTCGTTACGGTCGCGTACAGCCTGAAGGGCCTGTGTTGCGAGGCTAAGCGCGGTGATTTCATGCAGCGCGCCGCTGGCCTTTCCTTTCCCGCGCGGTGTGCGCACCGCGTCATAAATATATGCTTCTGCCATTTGGTGTTCTCCCTTTCGGATCTCTTATTCCGGCGTCGGAAATTTCATGAGCATGGCGCTCGAAGTGGCGCGTACGCACAGGCGTCCACGTTCATCGAACAGCTTGCTCTCAAGGTAGGCGACTGAACGTCCGAGCTGCGTAACCTCGGCCTCGCAGATAACGGGGCCAAGGCGCACCGGACGCAGATAGTGAGCGTGCAGGTCAATCGAGCTGGACATGTGTTTGCCGCCCGATTTTACAAGCACTGCCGGGCCCATAGTGTCGTCCAGCATGGCCATCAGGAAACCGCCCTGAATAACGCCTGCCGGGTTCAGAAACTCGGGCTTTGGATTGAATTTGATTTTGATCCAGCCGCGCGAAGTGTCGGCATCCTGAAACTCGAAGCCGAGATGCTTCGCAGCCGCGGGCGCTGCCGGGCTGTCATTTCTAAAAAACTGTGCCGGATCAAAATCGGACATCAGATTACATTGTCCTCGCAATCAGCATCTTCATGACTTCGTTTGCGCCGCCATAAATGCGCTGGACACGGCTGTCTGCGTACATCTGGGCGATCGGATATTCATCCATATAACCATAGCCACCGTGCAATTGCAGGCATTCATCCACGATTTTACATTGCAAATCGGACACCCAGTATTTTGACATGCTGGCTGTCGCGGAATCCAGTTTGTTTACAAGGAGTAGGTCGGTGCAGCGGTCGACGAACACTTTTGCGACAGTTGCTTCGGTTTTGCATTCTGCCAGCTTGAACTGGGTGTTTTGAAAGTCCCAGATGGTTTTGCCGAAAGCTTTTCGCTGCTTCACATACTCAACGGTAACATGAATGGCGCGCTCGATCGTGGCCATGCCTTGAACACCGATAATATGGCGCTCCTGCGGAAGCTTCTGCATGAGCTGGATGAAACCCATGCCTTCCTTGCCGCCGAGAACAGCGTCCGGGCCGAGCTGAACGTCATTGAAGAACAGCTCTGAAGTATCTGCTGCGTGCTGGCCGATTTTTTCGAGATTGCGGCCGCGCTCAAAGCCTGCGGCGCCATCGGTTTCAACCAGCATGATGGAGACGCCTTTGGCGCCTTCGGTCGGGTCCGTCTTTGCGCAAACGAGAATGAGATTGGCGTTCTGGCCATTCGAGATGAAGGTCTTTGAGCCATTGAGAACATAGCCGTCCGCATTCTTTTTAGCGGTGGTTTTGATGTTCTGAAGGTCAGAGCCTGTGCCGGGCTCTGTCATGGCGATGGCGGTGATAATCTCGCCAGTTGCGATTTTCGGTAAGTATTTCTGCTTCTGCTCTTCAGTGCCGAAGCTTTCAATATAAGGCGCGATAATGCCATTATGGAGGGTGATGCCGAAGCCGTCGATACCCTTCCAGCCCATCTGTTCTGCGATGATGGCTTCGTGACGGAAGTCGCCGCCCATGCCACCGTACTCTTCGGAGACAGAGGCACCAAGAATGCCCATCTCACCGGCTTTAAGCCACATCTCTTTGGGAACGATGCCGTCTTTTCGCCACTGCGGAACGTGCGGTGCACATTCTTTTTCAAAGAACTGCCCAACCGAGTCCGAGAAGATTGAAACTTCTTCGTCGAGACGCCAGCCTGAGGCCGGAATATCGAGAGGTGATTGCAGCATATTTCCCTCCGAGATTTTTATATAACGTTTGCGTCAACGATATAGGCATTCTGCAGGGCTTTGTCGCCCCGTGACGTTGCGGCAGGCGCGCCCAAAAATGCAGTATTTCGGCGGAAAAAGCGTGAACCGGGCCTGCTAGAAGCCCGGTGTCTGAATAGGTTTGAAACTTAGAACGCGTCAGCTTCCAGAGCCATCATGCTTTCTGCGCCTGCTTTCAGCATATCAAGGTGAGAGCCAGCTTTCGGCAGGACGCGTTCCATATAGTAGCGCGCTGTTTTCAGCTTGTTCGCGTAATACGGATCGGAGCCGTCATCCTTCTCAAGCGCTGTCTTCGCCATCATCGCCCACATATAGGCCATGGCTGTGTAGCCGAAGAGGTGGACGTAGTCGGTTGATGCTGCCGCCGCATTGTTGAAGTTGGAGAGGCCGTTCTGCATGAGCCATGTCGTGCCAGCTTCCAGCTTCTTCTTCGCGTCGGACAGAGCGTCCGTGAAGAGTTTCATGTCGCCATTGTCAGCGTTCTCGCCAACGAAATCGTCCATCTCTTTGAAGAAGGTGAAGATTGCGCGGCCACCGTTTGCAGCCAGCTTGCGGCCGACAAGGTCGAGCGCCTGAATGCCGTTTGTACCTTCATAAATCATCGCGATACGCGCATCGCGCATATACTGCTCAACTCCCATTTCCTGCGTGTAGCCAATGCCGCCATGAAGCTGCAGGCACTCGGACGTCGTCTTGAAGCCGATGTCCGTGAGGAAGGCTTTCACGACAGGTGTCATGAGCGCCATATAGTCGTCGGCTTTTTGACGGACGGCGTCGTCCGGAGACTTGTGCAGAAGGTCGCCGTAAAGTGCGGTCCAGAACATGAAGGCGCGTGCGCCCTCGGTAAAGGCGCGGCTGTCCATCAGCATGCGGCGGACATCCGGATGTACGATAATCGGGTCTGCCGGTTTTTCGGGGGCGGCCGGACCAGAGAGCGCGCGGCTCTGCAGGCGGTCGCGGGCAAAATCAGCTGCATTCTGGTAAGCGATCTCGGCTTGGGCAAGGCCCTGCATGCCGACGCCAAGGCGCGCTTCGTTCATCATGACGAACATTGTGCGCATGCCTTTATGCTCTTCGCCAACGAGCCAACCGGTCGCGCCGTCATAGTTCATGACGCAGGTCGCGTTGCCGTGAATGCCCATTTTCTCTTCAAGGCCGCCGCATTCGAGTGCGTTGCGCTCACCCGGATTGCCGTCAGCGTCCGGAATGAATTTCGGCACAACGAAGAGAGAGATGCCTTTAATACCTTCAGGGCCGCCTTCAATGCGTGCGAGCACGAGCTGGATGATGTTTTCAGACAGGTCCTGCTCACCGCCGGAAATCCAGATTTTCTGGCCGGTGATTTTGTAAGAGCCGTCAGCCTTCGGAACGGCTTTCGTTTTGATCAGGCCGAGGTCTGTGCCGCACTGAGGTTCAGTGAGGTTCATTGTGCCGGACCATTTGCCGTTGATCATCTTCGTGACGTAGGTCTGCTTCTGCTCTTCAGAGCCGCCCGCGAGTAGCGCCTGGTACGCGCCATGGGTAAGGCCCGGATACATGGAGAACGCCATGTTGGATGAAGACTGCATTTCGTTGATCGCAATGTTCACAACGCCTGGCAGGCCCTGGCCGCCATATTTCGGGTCAGCTGAAAGCGAGAGCCATTCAGCATCAACCAGCTGCTCGTAAGCTGCTGGGAAGCCGTCTGGAGTTTTGACCGTCGCGTCTGGGTTGCGTTTGCAGCCTTCCTTGTCGCCGGAATAGTTCAGTGGGAACAGGACGTCTTCTGCGAATTTCGCGCCGCCTTCGAGGATCTGGTCGATCAGATCGGGAGAGGCGTCAGAGAAGCCTGGCAGGTTGGAGTAATTCTGTAGCGAGAGCACATCGTGAAGGATGAACTGCATGTCGCGAACAGGAGCCTTATAACGTGGCATAGGTCTTTTCTTTCTTCAGGTGTGTTGCCGAGTTTTTGCTGACGGTGTCAGGGCCGCAGCCGTCTCAGTCTTCTTCGGTTTCAAAGCTTTTGCGCGCAACAGCGTCATAGGCGCGCGCAGCTTCGGATTCATTTTCGGACGGGCCGATCGTCTCGAGTTTGCTTTCCAGCCAGGACACGCCTTTGTGAAGCGCGTCGAGTGCTTCATCGATTTCGAGGCGTTGCTGGTTTAGCACTTCGATCTGCTGTTTGTGCTTTTTATAAGCGGCGCGCAGCTGCGACCGTTGATTGTCGCCCAGATCGTAAAGGTCGAGAATTTCGCGAATATCATTGAGCGAGAACCCGACTTTGCGGCCTGACAGGATAAGTTTCAGGCGAGCGCGGTCGCGGTTTGAATAGACGCGGTTCATTCCGTCGCGGTCGGGCGAGAGGAGGCCCTTGTCTTCATAAAAGCGGAGGGCGCGAGGCGTGACACCGAATTCGCGGGCGAGTTCGCTGATGGCGTAAGTACGCGTATCGAGCGGTTTTTTGCTTTCAGAGAGTGCGTTCATGATGGGAAGCATACTTCTCTTAACGTGAACGTCAACGTTAATTTTCAGGCTCGTCTGACGGTTTCGGAAATTCTCCGGCGTTTTCAGGGGGCGGCAAAAATTACCGGGTTAAGACAGGTTTTTACCATTCTTAACTCCCCCTTAATACGAACGGTGGCTTTTAAGATTTTCGTTAGTATTGCGGTAATGCGTCAACTTGAGGGGTGTCCATGTCAGCGCGTGGCCCATGGAGCGTCAAAGGCATAGATTCCAAAGCGCGTGAAGCTGCTCTGCAGGCGGCACGCAATGAAGGAATTACGCTTGGGGATTATCTGAACAGATTGCTCCTCGAATCAGATCAGAACGCTGCAGAAGCGGAAGCGCGCCGCCAACAGGCAGCGCCGCATTCCGCGCATAATGATGTACCGGACATGGAACGGCCTGCGCCGCGCGCGACGAGCACCAGCACAGCCGCGCTTGATGAGCTGACGCGCCGCGTTGAAGCGGCTGAAGCCCGTTCACGCCTCGCAATCACCGATATTGATAAGTCTGTCGTCGGTTTGCTGAACCGTCTCGACGATACCGAGAAATCCCAGCAGGCTATCGAAGGGCGCATTGATGTCGCTGCTGAAGAGCTGCAACAGGCACAAGCGCTGCTGAAGCGCCGTATCGATCAGATTGAAGCGGACGATGCCTCACATCAGAGCCTTCGCGCTATGCGCTCGCTCGAAAAAGCACTGGAAAATCTCTCCGAGCGTATCGAGCAGACACGCAGCGAAACCGAAGCCAAGCATGCCAGCGCTGAAAACCAGCTGAAATCACTGGATGAGCGCCTTGGCGAGATGGACCAGTCCGTCACCCAGAAAGTTACCGGCCTTCAAAACTCCGTAACCTCTCAGATCGAGAACGCGTCCGCGAAAGTTGATCGCGCACTCTCCGAAACGGTTGCGCGTACCGAGGGTGCAAACAAGCATCTCACAGACCGCATGACGCAGGTCGAGCGCGACGTTACCGAGATCAACCACAATGTATCCGGAACGCTGACAAAGGTTTCCGATAGTGTTGAGCGCTTCGGGCGCAATATCGCCGAAACGGAAAACCGTAGTCTTCAGGCGTTTGATCTGGTGTCCCGTCTGGAAGAGCAGGCGAAAGCCCAGCGCGATGACGTTGAAGGTCAGCTCGAAGACATTTCCGAGCGTCTGTCCCGCGCGGAAATGACGACTGACGCGGCCCTTTCCGGTCTTGAATCCAGCTTTTCGAAGCTTGATGAACGTCTTGGCCAGTTCGAGGGCGAAGGCCTTGTTGGGCTCCGTGCTGAATTTGAAGAGCGTATCGAGTCGATCAAGTCAGAGCTGGCGCAGACGATCTCAGAAACCCGTGCTGAGCTGACAGGCCAGATCGAGACTGCTGCGTCTCAATCAACTGAAGTCTTCTCTGAGATGAACTCGGCGGTGAATGAAATCGCCAAGCGTATGCGCCGCACCGAGCAGCGCCAGACGCAGGCCGTTGAGGCAATTGGCGAGGAAGTCACCGGCATTGCTGATAAGCTCGACAAGCGTGTTGCGACTGTCGAACAGCGCAATGATTCAGAGATTGGCAGCGCTCTGCGTGACCAGCTGAATGATTTTGCGAGCGCCTTTCAGAAGCGTCTTTCCGAGATTGAAACCCGCGAGACCGGCGAGCCGCTTGAATCCGTCACCGCGAAAATGGACGAGCTTGCCAGCACGTTGAATTCCCGCGTCGAGGCTTCTGAAGAACGTAGTGCGTCTGCCATCCATGATTTCACAGATCACGTGACCACTCTGACGAAGAACCTTCAGGCCCGTCAGGAGGAAAGCGTAAACCGTCTCTCCAGCGAGATTCAGGCGAGCGAACAGCGTCAGTCTGAAAAGGTTGAGACCGCGCTTGGTAAGGTCACAGACCGTATTGCGCAGGTTGAACAGGCAACTTCGTCCTCAATCAGCCCGATCCAGAAGGCAATGGCATCTCTGGCCGAGCGCCTGTCTGCGGTGGAAGACTTCTCTAATCCGGATGGTGTGTCCCGCCCTGCCGCGCCGCCAATGTCTTTCGATAGCTTTGAGGCGCGCCTCGATGCAGCTGATGCGCAGCAGCAAAGCGCTGCTGCTCCGGAGGTTCCGGATGAGCTTGATGCCGATTTCGAAATTCCTGAGCCGCCAGCTCCAAAAGCTGAAACAGCTAAGCCTGCAACCGTTGAAGATGACCCGTGGGCTGACTTTGGCGATGACGAGTTTGAAACACCGTCCTCAAAAGCCAGCTTTGATGATGATCTTGATGAGCCGGATGACGGCTTCGCCACGGACGTTCCAGGCTCCGGCTTTGACCTCGACGCTGCCGAGTTCGACGAAAACACATCCTTTGAGAATGATAGTTTCGACGATGATGCGCATATGTCTGTTCCAGATGCGGGCAGCGCTTCAGATTATCTGTCACGTGCTCGCGCCGCGGCAAACGCTGCGCAAGAAAGCGGTCGCGGCCGCAAAGCGCCGAAGGTTCTTGCTGCTAAGGGCGGTAAAAAGGGCGGCGGTAGCTCCAAGCTGCCTCTGATCGCTGCGGCATCGGTTATCGCAATCGCTGCGGCAGGCGCAGCAGGCTTCGTGCTGATGCGCGGTAAGCAGGATTCAAGTCTCGATTATCTTGATGGTCCATCTGCAGGTGGGCAGGTCGATGGTCGCACGCCGCTCGTGCCGTCTGCGGGCGCTGGTGAGCTGTCTGCGCTGGAAAATGGCGTGGACGCTGGCATTGGCCTTGAAATCGTCGGGCCTGAAGTCATTGAAAGCGAAGCGGGCGTTTCAGATACTATCGAAGAGACAACGCCGCGCCGCGAAGAACGCCTCATCGAATCTGAACCTGCACCGGTTCCAGCGCCACGTTCTGCCGAGACCGCAGATGCGTCAACGCCTGCGCCGGTTGAGACGGCTCGCAATAACGGCCCGACGACCAGTGATCTCAATCGTAGCCAGCTGACCGGTCAGCCGATCTCCATCCAGAACGCTGTGCCGATAGCACCGTCTGAAATGGCCTCCGCCCAGACGGTATCTGCCGAGCCAGCCGCGGCTCCGCCGCCTGTCGTAACGCCAGCCACGCAATATCAGGATGGCATGCGCCTGCTTGAAGAAGGCAATATCCGCGAAGCTGTTTCGCTGATTCAGAATTCTGCTGATGATGGTCTCGCAATGGCCCAGTATCGCATGTCCAAACTTTATGAGCGTGGTCAGGGTGTGCCGCGTGATCTTGCGCAGTCGCGCCAATGGACTGAACTTGCAGCGGAAAATGGCAATGTAAAAGCCATGCACGACCTCGCTGTCTTCTTTGCCGAAGGCGAGGGCGGCCCGCAAAGCTATGCTGGCGCCGCCCAGTGGTTCCGCTCCGCAGCTGAATATGGCCTTGTCGACAGCCAGTATAATCTGGGCGTGCTTTACGAGCAGGGCCTTGGTGTCACAGCTGATCCTGCTGAAGCGCTCTACTGGTATGCTGTTGCCGAGCAAATGGGTGATAGCGGCGCTGGATCTAAGGTTTCCGAGCTTGCTGCGCAGATCGACCCGACAGCGGCCCAGTCAGCTCTTCGACGCGCTGCGGCTTACGCGCCGACACAAAGCGATCCCGCAGCCAACGGTATCTTCCCGCAGCAGCCTCGCGCGGCGGCAGCTACGCCAGCGGCAACATCTACGCCGACCGAGCTTGCGCTGAACGGACAGGTGCGTCAGGCGCAAGAACTGCTGAACGAGCTTGGCTATAATGCGGGCTTCCCTGATGGCCGCTTCGGCAACCAGACGCGTAACGCCATTCTCGCTTTCCAGGGCGCGAACGGTTATCCGCAATCGGGTCAGGTGACCCCAACCCTGCTTCGTCAGATGCGTGCGGCGGCTGATACCGGCCTCTAAGCACTAATTTTTTGCTTAAAATTTCCAGCGCGCGCCGGATGAACGATCTGGCGCGAGGCGCGTCGTCGGCACCGCATAAACGCGGTCGGTTCCCATCATGAAAACCTGAAGCCCGCGCGGAAAAAGCGGCTGGTACGGTGTTTCGAGCACATTCAGCCCGCCGGTAAAAGCACCCATGCTTGGCAGGATGAGGCTGTTTCCATCGGTCACGAAACAGCGGCGGCGGACCATTTTGTTTCCGCGCCCGACAAGGCGTGCGCACGGGTGGAGGTGCCCTGAAATCTCTCCGGTCTCACCTGTCGGTTCATGCCGGAAGGTCAGGCGCCCGAGTTTGAGTTCTTTACAGGATGTGCCCCCCAGTCCCTCAGGCGGGTCCGGATCATGGTTGCCTTCCACCCAAACCCAGTCGAGCGACGCAGTCAGCGCGCAAATAGCGCTCCAGTCGTCTTCGGCAAGGCGTTCATGGCCGCGTGGATCGTGGAAGCTGTCGCCCAGCGAGATGACACGTTCAAGGTTCAGTTCTGCAATCAGACGCGTGATCAGGCCGAGCGTTGTGCGGGTGTCATAGGGCGGTAGGTGCTGGCCCGCGCGGGCATAGCTGGAGCCCTTTTCAAAGTGCAGGTCGGAAATGATCAGCGTTTTCTGCGCCGGCCAGTAAAGCGCACCCTCTTTGAGCGGGCGAAGATCGTGTCCGCAAAGCCTGATCATATGACCAGCTGGCTCGTCTGAGAGTTTAAGTCCGGGGCGCATATCCAAGAGATTGCGCAAGTCGCGGGGAGGGTCAATCTCCCCGCTGCGTAAGGGCGCGGCTTAGCGGCCCTTGAAGTTCGGTGCACGCTTTTCAACGAAGGCACGTGCGCCTTCCTTATGGTCTTCAGACTCGCCCGTGTAGATCTGCGTGAAGGCTTCGCGCTCCAGCATGGTCTGATAGTTCTCGGTGGAGGACAGGCGTACATTCTCTTTCATGTAGCGGTAAGCGAGCTGCGCGCCAGAGGAGATGCGTGTGGCAAGTTCTGTGACGGCGTCGTCAAAGCCGTCTGCATCAGCAACTTTATTGACGAGACCAAGACGCAGAGCCTCATCCACCGTCACCATTTCAGAGAGGAAGAGGAGTTCTTTGGCTTTGGCTTCGCCGAGTGTCCGAACGAGTGGCCATGTAATGCCGAAATCCCCCGCAAAGCCGACCTTTGCGAACGCGGTTGTGAAGCGCGCGCGGCTGGAGGCAATGCGTAGGTCACACGATAGCGCGATAGAGAAGCCAGCGCCCGCCGCAACGCCGTTCACAGCGGCAATCGTCACCTTGGGCATGGAGTTCAGAAGGCCGGACATGCGGTGAATGCCAAGCTGGCGGTTCACTTTCTGCTCGGTCGTCTGCTCTGCGCCGCGGCCCGCATTCATGGCTTTCACGTCGCCGCCTGCGCAGAATGCACGGTCGCCTGTGCCGGTTACGACAACGCAGCGCACATCATCATCCTGTGCCCATTTCTCGAGAAGCGGGATGCCGACCTCAAAAGTTTCCTGAGACAGCGCATTCATCGCTTCAGGACGATTGAATGTAAGCGTGGCGATACCGTTTTCGACTTTATGCAGCAGATCTGACATGTGCGTTTCTCCCTAAATCTGCCATCTGGATGGCGTGGAATTGTTGAGAGGTCAATTTGCCGTTGGGGAATTATGGTCTCAAGGGCGTTGGGGAGCTTTGAATGGGCTTTAGGCAAATAGTCAAAATCGGGGTGTATCTGGTTCTTCTCACGTCGGTGTGCGGTCTTGAAGCGCGCGCGCAGCAATATGTGCCAGCAAGCAGGATTTGCTATCTGAACTGGACAGATGAAGAGGTTGTTCTTCTCAACTCGTCGGACACGCCTGAGGTCCTGGGTCGTGCATATGGAGATATCATGCTCACCAGCGAGGAATATGAGACACGGGTTCGCGGTGAGGCCCGTGATGACTGCGCAGGCGTGAGCAGCTGTGCGCCACCTCTTCATACGCCGGACGTCACACTTCGAGCCGTGAGCGCCGAACAGATTGCAACAGTGCCGGCCAGATCAGCCATGTGTGAAGAGCTGACCTCTGTTCCCGTCGAGATCGGCGGGGATGATTATTATGCCGCGACCTGTAGTTTTTCGTCGATGCGTGCCGCGTATCCGATGTCTCGAGCATTTGAAAATTTGCATGGTAACGAATGGGATTTCTTTGGCTCACTTCTTGGGTGTTCGGAGCTTTACGGGCAGGTCAATTCATGGCTATCAGAATTTGTCTCCGACGGCGGTTCCCTGATTTTTACGATCTGGCCGCGGGGGCGGTATTATTCTGTACCGCCCGAGATTCAGGGCAGTGTGCAGATGGGTCTTTTAGTTGATGACAATGTTGAGGGCGCTCGTGCAGCGATTGCGTTAGCCGAACAGCGGTTTGATGCCGCGCTAAGCGATTAGAGTATCAAACTGAACAAGAAATCTTCGAACTTCGCTCCATTTGTGTCGTTGTTAGCGATGAAGCAGACAAAGGGAGAAAGACTTCGTGATCCTCAAACAGTTCAAAACACCGGGCCTTGCACACTTTTCATATCTGATCGGCGCGGGTGAAGACGCAGCCGTGATCGACCCGCAGCTTGATCTGGAGCAATACCTCAACGCCGCGCAGGAAGAGGGCGTTGTGATCCGCCATATTTTTGAAACCCACCGGAATGAAGACTTTGTGACGGGCGCGAAAAAGCTTGCAGAAGCGACCGGCGCAAAAGTCTGGCACGGGCCAAACCCTGCGGGCGAGATTGCTTATGCTGAAACAGTAGGTGAGGGCGCCGAAGTCGAGATCGGTCAGCTGAATCTGAAAGCGCTGCTAACACCGGGCCATACCGACGATTCCATCTCTGTTGCGATCTATGATTCTGAGTATCCCGACGGCGCTGTAGGCGTGTTTACCGGCGATGCGCTGTTCATCGGTGATGTCGGACGCACAGACTTTTATCAAGGGCAGGAAGAAGAAAAGGCGGGCTTGTTGTTTGATAGTCTACAGAAGCTGCTCGCGCTTGGCGATCAGGCTATTCTCTATCCGGCACATGGTGCGGGGTCTGTGTGTGGCTCTGGCATGGCGGCGAGAGAGTTTTCCACCATCGGTCACGAGCGCGCCAATAACCCGCGTCTTCAGCTCTCCCGCGAAGATTTCATCAAAGCCAAAGCCGGTGAGCATCATTACCAGCCACCATATTTTGAGTTGATGGAACGCCTCAATCTTGAAGGCGGGCATGGGGTGATAAGCCCCGCTCAAGTGCCGATGCTCAGCCTCGCTGCACTGAAAGAGGCGTCTCCGGATGTGGTGCTGGATGTGCGCGAGCCGACAAGTCACCTGGGCGGGCATGTATCCGGTAGCCTTTGCCTGCCGATTGGAATGATCGCTGCGTTTGGTGGTTGGTTCCTGAAGGAAGAGACGCGCATTGGTCTTGTCGCAGAAAGCGCCGAACAGTCACGGGATGCTGCCCGTCATCTCTGCCGGATCGGCTTTACGAATATTGTTGGTGCCGTGACGGGTGTGCTCGGCATAGCATCCGGCGGCGCGGACACCGATTTTATCGCGACAGCCGATACGGGCGCAATTGCGAGCCGCGTGAACCAGTCACCTGAAAACTGGATCCTTCTTGATGTGCGTTCGAAGGAAGAATTTGAGAGCGGACATATAGAGGGCGCGACCCACGCTTATGTCGGCGAAGTGCTTGAAAAGCTGGAAGACTATGTGAGCGATAAAGGCATCACCGTGATGTGCGGTTCCGGTGCGCGTGCCAGTCTTGCTGCCTCAGCGCTTAAGGCGGCTGGCCAGAAGGGCGTCGATGTCTATGTCGGTTCAATCGGTTCCTGGCAGTCAGCCGGTAAGCCGATGGTAAGCTAGGTCTCACCCACTCGGTACGTCATCGCCAAAGGCTTCCATGAGAAGGTCTTCTTCGGCTTCGGCCAGGATAGCTTCGGAGGCTGAAACGCCTGCTACTGGCTCGCGGCCAACCTCCAGCATAACCGGCACAGCAAAGGGCGAAATGCGCTCCAGATCGGCGTGCACGACATGACTCTTCACGCGCTCGAGCAGCTTGCCCAGACGCCGGATATCCAGTTGACCTTCACCGGCTTCCTCACGCGCGGCCTGCAGAAGGATATGGTCAGGCTCATGGCTACGCAGCACGTCATAGATGAGATCGGTCGAGAAAGTGACCTGACGACCCGTCTTCTCAGCGCCCGGCTGACGGCGCAGGATCAGGCCTGCAATCTGCGCGCATTGTTTGAAGGTGCGCTTCATCATGAAGCTCTCATCCAGCCATTCTTCAAGGTCATCGCCCAGTATGTCCTGATGGAAAAGCTTGCTCATGTCCAGCCCGCCCATTGGCTCCAGACCCCATATCGCCATAGCATATTCTGAGCCGACAAAGCCCAGCGGGCGATAGCCCCAGCGCTCCAGTCTGCGGGTGAGCAGCATGCCAAGTGTCTGGTGCGCGAGTCGCCCGTCAAACGGGTAGCAGACAAGATAATGTCGACCCGCCCGCGGGAAGGTCTCAACCAGCATTTTGTCCGCAGGCGGAATAACCGAGCGCAGCTTCTGAATGCGTATCCATTCGGCGACCTGTTCGGGCAGATGTGTCCAGCCCGCTTCATTGTGCAGGAGCTTCCTCACGCGGTCTGCCAGAAAGGTGGAGAGTGGAAATTTGCCGCCGGCATAATAGGGAATGGCCGGTTCAGGATCATTCGAACGTGTCGTGATCACGCTGGTCTCTGCAATGCCTTCAAAGGCAAGCACTTCTCCGCCAAACAGGAAGGTGTCGCCGGGGGTGAGGCTTTCGATAAAGCCTTCCTCGATCTCGCCTAGAACCTTGCCGCCATAGGCAGGTGAGGTGATGCGCCCCTGACCGTCACGCTTGATGCGCGAGAGCACCTTCACTTTCAGCATAGCTGCTTCGATAATCGTGCCGACATTCAGGCGGTGGCCCTGTGCATCACGCGGTGTGCGGGCGTGCCAGAGGCCATCCTTACGCTTCACGATGCGTTTGAACCGGTCATAGCTTCGCAGCGCATAGCCGCCCGTCGCGACGAGATCGACGACGCGCTCGAATGTGTCCCAGTCGATATGAGCATAGGGCGCAACGGAGGTCACTTCGTCGAACAGGCGGGCCATATCAAAGCCTTCACCGCAGGCGCGGGCCATCACATGCTGGGCGAGCACATCCAGCCCGCCTTTAACACGGTCAGAGCCGTCCAGTGCGCGGTCGTCCACGGCTTCCTTGGCGGCCCGGCATTCAAGCACCTCAAACCGGTTGGTGGGTACAAGCAGAGCGCGGGAGGGCTCGTCCAGACGGTGATTGGCACGGCCAATGCGCTGGATGAGGCGGGAGGACCCTTTCGGTGCGCCCATCTGGATCACAAGGTCTACATCGCCCCAGTCAATGCCAAGGTCGAGCGTGGATGTGCAGACCACAGCGCGCAGAATGCCCTTTGCCATGGCGGCTTCTACCTTGCGGCGCTGTTCCACATCCAGCGAGCCATGGTGAAGCGCGATGGGCAGGCTGTCATCATTGGCCTGCCAGAGTTCCTGAAACAACAGCTCTGCCTGAGAGCGCGTATTGACGAAAACCAGCGCAAGTCGGGCCTTTTTGATCTGCTCATACACCTCGCCAATCGCGAACCGGCCTGAGTGGCCCGACCAGGGAATGCGCTCTTTCGAAATGAGAAGATCGATATTCGCGTCCGCGCCGCCCGCCGCGGTAATCGTCGTTGCGCCGCCCAGCCAATGGGTGAGTTTGCCTGGGTCCGCCACAGTCGCAGACAGGCCCGTGAGGCGCAGATTGGGTGCCCAGCTTTTTAAGGTGGCAAGGCCGAGCGCCAGAAGGTCTCCGCGCTTGGTGGGCGCAATGGCGTGGATCTCGTCAATGATCACGCACTTCAGGTCTTCGAAGAATTCACTGGCCCGATCAGAGGCAATGAACAGCGCGAGCTGTTCAGGCGTGGTGAGCAGAATATCCGGCGGGTTGGCGCGCTGTCGCTGGCGGCGCGATTGCGGAGTGTCACCAGTGCGCGTCTCGATGCGGATATCAAGTCCCATTTCCTCAACCGGCGTATTGAGATTGCGGTGCACATCAACGGCGAGCGCCTTTAGCGGTGAGATGTACAGCGTGTGAAGGCGAGGACGTGAGTCATTCGACTGGCGCTTCTGCCGCGCCAGATCGATCAGGCTTGGCAGGAAACCGGCCAGCGTCTTGCCTGCGCCCGTTGGCGCAATCAGAAGCGCGCTTTCATCGCGCGTCGCCGCATCGGCAAGCGCCAGCTGATGGGCGCGCGGCTGCCAGCCTCGGGAGGCGAACCAGTCTTCAAACTGGTCGGGTAATAAAATGCGGGGTGCGCCGTCAGCCATTATAAATTTGGTGCTTAGGTGACTCTTAGCCTCACGTTTTTGAAACCAATTGGACGAGTGTAAGAGTCAAAACTCACCATTATCCCATTTTCACTCATTTTTCTTTCTAACTGGAAGACCTTGTTTTCCGCTTTTCTAAGCTCGGATCGCATAATGAAAAATAGCAAGGCCGAAAGAAGCGCCAAAACTGAGAAATCAACGGACACTTCCTGATATTCTTGAAACCTCCAAGCGCTCCCGCAGAACAAAAGAAAAAACAATATGATCAGCACTTTTCCGATGCTGTCGAACCATTCGAATTTTAAAACATGGTTCTGTAACTTCAGCAGTTCCTCTACTTTGTCGTAGCAATGGTAAAACCACGGACTCTTTGTTCCGTTCGATTGTCGGTGTTCGAACTCCAGTTCGATCAATTGTTCGAAGGTATATTCACCGGGTGGTGGCACAAAAATGCTTTTTTTTGTCAAAACCGCGTCTCCTTGACAAGTTGGATTCAATCAATCTCACAAAATGCTAATTTGCAATTTTGAGTGGACGCTGTGAAGTGTTCGACAAACCGGAGACCCTTAATGCGCTTTGCCCTGTCGTTTGTCGCCCTTGCTTTCAATGCTGCCGGACCGGCTTTAGCCGATGAGAGCTGGCCTGCTCTGTTTCGTGATGCCGTAGGCCCGTACCAAGGCGAAGAAACGCCGCACAGCTTCGATATGTCGGTCACGCGCGGGTCGGGCGATGTGCTGTTTCGCTACAGCTGTGATCCGGCCTCGGCGACGCCTGTGACCATTCATGAACAGACTGACCAGATCAGCGAAGAAGACCTTCTGGAAAGCGTTTCAGACGATGCTGGCGACATCTGGTGCGATGGCATGGAAGACCGCGTGAAGGGCGATGTCGAGCTGGCTGCCGAAAGCGACACAACGGCCACCTTCACCTTTACGCCAACAACGCCGGAAGACGCTGAAGACTTCGAGCGCCAGATCGCAGAGCGTTCAATCGGCACAGTGGTCGTTGATAAGGAAACCCGTCAGCTCGTCTCCTTCCAGTATCATCTGCCGGAATCCTTCAAGCCGATGATCATCGCTCGCGTGCACACATTCGATATGTTCGGCACATGCGAGGCGGGGCCATCCGGTCGCCCGTATTTTTCCGAGCTGACTATGGCGTTTGATGTGTCGGCCATGGGGCAGCGCCAGAGCGAATCCAGCATTCAGCGCGTGGAGAATGTGGAAGTCGCGCGCTAGAGAACACTCAGAGTTTGACATGGGCGCGAGGTGTGCGGCATCTGCTTGCAGCGAATCTCTCACCCTCTGAGGCCTCAATGCGTACTCTCATCGTTGTTCCTGCCCGCTATGGCTCCACCCGGTTTCCGGGCAAGCCGCTTATGGAAATTGCGGGTAAATCCATGGTGCTGCGCGTGGCGGAGACGGCGAAGGCTGCTGCGGATATCATCGGTGATGCTGGCTATGTCGTCGCGACGGATGACGAACGCATTGCAGCCCATTGCGAGGCGGAATGCGTACCTGTGGTTCTGACGCCGGAAGATGTCGCGACGGGTACAGACCGCGCACTCGCGGCTGTCGCGGCATTGGGGCTTGAGCCTGAAGTTGTCATCAATCTGCAGGGCGATGCGCCGTTTACCCCGCCGCAAATGGTGGCGAATGTCGGTAAGGCTGTTCTGGAGACGGGCGATGATGCGGCAACGCCGGTTGTGCGCCTGACATGGGGGGGGCTGGACGAGCTGCGTGAGCATAAAAAGATCGCGCCATTTTCCGGCACGACTTGCGTGCGCGGGCCGGATGGTCGTGCGCTCTGGTTCTCCAAGAACATCATTCCGGGCCTTCGCAGGGAAGAAAAGATGCGCGGCGAGGGCGAGTTCTCGCCAGTGCTGCGCCATATCGGACTTTATGCCTATTCGCTGAGTGCGCTGAAGGCATTCGCTGAAATGCCAGAGTCCTACTATGAGGCGCTGGAAGGTCTTGAGCAGCTGCGCATGCTGGAAGCGGGTATGAAGATCCGTGTCGTGGAAGTACCCGCGCCGGAAGTGTCTATTTCGGGTGTGGATACACCAGAAGATCTCGCGCTGGCCGAACGTATACTCAAAGAAAAAGGCCTCGTCTGAACGATCAGGATTTGAGGTTTGCCCGCGTGATCAGCATGACGGGCAGAATACCAATCGCAATGAGGATAAGCGCGGCGACAGAGGCTTCTGCGAGCCGCTCATCCGAGGCAAGGCGATAGACCTGCGTTGCCAGCGTTTCGAAATTGGCAGGACGCAGCAGAAGCGTTGCGGGCAGTTCGCGCATCGTGTCGATGAAGACCAGAAGGCCTGCCGAATAGAGTGCAGGCTTGAGGCCCGGAAGATGCACTTCAAACACAATACGCGACAGGCGTGAGCCGAGCGTGCGGGCTGCTTCGTCCATAGCGCGCGGGATTGATGATACCGCAGGCTCGACCGTGTTGTAGGACACAGTCAGGAAGCGGATTACATAGGCGTAAATCAGCGTGACAACTGTGCCTGTGAGGAACAGGCCCGGTGCCCAGCCAAACTGGTCGAGCATCCAGCGTGAGATCGACTTATCAATTGTCGTCATCGGCAGAAGAAGGCCGACCGCGAGCAGCGTGCCGGGCAGGGCATAGCCGAGCGTCGCGAGGCGTGTTGCTGCGCTCATCGGTCCGGTCTTCTGGTTACGCGTCCGGCCGCGCTGGGCGTAGGCTAGGAACAGCGAGAGCGCGAGCGTCAGGCCTGCAGCGATAACCGACATGGTGACGGAGTTCGTCGCGAAAGACACAAACTGAGGCATGCCGTTGCGGGCAATATCGCCAGCCGCAAGATAGATGAGGCGGGCGACAGGGAAGGCAAAGCCGATCAGGATGGGCATGATACAAGAAAAGGCGGCGAGCCATTGCAGAGGTCTGGAGGGCTTCATGCGCCGTAGAACGGTATCGCGGGCAATGTCGTTATTGGCCTGAGAGGGGCGGAAGCGGCGCTCCGCCATCACCAGAATGGCCATGATAACCAGAAGCAGACCGGAAAGGCGCAGCGCCGAAACCGGATCGCCCATGCCATACCAGGCCCGATAAATGCCGGTCGAGAAGGTCGGCACGCCGAAATAGTCCGCCACGCCAAAGTCGGCTGCGGTTTCCATCAGCGTGAGGGCAATACCGCCCAAAATGGCTGCGCGAGCGGCTGGCAATGCAACGCTCCAGAAGGCACGCAGCGGTGACGCCCCAAGCGAGCGGGCGGCGGCAAAACGCGTCTGAGACTGGTTCAGAAAGGCAGATCGCGCCAGCAGATAGACATACGGGTAGAGCACGAAGGATAGAACAAGCCCTGCGCCCGGAAGCGTTCGGATCGCGGGAAACCAGTAATCATCTGCGCTCCAGCCCATCAGACCGCGCAGCGCTGACTGAACAGGGCCGGCATAGTCCATCAGATCTGTATAGACATAGGAGGCGATATAGGCTGGTGAGGCGATCGGCAGAACCAGAAGCCATTCGACGACTTTACGGCCCGGAAACTCGATGGATGTAACGAGCCACGCGCTCACCGTGCCAATGCTGCCCGTCAGAACCCCAACCATAACAAGCAGCGCCAGCGTGTTGATCACATATTCCGACAGCACCGTTTCGGAGAGGTGTGACCACGTGCCATCACTCTCGCCCATCGAGCCTATGATAACTCCGAACAGAGGCAGGGTGAGGAGCGCTGCGATCAAAAAGACAAGGCTTGCCAGCGCAACGCGACGCAAATGATTTTGCGTTTGCGACTGAGGTCTTATAGCGATGCTTTTTGACGCGCTCATGATCTCGCTCTAAACCGGGCGCATTCAATAGTCAAAGTAATGCTTATGACACTCATTCTCGAAAACCTGACCCATTCATATGGGGATATGCAGACGCTGAACGCGCTTTCTCTCTCGGTCCGCAGCGGAGAGGTTGTCTCGCTTCTCGGTCCTTCGGGATGTGGGAAAACGACGCTGCTGCGCCTTGTCGCAGGATTGGAGCATCTTTCCAGCGGTCAGATCATGCTGAGCAATGAGCTGCTCGCTGCGCCGGATCATCATCCTGCGCCGGAAAAGCGCCCTGTTGGTCTGGTGTTTCAGGAGCATGCGCTGTTCCCGAATATGTCGGTGGCCGAGAATATCGAGTTCGGTTTGAAATCGATGCCAGTGGCGGAACGTCAGGCGCGTCGCAAGGCATTGCTCGAAATGGTGGGGCTTGCCGGTTACGATCAGCGAAAGCCGGGCACATTGTCAGGTGGCCAGCAGCAGCGCGTGGCGCTGGCCCGTGCGCTGGCGCCTGCGCCAAAGGTCATGCTGCTCGATGAGCCTTATGCAAGCGTCGACATCATGCTGCGCCGTGAGCTGCGCGAGGCGGCCCGTGTTCTGCTGAAAGAAGCGGGTAGCGCCTCCATTCTGGTAACGCATGACCCTGAAGAAGCGCTGGAAATGTCGGACAAGATCGCAGTCATGTCCAAAGGGCGCATCCTCCAGGTGGACGAGCCGGATAAGGTGATCAACGAGCCGACTTGTGCGGAAGTCGCCAGCCTTTTTGGCGATGCACAGTTGTTTGACGGTCACATTGAAGGCGAAGAGTTTGCTTGCGCTGCGGGCCGGTTTGGGCTCGGAGAGGTCGCGCGCCGCGAAGGCCCGGTTAGCACAATGGTGATCCGTCCCTCAGGTGTACGCTTCACTGCGGCCGAGGATGGCGAATGGGTGGTGCGTGATGTGCGTTATCGCAGTTCCGGACGGGTATTGTTCGTCTCCCGCGTGGACGCCGCGGCCATCTCGCTCGTACGTGTGGATGCTGACGAAAATGCCCTGCCAGAGATCGGCGCGAAAGGGCATTTATCCCTTCGTCAGCGTAATGCCTTCCTTTTCGACAAAGAGTCGCAATGACCGGCCTTGTAGACTTGCGCATAACGGCCTAGATAAGAACGGTTCTCAATAAAGGAGGCCGTTTTGGCTCATCTGAAATCTGCTTCGCTCGCGCTGTGTTTTGGTCTTGCTGCCTGCGGGGGAAGTTCGCCGGATGAAACCACTGAAACGTCTGCGACACCTGCCAATGCAGTCGTCGTGAATGTCTATTCCGCCCGCCACTATGATTCAGATCACGCGCTATATGAGCAGTTTGAAGCCGAGACCGGCATTCGCGTGAACCTACTCGAAGGCGAGAGTGAGCAGCTTATCCAGCGCCTCGTGAATGAGGCAGAGTTCTCACCAGCCGACATTCTGATCACTGTTGATGCAGGCCGCCTGTTCCGCGCGGTTGAGGCAGATGTCTTCCAACCGCTGGATGACGAGTTGCTCCAGTCCCGCGTGCCGGATTATGTGCGCGACCCGAACAATCTCTGGTACGGCTTCACCAAGCGTGCGCGCGTGATTGTGTACAATAAGTCCGAGGGCGCACCTGAAGGTCTGGCGACGTATGAAGACCTCGCAGATCCGGCCTATCAGGGCGAAGTCTGCATGCGGTCATCGTCTAACATCTACAACATCTCGCTTCTGGCTTCGATTGTGGAGCGTGATGGTGAAGAGGCGGCTCAGGAATGGGCTGAAGGCGTGGTTGAGAACTTTGCGCGTCCGCCGCAGGGCAATGACACATCCATTCTTCAATCCATCGCAGCGGGTGAGTGCGGTATAGGCCTTGCCAACACCTATTACATTGCTCGTTTTGCAGCGTCGGATAATCCTGAACTTCGCGCGGTCTACGATAATATCGGCATCATCTTCCCGAACCAGGATGGATCCGGTACGCACGTCAACGTATCTGGCGGCGGTCTCACCCAGTATGCGCCGAACCGTGAAAATGCGATCGAGCTTCTTCACTTCCTGACGCGCGAAGACGTTCAGACAGCGTTCTCTGCGGGCAATAACGAGTATCCGGTCAATCTTGAGGCTGAGCTGGCGCCGCAAGTGTCCGGCCTTGGTGATTTCCGCGAGGATGATCTGCAGGTAACTGCGCTTGGCACCAATCAGGCGACGGCTGTTCGCGTGTTTGACCGGGCAGGCTGGCGCTAAGCGTCCCGTCTTAGTTTAAGTCTTTGCAAGAGCTGCCCGCACTGCTGCGTCGGCAGCTCTTGTTGTTTCTGGCAGGCGGTATTTCGGGCTGGTATTAAGGACGAACCCGATAGCCTCTTCCAGCGTGATCCTGTTGCCGACAGATACGAAGATCGGGTTCACACCGTTCTGTGTGCGAAGCGCCGCGCCAATGGTTTCACCGTCCATAACCACAGGCGACCAGCTGCCGCGCGGCTCAGCGGGCATTTCCCATTCTCCGCAGAGATGGTTCTTTGCGCAGCCGATTACCGGCCAGTCCAGCAGAACGCCCAGATGGCAGGCGAGACCGAAACGTCTTGGATGGATGCGCCCATGGCCGTCACAAATGATGACATTCGGCCAGAACGCGCGATCACACTGTGCAAAGAGCGGTAAGACAGCAGGCAGCTCGCGGAAGGAAAACAGGCCCGGAACATAGGGAAATGCTGTCTTCCCGCGCGAGGTGTGCGAGGCGACATGCTGCACGTACGGGTAGTCGAAGCGCGAAAGTGCTGCGACCAGTTCATCGCTTTCCTCATCATAGGCGACGTCCAGTCCGCCTATGGTGTGCACCGTTCTGTCGAGTGGTGTTTCTATCACCTTGTTCGCCATCTCTTTTTGGAGCGACAAAGCTTCAGCTTCGGTTTTGGGCCAGTCCGGAGGAATTTGCGTGCTCAATGCGTTACTTTCTGATCAATCTGCAGCATTGTTCTTCAACACGGGAATAGAGGCAAGGAATGGCGTGTTGTGCGGTTGACCGGACTCATCTGGTCCGCAAAGTAGAAACACCCTTCGAGTAAATGGAGCCCTGTTTGGCTGATATCTTTACAACGTCTTCGCCCAATGAATGGTGGCGCGGTGCGACCTTCTACCAGATCTATCCGCGTAGTTTTCAGGATACGAATGGCGATGGCGTTGGCGATCTCAAAGGGATTACCGAGCGGCTGGAATATGTTGCATCGCTGAACGTGGATGCGATCTGGCTGTCGCCCTTTTTCAAGTCGCCGATGAAGGACTTCGGTTATGACGTGTCCGACTATTGCGACGTTGATCCGATTTTCGGGACGATTGAGGATTTCGAGGCGCTGTTCAAACGGGCCAAAGAGCTCGGTCTGAAGGTCATTATCGATCAGGTTTATTCCCACACATCCGACCAGCATAACTGGTTTCTGGAGAGCCGGAAAAGCCGGACGAATGATAAGGCTGACTGGTATATCTGGGCTGATGCCAAGCCGGACGGATCGCCGCCAAATAACTGGCAGGCTTATTTTGGCGGCTCATCCTGGCAATGGGACTCCAGCCGCAAACAATACTTCATGCATAACTTTCTGAGTTCCCAGCCGGACCTCAACCTGCACCATCCAAAGGTTCAGGACGCTCTGCTTGATGTGACCCGTTTCTGGCTGGATCGCGGTGTGGACGGTTTCCGCCTCGATGTCGTGAACTGCTTCATGCATGACCCTGAACTTCGCGATAATCCGCCGTCAGGTCGCCCGATTGAGGAAGTGGTTCGCAGCTTTGATATGCAGGATCATATCTATAGTGAAACTCACCATGAGACGGTGAATTTCCTGACGCGTATGCGCTGGGTGCTCGACGGCTATGAGGGCAATAAGTTCACGGTCGCAGAAGTCTCCAGCCCTGACCCGTTCAAGTTTCAGCGCGAATATACATCCGGTCATCAACGCCTGAACACGTCTTACAATTTCGACTTCCTCTATCTTGATCATCTGACGGGTTGGTCGATTGCGAATTCACTTTCCAGCTGGGAAGGCGATCCGGCCCATGGCTGGCCAAGCTGGGCGTTTTCCAACCATGACGCGCCGCGCGTTCTCTCGCGTTGGTCGGATGGGATGAACACGGTTGTCCATGCCAAGCTTTATCTGCTTTTGCTGCTGAGTATGCGCGGCACGGTCTTTATGTATCAGGGCGAGGAGCTGGGCCTGCCGACGGGCAATGTGCCGTATGAATTCCTGCAAGACCCCGAAGCCATCGAGAACTGGCCGCACACGCTGGGCCGCGATGGGGCGCGCACGCCATTCCCGTGGTCGTCTACTGAAGAGTATGCGGGCTTCACCACAGGTGAGCCATGGCTGCCGGTCGATCCGGCGCATGCCGCGCTCGCCCCAGATGTTCAGGAGGCGGACGAGTACTCCACATTGGTGTTTGCACGAGAAGCGATCCGTCTGCGCCGTGATCTGGCCCCGATCCGGATTGGTGATCTGGCGTTCATCACGGCAGAAGAATACCTGCTCGCGTTTAAACGGAAGCAGGGCGATGAGACGATTCTCTGCGTTTTCAATCTCTCAAACCGGCCGCTGGAGTATGATTTCGAGCTGCCAGAGAAGCGCGAGCTGATCATTTCGAATATCGGCGTGGAGCCGCACAATATCGAAAACGAGATACCGGCGCTCACCGGATACTGGTGGAAGATATAGATCCAGTTCTGTCAGATGTGTGATCGCTTTGTGCTCAAAGGTCGCGTTGACGTTTGACCGCCAAGGCCTCATCTGACCGGAATGACAAGAGTTTCCCCTATCTCGGCAGGCCTAGCAGAGCGCTGCCCGAATTGTGGCCAGGGCCGTGTGTTCCGGGGCTATCTTAAATTCAAGCCAAACTGTGAGGCTTGCGGTCAGGACTTTTTGAGCTCTGACACAGCTGACGGGCCGGCCTTCTTCGTTGGCTTCCTCGTGCTGATCATTTTCGCACCATTCGGATTTATCATTCCGATGGCGAATATCGGTCTGGCTCTGAAATTGTTTCTGATGTTTGTGCTGACCGTTGTTACGATCGTTGCGAGCCTGATCATGCTGCCTAAGGCCAAGTCTTTGATGATGGCTCTACAGGTAGCGAACAAGGCGAAGGAAGCCGAGCTTGATCACGGCGAAGACTAGATTCGTTGCTCCATAAAAAGCTGCCAGCCTTTGGAGAGGCTGGCACAGTTGAGCGAAAACTTCAGGCGGATTTCAGTTTGAAATCGCGTTGGACGATCTGCCAGCTTCCAAGGAAGTGGCTGACGGGTTTGCCATCCGAACGTCTGATTGTTGTCTCTATCAGCGCTGTCCGACGGGTCTTTTCCGTCACCTTCGTTTCCACCGTATAGGTCTGCCCGGATGGCATCGGACGTAGGTAGCGCGATGATAAATCAACGGTTGAAAAGCCGCGTGGTTCCTCCAGTAGCGTAGAGAAGGCGTGGCCTTGTGCGACATCCGCCACGACGGTCTGCATGCCGCCCTGAATGATGCCATCATAGCTGTCGAGGGGCGCTTCGGCCCGCCAGGCGAGGGTGAGATATCCCGGCCCAGTGTCGATCAGCTCCAGTGTTTCTGAGAGACCAGCCGTTTTCATGAATGGTAAATCGCGCGTGCGCCCTTCCGGCTGAAGGGCTGTGCGCACAGCCGTTAGTCCCCAGTTTTCGGGCTGCGGGGCATTGGCATTTTCGCTGAGTGTTGCAGCATCCGCCATCCAAGTCTCCAAAATACACTTTAAAGTTGTATTCAGATTAACCATACTCCCTTCGACATTTCAACTAGGTTTGTGCGTCGGTTGCGATAAGGTGCCAGAAAAACAACGGGAGAGAGACATGCCTACGACGATGGAAAGCCTGAATAGTGCAGCATTACTGCCGGTATTGGCGCTGATTACATGGACGCTGATTATCTGGGTCTGGATGTATGCCACGCGTATTCCGGCCATGAGCAAAGCCGGGATTGATCCGCAGGACGGACAACGCACGGGCAAGCTTGCGAATGCACTGCCGGATTCAGTCGCCTTCAAAGCGGACAATTACAATCACTTGCTGGAACAGCCTGTGATCTTCTATGCGCTGGCCTTCTTCCTGTCTCTTGGCGGTGGCCATGACAGCGTTAATGTCGCGCTATTGTGGGGCTATGTCGTGCTGCGTGTTCTGCATTCTCTGATCCAATGCACGGTTAATCATGTCGTGTCGCGTTTCCTCGTCTTCGCGCTTTCAACAATCTGTCTGATTGTCATTGTGGTGCGAGAGATTCTGCGCATATTCCTCGGCTGATGACACACGACGCATTTCAGCCTGATCCTGTATTTCTCACGCCGACAGACCGCGCAGCGACCGCTTCGGAGCTGCGCTATCTGAGGCATCTTCTCAGAGTTTCGCGGTCGGTGCTGAAAATGCACTTTCACCGGCTGATCAGGCTGCCTGTCATTGCGGTACTGGTCGCTGTGATGTGCTGGATTTCAATCGCCGTCTCGCAGGGAATGGGTATCTGGTTTTATGTGTTCTGGGGCGGGTTTGGCTTTCTACTGATCGCATGGATCAGCAAGGACATGATAGGCGAGTCCCGTCTCCATCAGCGCAAATTCGAAACGGCGATCGAGGCGGCGCGCGTCCGGATCGCGCAAGTCGATACACGCTCTGTCATGCGCGTTGAACGCAGCGGTGAGCAATCGGATATCTTATTGATGGAGCTGGAGAGCGGCCAGACGCTCGTTCTGTTCGCCAATGATTTCAGTTCGAAAGCGTTTCCGTGCCTGTCTTTCTCTTTGCGTGATTTTCTGAATTCCGAGGGCGAGGCCGTCTGGCACCATATTCGCTATCGCAGCGCCAAAGTGAAAGAGGTGGAACAGGTGGAGCTACGCATAGATGCGGATACACTCTCGCCGATGCAGCTTCTGCCCGAGCCGCCAGCCAGCTATGTAGGTGGCTGAAACTCACGCTGCCCTCTGTTCATTCGGGCAGACTTCGATTATCTCAGGCGTCTTCCAGGAGATCATCAGACAATGGCCACTATTCCAGCGCACCGCCTCGAACAGGTAATCGACCGCTTTGAGGAAGTCGAAGCCCGTATGGGTGCGGTGTCCGATCCGGACGAGATTGTTGCGCTGTCGAAAGAGCATGCCGAACTGCGCCCTGTTGCCGAGAAGGCAAAAGAGCTTGCGCAGGCTCGCGCTGACTATGAAGAAGCCGAAACCATGATGGAGGGCGATGACCCTGAAATGGCCGAGCTTGCGCGCGAGGAATACTACGCGTTGAAAGAGTCGATCCCCGATCTGGAAAACGAAGTGCAAATCTTGCTTCTGCCAAAAGATCAGGATGATGATGCGAACGCAGTTCTCGAAGTGCGTGCCGGTACGGGTGGTGATGAAGCCGCGCTGTTCGCGGGCGATCTTTTCCGCATGTACCAACGCTACGCTCAGCTTCAGGGCTGGAAGATGAATGTCATCTCTGCGTCCGAAGGTGATGCGGGCGGCTATAAGGAAATCATCGCCGACATTGAGGGCGATGGTGTGTTCGGTAAGCTGAAGTTTGAATCCGGTGTGCATCGCGTCCAGCGGGTTCCGAAGACTGAAAGCGGTGGCCGTATTCACACATCTGCGGCGACCGTGGCAGTTCTGCCAGCGCCAGAGAATGTCGAAATCGAAGTCAAACAGGAAGATATCCGGATCGATACGATGCGCGCGTCCGGTGCAGGTGGTCAGCACGTTAACACCACTGACTCTGCTGTCCGGATTACTCACCTTCCAACCGGTATCGTTGTGACCTCATCTGAGAAGTCTCAGCACGCAAACCGCGCCAAGGCGATGGAAGTGCTTAAAGTCCGCCTCTATGAGAAAGAGCGCGAAGAGAAAGACGCTGCGCGCTCTGAGGCCCGTAAATCGCAGGTCGGGTCCGGTGACCGTTCAGAGAAAATCCGCACCTATAACTTCCCGGAAAACCGCGTGTCCGATCACCGCATCAAATTGACGCTCCATAAAATGGATACCGTTCTGGCGGGTGATGATCTTGGCGATGTGATCAATGCTCTTCTGGCTGAGGATCAGGCTGCCAAGCTCGCAGATATGGAAGCTGAAGGCTGATCATGTCGGCAGGGCGGCTTGCAGCGATATACCGCCATCCGGTGAAGGGCTTCACACCCGAGGCTGTGAATGCCGTTACCCTGACCGAGGGGGAAGGCTTTCCGGCCGATCGTGTCTACGCCATTGAGAATGGCCCGTCAGGGTTTGAACCGGACGCGCCCGCGCATGTCAGCAAGATGAAGTTCACTGTGCTTGCGCGTAGCGCGGTGGTCGCAAAGCTTCAAACCCGCTTTGATGAGGCGAGCGGCCAGTTTCACATCACCGATGAGGTGGGCGAGACCCGCGCGTTCTGTCTTCGTGACGCAGCCGGGCGCGAGGGGCTGGCAGATTATCTGGCGTCTTCATTCGGTGAGGCCTTTCCGGGACCGTTAAAGGTTCTTGAGGCGCCGGGCGCGTTCCGGTTTTCAGATCATCATCTCGGCCATGTCTCGCTGCTGAACCTTGCTAGCGTTGATGCTGTGTCGCAGGCATTTGGTCGCGAGGTCGAAGCCTCCCGTTTTCGTATGAACCTCATCTTCGATGGGCTGTCTGCCTGGGAAGAAGACGAATGGGCTGAGGGCGATATTCTGAAACTTGGCGAAGCAGAGCTGCGCGTCTTCAAGCCGACTGTTCGCTGCAAAGCGACACATGCCAGCCCGGACGGGCAGGGCTATGATCTTGATACCGTGCCGCTGTTGCACAAGCATTTCGGGCGCAACACGCTCGGGCTATATGCGCATGTCGCTAAAACCGGCATTGTGCGAGTTGGTGACCAGCTGGAGCGGGCGTGAGCACTGGACTGACGTATCGGGGGCTTCTTCAGAGGGGCGCATCACAGCTCGATGCGGCTGGTATTGAGGGTGCCCGTGAGGACGCAAAGTTTCTGCTGTTTGAGGCGGCGGGAATCTCCTCATCTGATTTCATTGTGCGTGAGCAGGACGCTGTCGATGATACGCTGGTTGCCCTGTTCGATAAGATGATTGGGCGCCGTAAGAACCACGAACCGGTCTCGCTCATCATCGGGCATGTCGACTTCATGGGGCTGAGCTTTCTCACCGACGAGCGCGCACTGGCGCCGCGGTCGGACAGTGAAAGGCTGGTGGAAGCGGCGCTGTCTCTGACCGAGGGCGTAGAGCAGGGAAGCGTAGTCGATCTTGGCACGGGCACTGGCTGCCTTCTACAGAGTTTTTTGCACTATCGCCCCCACTGGACGGGAACAGCTGTCGATCTGAGCCCTGATGCGCTGAGTCTGGCGCGCGAGAATGCTGTTCGTGTGGGTGTTCGGGAGCGGGTGGCTTTCCTTGAGGGCAGCTGGGAGGTTGGGCGCGAAGCGATCTCGCAGGCCGATATGGTTATGTCTAATCCGCCCTATATCGTCTCTGATGTTATAAAAACGCTCGACCCTGAAGTGCTGAATCATGACCCGCATCTGGCGCTTGATGGCGGCGAAGATGGCCTTGATGCCTATCGTGCGATCACAAGCCTTTGTGATGACAGTTTGAAAGCGGGGGCATGGCTTGCCTTCGAAATTGGTTATGATCAGGGAAAAGCCGTTGAGAAACTGCTGGATGGGCATGGTTTTGCGGAGTTGACCATTCTGAAAGACTTTTCAGGGCATGATCGTGTGGTACTCGGAAGAAAACAGTGAAAAAAGGGCTTGGCGGAATCGAAGATTGACGCTAGGCAGAAGTACGCGAACCAGTTGACTGGTTTAAGTCGGGGCTCCCCTTCAGATTCGTTGAAACTGATGCACTGAACGAAGGGCTGTCATTTCTAGTAGTTAGCTACTGGCTATCAGCAGACGCAGGATGGATATATGAAACGCCGAAGTGGGCGTGGGCGTAAGCCAAGCAATCCGGCCAATCGTTCATATGAGAGCAATGGACCGGACGTAAAAATTCGTGGTAACGCCAACCAAATTTACGACAAATATCTCCAGTATGCCCGGGATGCTCAAACCTCTGGCGATCGAATTAATGCGGAAGCTTACTTCCAGCACGCGGAACACTATTTCCGCATTATGATGGCGAACCAGCCGAAAGAGCGTCCTCCGCAGGACGATCAGGATGGAGACGATCAGGACAATGAAGCGAGCGCTGACGACCAGTCTGGCGAAACTTCAGAGCGTCAGGATCGTAGTCAGGGCCGCAACCGCCGCAATAACCGCAACGACCGCAATCGTGACCGCGACAATAGCAATGTCGACGAAATGAAGGTTGTTGATGGCGATAGCGATGACGATCAGGCCGAAGAAGCGTCTTCTGACTCAGAGTCTGATGAAGGTGAACGCAAGGAAACGCGTCGCCGCCGTCCAGCACGCCGCCGTCGCAATGACGATGAGGCGAGCAACGCTAAAGCATCGGATGATAATGGTTCTGATGATGATGCCGGCCTTCGCGCTATGATGGCGCGTACGCCTGCCAGCGATCTCGACACAGACAGTGTCGAAGCTGTCGACAGCTAATAAGCCAATTAAGAAAGGCGGTCCTAAGCGGCTGCCTTTTCTGTATCTTCCTCGCTGATCAGGCCGCGTTCTGACGCTTCCTTGATAAAGAGTTCTGAGAACTCGCTGAGGAATACTGATCCCTTCACCGTGCGCTGGATCAGAACATTGCGCAGGTCGGATGGGTCTTTCTTTCGTTTGACAAGATCCAGAGCTGACAGAGCGTCTATCGCGCGTGTAACGGCTGGCTTGGTGATGTTCAGTGTGCGGGCCAGGCCGCGAACTGTGTGTGGTTGTGGCTTCAGGTATACCTGCATGAGGATTGCCTGCTGGCGGAGTGTCAGGTCGGGCCAGTCGCCGCTGACCACCTGAGAGGTGACATCACACCAGATTTCGAGTGCATTTTGCGTGCTTATGCGGGCCATTGGGGGTGGTCCTTTATTCGTGAGTGAAGAAAGACTCGACGTATTCGCAGAATCAGGCAAGCCATCGGATTAACGATTCGTTAATGGCCTGTGGAAATCTCTGACGCAGAAGCGCAGAACGCCCGTGATTGCTGGCGAATTATTTTTCAGCCTTTTTTCTCTTTTTTCTTCAATAGCGCGAAAATGATGAATAAAAGCGTACAGGATATTAACCAGCATATTTGTATGGGTACTTCCAGATTTTGCTTTTGGAGACCTGTAATGACCATTATGAACTGGGATGCGAGCCTGGATGTTGGTGTCGATCAGATGAACCGCGAACATCAGGGGCTGCTGGACCTTATGAATCGTCTGCATGATGCGCGTGACGCCGGAAAAACCGGTAAGGAAGTCCTCGATATTCTCGATGCGCTTGGCGCAGCAACGGTTCAGCATTTCAAGGATGAAGAAGATTTTATGGCGCGCTCCGGCTATCCGAAGTTTAGAACGCACAAGCTCATTCATGAAGACCTTTTGAAGAAGTTCACCGGCTATGCGGAAGCTGCGCATGCGAGCCATGGCAAGCTGGAAGACGGGTTCTTCTTCTTCCTGAAGCATTGGCTGACCGCGCACATTAAAGGCATTGATATGCAGTACGGCCCGAACGCGCAAAAGCTGGCGGGTTAGTCGCCCGATCTTACTGGCTGGCCCAGAGGATACGGGCCATCCAGCGGATCGAAGAGCGTGCTTCCTTGCGAACCGGATAGGCGGGGTTGGCTGAGATCAGCTCCACTGTGTCTTCGGT
>QGCY01000049.1_pt1 | contig 33979 bp, 25 predicted proteins | sample 4708041 | NCBI WGS metagenome assembly QGCY01 (sample SAMN08941164, study PRJNA450518) | Sediment metagenome, whole genome shotgun sequencing project. | biome: grassland soil; feature: grassland; material: soil; isolation source: soil 14 days enrichment with methanethiol and mixed carbon source ... | reverse complement strand
GAAATATGTTTAGAAAACTGTATTAAATATGTTTTTTGTAAATCCACGTACACCTACATACATAAGTTATACGGACTTCCTCTCCGCCATCCTGCTCAGTCCCGATAGGCATTAATTTCAAGCACTGAAAAAAGCGCCTGTTTATCCGTTCAGATAGAATCAATCAGATTCAGTGCCGCTGGCATGATATCCTCTGTCTAGCCCCACTTTGAACCGTAAAGTCAGGCTGAGTTCAGCGTAGATTGATCATGCCGGTTTGTGGATTTTGGCGTTTGCTTCATCTGGCGCTGATGCAATCTGGTATATCGCGCGCGCAATCGAGGCTTTGTTGAATGGCTTCACAAGGAAGCGCGCCACACCTTCGCCAACGACCTGCTCAATCTTATTGACCGTCTTAACCGTTGAAAGGAAGATAATCGGGCAATCAGTCGCGATAGCAGACTTGCCCTGCCGGATATAACGAAGCAGCTGGAGGCCATCCATTGGCGACATCTGCCAGTCGGTTATCACAAGATTTGGCTTGAATTTCAGTGCCTTATGAAGCAGTTCTCGTCCATCAGATGCGGTTTCGACCGCCTTTACGCCCAAGTCTTCGAGAATGACGGTCATCAATTGCTGAAGCGCCGGATCATCATCGCAATACAGCACTCTTTGGGCCGAAAAGACTTGTTGATATCGCGCTTTTATAAAGCGAGTTTCTGCAACCCCTTCCAGCGGCTCGAGATCACGAAGAAGCAGAGAATTCCGGATCGTCACATACTCCAGGAGCTTACTGAGCCGTTCAAAGCGCTTGGCGACCGAACCCAGAAAAACCTTGTCCGCCTTAAGGCTGCCCGAAATGCACTTTTCAAAATCATAAACGATTTTCGCCAGCTCATCCCCGAAGAATGGATACCCCATGCATTGCGCGGTTCCGGCCATGCGGTGAAGCTCGCCGTATAAATCGTGGACTTCCCGATCATCAACAGGCCCAGTCACCAATGACAGCAACAGTTGCGCGGCTGCTTCAAACTGCGCAGGAAGCGAATCGCAGTAACTTTTCACGATATCGGATGGAACACTTACACTTGTCATGGCGGCCTCCTGTCACAGCCTATGAAACGAGATGCGGCTCTCCAGAAGGCTGATTACCGCGCGACGACCACAGTGACTGAAGCGTTTCACCAAGCGTGAGCGCATCAAAAGGTTTCACAATGACGGAGATCGCGCCCTGTTGCATGTAAGCGTCCTGCTCATGCTTCTGTGCCTTCGCGGTCATAAAGACAGCCGGCGTAGACTCTCCACCATCCAGTTTACGGATTGCCTCAAGAACTTGCGGCCCGTCGAGGTCAGGCAGCATCACGTCCAGCAGAAGCATATCCGGTTGAAATTCGGTAAAACTTTCGATTGCATCCTGGCCCAGACCACAATGATGAACATGAAGACCCGCAATATCGCGAAGCGCTATCAAAGCGATCTCAGAAATATGGGGATCGTCTTCCAGATAAAGAATTTTGCTCAGGGGTTTCATCTTCAGAAATCTCCTTGGTTGTGCGGTCCGGCCTTAAGAGGCCTGCGTCAAAAGTGTCAGGTTGGATTGGGCTTTAACTGGCAGGTCCATGTAGAAGGTGGTTCCCTCACCTTCAGCAGTCTCGAAGTCGACCTCGCCGCCAAAAGCTTCAATAATCGATTTGGTAATGTTGAGGCCTAGCCCGCTGCCGCTAGCGTTCTTCTGCGTCGCCTTGCGGTCCGCCTGGGCGAAGCGTTCAAAAATCCGGTCTCGGAAGCCCGCTGGAATGCCAGGGCCGTGATCCCTGACCGACACTCTGATCTTACCCGTCTCAATCAACTCGCTTCTAATAAGGACCTCGCCCTCCATTGGAGAGAATTTCGCAGCGTTGGACAGAAGATTGACCAGCGCCTGATTAAAGCGGCTCGCGTCGAGGTTCACCAGCGTTTCGGTCTCAGCGTGCTCGATTTTGAAGGTTACGCCAAAGCGGTCTGCCAGCGCTTCATGGCGTTCAATAATATCATCAATCAGCGGCTCAAGCTGAACATCCTCCATAAGATATTCCATCTTGCCTGCAGCGATTTTCTCGAGGTCGAGAATATCATTCACGAGCGAGCTCAGACGTCCGCACCCCTGATGAGCGAGCGTGACAAGGCGCTGACAGCGTTCATCAAGCTGATCTTTCGCAAGCTTTTGGAGAAGGTCCAATGAGCCATAGACAGACGTCAGCGGCGTACGAAGCTCGTGATTTACCGTGGAAACGAAGTCATTCTTAAGCGTCTCCATTTTCTTTCGCTCGGAGATGTCCCGGGCAATACCGAAAAAGAGGAAGCGGCCTGCTGCACGAGAGCGGCTAACGGCGACCTCAAGCGGAATCGTTTCTCCCGACCTATGAAGACCTAAACGCTCAAGCGTTTTATCGAACAGCTCTGAATCGCCCGTTTCCACGGCGTCTTCCAGACTGGAAAGATGAGGTTCCCGATATTGCGGAGGTATGACGGTTGTCAAACTCACTCCTATCAACTCGTCTCGCTCGTAACCGAAAATTTTCGCGAAAGCAGGGTTACAGTCCTCTATGATATTGTCGCTGTTCACGGTCACGACGCCGTCAACAATGCTGTTCATCATTGTACGGATTTTCTTTTCACTTTCCTTGATCTGAAGCTCTGCTTCGACCTTATCGGTCACATCCTGGAAAATACCGAATAGCACACGCTCATCATCGTCCGGCCCTTGTTTCAATTCACCTCGAGAAACCACATGACGCACTTCTCCATCGCCACGAACAATTCGCAACTGAAACTCAAAAGGCTTGTCTTCTTCAATTGCTGAGTTAACCGCCGCTTCCACTACCGCACGGTCATCAGGGTGATAAAACTCAATAGCATCCTCGAGTTCCGGCTCCCCCCATTCCGGGTCAATGCCGTAGATACGAAACACGCCTTCGGACCAATTCAGTTTATTTGTTCTGAGATCGACACTCCAATGCCCCATCTCAGCTACAGATTCCGCCAATTCAAGCTTGTCTGTGCGCTCTTCCAGCGCCAACTCATGACGCTTACGATCCGTAATATCCTGTTGAATTCCAACCACTTCGATTGGGACACCATCCGCATCTTTCCGGGATACTCTGAACGTATGCTGCACCCATACAAAATGACCGTCAGTGTGGAGAATACGGAATTCTAACTGAGTAACGTCCGCAATACCGCGAACATAATTCAACAGCGCTTCGGCAACGCTGTCACGTTGCGATGGATCAACCAGCTTGTACCAGTCAAAATTCGGGCGATTCATTGTCGTCGGTGTCAGACCGATCATTCCAGATGCCCGATCACAAAACTCGAAGCGACCAGTCTGGATATCCCATTGCCAGATACCAAGCCCACCGCCGTCGAGCGCAAATTCAAGTTTTTCCTTCTGACTGATGAGCTCAATCTTCGAACGGCGCTGTTCGCTGATATCACGGACAGTTGCACCAAAATAGCGTGTATCACCTTGATAAAACTCGCTTACCGAAATTTCGATAAAGAACTCGTCTCCGCCCTTTCTTACCGCGCGGATCTCACGCCCCTTGCCAATCACCGAAGCTTCACCGCGATACCGGTAGAGCTCCAGATGCTGATCATGACGCTCCGCATCCTGCTTCGGCATAAGTATTTTTATGTTGCGACCAACAACTTCCGAACGTTGATAAAGGAAAATATTTTCAGCTGCCGGGTTGAACGAAACGATTTTGCCCAGCTCGTCGATAACGATCATGCCATCGACAGAATGGGCAACGATATTCTCGGTTCGCGCCTGATTGTCCTGTAAATCGGTTACAAGCCTTGAGAAAGAGCGCGCCAGCTTTCCGATTTCACCGGGAGCCTCAACCGGAAGCACGAGTTCCTGATCAAGCTGTCCAATATCGAAATCCTTCACTTGAGCCGTGATATTTTGAAGTGGTTCAGTCAGGTATCCTGCAAAAAGCGCGACCAACCCCACACCGACCAGAAGCGCCAGAAGTGCGACGAGCGAACTTTCTGATACAACATTGCCCCAACCTGCCCCCAAAGCGTCACGACGGCTAAGAACAGCGACATCCAGGCTTAGTCCGGTCGCTCCACCAAAATCCGGAACGGCCAGGCGCATACCCATAAGGCCTTCAGTCTGGATCATCTCATCCATAAGCGGGCCAGTCTCAAACCCGGATATGGCACCAAACAGGTCTGAACGTCCGCCATTCATGAACATGCGAGTCTGCTGGCGCACGGGGTCGTGTTCAAACACCTCGCCATCCGCGGTCACAATTAAAGCGGGATAAGCAGGCCGCGCTTCATTGAAGACGCCAGACATCATGATCTCGATATTGACGTTGGCAATGACGATCCCAAACAGCTGATCGTTATCATCGAGTACCGGGATCATGGCGCGAATTGTCGGAATTCGCCTTGGGTCTATCGCCCCGTCTTCACGATTCAGATTGATCTCGCTGAACCGGACTTCCCCGGAGCCAAGACTAAGAGCATCTCGCATGTATGGCTCTGGGCCTTTTTGCTGCAGCTCTTCCTCGGACACTGACCATCGCAGGCCTCCGGACTGATCCACACGCACAAGCTCATGGCCATTATCTTGCACCCCGATATATCGTAGCTGGCTGTAATAGGGCTGATTCACCATCATTGCGGTAAAAATCTGCTCCAGGCGTCGACGCCATAATTCCGTGGTGGACCCATCATTCGGATCAACACCACCATTGCCTTCGCTCCGGATAATGCCTGCAATTGGCGGCGTTTGAGAGACAAAACGGAGCTCATCGACGACAAACTCGAGTTCGCTTCCGACCTGAACAGCGAGCTTCTGAGCTTCTGATCGCAACGTTGTCTGCGCATTAGCAACAGAAAGGTCATGCGTGCGGAGCGCGCCCTGCCAGATAATCAGGGAACACGACAGAAGCGCAAAGACCGCTGACAATACAACGATCTTCGAACGCAATGAGAGCTGTTTCAGATATTTCAAAGCCATGGCTTCCTCGGATTAACTGAGAAAGATTGGCACAAACTAGTTAACATGGAACTCTGAAAACCTAATGGCGGGTTAAACGGATCAAAAAGATCAGAGCTATTTGGGTCGACTTTAAGGAAAGCCTGACCAGAAACGCGATGTTAATTAATAAAGGTCAGGTATGTCGAAGTAAAAACCTCAACGAGATCGTCAGTTCAATTAACTTTTTTGGGCTAGCTTAAGGTTGCACTCAATAAGGGAGGCTGCCGCATGGATAAGATAACATCAAAACTCGAAACATTGATTTCGCACTATTGCTCGGACTTTTCAAGGCAGTTGCGAGAGCTTTCCGAAACACTCGATCATGCTCTGGAAGCCCGCAGTATTTCCAGCGAGAGCGCCAGCGATGTGTTTGGTCTTGTTCACCGCATGGCAGGCGCCGCTCATTGTATGGGCTATAAAGACATCGGCCGAGCGTTCGACGATTTCGCAAGCCGCCTTAAAAAGGCTGATACAATGCCTCAGGATGAGCTGGTGACGTCTCTGACATCCATTCGCTCAGAAGTGCGCAATATGGAAGACTTATCTTCCCATCTGAACCCCGCCCGTTCCAAGCTTCTCCAGCGCCTCAACCTGAGCAGCTTCGATGAAGCCTGCGATGTTGGCGTCACCAACTCGGCCGAAGTTTCAGAATCTCTTCAACGCATTCTGGCGAAAGAGCGTATTCTGATCGCCGAAGACGATCCGCATGTTCGTGAGATGGTCGAAACCTGCATTAAGGGCATGGGCTGCGAACATGTAATTGTCGCTAACTCAGGCTCTGAGGTTCTGTCCCTGCTGGATGCTTTTCAGCCATCTCTGATTATCACGGACTGGCATATGGAACCTATGGACGGCCACGAACTTCTTCAGCTGATCCGCGGTGGCAAAGTCTCGGTCGATGAAAACACACCTGTAATTTTCTTCACATCCGAGAAGGAAAAAGCCCAACAGCGTTTCCTGTCTCGCAGCGGCGCTAACAAAGTGCTTACCAAACCTGTTCTACCTAACGCCATCTGGACGGCCGTCGCACAAACCGTCGAGAAGAAGTACCATATTCGCAAGAAACTCAATGCTGTAGCCTGATCGGACCAGACGCGCTCAGGCATTTCAAAAAAATAGCTGACTTAACATGACCAGAGATATTGATCGCTTCATTCCAATCGTTTCGCGCTATTGCGAGTCGATCAGGGATCAGTTTGAAAGCCTGAACACTCTTGCTGCCTATGGTAACTTCAGCACGGCATCTCCGGATGTTGTTGCAACCAATCTCAGCGCAGAACTTCACCGTATGGCAGGCGCTGCGCACTGTATGGGGTTTCGCAAATTTGGTACCTCGATCGCGAAGATCGACAAGAAGCTTCGCAAAGCGCTGACAAAGAATAATTTTGCAATCTCTCAGGCACTCACCGAAGCGTCCGACATGCTGAAAGAGCTTAGTCCTGCGCTGGATGAGATCACGCCCGTCAACTCGCGAGTCCTTCAGATCATGTCCGAGAACTCAGAATCGACCGAAGAAGAAACGAAGCCTGACCAGCGCTTTCCAGACCTGAAGGTCATTCTCGCCGATGATGACAAGCATGTGCAGGCGGTAATGCGTGCCACGCTTGAAAATCTGGGCATTACACAGATTGAAATCACGGACTCTGGTCTGGCGCTTCTCAATCGCGCCAGCGCTGCACAGCCCGACATCATCATTACCGACTGGGAAATGCAGCCCGTCTCGGGTCTTGAGCTGCTTCAATGTGTTCGCAACGGCGCAAGCCCGCTGCGCAAGGATACACCAATGATCTTCTTCACAAACGAACAAGACCATCAGGCCATGCAATCTGCTCTTCTGAACGGCGCCGACCGCTTTCTGAAGAAGCCCGTTTCACCGGAGATTCTTCGAAAGAGTATTCTCCACATACTGGACGCGGTTGAGCCCGTCTGACTTCGCCTAAACCCGCTTTAAACGCTGAAAATCACATCCATGGTTGGAAATTTCGGCTAAACAGCGTATGAGGGCCGCTCGGAGCCTGTGTTTCGCACTGATTGCGTCAGGTTTTTCCGCTCTTCGAAAGATTATATATGTCCGCAGAAATGCAGATTGCAGCGCCTCTTGCCGCGGCTTTGCAGAAAAAAGGCTTTGATACCCTCACACCGGTTCAGGAAGCAGTTCTCTCTCCAGAGATTGGAGAACGCGACCTGCTGGTATCGGCTCAAACAGGTTCAGGCAAAACGGTAGCATTCGGTCTCGCACTCGCAAGCTCTCTTCTTGATGACGCTGATGTTCTGGGCGTGTCTGATGCACCACTGGCACTGATTATCGCACCCACCCGTGAGCTCGCGCTTCAGGTCCGCAAGGAACTTGAATGGCTTTACGAGCCTGCAGGCGGCCAGATAGCATCATGTATTGGCGGCATGGATATGCGTGACGAGCGCCGCGCGCTGTCTCGTAACCCGCATATTGTGGTTGGTACGCCGGGTCGCCTCGTTGATCACATCTCCCGCGGCTCCCTCATCATGGACAGCCTGCGCGCTGTCGTCCTGGATGAAGCTGACGAAATGCTCAATATGGGCTTTCGCGAAGAGCTGGAAGAAATTCTGGAATCAGCGCCGGAAGAACGCCGCACGCTTCTGTTCTCCGCGACAGTATCCAAGCCAATCGCGCGACTAGCTGAGAATTATCAAAATGACGCCATGCGTCTGAACACGATCTCCGCGCGTGAGCAGCACATCGACATTGACTATAGCGCTGTCGTCGTTGCTCCCGAAGATGTCGAGAAGGCTGTCATCAACCTCCTTCTCTATCATGACGCGCCAAATGCGCTCGTCTTCTGTTCGCGTCGTGACGGCGTGAACAAGCTGACAGCGCGCCTCAATAACCGCGGCTTCCCGGTTGTCGCGCTGTCGGGTGAGTTTAGCCAGAAAGAACGCAGTAATGCGCTTCTGGCTATGCGCGATGGACGCGCAAAGGTCTGTGTAGCGACAGACGTCGCCGCACGCGGCATCGACCTGCCAGGTCTCGATCTTGTTATCCACGCCGATCTTCCGAGCAATAAAGAAACACTGCTCCACCGTTCTGGCCGTACAGGACGCGCCGGACGGAAAGGTGCGTCTGTTCTCATCGTTCCAACTCGTGCACGCCGCCGCGCCGAGCGCGTCATGCGAGACGCTGATATCAAAGGCAACTGGACGCTACCGCCAACAACTGACGATATTCGTAAAAATCTGGACGCTCGCGTGCTCTCGCATCCGGCGCTGGAAGAAGGCATCTCCGATGCTGAACGCGAACTTGTGGACGCACTCAACGCTCGCTTCGAGCCTCATCAGCTTGCGGCAGCACTTGTTCGTCTCGCTCGTGCTGGTCAGGCGCTGCCTGAGGATATCGATACCCCTGACGATCCTTCCAAATGGCTTCAGGAAAGCCGTGATCGCAACGGTCGCACAGCCGACCGCCGCGACGAACGCCGTCCACAGGCACGTTCCGACTTCGAAAACGGCGAATGGGTGTCTCTGGGCGTCGGACGACGTCAGAGCGCAGATCCAAAATGGCTCGTCCCTATGCTATGCAAAAACGGCGGCTTTTCACGCGATCAGATCGGTTCGATCCGTATCAGCCCGAATGAGACCCATGTCGAACTTCGCCCGGATGCGGCCGCACAATTGATGGATCGTGCCGGTGCTGAGCAAATCATCGACAAGAGCCTCTATGTCCAGCGTGTGTCCGGCCCTGACGATATGACCGCACGCCAGGATGATGATGGCCCGTCACAGCGCCGCGGAAAACGCCGGGATGATGGCCCGCGCGAACGTCCAGCGCGCAGAGAGCGCTCAGAGCGTGGTGATCGCGCCAGCCGAAGTGATCGCGGCGAACGTCGCGAGCGTCCATACCAAGGCCAGTCTTCTGAAAATTCGCCTCGCAAAGGTCCTAAGAAGCCACGCGGACCGAATGGCGAGAAAAAGCGCAGCCCAAAAAAGCAGTCGCGCGACTAATGCAACGATCCATAAATCCGGCGAAATACTCCGATCATACTCCAAGTGACCGTCAAGTATTTCACCGGGTTTACTCAGTTTTGTGAAGAAATTCGATTCGATCATACGAATTATTCGGAAAACGCACCACCAGTTTTCAGTGGTCGAATATTGAGCCTTGTTGCACACGAATTGGGTAAACGCAGCGTGGCCGAAACTAATTTCTGAGAATTTTGGAACCCTTACTCGCCTGAGACTATGTTGACTTGAGTTCAACAGAAACTGTGAGGCGAGACCAATTCCAGCCGTCAGCAAAATAACGCACGACGCTCTCAAGCGCGGGCACACCAAGGCCGGACACGAGGCCAGGTTTGCTGCCCCACCGATTGGTTTTTTTCTTTTTCCAACTGTGCCGCCTGTCAGTCCGCTTAACGCGGGCTCGATCACGCGCGCCCCAACGTCTGTAAAGGAGCTTATCGCCAGCTGAGAACGCGTGTTTCCCGACTTCCCCTATTCCATGAAAGGACCGACTAAATTGCTGAACTTCGACCTGAGAGACTTCCTCCGCACTGACACGACCAAATCCCGCGCCCAAAAGCTGGAATCGGTTGCCGTCTTCGGGGCCGGGGCATGGGGAACAGCGTTGGCCATCGCATTCGCGCGCGCTGGTCTGAAAGTGACGTTATGGGGAAGAAACGAGCCACAAATGCTGGCGATGGCGAAAACTCGAAAGAACCGGAAATACATCGGTGATATCAGTCTGCCGCAGAATATTTTTCCGACCCACTCGATAGATACAGCCCTCGCAGACGCAGACGCAGACGCGGTATTCCTCGTAGTGCCTTCAAAAGCTCTGCCGCTGGTTTCGTTATCTATCTGCGACCGCATTGCTGAAGGTACGCCTGTCGTGTCCTGCACGAAGGGCCTCGATCCAGAGCGTAACCAGCTTCTGACCAAGACTATTAAAGACAACATTCCTCACGCAGAGCCAATGTTCCTGTCTGGTCCAAGCTTTGCCGCTGAAGTTGCCGCCGGTCAGCCGACACAGGTTGTGCTTGCTGGTGATCTGGCGACTGCGGAGTTTATGTCATCGCGCCTCAGCACGCCGGCCTTCCAGGTCGAGCCTGTTGAGGACCTTATCGGTGCGCAGATTGGAGGCCTGATGAAAAACATCATTGCAATCGCCTGCGGTCTGGCAGATGGACTTGGACACGGCTCTAACACACGCGCCGCGATCATGGCACGAGGCCTTCAGGAAGCCGCATCTCTTGCCGAAGCAATGGGAGGCTCAGCAACTACACTCCTAGGCGTTGCGGGCGCTGGCGACCTTGCCCTCACTTGCACAGACCCTCAATCGCGCAATTACAGCTTCGGTCGTTCACTCGCCGATCCGGCATTCAATACGCAGAGCAAAACTTTTGAAGGTGTCAGTAGCGTTCTCAATGCATGCAAGCTGATATCAGATTTCGAACTCGACGCTCCGATCAGCGCAACAGTCTGTCAGATCGTGAATGGCGAGATAGCACCTGACCAGCTCATCCCTTCCCTATTCAAGTCCAATGCTCCGGAGCGAGTGGACGAACTCATGGCATCATAAGGAGGCCTGAATTTATGCCTGATCTCACTCAAAAACACGTCGTACTGGCAACAGATCTCGACGGAACGTTTTTGGGAGGAACGCCCCAGCAAAAAGACGACCTGTATAACTATATCGAAAAGAACAGGGAGTGGCTGGGTCTTGTCTTCGTCACAGGACGCGATCTCGATTTCATTGACGAGATTACACAAAAGGACGTCCCACGACCGGACGCCGTCATAGGTGACGTAGGCACCACAGTCGTCAGCGGCATAGACTTTTCACCAATCGATGCAGTCGAGACATGGATCGATAAACGCTGGAAAGGCGCCGACCATGCGTCCCGCATTCTTGGTGATGCGCCCCACCTCAAATTGCAGGAAGGGTTTGGCGGCCGACGCGTATCGTATTTCTACGAGGATGAAGCCGCAGCCAAAGTCTCTGCCGAAGCGCTCGAGGCCGAAGGCTATGACGTGCTCATGTCAGATGGCATCTATTTCGACATTCTGCCGCGCGGCGTTCAGAAAGGCCCAACGCTCAAGCAATTCATTGCAGCGCACGACCTTCCGGCACAGAAAATCCTCGTTGCAGGTGACACGCTGAATGACCGCTCTCTGTTCGAGACCGGCATGGACGGCGTGGTCGTCGCCAACGCAGAAGAAGCGCTACTCGCGTCGATTAGCGGTCTTCCAAATGTGCATTTTTCCGAATTTGACGGCGCCGGCGGCGTATTCGACGGCCTCAAACGCAAACTAGAACTTGTGGCTGAAATGGAGCTGCCAAATGTCTGATAAGATCAAGAAATCTGATCTGGTAATCCTTTATCACCGCCAGCCGTATGAAGAGGAAGTGAAAAACGGCAAGACTGTTTTTAAAGAGAATAAGAGTCCGAACGGCATCGTTCCGACGCTCAAAAGCTTCTGCGGAAATGCTGAAAAAGGTTCCTGGGTTGCGTGGAAGCAGGTCAACGCCCGTGAGCAAGCGAAATTCAACCGCTCGGTTCAGATCAATGACGAACATGGTGACTATGAAGTCATCCGAATTGCTCTAACGGCGGAACAGGTCAAATCCTTCTACCATGTGACCTCGAAAGTGGCTTTCTGGCCTATCCTTCACACTTTCCCATGGCTCTTCTCTACTGAGGAAGCCGATTGGGACATCTTCAAAGAGGTGAACCGCCTATTTGCGGAAGCGGCGTGCGAGCAGGTAAGTGATGACGGCCTGATCTGGATCCATGACTATAATCTCTGGATGGCACCGCACTTCATTCGCCAGATCAAGCCGAATGTGCGTATCGCGTTCTTCCACCATACGCCGTTTCCTTCCGCTGATGTGTTCAACATCCTGCCCTGGCGCGAGGAGATTGTGGATAGCCTCCTGCAGACAGATCTGCTCGGTTTCCACATTCCGCGCTATTCTGAAAACTTCTGCGGTGTCGCGCGCGCTCTGCGGGGCGTAGAACTTGGTGAAAAAGAACCAGTAGAGCCGCCACTCGTCTCTTCTGGCATGGCTTTGTCCGAGCCTTCCGTCACGAAGAGTATCAAGCATAACGGCCGGACGATCATGGTGGATGCATGGCCGATCGGAACCAACCCGACGCTCATCAAGGAATACCTGTCGCTCTATGATGCAGGCGAACGGGTGGCACAGATCAAAAATGAAATTGGCGATCAGCATTTCATCATCTCCGTCGGGCGCGTCGACTATACCAAGGGCGCCAAACAGCTGCTCGAAGCGTTTCAGCGCCTTCTCGCTCGCCGCCCTGAACTACGCGGAAAGGTAAAACTCATGCTGGTGTGCGCAGCGGCCGCAAAAAACATGACGATTTATCAGAAAGCGCAGAAAGAAATTGAACGCCTCGTCGGTGCGATCAATGGGGAGTATGGCACGCTCGGATGGACGCCGATTATGCTGTCCATGAGACCAATTCCGTTTGCTGAACTGGTTCCGTATTTCCGGGTCGCTGACACTTGCTGGATCACGCCAATCCGCGATGGTCTGAACCTCGTCGCGAAAGAGTACATCGCAGCGAAACAGGGTGGTCCCGGTGCGCTCGTTCTATCTGAATTCGCGGGTGTCGCGGTGGAGATGCCAGACGCAATTCTCACAAATCCATACTCGGCACAGAGCATGGATGACGCCATTGATCGCGCAGTGGATATGTCCAAGGAGGAGCGTCTCGAACGGAGCAAATCACTGCTAAATACCGTTGAGAAATGGGACATCAATTTCTGGTCCGACCACGTCCTGAAACTCTTTAACCAGCTCAAGAAGGCTAAACTTCGCGCGCTCAAAGGAGGTAAGGCGGACGAAGCAGCCTGATCTGCCTCTTCGCTAAGCATTATGGCTACGCTCACACTGTTAGACTGGAGTGTGATCGCGGGGTATTTCGCGATCGTGATCATAATTGGCTGGGTCGTCAGCCGTAATATGAAAAGCGGCGAGGATCTGTTTCTTGCAGGTCGCTCTCTGGGGTTCGCGACGATCGGGTTTTCGCTCTTCGCGTCCAATATCTCCAGTACGACGCTGATCGGCGTGAGCGGCCAGGCTTATGCGTCTGGTATCTCAGTTGCCAGTTACGAGCTTATGGCGGGCGTCCTGCTCGCCATTATGGCCTTCACAACCATTCCGGTTTTCCTGCGCATCAGGATCACCACCATCCCGGAATTCTTCGGGCGGCGCTTCGGGCCCACAGCTCAGAGATACTTCTCGGGCGTCACACTTTTCCTGACTGTTTTTGTAGATATGGCCGCCAGCGTTTATGCCGGTGTTGTGGTTCTGCAGGCATTTTTCCCAGCCATTCCGTTCGTGCCTATGTGTATCGCGCTGGCCGCCTTTGCTGGCTTGTATACTGCGGCGGGCGGGCTTCGCGCAGTCGTCTACACCGACGTGCTGCAAGCCATCGTGCTATTGATCGGCGCTGCAGGCATTACTTACGCCGTTTTCAGCCAGTTCGGATTTGACTGGAACGCAGCCCAGGCCTCTCTGCCGGATGGCCATTTATCAATTGTGCGACCTGCCGATGACGCCGCCCTGCCATGGCCGGGGCTCATCCTAGGTGTGCCTATTCTTGGCTGGTTTTACTGGTCATCCAACCAGTATGTCATGCAGCGCGTGCTGGGCGCGAAAGATATGGAGCAGGCGCGCCGTGGCGCAAGCTTTGCCGGTCTTCTGAAAATCCTGCCCGTGTTTGTAATGGCTATTCCGGGCGCGCTCGCCTTCTCGCTGATTCCGGGCCTAGAGAATAGCGACCTCGTCTTTCCGACACTGATTGCAGACTTTCTCCCGGCGGGCATGACCGGCCTTGTTCTGGCCGGTTTGATTGCCGCCATTATGTCCACCGTCGACTCGACGTTGAACTCGGCCTCCACGCTGATGCTGTATGACTTTCTGAAGGTCTCCGAAAAGAACTGGAGCGAAAAGAAAATCCTCAATGCGGGCCGCATGACTACCGCCGGCCTCATCACCATTGCGGCACTCTGGCCATTAGTGATCCGCGAATTTCCGGGTGTTTTCGGATATATCCAGCAGGTGTTCGGCTACGCTGTTCCGCCCGTGGTCGCCGTGATGACACTCGCCTTGTTCTGGAAAGGTATCACCGGTCGCGCCGCCATTGCGACATTGATCATCGGACATTTGATCGGCGCGGCCACGTTCGCCTACCGGGCATGGTGCGTCAGCACGGGTACACAGGATGTCCTGCCGCACTTCCTGATGCTCTCAGGCTATACGACCATCTTCCTTGTCATCCTATGCGCGGGCATCAGTTTCGCAGATAAGAAATCCATGCTGCCGACCACAGAGGACGTCTGGAAGCTATCTGACCTGAACCCGATGAGAGACCGCAAGCTACTGCTCGACTATCGCCTGCACGCGCCGCTCGTCCTGTTCGCATGCTTGTTCGTGATCTGGCTTTTCCGCTAACAGCCTCAATGGAAGTCGCGGCTATAGAACAGCTTCTTCGCCTGCTCTCGTGGATGGCGCGCGCCCGTACCATAAGCGGCATGGCGCGCCTTCTGTAGCTCGTATGTGACCTCTTCAGGCAGAGGCCGCCCTGTCACCTGCTTTTTGTCCTTTGGCTGAACCAGTACAGGCTTCTTCACTTCATCTGCGTTCGAATAGGTCGGATCGATCTGGTCATCAGCACGCGCAGAATAGCCAAGCGTATCCAGCATCCATGAAAGGTCTTCAATCACCGCCGACATGACATGCGTGACGATGCCTTCGCGCTGCAAACGCCCTCTGATACGCAAAAGACGCCCCGCCATAACCTCCTTGCGATACCGCTCGAATGTCTTTGGCCAGACAACAGCATTTGCCGTACCCGTCTCGTCTTCAAGCGTCACAAAGATCACCCCGCTTGCTGTGCCGGGGCGCTGACGGGTAATCACCAGCCCGCATACCGTCACATAAGTCCCATCCTGCGTGTCACGCAGCTGGGACGTAGGCATGAAACGTCCAATATCAGGCCGTAAAAGCTTTACCGGATGATCTCGCAGTGTGAGGCGCATGGCGACATAGTCTTCAAACACCTCTTCGCGCGTATCCATGACAGGCAGAATAACGGGACCATCTTCCAGTCCTTCACCGGTATCGCGGAAGAGAGGGAGCGGCTTGTCTCCACCGAGCCCCTGAACTTTCCACAGAGCTTCACGCCTCGTCAGGCCATATTCGGCAAAAGCATCGGCGCCTGCCAGTTTGGACAGCGCCGGACGCGAAAGCCCTGCCCGCCGCCAGATGGCTTCAATGCTGCGATAGCCATTACCACGTGCAGAGGCCAGCCAGAGGCCATCCTCCTCGGAAAAGCCTTTGATCTGCCGAAAGCCAAGCCGGACTGCCAGAGAGCCATCCCCGACAGGCTCCAGCACATTCTCCCAATAGCTATGTTCGGCGCAGACAGGCAGCACTTTCACCCCATGGGCACGTGCATCGCGAATAATCTGCGCAGGTGCATAGAACCCCATGGGCTGGCTGTTCAGAAGCGCGCAGCAAAAGACCTCCGGATGATGGCATTTGATCCAGCTGGACGCATACACCAGCAAGGCAAACGAAGCGGCATGGCTCTCCGGGAAGCCATAGCCGGAAAACCCTTCAAGCTGGTTGAAGCAATTCTGCGCAAATTCCAGATCATAGCCGCGATCAAGACAACCCTTCATGAAGCGCTCGCGAAAGTTCTCAACAGACCCTGGCCCGCGAAAACTGCCCAGCGCACGTCGCAAGGCATCTGCCTCCGAGGCGGTAAATCCAGCCGCGATCTGAGCAATTTGCATGGCCTGTTCCTGAAACAGAGGCACACCCAGCGTCTTACCCAGTGCAGGCTTCAGATCATCCGAAGGATAAACCACCGCCTCCTCACCTCGCCTGCGCTTGATGTAAGGGTGGACCATATTGCCCTGAATAGGCCCCGGTCGGATGATGGCGACCTCGATCACCAGATCATAAAAGCAGCGCGGCCTCATACGCGGCAGAAAGTTCATCTGGGCGCGGCTTTCCACCTGAAACACACCGATCGTATCTGCCTCACACAGCATGTCGTAGATGGCCGGGTCTTCCTTGGGCAAAGTCGCCAGCGTGTAATCCTCACGCTTCCATAGCTTCAGAAGGTCAAACGCCTTTCGAATACAGGTGAGCATGCCCAGCGCCAGCACATCCACCTTCAACATGCCCAGAACGTCGATATCGTCCTTATCCCATTCAATCACCGTCCTGTCCTGCATGGCGGCGTTCTCAATCGGGCAGAACTCGTCGAGCCGGCCGCGCGTAATCACAAAGCCACCAACATGCTGGGAGAGGTGTCTTGGAAAACCGATAATCTCCGAAGTCAGCTCCAGCGTCATACGAAGTCGCTGATCGGTGATGTCGAGCCCTGCGGCTTTGGCGCGCTCGTTACTGATCCCGCTCTCTGACCAGCCCCAGACCTGCGAAGACAGCGCGCTTACCACATCCACTGACAAGCCCATCGCCTTACCCACCTCACGTATGGCAGCGCGGCTGCGAAAATGGATCACTGTCGAACAAAGCGCCGCGCGGTGACGGCCATATTTCTCGAACAGGTGCTGAATGACCTCTTCACGGCGCTCATGCTCGAAATCGACGTCGATATCCGGCGGCTCGTTTCGTGCCTCGGAGATGAACCGCTCAAACACCATCGTGATCATATCCGGCGAAGCTTCCGTCACGCCCAGCGCATAACAGACGACCGAGTTCGCCGCGCTGCCACGACCCTGACAGAGAATGCCGCGACTGCGCGCAAACTCGACAACATCATGTACGGTCAGAAAATAGCGGGCATAATCGAGATCACCGATAAGCTTCAGCTCTTTCTCGACAAGCCCGCGCACATGAAGCGGCACACCATCGGGATAGCGACGCTTCAGCCCGGCCTCGGTCAGCATACGCAAGCGCTTATCCGGCGCAACGCCGTCCGTGACTTCATCCGGATACTCGTACTTCAACTCATCAAGAGAGAACCGGCATCTGTCTGCAATACGCTCCGCATTCGCCAGCGCCTGTGGCCAGTCATGATATAGCCGCCGCATCTCGAATTCAGATTTCAATCTGCGCTCGGCATTGCGCTGCGCCAGTTGCCCCAACTTGTCGATCGTCGTCTTTTCCCGAATGCAGGACAGGACATCCGCGAGACGTACACGCGCGGCCTTATGCATGAGCACATTTCCAAGCGCCACAAGCGGCAACTCTGCACGCCTGGCAAAACGCCCAGCCTCTTTGAAGCGTTTATTGTCTTCGCCGTCATAGCGCGGCACAAGCCCGATAAAGACATGCTCGGGAAAAGCCTTCGCCAACGCCCTCCCTATGCGTGAAGCCTGCTTTTGCTCTGGCACAATCAGAACCGAGCCTTCGCCATACTCCAACACATCAGAGAGCTGCAGCTCGCAGCTTCCCTTTTCGCTGCGACGTTTGCCTGTCGTCAGCAGCCTGCAGAGGCGCCCATAGGCCTCGCGATTTTCAGGATATGCGAGAACTTCCGCACCGTCAGACAGCACCAGCCGCACGCCCACGATATAGCGCACACCGATTTCCTTTGCCGCCGCATGCCCGCGCACAATACCTGCAAAGCTGTTCCGGTCTGTCACGGCGATAGCCGACAGGCCTAGCTCACGCGCACGTATCACCAGTTCTTCAGGGTGTGATGCTCCTGTCAGAAAGGTGAAATTGCTGATGGCATAGAGTTCTGCATAGCTCATGCGAAACACCCTGCCAGATACCATGAAGCAGGCTTTGCCCCCGGATAAGTTAGCAACCAGAAACGAGGCCCTTCTTCTGTCTGCACACGCCAGTAATCGCGCGTCCGCAAATCGCGGTCCTGCCACCATTCCGGCGTGTAGCGTTCCGGCCCGCTCGCCGCTTCCACGTGATAAGTGTCACGCTTCCAGATAAAGCTGTGCGGCGGCCTGCCGGGCTTTTCCACCTCCAGCGGCTCTGCTTCCTGAAACAGAAGCACCGGACGTTCATCACGATCTGATATCCATCCGGCACCTGCTGCGCCGCGCGTCGCCTCCGTCACAGAAAACCGCCTCGGCGGCAAATGCGCATTACGCGGCAGAAACCGCTCAATCCGGTCAAAACCAAGCCGGTTTCCGAGCGTCGAGATCAGCTGTGCCGTGGCATCCGTTTCAGCGTCAGCATGTTCCAGCACCATCTGGCGGTTACGCACCGGCTCGACCTGTTCGGCAGACAGGCGAAACCAGTCTGCACCAAACTGGATTTTCAGCTTTCCGAGCGGGTGAGTGAACTGGCTCACAATACTGGCTGGCGTGTCGCACGGCTTGGCAAAGCCGACATGCAGCACATGATCTCCGGTATCGACGCAGCGCACGATCAGCGAGAACTGACGCGCCCCCATCACCTTATCCCTCAAGCGCGCACAGACCTGCTCAGCAAGACGCTTGAGCACTTCCTGAAGATCACTCACCAACCCGATAGGCTCTGGCAGGCTCATACGTGCCGCATAGCTCGGCTCAAGAGCGCTCTGCTCCACAGGATCAGGCCGATAGCCTGTCAGCGCAGAGAGGGCATTCACCACCTCAATGCTATAGCGCCGCGCCAGATCGGCAGGCCTGATCGCATAGAGATCGCCCACTGTTTTGAAGCCTGTGCGCTTCAGCTCCTGACGCCTTGCCTCAGGGCAATCGAGCGCCTCTATCGGCATGGACGCAATGACGGCCTTTACCTGACCTTCAGGCGCTATCTGCAACGTCCCGTCACCGAAACGTGCAAGCGCCCATGCTGCCGCCCGCGTATCTGCAATACCGATACGTGAGGTAAGCTGCATATCCGTCAGGGCTTCAGCAATATGCTCCGCCATAGCCTGCTCGCCATCAAACAGATGCGAGACGCCGGCAATATCAAGAAGCAGCGCCTCAGGTCGCTGCAGCGCTACAGATGGCGAAAACTGATCCGCCCAGCGACGCAGCGCATAGAGGAAGGCCTGTTCACGCGGTGGGTCAGCAGGCTCGCTCAGAAGCGAAGGACAGATCGCCCGTGCATCCGGCAGGCTTTGCCCTTCAGTCACGCCAGCCTGAACAGCGAGCGCGTTAGCGTGCGTGACACGCCATGCACTCTTCTGCTCGGCAATAATAGCGAATGGACCCTCTGTGCGCGCATCCCCCTTGCGGACCAGCCGCTCAAGCGGCAGATGCGGAAGCCAGAGGCACAAGACCCGGCGCATTTTCGCCTCTCACCCGATTAGTATATCGGACGCGCCAGCTTCCACGCTGACCGTCCTTGCTTTTTGTTATGTCCCACCTGGCCGGATAATCCCGGTTGTTCTGTGCCTCACACTGCCAGCGCATATGCGCTGCCGAGGTCTGTGCCCGGCCCGCAAGTATTGCGAGCCCCAGCGCGCCGCCTTCTTCTGCAGCAATCTGCAGACGCCGGCTCTCACGCAAATCAGGCCCGTCACCAAGCTCCATCACGACACATCCTGCCCCGCGATGGCGTAGCGCCTGCTCACCAGCCCAAAGCACATCTGCGCGGTTCAGCCCCCGCACCATTATGAGCCGCGAGGGATCAAAGAATACCGCCAGACCGTCAGGGTTCAGTGTCGCGCGCTGGCCTTTATAGCCCACCCAGATTACCGGCCCCTCGACCAGCCCCACCAGACAGGCCACAAAGCCAAGCGAACCATTGCCGCACACTTCATGCAGCTTGCCTCTGGCTACAGAAACGCCATCCTCCAGCCTGACGCTCGCATGACGACCGGGCTCGAAAACCATTCCGCGATCTGCATATTTAAGGTCCGTATTAGTCATTATGTTCTTGTTATGTTCTTTTCTGGCATAACGAGTCAAGCTAGGGTTTCTGCCCTTTTCGCTTTTCCACACAAACATGTGAGACGCCCCGCAAAGCCCCGAAAACACGGGCCGCGCAAAAGAATTGCGCCTATGCCTTTAAAGCATGTCGCTCTGAGGCAAATAAATTCGGCATTAAGCCCAAGTTTTTGGTTTATTTGTCGCTTACATGGGGATAGCACCCTATCTAACCTTTCTTGGGGAGAGGTCCGGATGACCGCCATACGGCCACCGGATTTAAGAAACAAAGGAGAACCCGAATGAGTGTCATTACCACTCACAAGGACGGAGAAGTCCTGGTAATCGTTTCCAACAACCCACCAGTAAACGCGCTCGGACAAGCTGTCCGCGCTGGCCTGCAGGCTGGCATCGAAGAAGCGCTGGCTGATGACTCCGTAAAGGCAGTCGTGATCCGCTGCGACGGCCGCACATTCTTTGCTGGCGCAGACATCACCGAATTCGGCAAGCCACCAGTTCCTCCTTCCTTGCCCGACGTAATCAACGTCATCGAAGCAAGCACGAAACCTGTTGTCGCGGCGATCCACGGCACGGCTCTTGGCGGCGGCCTCGAAGTGGCGCTTGGCTGTCACTACCGTGTTGCAGCGAAATCTGCGAAGCTCGGTCTACCGGAAGTGAACCTCGGTATTCTGCCAGGCGCCGGTGGCACACAGCGCCTTCCACGCGTTATCGGCGTTGCTGAAGCACTGAACATGATCGTTACTGGCAAGCCTATCAAAGCGTCCCGCGGCGCTGAGAACGGCCTCGTCGACAAGCTGGTCGATGATGCAGACCTCGAAGCAGAAGCAATTGCATTTGCTAAGTCTGTTGCAGGCTCTGCTGACCTGCCACGCACAAGCGAGCGTACAGAGAAGCTGAAAGAAGCAGCGGCTGATCCGTCCGTCTTCTCGAACTTCCTTGAAAAGAACGGGCGCAAGATACGCGGTTACGAAGCTCCGATCGCATGTATCGAAGCTGTCAAAGCGGCTGTGAACCTGCCAATCGAAGAAGGCCTCAAGAAAGAGCGCGAACTCTTCATGAAGCTCGTTTCCGGTACTCAGTCTGCTGCTCTGCGTCACGCATTCTTCGCTGAGCGCGCAGCATCCAAGATCGACGATATCCCTAAGGATACACCGCTGATCGACATCAAGAAGGTCGGTATTCTCGGCGCAGGCACCATGGGTGGCGGCATCGCGATGAACTTCCTGTCTGCTGGTATTCCGGTCACCATCCTTGAGCGCGAAGAAGCAGCTCTGGAACGCGGCGTCGGCATCATCCGCAAGAACTACGAGAACTCTGCAAAGCGCGGTCGTATGACTGAAGAGCAGGTCGAGAAAGCAATGTCGCTTCTCACACCTACGCTCAAAATGGACGACCTGGCTGATTGTGACCTCGTGATCGAAGCTGTCTTCGAGCTGATGTCCATCAAGAAAGACGTCTTCGGCAACCTCGATAAGGTTGTGAAGAAAGGCGCGATCCTCGCATCTAATACGTCTTACCTGAACGTCGACGAGATCGCAGCGTGCACATCACGTCCGGAAGATGTTGTGGGTCTCCACTTCTTCTCTCCAGCGAACATCATGAAACTTCTCGAGATCGTTCGTGGCGAGAAAACATCCGACACCGTTCTGGCGACCTCTATGGCTCTGGCCAAGAAGATCGGCAAAGTCGCTGTGGTCGCAGGCGTATGCCACGGCTTCATCGGTAACCGCATGCTGGCCAAGCGTCAGCAACAGGGTCAGCAAATGCTTCTCGAAGGTGCGAAGCCTTGGGACTGTGACCGCGTTCTCACTGAATTCGGCATGCCTATGGGTCCATTCCAGATGGCTGACCTTGCTGGTCTCGACATTGGCTGGGATCCGGAAAAGACCTCTTCTTCCACAGTTCGCGAAGTTCTTTGCGAGCGTGGCCGTCGCGGTCAGAAAACCGGTAAAGGCTTTTACGACTATGACGAAGCTCGCCGCGGCACACCGTCTGCAGAAACCGAAGAGATCATCAATTCCTTCATCGAGAAGTCCGGCAACACACCACGCCAGATCGACGATCAGGAAATCCTCGAGCGTCTGCTCTACCCGATGGTCAATGAAGGTGCGAAAATCCTCGAAGAAGGCATGGCTCAACGTGCGTCAGACATCGATGTTGTCTGGATGAACGGTTATGGCTGGCCTCCTTACACAGGCGGCCCAATGTTCTGGGCGGACACTGTCGGCCTCGACGTTATTCTGGCTGGCCTAGAAAAGCACGCTGACAAGTTCGGCGAAGAAGTCACCATCTCCCAGCTTCTCCGCGACAAGGTCGCTAAAGGCGAGAAATTCAACTGATCTGACGGTCAGTTTCAAACATTCAGAGAAGGCCCGCTAACCCGCGGGCCTTTTTCTTTGCCCCCTGCCTTTACGTCACGGATTGATCGGGCGTGAAATTTCCCCAACACTTTCCGCGCACGTAAAGACAAACACCATACGGGGAAGAAACGATGCCTGAAGCTTATATTATTGATGCCTGCCGGACACCGCGCGGCGTGGGTAAGGTCGGAAAAGGCGCTCTTGCCGAATTCCACCCTCAACATCTGGGCGCGACGGTCCTCAAAGCTCTTGCCGAGCGCAATAATCTGAAGACTGAAGACGTCGATGACATCATCTGGGGCACATCCTCACAACGCGGCAAACAGGGCGCTGACCTTGGCCGTATGTCTGCTCTACTGGCGGGATATGATCTCAAAGCCTCTGGCGTTACGCTGGACCGCTTCTGCGGCTCTGGCATCTCTACCGTGAACATGGCTGCAGCTTCTATCATGTCCGGCATGGAAGACCTCGTTATCGCAGGCGGTACAGAAATGATGAGCTACACCGCCTCCATTGCAGAACCAGGCAAACTTCCGCTTCTGGACGCTGACAACCCTGCCCTTCGCGCCCTGCGCCCACAATCTAATCAGGGCGTCTGTGCAGACGCGATTGCGACGATGGAAGGCATCACCCGCGAAGACACTGAAGCCCTTGCCGTAGAGAGCCAGAAGCGAGCTGCACGCGCCATCGAAGAAGGCCGTTTCGATAAGTCGCTCGTGCCCGTCTATCACGAGGATGGCAGTGTTGCCCTCGATAAGGAAGAATTCCCGCGCCCTAGCACGACCATGGAAAGCCTCGCAGGCCTGAAGCCTGCCTTCACCATGCTGGCAGACATTCCGGTCGATGAAGACGGCAGCACATACCGCTCGCTGATCAACAAGGTCTATCCGGACCTCGACATTCAGCACATCCACCATGCGGGCAACTCGTCCGGCGTTGTTGATGGCTCGGGCGCGGTTCTTCTCGCCTCTCCGTCTTACGCCGAAAAGCAAGGCTGGAAGCCACGTGCGAAGATCGTAGCGATGGCGAATATGGGCGACTGCCCGACCCTCATGCTGAACGCACCGGTCGCAGCGGCGAAGAAGGTGCTCGGCAAGGCGGGTCTAACCAAAGACGATATCGATGTCTGGGAGATCAACGAAGCGTTTGCCGTCGTCGCTGAGAAGTTCATCCGTGATCTCGAACTCGACCGTGAGAAAGTGAACATCAATGGCGGCGCGATGGCGCTGGGTCACCCGATTGGTGCAACAGGCTCCATGCTCATCGGCACAGCTCTGGACGAGCTGGAACGCTCTGGTGGTCGCTATGGCCTTGTCACGATGTGCGCTGCAGGTGGCATGGCGCCAGCCATAGTGATCGAGCGTATGTAATCAGACATATCAGCGAAGCTTCTGGCTTTGCCGTTATTCAGCACGGCGTTCGGGTGAGAGCTCAGACGCCGTGTTTTTTTTCAACTGTCACTCGAAGTTTTTCGCGGAACAGGTATGCTATTCTGATGAAACCGTTTTGGATGCTCACTCTTGCAGCCTTAAGCACGTGTATGTCCGCGCTCGCTCAGGACGTTCTGGCAACTGAAACCTGCGGAGACATTTCTCCCTCCTTTCAGTACATATACGGGATCGAGCACGATGAAGATGTGATCGTGCTTAAAGAGTTTGATATTCCACCTCGAGATCAAATTTCGATGGAGGAGATTTTAGAGAACCGACCGGACCGCTACAGGAATCTCGTCATCTGGGAAGATATAATGGATAAAAGCTGGGGGAGATCCGACAGCTGGTTCAGATCTTGGGGGCACCGGGATTTTAGATATAAACGCTTCTCACCAAATGAGGCAGAATGCTGGGCCGAGGCGGGAGATCAGGTCGCGCAGTTCATGTTGGGTATGGAGTACTTGCGAATTGCGCAAGTGACGGTAGAAGGCGATTCCATCGACGCCGAATTTCTCGCACGCAGTATGGACATGCTGGGGCGTGCAGGAGAGGTCCCCGACCACGTAGATTCATGCCAAACACTTGGTACGGCGTGCCAGGCTAATCTTTTGACGCCATTTCCAGTTGGGCTTCCTCGGGCAAATGCCATTATTGCCACATGGATCGGACGGCAGCCGTCAATTCAAGGTTTTTTTGGTGAGAAAACGCCTGAAGAGTTCGCCCTTCAAGCCGCGCGCGGTGGATATAGCTACGCCTATTTCGGCTATTACGGCATAAGTTGGGAGCCGCGACGAACTCACTGATCCGATAGCTCTCACGTCATTTGCCTAAATCCATACAGCGGCAGACCTGCCGTCGGGCTTTGCCCGCCCGGCCGAAGCCGCTGTGCGGCGTGAGGCAAATCAGACAAAAGTTTTCCTAAAATCGATTCACTGGATCGATTTTGAATTTTTGACTTCAAAAATTCCGGAAAACTGGTGCGGGCAGCCGGACTTGAACCGGCACGACCAAACGGTCAACGGATTTTAAGTCCGGCGCGTCTACCAATTCCGCCATGCCCGCAACAGGCGACCTTATTATCGGACTCGGATAAAAAGTGCAGCCCCTTTTTCTCAAAAAGGGCTGCGCTTTGATGTTTTGACTATTCGACGCGTTCGAAAATCGCAGCGAGGCCCTGACCACCCCCAATACACATGGTTTCGAGGCCGTATTTAGCTTCGCGGCGATCCATCTCACGCAGGAGCGTTGTGAGGATACGAACGCCTGTCGCGCCAACCGGGTGACCGAGCGAGATACCAGAACCGTTCACGTTGATACGGTCGAAGTCGTCGCCTTCAAGGCCAAGCGCTGTCGTGCAGCCAAGAACCTGCGCCGCGAACGCTTCGTTGAGCTCGATCAGGTCCATGTCAGCAAGCGTCAGACCAGCACGCTCAAGCGCGCCGAGGCTGGACTTAACCGGGCCAATACCCATGACAGCCGGACCAACACCCGCAAGGCCCCATGACTTCATGCGAGCCATTGGTTTGATGCCGTGCTTTTCAGCCATTTCGCGCGTCATGATGAGACACGCAGCTGCGCCATCATTCTGCCCAGAGGCGTTACCAGCAGTAACTGTGGACTCCGGATCAATTTTGGAGCGGATAGCACGGAGCTTCGCCAGAGACTCAAGGTTTGAGTCGTGACGGATGTGCTCATCCTTATCGACAACGATGTCGCCTTTGCGGTTCGGCACAGTAATCGGTACAATTTCCTTTGCGAACTTGCCTTCAGCTTCCGCAGCCGCTGCACGCTTGTGCGAACGAACTGCAAGCTCGTCCTGTGCTTCACGGGACACATTGTATTCCTTGCGAAGGTTCTCGGCAGTTTCGATCATACCGCCTTCAACAGGATAGTTGTCACCGCCAGCTGTGATGCGACCGCGAGTCAGACCGTCATGCATCATCACGCCTGGCGCGCCCGCACCCCAGCGCATATCCACGCTGTAGAAAGGCGCGCGAGACATGGACTCAGCGCCGCCTGCGATCACACAATCCATACCGCCGGATGCAACCTGCATCACACCGTTGATCACAGCCTGTAGGCCAGAACCACAACGACGGTCGATCTGATAGCCACACGCAGTAACTGGAAGGCCAGCGTTCAGGGAGACAACACGACCGAAAGCTGGTGCGTCCATTGTCGGATAGCAGTTTGCGAAGAGCACATCTTCAACCAGCTCACCCGGAAGCTTTGTTGTTTCCATGATTTGCTTCACGACAGCAGTCGCAAGCTTTTCTGGAGCTACATTCTTGAACCCGCCCGCAAACGCGCCAACCGGCGTGCGAAGCGGCTCACAAATTACAACGTCTCTCATTTCATCGTCCTCGATTTATTTGTTCAGGGTCCGGCCGCGTTCTGTGACGGCCTTACGCGCTTCCTCGACGCTTTCTGCTGAAACGCTTTTCGCATGCTCAGCGGACCGGCGAATTTCCTCATTCAGCGCGTCTCCGAACGGCATTGCGAAGCCGTCATCAATGAGCGCCTTGTATTTTTTTAGCAGCACAGGCTGCGTCTTGGTCATGTCTTCGGCCATTTGCAGAGCTGCAGGCACCAGTTCTTCCGGCTGATAAACGCGGTTCACAAGGCCCCAACGCTCGGCTGTCTCAGCATCAAGGAAGTTACCTGTGAAAGAGAGTTCTTTCGCGCGAGACGTACCGATCAGACGGCACAGCTTCTGAGAAAGCCCCCAGCCTGGAACGATGCCGACGTGTGCGTGCGTGTCAGCAAAACGTGCGTTGGTAGACGCAAGCAGCACGTCACACATCAGAGCCAGCTCAAAGCCACCCGTGATGGCATAGCCGTTGATCGCACCGATGATCGGCCACGGATAGTTGCCGAGTGATTTCGCCATATCAATGTTGCCGCCATCAGCGCCCAGCGCAAAACCTGTCTGACCAGCTTCTTTGAGGTCAACGCCCGCGGTGAACGCCTTATCGCCAGAGCCGGTGAGCACAACAGCGCGCACGCTATCATCTTCAGCCAGTTTATCGAATGTTTCGCAGATCGCTTCACGCAGCGCGCGGCTGAGTGCGTTGCGGGCTTCAGGACGGTTCAGCGTAACAAGCGCAACCGCGCCTTTCTTCTCAACAAGAATGACGTTTTCAGACATGCAGTCTCCCCTCGACAGAATTTATATTGTGCTTTGCAGCGTCAATGAGCGTAGCACCGCTTCAGGTCAAGTGTAGCGACCTATTCTAATCGCCTGCAACCGGCTCGAAACCGGCATCTTTGATCATTTTCGCTACGGCTTGCATTGCAGCATCCAGCGCGGTTTCGTCAGCAGAACGGACGACAATATTCACGCCGCTATCCTTCGGGCCGCCATACCATGGATAAGATCCAATAGATGTGTCCGGATGTTCTTCAGCGACTTTGCTCAGATAGGCTGCAACGTCGCCTTCGCGCATGCCTTTAGCCCGCAGATTGGCTGACTTGATGACCTCACCACCCTCAAGGCGCGGCCCGACATCTTCGAGCATGGCGCGCGCAATCGAAGGTACGCCAGCCATGACGAACACGTTGCCGAGCTGGAAGCCGGGAGCACCGGACACCGGATTTTTAATGAGAGACGCACTTTCAGGAATACGCGCCATACGCATACGCGCTTCGGTCAGCTCTACCCCTGTCTGCTCATACCGTTCGCGAATGATAGCCAGCGCGTCGTCACGCACATCAATATCATCGCCAAAGGCCTTGGCGACGCAGTCAGCTGTTATGTCATCATGGGTTGGGCCAATGCCGCCCGTCGTGAACACGTAGTCGTATGCCTCGCGCAACGCATTCACAGCGGCAACAATCGCGCTCTCATCATCTGACACAATCCGCGCTTCGGCGACCTGAATGCCAATTGGCGCTAGGAAACCGGCAATGTTCTGGAGGTTGATGTCGCGCGTCCGACCGGACAGCAATTCATCACCAATGAGCAGAACAGCCGCAGTCTTTCGTTGAGTCATGATGGTTTCGTCCCATATGTGTAGTGACACGCTATCCGGCTTTTACTTTCAGTGCATAGACACGTATTAAGTTTGGCGGATAACGACGCACAATCAGAGATACTGTGATATAAAGCGCCCGCATACTTAACAAGGAGCCCATGTTGGAAATCGAAGCTGACCTCGTAAAACGCGTAGACGGAATCCGGATTCATACGCCGGAAGACTTTGAAGGCATGCGTAAAGCAGGTCGCGTCGCCGCTTCATGTCTCGATATGCTGGTTCCTGAAGTGAAGCCGGGTGTCACGACGGGTCACCTCGATGATCTGATCCGCGAGTTTGTTCTCGATAATGGCGCAGCTTCCGCGACCATCGGCTATCGCGGGTATCGTCACGCATCCTGTATTTCCCACAACCACGTGGTTTGCCACGGCATTCCGGGCGACCGCGTGCTGAAGGAAGGCGATATTGCCAATATCGACGTAACGGTTGTCGTCGACGGCTGGCACGGCGACACGTCCCGAATGTATGGCGTTGGCGAGGTCAAACGCCGCGCAAGCCGCTTGATGGACCTCACCTATCAAGCCATGATGGCTGGTATCGAGGCTGTGAAACCGGGCGCCCGCGTTGGTGATATCGGCGCGGCAATCACAGAGCTCGCGCACAAGAACCGCCTTTCCGTGGTTGAAGACTTCTGCGGTCATGGCCTCGGTCAGGTCTTCCATGATGAACCGAATGTGGTTCACTCTGCGCGCGTAGGCACAGGCGCAGAACTTCGCCCTGGCATGTTCTTTACCATCGAACCGATGCTAAACCTCGGCAAGAAAGACACCTACATCCTGAATGATGGCTGGACGGCTGTCACACGTGACAAATCACTCTCCGCCCAGTTTGAACACTCCATTGCGGTGACAGAAGACGGATATGAAATCTTCACCACATCCCCAGCTGGTCTCCACACGCCTCATACGGCGTAAGTCCTGATCAGAGTTCAACGATGAAGGATGCGCCTGGCCCTCCCCTGTTTCCTGAACAAAATTCGTCGCAGAAGCCGGAAAAAGACGTTCCGCATTATCACGGCCATAGAGACCGCTTGCGTCAGAAGTTTGTTGAAACAGACGGTGCTGGACTAGCTGACTATGAAATGCTGGAGTTGCTTCTATGCGGCTTCATTCCCCGAAAAGACGTAAAGCCCATCGCCAAGCGCCTGCTGACGCGCTTCGGTTCACTCTCTGCCGTGTTCGCTGCATCCCCAAAAGCGCTTCAGTCCGTGGATGGCATTGGCGATACCCTCTCCGTCTATTTGAAGACTGTGCATCACCTTCATTTGCGTGCAACGGCGCAGGAGCTGAACGGGCGTGAAGTTCTCTCCTCATGGCAGAAGGTACAAGACTATGTTCGCGTTCGCCTTCAGCACGATGAGATCGAATCGTTCCGCATTCTCTTTCTGGATCGGAAGAACTGCCTGATCAGTGACGAAGAACTCGGTCGCGGCACGGTCGATCACGCACCGGTTTACCCGCGCGAAATTGCCAAACGGGTTCTCGAGCTTTCCTCAAGTTCAATTATTCTCGTCCATAATCATCCAAGTGGAGATCCGACACCATCTCGCGCGGATATTAGTATGACGAGAGAAATCATAGATGTTCTGGACTCTCTGGAAGTACAGGTGCACGATCATCTTGTTGTTGGACGACAAGGCGTTACCAGCATGCGCGCTGCAGGTCTGATCTGACACGATAGCTGCCGCCTTTCAGGCGAAATGGCTTGCGTGAGTTAGATTTGAGAGTAACGTCCACACTGCACATGAATATACTAAACAACACCCAAGTTGTCGGGGAGGACAATTAATGAGTGATTCAACGGCTGCGCCGAGCGCGGGGCACCTGACCGGTTTCGGTTCCAAGGGGTACAGGACCTTCGTCCTTCTCACACTCACTTTCGTTTACACACTTAACTTTGTTGACCGAATTCTGATCTCAGTTGTCGGTCGCCCTATCATCGATGAATTCCAGCTTTCGAATTTTGAGTTTGGTATTCTGACTGGTTTCGGGTTCGCTGTTCTCTACACGTTTTTAGGTATTCCAATCGCCAGTCTTTCCGAACGTGTAAACCGCGTCCGCATCATTGGCGTCTGCGTCATCCTTTGGTCGGTCGCGACCATGCTCTGTGGCTTCACAGTCGGTTTCATAACCTTGCTTGGCGCACGTATTCTCGTCGGGATCGGTGAGGCTGGCTGTACGCCTCCTGCAAACTCTCTGATTTCAGATTACTACAAGCCTTCTTCTCGTGCGACGGCACTCGGCATTTATGCTGTTGGTGTGACGGCTGGCGGACTTCTCGCTCAGCTGTTTGGTGGATCTCTTCTCAACTTTTTCACGTGGCGCGAGGCTTTCATCTTTGTGGGTGCACCCGGCGTTGTGATCGGCGTGATTGTACTCTTTGCAATCAAAGAACCTCCACGCGGATACTCTGATCCGCCAAACGCGTCTCATAAAGAGACGTTGCCATTCGGCACAGCGTTGAAAGAAATCTTCAGCAAACCAACCTTCTGGATCATGTCGGCGGGCGCGACCATCGCCGCGTTTGCTGGCTACGCCCTGATTGGCTTCCAGCCACTCTACATCCAGTACGTTAAAGGCATCAGCACTGGCGATACAGCGCTCCTGTATATGGCACCGATTGCCGTAGCTGGCTCCGTAGGCGCATTTCTTGGCGGATGGCTGACAGAGATGGCCAGCAAAAAGTCTACAACGGCGATTTGCTGGGTTCCGGGCGTTGCACATCTTATCTGCGCGCCAATCTATGCGTTCTCGTTCCTGATTGGCGGGCTGATGCCAATGCTCATCATGATGATGGTCGGCGCTGCGCTTCAGTACTTCTATCTCGGATCTCAGTACAACATTGCACAATCAGTTGTAAGCGTTCGCGCACGTGCCACATCTGTTGCCGTATTGCTCTTTATCGTGAACCTGATCGGTTACGGTGCCGGCCCTCCATTCTTCGGGCTCCTGGCGGACATGTTTACAAACAACTTCTTCGCGGCAGCCGAGCTCGCTGGTCTCGATTCATCCTGCTCCCTTGCACAGGGTACAGAAGCAGAGATTGCTCAATGTCTGGAAGGTAAATCCTACGGTATCCGCTGGGCAAACTTCTCGGCAGCCTGTTTGTTTGCCGTGGCGGGAGCCTTCTTCCTGCTTTCCGGTCTGACGATCAAGAAAGACTCAACCACGCTCGCAGCGGCGTCGGCACAGGCTTAAAGCCCAGTCATGGCTTCGGTAGAAAAAACAGTGGTAGGGTTTGGCAGCAAACCCTACCGTTCCTATGTGCTCGGCTCGCTTTTGCTGGTCTACATTTTCAATTTCATCGACCGCTCCATCATCAACATCCTGACCGAGCCCATCAAACTCGCGTTCGAGGTTGAAGACTGGCAGATGGGCCTGCTCGGCGGTCCGGCCTTTGCCTTCATGTATACCTTTCTGGGCATTCCGATCGCGCGGCTCGCCGAGCGGTTTAACCGGGTCTGGATCATTGCGCTCTCAGTTGCATTCTGGAGCCTGATGACCGCGCTCTGCGGTGTGGCAGGATCGTTCCTGATGCTCTTCCTGTTCCGCGTCGGGGTCAGTATTGGCGAGGCCGGCTGCACGCCGCCATCGCAGAGCCTCATGTCAGACTATTATAGCCCGAAGACGCGAAGCACTGCTGCCTCCGTTTACGCACTCGGTGTACCCATCGGCACGATGCTGGCAGCGATTTTCGGCGGCACGATTGCTGAACAACTGACAGGCCCTGCCTTTGGAAGCTTTCTGAATTCGATAGGGCTTGGGTTTATCTCATCAGGATTTGACTGGGAGAGTGTAGAAGGCTGGCGACTGGCGTTTATCGTTGTAGGCCTGCCAGGGATCCTTATAGCCCTGCTCGTGAAACTCACGGTGAAAGAGCCACCGCGCGGTTTCACAGACCCTGCACTCGCGCAAACGACTGAGCATGTGAGCTTCATTTCCACGCTGAAGCTTCTGCTCGGCAAACCAACTTACGTGCACATTGTTCTGGGCGCGACCGTGACGGTTTTCGCGAACTATGCGCTAAACCAGTTCACAGTATCGTTCTTCCGACGCACGCATAGCCTGAGCCAACAGGATGCATCTCTTCTCTTCGGGATCATCCTTGGCGGCATGGCCACGATCGGTGTATTTGCCTCGGGGTATCTTGCCGACAAGCTGAGAGAACGTCATCCAACCGCACTGACATGGATACCGGGGATCGCGCTGATTGCCTCAACCCCGCTATATGTCATCGGCTTCCTGACGAATAATATCTGGATTGCCGTGCCACCGCTCATGGCCGCGGCGTGCCTGCATTACTTCTATCTGGGACCGATGTACGCCATTGCTGGCGGTGTCGTGGACAGTCGCTCACGGGCGACCTCAGTGGCGCTATCACTCTTTTCCATGAACCTGTTGGGCTATGGCCTCGGACCGCCTCTCATCGGTGGTCTGTCGACCTTCCTGAACGCACAATTCCTGAAAGGCTCTGCAGACGAACTCACGCTGGATGCTTGCCGTGATATGAGCAGCCTTACAGACGCGCAGGCGGCCTTGTGTGGATCGGCGAACGCTGACGGCCTTCAATGGTCCATGATTGTGTTCTCATGTGCTTATGCGTGGGCGGGAATCCATTATGTGCTTGCACGTCGCCACTTCAAGAAGGACATGATCAGTCTTTAGTGTCTGGCGGAGACGGTACAGGTGGCGGGCCGTCAGGCCTAGTAAAAATAAAAGTTCCCGATCCGATAAGGATCGGGATCTGGACCGCGAGCGTCCATAGCGGCGCCCCCAGAAAATAGGAGAGAAACGGCGCTGCAACCAGGCATACGCCAGCGGTATATTTGGCTCTCTTACCGATAGCCCCGTGCTGGCTCCAATTGGTCAGGAGTGGGCCGAACCATTTATGCTCGTGAAGCCAGCGATTAAGTCGTTCAGATGAGCGAGCAAAGCAAAAGGCCGCCAGCAACAAGAACGGCGTGGTTGGTACCAGCGGCAGAAACACTCCGACGAAAGCAAGTCCCGTAAAGAAAAGGCCCGCAGAGAGCCAGAAAAGCCGGATGATCGGGTTACGCGTCATCCGGACGTCGCCAGTGCAAGCGGATATACGTCGAACAGAACTGTATGGAGCGCGATCAAACCTGCAATCAGCGCCAGACTAAGGAACCATCGGATTGTTACACGTAACGGGTTATTCACGCGGCGCATTATAGTTAGCGGATTGGGCCAGAAGGATGTCTTTTCTGTCATTAGGGTCCAGATCTGTTCGCCCATGGCCTTCTTATGGCGCCGGTCCATGGACACAGCACCAAGCAGCGCAAAAGCAGTCTGAACCAGAAAAAAGAGCATGAGCGCAAAACTGCCATTCGCCAGCGTGTGACCTGCCCCCCAGAACGCGAGCCCGAAAAGCGCCGGATGCCGCGTGAGACGCAGAATACCCGGCTCCTCGGCCTGATATGCGCCCCCTGATCCGAACACAGAAAACGGATTGGCAACACCGACACCAAACACAAACAGAATAACCCCGATAAGGATCAGCATGAGCGCCAACCCGTGTTGCCACGGCTCGCTCGACCATAAAGGCACGACAGGTGCTCTCACAGCTTCCCACACGAGCCAACCGAGCATTACGAGAGACACAGCGGAGAACGCGATCCTGAACCCACTATCGCCTAGCACCGCTTTCAACCGGGAACTGACCGGCTTGATGGCCATAAGAACGTGACTGACAGGAAACAAGATCATCGCAACGATATAGGGCGCCCAATCCTTCAGAGAGACATCTGCTCCTGCCCCGCGCTTCCAAAGCAGGAAGAGAGGAATCCATATCAAGGTCAGCGTGATCGTCCCTTTGATCGCCTGATAGGCAATCCAGAGCCAGAACATACGGGCTTTATTGTCCTTGATGAACTGAATGGCTCTCGCAACTGGCGTAAATGCTGACATCTGGCTCTCGCCGGCTCCCTGAATCTATGTCCAATCGTCATAATCGGTTCGGACGTTGAGGCATATAGCCAGACACAAAAAAGCCCGCTCGGGTGAGCGGGCTTTTCGTGTTCGAAAGTCGGTTAGGACTATTCGATAACTTTAGACACAACGCCTGAACCAACAGTACGGCCACCTTCACGGATAGCGAAGCGGAGCTTCTCTTCCATAGCAACCGGCTGGATCAGCTCAACGTTCAGCTTAACGTTGTCGCCTGGCATAACCATTTCCGTGCCTTCCTGAAGCGTAACAACACCTGTCACGTCAGTTGTACGGAAGTAGAATTGTGGACGGTAGTTAGAGAAGAATGGTGTGTGACGACCACCCTCTTCTTTCGTCAGAATGTAAG